>Ga0209380_10002457_pt1 | contig 11840 bp, 9 predicted proteins | sample HubBroMetageWFT6_FD_188347 | JGI IMG/M metagenome (GOLD analysis project Ga0209380, IMG submission 188347) | Warmed and freeze-thawed soil microbial communities from the Hubbard Brook experimental Forest, New Hampshire - Hubbard Brook CCASE Soil... | ecosystem: Environmental > Terrestrial > Soil...
GCGCCTTGCCGGGCCGGCTGCGCCGACCTATAGTGATCGGCAGCGCGCACCAGGGCGCCTCCCGTCCGCGGCAAGTACCGAGTGCACCTGGATCCTCCTTCGGAATGCGTAGCCATGCGCGGATACCTGTCGCACCCGGCCGCAGCGGACCCGGGTGACGATGGAGAGCACATGGACGTCAAGTCACTGCCCGACAACGCCGACCTCGGCCAGCTGAGGGCCCAGGCCAAGGAGCTCAGGCGGGCGTACGTCGGCGGCAGTCCCGCCGCGATCGACCGGGTCCGCGCGGTCCGGCCGGAGGCCGGCTCCGAGATTCAGCTGCGGGACGCGCAACTGGTGATCGCGCGCGAGCACGGCATGGACGGCTGGCGGGATCTGACGGCGGCGGTCGTCGCCCAGCAGAGCGGGGGCCGGGACCTCAACCGGTGGTTCGGCGTCGAGCTGAACAACAGCGTCTGGGACATGATCGACAACGGCCTGTCCGAGCGCAGCCCGCGGGCTGAGCAGGAGCAGGCGCTCTACGCGGCGTACGCGTCGACCTATCACTGGATGCAGGCCGGTACCGTCGCCAATCATGGCCGGGGCGAGCACCTCATCGCGACCGTCGCAGTGAGCATCGGCCTGCCCGACGTGGCCGCGGGGCATGCGAACCGCTACACCGAGCTGATCGCCGAGCATCCGGCGGCATTCGCCGACTGGGACCGGGCGTTCGCCGCCGAGGCCGTGGCCCGCATCGCATCCCGCCGGGGCGAGCCGCAGGCCGGCAAGCTCAAGGCCGAGGCCCGCCGTCTCGCCGAGGCCGTCGCCAATCCAGAGGAGCGCCGGATCTGCCTGGAGCGCCTGGCCGCCGAACCCTGGTAGTCCGCCCGCCTTGCCCGACTGTGTCGTTCTGGTGTCGCCGGGACGGCACCAGAACGGCACAGTCCCGCGCAATTCATAGGCGTGCTCACTGTCCGCGACGGCAAGATCGCGCGCTGGCGCGAGTATCAGGACACCCCGGCGATGGCCGCCGCGCTCGCCGAGCGCTGATGCCGATACCGGCCGACCGGCTGGTATGCGCATCAGCGATTATTAGCCCTATGGCGGAAACTCCCAGTCCTATCGACCAGGTCCAGGAACAGCTGCGCGGCGCCGGGTACCTCGCCGACGCCGGAACCGGCACGGTGGTCCACCTGGCAACCGCGCTGGGCAAGCCGGTCCTGGTCGAAGGCCCGGCCGGCACCGGCAAGACGCAGCTCGCCAAGAGCGTGGCGCAGATGACGGGCAGGCCCCTGATCCGGCTGCAGTGCTACGAGGGGCTCGACGAGTCCAAGGCGATCTACGAGTGGGACTACCGCCGCCAGCTGCTCCAGCTCCAGCTCGTCGAGGCCAGCGCCGACGCGACGCTGGCGGGCGCCGGGATCTTCGGCGAGGATTTCCTGCTCAGCCGCCCGCTGCTGGCCGCGATCAGGTCCGAGCGGCCGGTGGTCCTGCTGATCGACGAGGTTGACCGGCTGGACATGGAGGCGGAGGCGCTCCTCCTGGAGGTCCTCTCCGACTACCAGGTGTCGATCCCCGAACTCGGCACGGTCACCGCCCGCCACATCCCGCAGGTGTTCCTGACCTCGAACAACACCAGGGACCTGTCCGAGGCGCTCAAGCGGCGCTGTCTTTACCTGCACCTCGGCTACCCGAGCGTCGAGCGCGAGGCCGACATCGTGCGGCTGCACGTTCCCGAACTAGGCGGCCATCTCGCCAAGGAGATAGCGGCGCTGGTCGCGGTGCTGCGCTCCGCCGATCTGAAGAAGCCGCCGTCGATCTCGGAGACCGTCGACTGGGCGCGGACGCTGCTCGCGCTTGGCGCCAGCGAGCTGACCGACGAGCTGACCCGGCAGACCGTGTCCGTGCTGCTGAAGTACGAGCGGGACATCAGCGCCGGGCTGGCCGAGCTCTCCCTGGCGTGACCCGATGGAGCCGAGCCCGCAGTCGACGCTGACGACGCTGGTCGATGAGCTGCGGACGGTCGGCGTCGGCGTCTCGGTCGGCGAGCACCTGGACGCCGCCCGGGCGCTGGCCAACATCCCGCTCACCGATCGCGCGGTGGTCCGCGCCACGCTGCAGTGCGCGCTGGTCAAGCGGACCGAGCACCTGGACGCGTTCAACCTGCTGTTCGACCTGCTTTTTGCCGGAACGAATCAGCCCGACTCCCGGCCGCTCGCCGCGCTCGCCGACTCTGAGCTGGAGCCCGCGCTCCGCGCGGCGATGCGGTCGGGGGACACCGAGATGCTCCGGATGCTGGCGGAGGAGTACGTCCGGCGGTTCTCGCGACTGGAGCCGGGCTCGCCGGTGGCCGGCGTGTTCGCGCTGATTGCCGCCAGCGAGGCGGCGAACCTGGACGCGCTCCGCGACGAGCTCATCGCGGCCGCGGGCGGGGCCGGCAACGGCGAGGGCGAGGGGCAGGGCGAGGGTGCCGGCGATGGGGCGGGGGCCGGCGAAGGGAACGGCTCGGGTGGCGGCGGCGGGTCGGGCGGCGGCTGGCGGTCGCAGTCGCCGGCGATCCAGGCCCGGCTTGACCAGGCCGAGGCCGACCGCGCGGTCGACGGCTTCCGGTCGGAGCTCCAGGCCGCGATCAGGCGGACGCTCGTCGCCGACCGGGGGGCGCGCGCGGTCACCAAGACCATGCGCATCCGGCTCGCCGAGGATGTCAACATCAGCAACGCGTCGGCGGCCGAGCAGAAGGCGATGCTGGCCTCGATCGGCCCGCTCGCCCACCGGCTCTCGAAGATCCTGGCGCAGCAGACGTTCCGCAAGCGGCGCCTCAGCGTGCGGCGGACACTGCATCTGGCGATGGGAACGGGCGGTGTCCCGTTCCGCGTCGGCACCGAGCCCGCGCCGCCGCCCCGGCCGGAATTCGTCGTCCTGGCCGACGTGTCGGGATCGGTCGCGGCGTTCTCGCGGTTCACGCTCAACTTGCTGATCGCGCTCGACAGCCGGCTGAGCCGGCTGCGGGCGTTCTCGTTCGTGGACGGACTGGCGGAGATTACCGAGCTGGTGAGCGAGGCCAGGGCGGCCGGGCGGCAGCTCGGCCCGGCGGAGGCCGCCGCGGACGCGATCCGGCTGAACGGCAGCTCCGACTATGGCTACGTCATGCGCGAGTTCGCCGGCCAGTACGCCCGGCAGATGTCCAGGCGGACCGTGGTGCTGATCGTCGGTGATGCGCGGACGAACTACGCCGACCCCGCGGTGGCCTCCCTGGCCGAGGTGAGCGAGCGGGTGGGCAAGCTGTACTGGCTGAACCCCGAGCCGCGCCGTTACTGGGACCAGGGCGACTCGGTGATGTCGAAGTACGCCCCGTATTGCGCTCAGGTGCGGGAATGCAGCACGCTGCGCCAGATCGCGGACTTCGTCCAGTCGCTGGCCAGCTAACCCCTGGTGCTGGCCGGCCGCACGGGAAGGCGGTCTGACAGGGTGGGCATATGGCGACTGAAAGCACCCACCGCACCCTGACCATCGAGCGCACGGCGCCCGGAAAGTTCGCCGCGGTGAACTCTCGCGGCGGCCGGATCGCGTTCGGCATGGGCGACAGCGAGGAGTTCACCCCGACCGAACTGCTGCTGATCGCGATCGGCGGCTGCACCGCGATCGACATCGACCTCCTGACCTCACGGCGGTCCGAGCCCGAGTCGTTCGAGATCGCCGTCGACGCCGACAAGGTCCGCGACGAGGGCGGCAATCACCTGGCGAACGTCGAGATCACCTACCGGATCGCGTTCCCGGCCGGGGAGGACGGCGACAAGGCGCGCGGCGTGCTGGCCGAGGCCGTCCGCCAGTCACACGATCGCCTGTGCACGGTCGGGCGCACGGTGGAGCTGCCGACCCCCATCGCGACGCACATCGCCTGACCCAGCGTGGGGGTCCGGGCTAGCAGTCCGGGCTGTCGCAGGGGACTGACTTCGGCGGCGTGATGGCCTGCGGGAAGTTGAACACCTGGTGCGGGTCGTACTTCTGCTTGATCTCCGAGAGCCGCGGGTAGTTCCCGCCGTAGTAGGCCTGCCGCCAGTTCGTCAGCGTCGGGTCGATGTAGTTCTGGTAGGCCTGGCCGCTGGCATACGGCCGCATCGAGTTGTGGTACGAGGTCAGCCAGTTGAACTGGCTGGCCTTGCCCGACGCCGAGCCCGGATTGTTCCAGCCGGTGTAGTACTGGGCGTCGAAGAACGCGTTGCGATGCACGAACGCGGTCGCGTCCGCCTTGACGCGGTTGACCGCGCCGCCGAGGCCGTCGAAGGCGATGCTGCCCGCACCGCCGGCGGCGCCGCGCAACCCGCGCAGCCGCTCGATCCCGGCCATCAGGGCGTGGATGCCCGCGCTGTCGAACTTCCGGGTGAAGAAGTCGGACTTCGCGTAGAACGGCGTGAACGCCAGGTGCCCGCCCGGCGGGGTGTCGCACCCCGCGACCTGCGAGCAGCCCGCGAAGATCAGCATGGCCTGCAGGAACGAATGCTCGTTCATGCTGGCACCGGCGGGGCCAACGCCGACCAGATGGTAGAGGCGGTCGAGTTGCGCGTGGAGGGCGGAGCCGGAGCCGACGAAGGTACCGCCGGCGAAGACCGGATCCGGGGCGCCGCCGAAGGGAGCGCCGAGGAACAGGTTCGACCAGAGCGCGTCGGGCGCGGTGGCGATCCAGTTCTGCCAGCCGTTGACGACCCGGGCCGCGTGCGACCACGGCCAGCGGAGGTTGAAGATCCATATGTTGGGTGCCGTATGGGTGCGGAAGGTCAGGGCGGTCGTCACGCCGAAGTTGCCGCCGCCGCCGCCCTGGCTGGCCCAGAGCAGGTCGCTGTGGGCGTTCTTGGGCGTAGCGGTCACGTGGCTGCCGTCGGCGAGCACCATCTGGACCGAGTCGAGGCTGTCACAGGTCAGCCCGTACAGCCGGGCCAGCACACCAATGCCGCCACCGAGCGTGAGCCCGGTGATGCCGACGGTCGGGCATGACCCGCCGGGCACCGCGACCCCGTGATGGGCCAGGTTGTTGTAGAAGTTGATGAGGTCCATGCCCGCCCCGACTTCGGCGGTGCCCGGCCCGATGAAGAAGAAGTCCATGAGCGAGACGTCGATGATCAGGCCGCCGTTGACGCTGGAGTAGCCGGCGTAGCTGTGCCCGCCCGAGCGCATCCGGAACGGCAGCTTGAACTTGGTCGCGAACGTGATGCAGGCGCCGACGTCGGTCGGCGACTTGCAGTAGGCAACGCCTGCTGGCTCCAGGGAGTTGAAGTCCGGGTCGAACAGCTTCTTGGCCTGGTCGTAGCCGGACTCGCCGGGCCGGTACAGGCGGTGGCTGGACAGCTGGCTGCGCAGCGCGTTCCAGTCGGCGTTCGACGGGCTGCTGCCCGGTCCGGCGAGCCAGGCCGGCCGCGTCGATCTGATCGCGATAGCGGGCACGACGAGCGCGGCACCGCCGAGGCCCGCGGCCGCGAGGAAGTCCCGGCGATTCAGCCCGCCGCCGCCGCCCGTGGAAGGCTGACCAGTGCTGCCTGGCGTCCCCGGTCCCTGAAACGCGTCCATCCGCCCCTCCGCTGTCGCATGACTGCCCCACGTATCAGACTGCGCGCAGCCTCAAGCGGTTGGAAGGCGAAAGAGTCCCCCGTCGAGCCGCGCCCATCTAGCTATCGCCTGACCGGCCCCAAGAGTTGCAGCGGCTCAGAAATTAGCTGCTGAGGTGCAGGTATGCACGCAGGCTCGCCGCGCGGGAGGCGCGCACAGCCGCGCGCCGCCGAGACTAAGTCGGCGATATCCGGACTACGTAGTCATCGAAGCGGCGCAGACTCGTCTCGAAGCCCGCTCTCGCCGCCGGGCTCATGTACATCGCCGGGACGTTCGTCTGGTGCGTGATGACCTCGGTGCGGCCGTCACCAAGATCGGTGAACGTGATCGTCGTCGTCATTCCGCCCTCGACGTCGGGCTCGGTCCACACCAGTCGTTCGGGCCGTTGGACCTCCACGTACACCGCGCGCATCGCGTACTGGCTGCCGTCGGCCACGTTCACCATCACGGTCTCGAACGCGCCGCCCGGGCGGAGGTCCACCGTGATGCCGTCGAGCGGTGTCGTGGTCCCGTCCGGCCCCCAGAAGTGCGTCAGGTGCTCGGGCCGCGTCATGCAGTCAAAGAGCAGCTCGCGGGTCGCGCGGTGGGTCCGGCGGTAGGTCAGCTCTCCGGCCTCAGTCATGTCGAGCCCCCGCTTACTGTGTCCCGCGGTCCGTCGGACGGCAACGCTGCCAGGTGCTGATCCAGTCGGTCATACCGGTCCTGCCAGACCTGCCGGTGGCGGCCGATCCAGTCGGCGACGCTATCGAACCGGGCTGGCTCGATCCGGCAAGGGCGCGCCTGCGCGACGCGTGACCGCGAGATCAGGCCGGCTCGCTCCAGGACCTTGATGTGCTTGGAGATCGCCTGCTGGGTTAGCGCGAACGGCTCGGCGAGCTGGCCGACGGTGGCCTCGCCGTCGGCGAGCCGGCTGAGGATCGCTCGGCGCGTCGGGTCGGCCAGCGCCGCGAACGTGACGCTCAGCTCGTCGGCAGCGACTGCTGTCATTGCCCTGTTCCGGCCTTCGTCAGGCCCGCCGCCTCTCCGTCGAAGCGCTCGCCCGGCACCCTCCGGCCCGAGAGCAGCATCACCAGGTCGCGGGCGCTCCCGGAGACTTCCGCGCCGGTTCCGTGCGACCAGTCCACGTCGGTGGCCGTGAACCTGGTGCCGTCGATGGGCACGCCGAACAGGGTCTGATCGCCAGGGCTCGTGATCGAATCGAGCACGCTGACGAGCGCCTGGTCGGGGATCGCGTACCGGATGTCCAGCAGCCAGGTCATGTCGAGCCCGTGGATCACGTCGTGGCTCAGCGCGTTGGCGAGGACGCCGCCGCGCGGGATCCACTCGGTGTCAGCGTTTTCGCGCAGGACGCCGACGAGTTCGGCGGGCGGAAGCTGGCTGTCTCGTTCCGTGATCCCGTCGGAGAACGTCGTGAAGTCGCCGCCGAAGCGCTCCAGACCGGCCATGAAGTCCAGCTCGGAGATCCGGAACGGCATCGTCAGATGCGCGAGAACGTGCACGGGCGTCCAGCCGGCGCACATCGATGGTCCCTGCCACTGGCCGGGGGTCAGGCCGTCCAGAGCGTCGGCGAGCGAGCGCCGTTCCGCGGCGATCAGATCCATCATGACTGCCTCCTCTTTTAATCCAACTGAAGGTTGTACAACTGCAGAGTTTAATAAGAGCCGGCGCCGTGGTCAAATGGGGTAGCTTTGCCCCTCAGGCGACTCCCCGGCGCCGCAGGTCAGGACCGTAATCGAGGGAGGCAGCGGTGGATGTCGGCAACATCGCCGAGCTGAACTCCTTCCTCGTGCTGGACGCGATCAAGTCACACGGGAGGGCGACCCGCCGCCAGCTCGCGGACGAGCTCGGGCTTTCCGATGCGTCGGTCAGCCGGATTGCGCAGCGACTGCTGCAGGCCGAGCTGATCGCCGAGGAACCGGGGGACAGGCCCGCCAGGGGCCGGACGCCCACGGTCTTGCGCTTCGTCGGCGCGCCCGGCGGCGTGATCGCCGTCGACCTCGGCGGCACGCGCTGCCACGGCGTGCTCGCCGATCTCGCCGGCACGATGGTGACCGAGGAGTTCCGGCCGACCGGCGAGGGCAAACGGGCGGCGCAGTCGCTGCTCGACTGCATCGCGGCGCTGCGCCCGGACACGGGCAGCCGGGCTCTGCCGGTCCGGGCGGTTGTGGTGGGCATCCCCGCGCTCATCGATCCGGGGACCGGTCTTGCCACCGCCGGGCCTAACGTCCACTGGCAAGACTTCGATCTGATGGGCATCCTGGCCGATAACCTCGCCGAGCCGTTCGAGGTGGACAACGACACCAATCTGAGCGCGCTCGGCCAGGCGTGGCGGGGTGCGGGACGCGGCGCGCACTCGTTCGTGACGATGTCGCTGGGTACCGGCATCGGCGGCGGCATCGTCATCGACGGGCACCTGATCAGCGGACGGCATAACGCCGCGGGGGAGGTGGCCTACTTTCCGCTCGGCGCGGAGCGCGGATCACCCTGGCCGGGTGGCGGATTCGAGGACGTGGCGTCCGGCCCCGCACTGCTCAGGCAGGCCGCGGACCTCGTCGCCGCGGGCCAACACTCGCTGCTGGCCAAGGGCTTCAGCGTTGCGGACATCTTCGCGGCGGCCGGCGCGGGCGACCCCGTCGGCGAGCGCGTCGTCCGCGACCTCGTCGCGCACGTGGCCGCGGCCATGGTCGGCACGACCGCGCTCATCGATCCGGAGCGGATCATCCTGGACGGCAGCATCGGCCGCGCGCTGGAGCCGTGGCTGCCCGAGCTGCGGGCCGGCGTGCAGGAGCGGGTGTTCCGCGCGCCGGAAATCATCATCTCGGAGCTTGGCCCTAACGCCACGGTGATCGGCGCGATCGCTCGGGCACTGGCAATGGTCTCCGAGCAGGACGCGCCCGTGCAGCTGGCCAGGCGCACGCTCACGTAGCCCGCACGCCGGCGACGCTTACCACGCCGCCGGCGACCTGACCGCCGCCCGGCACGCGTGGACGCAAGCCCTATCCATCTACGAGGATCTGCACCACCCTGACGCGAACGCGATCCTCAGCAAACTCGCCCGTGGCGATGGCCAGGAAGCCCAAACTTCCAGAGCACGCTCCGTTGATCGGGACGCCTCAGCGAACTCACTGCGGATCGCTCAGCCATCGCTGCTGTATGGCTGGCCGATGGCCGGAGCGCGTGCGCGCAGTGCCGTCGCCTGCGCCAGTGTTTTCTCAGCGGCCGCGGTGTCCGCCAGGTTTGCGTAGGCGTCCGCGAGCACGGCGAGTGCTCTGGCCTCGTCGGCTGGTGCATCGAGGTGTCGGATGGAGTCGGCCGCCTGCCGGGCGAGGACGACCGCCTGTGCGGGGTTCCCGCTAGCAATAGCAAGCTGGCTCAGGCCAACCTGGGCGCGGCTCGCAACTGTGGGCACGCCGACGGTGTCCGCGACCTCCAGTGCGCGCGCGAAGGCACTGCGCGCACCGCCGAGGTCGCCCTGCCGCAGCGCCGCAGCGCCTATTCCGGTCAGGACGTGTGCCGTGCCGATCTGATCACCAAGCTCACGCACGATGGCCAGCGTCAGCGCGAAGGCATTGAGCGCACCGGCGGCGTCACCTGCCTGCAACCTGGCCTGACCGCTCACGTATAGCACTTGTGCCTTGACCCGTCCCGGGGCCGTCGTCTCGGTGAGCCGGAGAGCTTCGGCCAGCAATTCGTGCGCGGCGTCCGGCTCGTCTGACTCCAGCTTGACGCGGGAGAGAAAGTAGAGCGCGTGGGCCACGGCCATCTCGTCTCCGGTGCGGCGGAGTATGGCCAGCGCCTGGCCGAGCTTGTCCGCCGCCAGATCTAGCCGGCCGTTGATCCGGTCGATGCCCGCGATGCCCCGGATGGCATGGGCGAACCCTGCATCGTCACCGGCCTGCCGGAACAGCTGAGCGGCGGCATCCAGGTCTCGGCGCGCGACATCGAGCCGACCTACTTCCTGATGCAGGCAGCCGCTGGAGTACAGCGTTGCTGCCTGGCCCCGCACGTTGCCTGCCTGGCGGGTTGCCTCCAGGGCCACCTCGCAGATGTGCAGCCAGTCGCTCAGGTAGGTGCGGGTTTCGAAGCCGGCCTCCGCGCTCATCGCCAGGCTCCAGCACAGCTCGGTCAGCCCGGCCGCGGCCGCCTGCCGCACGCCGGCCACGAGCGTGCCCCGTTCCCGCTCGAACCATGCCGTCGGATCTCTGACGAGCTGCCCCGTCAGCTGCGGGGGAAGCGGCCAGCGCCGCGCGCTGCCGTGAAGCGAGAGGGTGCCAATGCTGTTCAAGCGAGCCGCGGCCGCCTCAGCCAGATGCAGGAGCGCGCCGAGGACCCGCTCAAGCGCCGCTTGTTGCTCACTGGCCGGCTCCTCAACCGCCATTCGCTCGCGCGCGAACAACCGGACCAGTTCATGGAACCGGTACCGGGTCATGAGGCCATGTCCGGTGCCCGAGGTCTCGATCAGCTGCGCCCGCAGCAGGTCATCGAGGGCGTCGTCGGCGGCAGCAGGCGGCTGGTCAAGCAGCGCTGCGCTAACCCATCCCCCGAACGCCGGGGCTTCCACGAGGGCCAGCCGGCGCAGGAGCCGCCGGGCCGGCTCGCTGGCCGCGCGGTAGCTAAGCCCAATGCTGGCCCGCACCCCGGTCTCGCCGAGCGTCAGCTCGTCCAGCCGCCGGGCCTGGTCGGCCAGCCGGTCAGCCATCTGCTGGATGCCCCAGTGCGGCCGCACGGCGAGCCGCGCTCCCGCTATCCGAAGCGCTAGCGGAAGGTGGCCGCACTGCCCGGCAACGACAGCCGCCGACTCTGCCTGAGCCGCGACCCGGTTGCTCCCCGCGATACGCCCGAGCAGGTCCAGCGATTGCGCGGCGTCGAAAACATCCAGCACGATGCGGCTCGCGCCCGCAATTCCGGCAAGCGGGCTCCTGCTGGTAATCAGCACCGCGGCTTCACCGGTGCCCGGAAGCAGCGGTACGACCTGACTCTCGGTCGCCGCATCGTCGAGCACGACCAGTACGCGCCGGCCTGCCAGCAGCCCGCGATACGCCTCGGCGCGGGCGTCAAGACCCCCGGGTATCTGCGGGCCGGGCACGCCCAGCGCGAGCAGAAACCGCTCAAGCACCTGGGCGGGGCGGACCGGGCGCGCGGCCCCGCCGTGGAGGTCGGCGAACAGCTGCCCGTCCTGGAACTCGCCGGCCAGCAGGTGCGAGGCGTGCACGGCCAGGCTCGTCTTGCCAACGCCGCCCTGCCCGGTGATCACCAGCACCGGTACCGCGATCTTCGCGTCGCTGGCCGTCAGACGGTCGCGGATCTGAGTGAGATCGTCGGGCCGGTCGGTGAAATCGGCGATATCGGCTGGCAGCAGCTGCGGTGCTCGGTGCGGCGATAGCCCGGTGCTTGGCCGCACGGGGGAATCGAGAACCGGGTCGGCAGCGAGGACAGCATGCTGCAGCCGCTGCAGTTGTGCGCCGGGCTCTATCCCCAGTTCCTCGATCATCATCTGGCGCGTCTGCTGATAGACCTGCAAGGCCTCAGCTGCGCGGCCGGACCGGTAGAGCGCCAGCATCAGCTGTTCCCGCAGCCGCTCCCTGAGCGCGAACTGTTCAGTCAGCCCAGCCAGCTCGCCGATCAGCTCGTGGTGCCGGCCCAGATCAAGCTCCAGCGCAAGCCGTTCCTCGATGACGGTGATCCGCTGCTCGTCCAGCCTGGCCGCTCCGACCTGCACCAGCAGGCTGTCGACACCGTCGAGGGCCGGCCCCCGCCACTGACGCAGCGCATCGCGGTAATGCGCCACCGCCTGCTCGGTCTGACCAGCGTCCCTGGCCGCGCGGGCAATCGTGATCAGATCCGCGAATCGTGCGGCATCGATGTGGCCGTCGCCGGCCCGCAGTACATAACCCTGCGGCTGTCGCGCAATCGCAGCCGGACAGCCGTGGTCCGCGAGCAGCCGCCGCAACAGCGAAACGGTGATCAGCGCCTGCGAACGTGACGTGGGAGGCGGGTCCTGGCCATAGATCGCCTCCTCCAGCCGGTCGGCGCTGACCGGGCTGTTGGCGCTGAGCAACAGCATCGCCAGGACTACCTGCTGCCGGGTTCCGCCCAGCTCAAGCTGCCGTGAGCCGACCGTTACCTCAAGCGGCCCAAGGATCCTGAACTCGGCGAATACCGGCGACATGCAACCAGTCTGACACCGGCTGACGCTCGATAACCGGGCCTGCGAGGGCGATGCTGCGGGCTCGTAGCGAGACGTGGTCAGACGAAGCGCG
>Ga0209380_10002458_pt1 | contig 11839 bp, 12 predicted proteins | sample HubBroMetageWFT6_FD_188347 | JGI IMG/M metagenome (GOLD analysis project Ga0209380, IMG submission 188347) | Warmed and freeze-thawed soil microbial communities from the Hubbard Brook experimental Forest, New Hampshire - Hubbard Brook CCASE Soil... | ecosystem: Environmental > Terrestrial >...
AGGAGCCAGGAGCCGTTTTGCTTGACGTAGGTCTCCGTTCGACGCATTTCGCTGATGATGTCGCTATCCGTGAATTGCTCGTGATCCGTGACGCGGGAGTTGACCGCGGCAGTATCGCCGTACCAATGTACGACGTAGTCGCGGGGATCGACCCCGTGGTCGTACGCGGTAGGCAGTTTCATGAGGTGCTCCATGAGACGGGCCTTGGTTTGAAGGATTCGATCATCGTCACTGAATAGACAATCGTCCGCGACCCGGCGCGGCCACGCCGCAAAGTTCCTCCTATTGGCGGCTTCACCCAAAGATTTGCTGACATTAAACACTTCTTGTTGTTCGGCGAGAGCTCAGACAGGTTTTGGACATGGATCGCGCTCACTGAGAGGGAGAATGCAGCCCAAAAGGCAAATGAAATAACGCATGTTTTGTCCTCTATCACTGGGCCGCAGATACGGCAAAAGTGACCAGCATTCTACGCCACCGCGACAGCTCTCCGGGTTGTTTGAAATAACTGTTGCAAACAGATGGGATGATGAGGCCGGACTCAGACGGGATGCGGTAGGCTCGCAAGTTATCGACGCGCTCGAAGGCGCCAGAGATAAAGGAGACCGGCAATGAAGAAGATCGGCACTGCAGCAGCACGGGAGGTGGAAAGATTGAAGGCCAACGACTGACGATCTGGGAGATCGGTCGAGCTGGTACTGCGTCCTGGACGCGACCGGGGAAGTGGGAGTGGAACCAAAGGTCAGCACGACTCCGAACGCCATGCGAGAACTGTTCGGGAGAACGCCGCGCAGCCGGATGGCGCTGGAAACGGGAATGCATTCGCCGTGGGTAAGCCGGTGGTTGAGCGAGTTGGGACAGGAGGTGATGGTGGCTCATGCGCGCAACGTGCGCCGGGAAGAGTCGACGGAGCGATGATCGCAATGTGCGCATCACATTCCAGGACCATTTGGCGCCGACAGCGATTTGCAGCGCTGGGGTCCGAAGGTGACCAACTCAGCATCGCGGATCACGATTCTCGCCGGTGGCGCACACGAGTTCGATCAATTCTGCGACGACCGTTTCTGGGAGTTCCGCATGAGTCAAACTCTCGCATAAGGCGACAAGATCGAGGAGCCGTGCGAGTTCCCGCCAGTTTTCCGGCAGCAGACCGCCAGCGTTCCGATAACCTTGCGAGAAGTATGGCTCGGCAGTAGGCCGCATAACCCGTTCGTAGCGCAAGAAGTGACCAAGATCAGCAAGGGGAGAACCGGAAACGGCAAACTCCCAGTCAAGCACAGCAGCCACGCTCCATCGTCCTGCAATATTGTTGACCAAGAGGTTCCGTTTGCCGAAGTCGCCATGGACGAGGCACGCCTCACGAGCCAAATGGTTCAATCGTTCCGTCCAGGACCACATTAAAGCGTGGGTTCGATCACGCAAATCAGTTTGCATGCGCCGCTGCAGATCCGGCGAATCCAGGCATAAGTCAACAAAGTGTGGTATGGCATCCACACCTTCAAACAGCGGCACTGTGACGCTGGGACCCGGTCCGAGCCAGCCCGGCTTCGCGAAGGTGTTGCGCCCGGTCGAGGCCAGAGCCTCGCCAACGGAGTACGCGGCCTGCGCAATCGCCTCTGAATCCCCGCTGCGTTTTAGTTCATGGAAGCTAACTCCTTCCACATATCGCATTAGGACAAATGGCGGAATACCCTCCCACCCGCACGGCGCGGCGTGAAGTACCTCCGGGACCGGCACCGAGCCTGCGAGCAGACCGAGCAGGTCTAGCTCCTTCTGACAGAGAGAGGCGTCGTGTTCGTAGATGCGCAACACGATGAATTCGGGTGTGGAGTCCAGTCGGAGCCTGAAATTTGCATTGCGCAACCCTTCCGTTAACGGCTGCGCGTTGACGACGGAGCATTGCGGAAACGCAAGACGCACAATGCGCCCCACAAGTGACGAAGGCAAGGCACGAGGTGGCTCCGGTCGGATCCAGCGAGCCTCAGCAGGAACGCCAGTGATCATGGATGCGATTATCAGGTATCACAGGCGGACTGGTGGAGGGAAGGGGCCTCAGTTAAAGGCGAACGCAGGAAGATCACCGCTGGGGCTTCCCGCGTTGCCTCTGGTCTCCTCTGCTACATGCCATCGCCATTACCCCGGCAGAACAACTGCGGCGATGAGCCTGCGTCCCATTCGGCGTCCAGGCTGATCGGGTAGACCATGAGCGTGTCTGGCTCAATGATAAAAATGGAGGGAACGTTCCTTGTTAAGGACTGCAGCTCCTGAGCGACGGTGACCTCGGGACCGTCTGCGAACTGTGACTGGGATGCCCCACTAACGAATCGCTTCGCGATCTGCGGTTCGGGCGAGGCAGAAACCATCTTCGGCTGATTCTTGTGCCCGGCGATGTGCTGTTGTGCGGGGTGTGATGTCACGTTGTTCGCCGCAGGGGCCCCCCATGGGTCATACCAGGTCGGATCGACTTCCTGTTGTGCGTAGAGGTTCGTGCCGATCAGAATTGCACTCATGAAAGTCATAACCAGTAGCAAGCGATTCGTCTTCATGGAAATTACCTCGAGACCTATCACAATCTAGTGGAGAGAGGTTGCCATCTGTTCCCCACAAACTGATGCGATGTTGCCACGCCTTGCCGAGGACGTCCATGGAGCCAGTCTGAAGCGATATGAATTGATCTGAAGAATGTGACGACGATTTGACAGGGGTCCCAGGGGCAGACCGCCATTGTTGGCACTGCCGTAGAAGTGGTCAGGCCATTACAAAACCTCGCGCTCCAAGTCCAATGAGGCCTGGCGAGAGAGTCGAGAACAGGCACTGTGGCGTTAGTCTCCCGGTGGCGGTTGAAGGCGCTTTCGCGCCGTCACCTCAATCCCCGGTTTGGCCTGACTCTGTTACCTTTCGCCGAGTAGGCTCGGGGAATTTCACCCCGAGCCTCTCACAGATCCGTGCTTGGCCGCTTCCGGTCACACGGCTCGTGCCACCCCTGAAAGACTGGCGTCTTTCGCCGAGATCAGCGGGTTCCTGCTGTTTCCAGTTGACCCGTATCGATAACGGCCCGGGTGACCCACCCCCTTCGCTCCACGGAGATTACCTCCGTCTCATCACTGCCCCGGGGCGTCCTGATAGACCTACAAGAGGTCCCCATGCTCGCACATCTTCACGTGAAGTGCTCCCCCACACCGCTCGGCGACGGCGAGCGATAAAGCACTTCTGCTGCAAAAGTGCGTACATAAAACTCAACCTTCCTGAACAATTGCGGACTACAAGATGCGGAACGGCCACCCCGGATTCGGTACGGAACCTTTTACTCCCACGATGTCGGCCACCTTTCTTTGTCCCGCCAGACTGTCGTTTTGCATTTGGCCGGGAAGGAGTGAAAGACCATGCGCGCCCAGCGGGATCGAAAAAGCATCGGTGTTTCGCTGTCCAATCGAACACTTCTCGCAGAGGATCGCCCGTACGCCGGTATCGATGTTTCAGCCTACTTTCTTCAGCGCCACCAGCCGCGCCGAACGTAGTTCACGAAGATGCTGCGAGATGGAAAAAGATGCCGTGAGTTCCTTCACCGAGCAGTCTGAACGCGACATTAAATCAATGAATCTTCCTGCCTGTGGGATCGGCAATCGCTTTGAAAACGAGACTTCCGACTGTCCTCATAAAGGATAGATAGGGTTATGGAGTATCGAACATGCTTATGGAATAAGGAGTTGTACGTCAAGCACGGGGACCTGCAACGCCCCATGCGGAGGGAAGCGCTCGGCGGTCCGTCGAGCGCAGCTCGACTCCGATTGCCTCAAAAAAAAAGGCGCCGGAAGGGTAGCCGGCGCCATCGAGTGACCTACCACTCGCGAGATGCGTCAAGCGAGTGGAAAACTTTGTTTGGCCGAAAGCTAAGAGCTAAGAGCTCTATTTGCTCTCCGCCACCGACGGGAGCGTTCCAAAATCTCCACGTCGATTGTTCACCGCCGTCCGTGCCGCCCTGGCATTTGGCTGATTTGCAGCCGCTGCACCGTACCGTTCCAGCAGCACCGGGGCCATCGTGTTCTCGGCTTCTTTGACGAAGATCATCTTGTTCTCCGAAGCCATGTCGATGCGGACGAAATCTCCCAGCTTCACTTGCGCGGTCGCGACCAGGTTCGCCAGCGGAAACACCAGATTGCGTTCGATCGCGCGCTTCAAGTGCCGCGCACCGTATCGCGGATCCGTGCCTTCCTTCAGCAAATACTCTTTCACGGCCGGGGTGCAGTTGAATACGAACTGGTTCGTTCCCGCAGCCACCAGCACACGCTGCTGCACCATGCCCAGTTCGATGTCCAGAATCTGCGCCAGATGCTCGTCGCGCAGCGTCTTAAACACCACCGTCTTATCAATCCGGTTCATGAACTCCGGCGTGAACTTGCGCCGTGCCGCTTCCACCGCCGTGCGCTGAATCTTGTCATCAAACGACTGATCGACTTCGACCGCCTTCGGCGCAAATCCGAACCCGCCATCCACCAAGCTTGTCATCTCGCTCGCGCCCAGGTTCGAGGTCATAATAATGATGCACTGCGACAGATCCACCCGCCGGTTGTCGCCCAGGGTCAACGTCGCCTTGTCCAGAATCCCAAGCAACAGCTGCCATAGCGAATCCGACGCCTTCTCGATTTCGTCGAACAGCAGGATCGAGAGCTTCAACTTCTCCGTGTACCACTGATTCAAGGCTTCCTGCGTCAGCAGCGGATGCGTCTCCCGGTGTCCAAGATATCCCGGAGGCGAACCGATCAGCTTCGCAATCTCATGCGAATGCTGGAACTCCGCGCAGTCAATCTTAATGCAGGCTCGCGCGTCCCCAAACAAGGCTTCGGCCATCGCCTCGACGACCCGGGTCTTGCCCGATCCCGTCGGCCCTAGAAACAGTAGGTTTCCTACCGGGCGTCCCGGCGCGTTCAAACCCGCCAGAAACATCTGATAGATCTCAACCACCTTTTCGACGGCCTGCTCCTGGCCCACAATGCGGCGGCGGAGCGCGCCATCAAACTCTCCAGCATCGTTGCTGCGACGGTTCGGATCGAGCACTGTTGCGAGGTTCGTTCTCATAAGATCTTTGCCCGCTGGCTTTCCGGACATTGTCCCTTTCGCGGCCGTTTTCTTCGGCTCTTCCTTATTTATTTCCGACGGTTGTAGGTCTGTTACCCTGTCTTTGCCCGATTTCCCGGAAGCGCCAAAATCTTCTCCCTGGAACGGCGCATCCTGTTGCTATTGGAATAAGCAACCCGCTGGCCACCATTCATGTTGTTCTTCCTATATCAGGAACTCCTGTATCTGCCAAGCTTTAGCGCCAACCTTTCCTAAATCATGAACAAGGATCCCTGACCTGCGCAAAACCGAAGAGAAATACTTTGCACCATCAAGGAAGGAAACATACTCCCAGCCGACTGACACACCTCACGTACTGACAGGCGTCCCGTTGTCCCGCAAAGGCGAAGCCGAGCGGAACCGGAAAAGAAGCCGAGCGGCCGTCCTTAATAAAGCCGTAGAGATGCTGCTTGCTACTAAACTCGGCGGCCTGCGACGGTAGTCGCTCATCCAACCGTATTAGTCCACACGTAACTAGCGGCACTCACCACCCGCCTCTACTATCGCAATCAGGACGTCTTTCGCGGAGGATCTCGTGCGCCTTTCGTCGGTTCGCATCATCACTGGACTTTCCTGTCTCCTTTTCGCCGTCGCTGGCTGGCACATCGCCTCTCACTCATCTTCGGACTTCACCGCCGAAGCTCAAACGGCCAAGCCGGTGCCGGCCGACGCTCTGGGTGCGCAACTGCATCCCATCAGCGCGTCCGTTCCCAACACAGCCAAGCTCACGCCACCTCCCATCGCAGCACCCGGCACGGAAATATATACCGCCAAGCGCGGCGAAGCCATCCCCACGATCGCCCGTCGCTATCTTGGCCGGACGTCGTATCTCACCTCTTCCGAACTCGCCGACGCCATCCGCCACGTCAACGGCGACCGCACCGCCAACATTCTTAAAGCCAACGAAAACATCGTTATCCCCGGGATGCTTTCTTCGCCGGTCACCGAGAAGACAATTCCCGTCGCGAAAGACTTTGAAGTCCGCGCCATCTATCTGACCGGCATCATGGCCGGCAGCGATCACGGACTTCGCATCATCCGCCACTGGCGTGAAGTTGGCGGCAACGCCGTGGTCTTCGATATCAAGGACTCCGACGGCAGCGTGACCATTCCTTTCGAACACCCGCTGCTCGGCAAGCACAACGTCTATCTCCACGACGTCCCGAAATTTGTACACTTCCTGCACCACCAGAACATGCACGCCATCGCCCGCATCGCCATCTTCCGCGACGAGCGACTGGTCAAGGAGCATCCCGAACTTGCCGTCCAGTCCCGCAAGAACCATCAGGCCTGGCGCGAGAACGGCAAGCTGGTCTGGACCGATCCTTCGCAGGCCAAAGTCCAGGACTACAACATCGCCCTCGCCAAGTACGTAACCCAACTCGGCGCCGACGAAATCCAGTTCGACTACGTCCGATTCCCCGCCGAAGGCGACCAAAAAGACGCTGTCTTCGTCTACCAATCCGCTCCCGGCGCAGACCCCGTATCCGCCGATCAAGCCGCCGCCAGCTCAAGTGGCAACAGCCCAAGTGGAAACAGCTCATGTGGGGATGGCCGCCTCGGCCGTCGAGCAGAGGCGAAGCAAGTCGGAAGCATCACACCCGCCGATGCCGCCTCGACCGCGAATGCGAACGTAGACTCTGCCGCAGCCCCGAAGGAGCGAAAGCATGCAGCCCACGGCGCAACCCGTGGGACCACCGCAAAAAACGATCAAACCCCGGAGGAGCGTCAGACCAGGACCGCTTGTAAAATAGCCGCTCCCCGCGGCCCGCAGCGCTCCGACGTCATCACCGCCTTCCTGAAGAAGGCCTACGCCGAGCTCCATCCCACCGGGGTCCTCTTATCTCTCGACGTCTTCGGCGTAATGGCCTGGCAGCGCCAGGTTGATCTCTCCCACACCGGACAGGACATCGTTGGTATGGCCCATTACTGTGACGTAATCAGCCCCATGATTTATCCCTCGCACTTCTTCGGCATGGACAACATTGCCCATCCCGGCGACGAGCCCGCCCACTTCATCGGCGAGTCCATGGACCGCTTCGAGTTGATCACCAAGGGCAGTGGCGTAGCCATCCGCCCCTGGCTCCAGGCCTTCCACTGGCGCACCAAGACCTACTCGCCGGAATACATCAAGGTTCAAGTCGAAACCGCGAGAGCGAAAGGTGGCATCGGATTCTTGTTCTGGAACGCCGCCAACGACTACAGCAAACCATACGAAGCCATGCCCGAAATGAAGTCTGCCAACTTCAAGGCTGGGACCAAAGACAACCCCAAATATTTCCGCGGCGACGAACTCCCCACCGCCACCACCCAGGCAGCCCTAACTCCAACAGAAACACACTAACGGCCTAACGCAAGCCGGGTACCCCATGTCTCGCGTGAGCAGCGCTTTCGCCCGCTGGCTCACTGGGTTTTCAGAGACTGCGGAGTCGGGCCGGTCGGCTGGCGCTTTTGTTTCTCTGCTTCTTCAAGGCGCTCGTTGAGTTGCCGAACTAGGTCCAAGACTCTGTCCTGGTCGGGTTCTTTGGACGCTTTCTCCGCGAGTTCGCGCCAGTTCTGTAGTTGGGGTTGGTTGGGAAGTGGCTTGCCATCGTCGTTCATGTCTTTCCCTCCGGCTGGACTTGGGTTCCAGTCAGTCGGTCTCGCTCGAGCGATTGCCGGGCTTATGCGGTTGGCGGAGGCAAGTTTCATCCGCCGTGCTTTTTTCGTAGTTCCTCCGTGCTTCTTCGGAGCGCACTGATGTGGTCGCGGATCAGCCGCTGGAGTTCTTCGGCCACCGCCTGCGATTCCTTTGCGTCTTTGGCCGCGAGGAGCCTGGCGGTCATCGCGGCAATCTGGTGCTGCGGGTCTTGCATAATAAACTACCCCAAGTGCAATGGACAGTAGCGTTCGCGCGGGGCGGAGGTAAATAAGGAAAATTATGTAGGGCGCACGGCGGTTCAGCCGCGCTCCCAGCGTGTGTCTGGCGAGGAACGACCTCATCCCCACCTCTTCGACTTCCCTCGGAGAGGCTCCGTCGTAAAAGGCGCGACGAGGACGGCTCACTGCGCTAGTCCGTTATACCCCTCAAAACGAGAATCTTGTTCTCGTTTTAGAGGGGATATCAAGGGCGAAGCCCTTGGCTAGTTGGGTTGACGGTCACTCCCGCCGTGTTTTTTTGCGGCTAGGTTGGGGATAGTTGTCATTGCGACCGAAGACAGGAACCTGCTTTTCGCACCACGAATAACGCTGTATAACTCTCGTCCACCCAGCCTTGTACCTTCGCGTTCCCTTGACCAGGGTTGGCTTCGGCCATGATGGTCGCTTGCAGCCGGAAACATTCCGGGGAGGATTGGGATCGGAAGTCCCGGCTATGCTGGCCGTCTCCGGGCTCGACTACCTGAGCGACCGCTATCTGCTCCCTAAGCTTTTTCCACAAAAATAAATCCGATTCGTGTGACGAACGACCTTTACGGAGAATCCTCAAAGAGCCCAATTGGAACTGATGCGCGAGCGATATCCCAATAGTCTCGGTCCCCGCATTCACTCCCGACGGCTCAACCGAATGCCCTGACCCGGGGAACGAAAAAAACAATTCAATTCCAAAACGGGAACGACTTCCACCCTCAGCCGATGGCCTTAACTCCTTAATCCGCAATGTTTTACGAGCAAGTCATTTATTTCACAAGATGATAGGGGGATGACGCCATATCCTCTCGATCAATCCAAGGCCCAACCACGCTCGTGTGGGGAGGGTCTTTGACCCAGAGGACCGACAGGTATCGAGCCGCAGTTTAACCGACCCGCGGCTAAGATTGAATGATCCTCCGTCTTGCCTATGGTCATAGTAATTTTATGACTATCGAGGTGTAATTTGAAGCAGATGCTCGCAGGTGAATTCAAGGCTCAAATGCCTCGCCGTCATGGCTCAGGGGATGCAAAGCGGTGAGCCCGTCCTCATCGCCAAGCATGGCAAGCCCGTCGCCAAGCTCGTGTCCGCTGCGCTGGAGGCAGACGACCTTTTCGGCTACATGGCCGGAAAGGTCAAGATTGCAGGCGACATCGTCGGTCCCATCACGCCTCTGGAAGACTGGGAGAACAAGTGATCCTGCTCGACACCCACGTTCTTCTCTGGATGGCCTGCGAGCCGAAGCGCCTGTCCGCCAAGGCCCGCGAGGCCATTCGCAACGCTCGCCAAGACTCAGGTGTCGCCGTCGCCACCATCACTGTTTGGGCGTTTGGCATGGTTAGCCGCAGAACGACCGTATCCAGGTCCTGAGCAGCGTTGAATCATTGGTCCGTAAGATCGTCTCGCGTGTCATTCTCCGCCCGGTCACTCCGGAAATCGTTGCCCTCGCCGAAGGAGTACCCCAGGGATCCTGCCGATCGCGTGATTGGCTCGCCCGCGATCGTTGAGGGGATGCCGCTCGTCAGGGCAGACTCGCAGATCCGCCGCACCAAGGCCGTCCCAACCATATGGTAGCGGCCGTCAGAGCTCCAACGGAGCCCCAAGGAACGGACTCGGCCCTCGGATATAATGTGGAAGTCGAGACCACACTGACCAAGGAGTTTGCATGGCGATTCAGAAGACCGAAAAGATCTGGCACAATGGCAAGCTGATTAACTGGGACGACGCGACCATCCACGTGATGTCGCATGTCGTGCATTACGGCTCTTCGGTCTTCGAAGGCATCCGCTGTTACGAACTGCCCTCCGGGCCTGCGATTTTCCGCGCCGACGAGCACATGCAGCGGCTGCTCAACTCCGCCAAGGTCTACCGCATCGACGTGGACTACACCCGCGAGCAGTTGGTCAAGGGCATGGTCGACACCATCGCGCACAACGGCGCGTGGCCGTGCTATATCCGCCCGATCGTGTTGCGGGGATACGGCGAGGCCGGCGTGAATCCGTTCAACTCGCCGACCGAGGTCTACATCATCAACTATCCGTGGGGGAAGTATCTGGGCGGCGAGATGGAAGGCTGCGACGTGTGTGTCTCGTCGTGGACGCGGCTTGCTCCCAACACGCTGCCCGCCATGGCCAAGGCCGGTGCCAATTACATGAACTCGCAGCTCATCAAGATGGAAGCGATCGTCAACGGCTACGTGGAAGGCATCGCGCTCGACGCGGGCGGTTTTGTCAGTGAGGGCTCGGGCGAGAACCTCTTCCTGGTGCATCAAGACAAGCTGATCACGGCGCCGCTGGGCAGTTCCGTGTTGCCGGGGATTACGCGCGACTCCGTATTGCAGGTGGCGCGAGACTTGAGCATACCGGTGGTCGAACAGATGATTCCGCGCGAGATGCTCTACATTGCCGACGAAGCGTTCTTTACGGGCACGGCCGCGGAGGTAACCGCGATCCGCTCGGTCGACAAGATAAAGGTCGGCAAAGGCGTGGTCGGTCCCATCACCAAGGCGCTGCAGAAGGAGTTCTACGCGATCGTGCACGGAGAGAAGAACGACCGCCATAACTGGTTCACGCCAGTCCCGGTCGGAAGCAAGGACCGCAGCAAGCAGCCCGTCGGCGTATAATTACGACGCGTTGGTGTATGTGTTCATCTATGCGAAAGGGCGTGATACGCGCCCTTTTCCGTCCTTTTCGTCCGAGCAATCGAAACTCTCCAAGGAGGAACTATGTCCCAGCCACCAGCTGCTACGCCTGAATTTGCCCTTGGCCTGCGAGCATTCCTGCTCGAAGGCTTCAAACGCGAAACCGCGATCACTCGCAAAGTGATCGCAGCCGTTCCCGACGCGAAGTCGAGCCATCGGCCTGATCCCAACGCCCGCTCAGCGCAGGAACTCGCCTGGCACCTGGCGAATTCCGATGTCCAATTCCTCACGAGCATTGCGAACCTGAAGTTCGATATGACCAATCCAGCCCAGAAGCCCCGGACAATCACGGAAGTGGTCGCCTTTTACGACGAGAACGTGCACAAAGGTATCGCACGCGTTGAGGCCATGACTGGCGAGCAGTTGCTTACGCCGCTGCAGTTCGCCGGCGTGTTCAACATGCCAGCGGTCTTCTATTTGGGATTCCTCAACAACCACAGCATCCATCATCGCGGCGAGCTGGCGACGTATCTGCGGCCCATGGGATCGAAGGTGCCGTCGATCTACGGCGGCAGCTTCGATGAGCCGTTCCAGATGCCGAAGCCGGAACCCGCCGGTACTGCCGCATAGGTCTCGTTCGAAACAGAAGAAGCAAGCCGCCCGATACCGGCGGCTTTTCTTATTTGCGGCGACTGTCGAGGCTCCATGGTCCAGAACCGATCTGCGTAATCACAAGCGCACCGCCCAGCATTGCCAAGTTGTTCATGAACATGACCATCTGCATCTGGTGCATCGTGGGGTCGGGCACCGTCCAGAACCTGTGCATCATCGGAGTCACCCCGACGAGAAACAGCGCAATGAGCCAAGCGCCGAACCGGGCAGCCGCGGAAAGCAGGTCAAACTTTGGATGCTCGAGGGTTGAAAGACCGGATAGCGCATGCTTAGCGATTTTGCAAATCCCGGGCGTATTCCCCTTCATTCCGATTGAAAAAGCGGTCCTGATGTTCTCTAATCCTCTCTGATTTTGGACGCAGCTTCTCACCAAAGTTGGAGGACGCATGTACGCAATCGCGCGGGATCTCCGATTCGCAATTCGACAACTGCTGAAGGCGCCCGGTTTTTCCCTGACGGTTGTACTTACTCTTGCTTTCGGCATGGGCGCTGTCACGGCGATCTTCTCGCTCGTCGAAGGCATC
>Ga0209380_10002460_pt1 | contig 11838 bp, 9 predicted proteins | sample HubBroMetageWFT6_FD_188347 | JGI IMG/M metagenome (GOLD analysis project Ga0209380, IMG submission 188347) | Warmed and freeze-thawed soil microbial communities from the Hubbard Brook experimental Forest, New Hampshire - Hubbard Brook CCASE Soil... | ecosystem: Environmental > Terrestrial > Soil...
TGAGATCGTGCTCGGCGGCACGCCGCTCCATCGGGTCCTCCTGGCTGGCATCGCGCAGCTGCGCCAGCTCCGGGTGACGAAACAGCGCGTTGTCGTCGATGTTGATCTTGGCATCGAGCGCGAGCAGCGCCCCGCTGCGCGTGACCACCAGCGGGTTCACTTCCACGAGGCTCAGGTCCTTCGCGATGTACAGCCGGTAAAGTGCGGCGGCCAGCGACTGGAACTCCGCGAGCTGCGCACCGGACAGTTCCAGGCCGAAGGCGAGCTGGCGCGCCTGATAGGCCTGGAAGCCGGCGGCCGGATGAATGACGACCGCGAGGATCTTCTCCGGGGTCTGCTCGGCCACCGCTTCGATGTCCATGCCGCCGGCAGCGGAGGCGATGAGCGCGAGCGCGGCGCGCTCGCGATTGAGCGTCAGCGACAGGTACAGCTCGCGCGCGATGTCCGAGCCACTCTCGACGTACACGCGCCCGACGGGCAGTCCCTCCGGTCCGGTCTGCGCGGTCACCAGGCGCTTGCCGAGCATCTCGCCGGCGGCGGCGCGCACCGCCTCGACGTCGCGCGCCAGCTTCACCCCGCCCGCCTTGCCGCGCCCGCCGGCATGTACCTGCGCCTTGACGACCCACACCGAGCCGCCGAGCGCAGCGGCGGCCGCCGCGGCCTCGTCCGCGCTGCCCGCCACGCGGCCGGGGGGCACCGGCACGCCGTAGCTGCGGAACAGGTCCTTCGCCTGGTATTCGTGCAGATTCATTGTTGTCGACCGGCCGTGGGCAAAGCCGTCATTCTGCTCGAAAACGCCCGCCACTGACCAGCCGCCGCGCGCGCGCATGCGATCGGGGCCGCCGGCCCGCGCGCCCGTCTCCGGCGCCGTGCGATGCGCATCGCGTTCGAGACAGGGGTGAAGGTGCTAGAGTCGCCGGCCTCGCAGTCCGACCCCGCATCGCCTTGCCTGCAACCTCGGCCAGCGCCGCCGCCTTCACCGCGACCCCGAGCGACCTCGCCTGGCGCGTCATCGGGTTGCTCAACCTCTACCGGCTGCTGGTGCCGCTGGTGCTGCTGGCGATGCAATCCTTTGCCGGTGCGGACTGGGGACTGGTGACCGCACGACCGAAGCTGTTCGTCGGCGCTTGCATCGCGTACTTCACGGCGGCCGTCCTGCTGGTCATTGCCAGGCGGCTGCACTGGTCGAGCCTGCGGATCGTCGCGCTCGTCAATGCCAGCGTCGACGCGCTCGCCATCGGGTTCATTCTCTACGCGAGCGGCGGAAGCGCCAGCGGGCTCGGGATCCTGCTGGTGCTGCCGGTATTCGCGCTGACCGTGCTCGCCGACCGGCGCGATGCGCTGCTGATCGCGGCGGCCGCAGCACTGGCGGTTCTGGTGCAGCAGGTATTCGTCGGCCTCAGCGACAGCGCGCCGACTACCGACTACATGACCGCCGGAGTATTCGGCGTGGTGCTGTTCATGGTCGCGCTGGCGACCGGTCCTGTGGCCAACCGCCTGCGCCAGAGCGAAGCGCTGGTGCGTCGTCAGGAGGTCGACCTCGCCAACATGGCGCAGCTGTCGCAGTACATCGTGCAGCACCTGCGTGAAAGTATCCTGGTGCTTGACGAGCAGGATCGGATCCGGCTCATCAACGAGTCGGCGGCGCAGATGCTCGGCGACGAGCACGCGTTTCCCGCGGCCCTGATCGGCGAGGCCTCGCCCCGGTTGCTCTACCTGCTCGAGTCCTGGCGCAAGAGCGGCGCGCCGCCGGCCAGCGGCGCCCCGGACGATACCTTCGTGGCCGCTGACGGGGCGCGGCTGATCCGCCCGCACTTTGCGCCGCTCGCCGTGAACCCCGGACCGGTGCTGATCTTCCTCGAAGACACGAGCGTCATCGAGGAGAAGGTCCAGCAGTCGAAGCTCGCCGCTCTCGGGCGCCTTAGCGCCAGCATCGCCCACGAGATCCGCAATCCCGTCGGGGCGATGAGCCACGCCGGGCAGCTGCTCGCCGAATCGCCGCGCCTGTCGGAAGAAGACCGGCGCCTCACGCAGATCATCCGCAGTAACGCCGAGCGCGTCAGCGGCATCATCGACAACGTGCAGCGGCTGTCGCGCCGCGAGCAGGCGCGGCGCGAGCGGCTGTCGCTGGCGGCATGGTGCGAGGAGTTCCACGCGGAGTTCTGCGAGACCATGCAGTGGCCGCCGACGCGGCTCATACTGCACAGCGCAACCAGCGAGGTGGAAGTGCAGGTCGATCCTGATCAGCTGCGCCAGATCGCCTGGAATCTGTGCGAGAACGCCATCAAGCACGGGCTCGCGCAGGCGCCGGAGGGGACGATCGAGATTCGCTACGGCCGCATGGCGCACAGCGTGCGGCCGTTTCTCGAGGTGGCAGATCGCGGCGGCGGCGTACCGCCCGAGCACGCCGGGCGCATATTCGAGCCGTTCTACAGCGGCGGGCGCGGCACCGGCCTCGGCCTGTTTCTCGCCCGCGAGCTGGCGCAGGCCAACCGGGCGACTCTTCTTTATGAGCCAAGAAGCGGCGGCGGCAGCATCTTCAGGCTGGTGTTCGCCGATCCGCAGCGCTGGGGGATCCGATGAACCAGGCCGTGGCAGGCGACAGCCGGCTCGCCGAGCAGCCGGTCGTGCTGGTGGTGGACGATGAGCCCGACCTGCTCGAGCTCGTCAGCCTCACCCTGAACCGCATGAACCTGAAGACGCGCACGGCGGCCGACCTCGGCAGCGCGCGCCGGCTGCTCAAGAGCGAGCGGTTCGACCTTTGCCTGACGGACATGCGCCTGCCGGACGGCGACGGACTCGACCTGGTGGCGTGGATACAGGAGAACCGTGCAACGGTCCCGGTGGCGGTGATCACCGCGCACGGCAACGTGGAAGCGGCGGTACGGGCCCTGAAGCTCGGCGCCTTCGACTTCGTATCGAAGCCGCTCGACCTCGGCGTGCTGCGCAAGCTGGTCGGCAGCGCCATCAAGCTCGGCGGCGCGGTCGCCGGCGAGACCGCGGCGACACTGCGCGGGGCGCGCCTGCTCGGCCGCTCGGCGCTGATGGAGCAGCTGCGCGACATGATCGGCCGCGTCGCCCGCAGCCAGGCGCCGGTACACATCTGCGGCGAGTCGGGGACCGGCAAGGAGCTCGTCGCCCGCATGATTCACGAGAGCGGTGCGCGCCGCGAGGGGCCGTTCGTCGCGGTCAACTGCGGCGCGATTCCCAGCGAGCTCATGGAGAGTGAGCTGTTCGGCCACCGGCGCGGCAGCTTCACGGGAGCCGTGGCCGACAAGAAAGGGCTGGTGCAGAGCGCCGAGGGCGGTACGCTGTTTCTCGACGAGGTGGCCGACCTGCCGCTGCACATGCAGGTGAAGCTGCTGCGCCTGGTGCAGGAGAAGAGCGTGCGCCCGGTCGGCGAGGCCCGCGAGGAGACCGTCGACGTGCGTATTCTGTCCGCCACGCACAAGAATCTCACCGACCTCGTGGCTCAGGGGCTGTTCCGCGAGGACCTGTTTTACCGCATCAACGTCATCGAGCTTCATGTGCCGGCGCTGCGCGAGCGCAGCGGCGACATCGCCGAGATCGCCGAGACCATCCTGCAGCGCCTCGCCCGCCGTGCGGGCGGCCCGGCCGAGCAGATCTCGCCGGAGGCGGTGACGATGCTCGAGGCGTACCCCTTCCCGGGCAACGTGCGCGAGCTCGAGAACGTGCTGGAGCGCGCGCTCACGCTGTCCACAGGGGGAGTGATCGGGCCTGAGCACGTCCGGCTGCGCTCCACCGTCGGGGCTTCGGCCGACGTACGGGCTGCCGGGGCCAACCGGGCCACGGAGGGTGGCACGGCGCTCGGCACCCAGCTCGAGAGCATCGAGCGCGAGGCCATCGTCAGAGCCTTGGAGAAGACGCGCTATAACAAGACCGCGGCCGCGAAGCTGCTTGGAATGAGCTTTCGGGCACTGCGGTATCGGATCAAGAAGCTGGGCATCGAATAAGCCATCGCGGCCGCTCGGCCTTACGACTCCGGCGAACGTGACGCTCAAGGTCACTTTGTGACGCCCGGGCCAGCTTGTGGCGTCAGTCTGCGACAGGCGTTACGTCAAACCACAGCGCATCCCGCGGAGGATTTCTCCCTGCACATCAAGGTGTTGGGCGCTTACGCCGCCCGTGGCACGAGCCTTGCTTATCTTTCCCCGGGGCGCCTTTTGCGCCGCTGGCTTATCTCTTAAAAATTTTCAGGAGTCTTATCAATGAAAGCTGTGCAAAAGGGTTTTACCCTTATCGAGTTGATGATCGTGGTCGCGATCATCGGCATTCTCGCCGCGATCGCGATCCCGGCATACCAGGACTACACGGTTCGCGCGAAGGTCACGGAAGGCCTGAATCTCGCCGACTCCGCCAAGACGACTGTCTCTGAGGCCTTCGAGTCCGGCGACATCACCGGCCTGAACGCTGCTGCGACCGCGTGGGCCGTTGGCTTCGTACGCACCAAGTACGTAACCACGATCGCGATCGCGCAGACCACGGGTCTTATCACCGTGACGTACGACGCCACCGCTGCCGGCATCGCGCAGCTGGTGGGTGCGAACACGATCACCCTCACGCCGTCTATCAACAGGATAGCGCTCGCCACCGGCCAGTCAGGCGCGATCGACTGGGCCTGCGCGTCCGCGACGAACGCGACCGCGACCGCCGAGAAGCTGCCAGTAGTGGCAGCAGGGACTGTCATTGCGAAGTACGTTCCCACGCAGTGCAAGTAAGCCACAGCAGCACCAGCTGCTCATCGGCACCGAAAGCCCCTCCTCTGAGGGGCTTTCTTTTTTGCACAATCGGCTCGGCTTATTCAACGAAAAGCCCGCAATTCAGGGGGGTTTGCCTTTTGCGAGGCCAATCACGCAGTCAACCGGGGCGCTTGTGCGACCATGCGGCCTAGATTTGACAATTGCTTGAACCGGCCCGCTAGACTAAGCGATCGTCCGTCGCACTAGGCTTGACTTAACTCCATGAATGACAACGCTTCTCTGGCGTTAACCGGCGCGCGCAGCGGACTTGGGGGCCTGCCCCAGCGGCTGGTACAGGACGGCCTGATCGAGGAGGCGGCCATGCTCGAGGCCGTGAATCTCGCCCGCGAGCGCAAGACGAGCGTCGTTACCCAGCTCGTCGCCAGCGGGGCGGCCAACGCGCGCGACATCGCCATCGCCGCGTCCAACGAGTTCGGCGTGCCGCTGTTCGACCTCGACGCGGTGAATCTCGACCTCGAGTCCGTGCGGCTGGTGAGTGACAAGCTGCTCGCCAAGCACCGTGTGCTGCCGTTGTTCCGCCGCGGCAAGCGGCTGTTCCTGGCGGTGGCGGATCCGACCAACCTGCACGCCATCGACGAGGTCAAGTTCCAGACCAGCCTCGGGATCGAGGCGATCGTGGTCGAGGACGACAAGCTCCAGGCCGCCATCGACAAGGCCCTCGAGCAGGTCGACAACCAGATGTCGGCCCTCACCGCCGACGATAGCGACGTCGATCTCGACTCGCTCGAGGTCACCGGCGGCGAGGACGAGCTCGACGACAAAGTAGGGCGCGACGATGTCGAAGACGCCCCCATCGTGCGCTTCGTGAACAAGGTGATGCTCGATGCCATCCGGCGCGGCGCGTCGGACATTCACTTCGAGCCCTTCGAGAAGATGTATCGCGTGCGGCTGCGCATGGACGGCGTGTTGAAGGAGATCGCGCAGCCGCCAGTGCAGCTGGCCCCAAAGCTGTCGGCGCGACTGAAGGTGATGTCGCGACTCGACATCGCCGAGCGGCGCATCCCGCAGGACGGGCGCATCAAGATGAAGCTGTCGAAGAACCGCGCCATCGACTTCCGCGTGAGCAGTTGCCCGACGCTGTTCGGCGAGAAGATCGTGCTGCGTATTCTCGACCCGGCGCAGGCGATGCTCGGCATCGACGCCCTGGGATACGAGTCTTTCCAGAAAGACTTGTACATGAAGCACCTGGCCAAGCCGCAGGGCATGATCCTGGTGACCGGGCCCACCGGCAGCGGCAAGACCGTGTCGCTCTACACCGGACTGAACATCCTCAATCGCGAGGACACCAACATCTCCACCGCCGAGGATCCGGCGGAAATCAACCTGCCCGGTGTCAACCAGGTGAACGTCAATGCCAAGGTGGGCCTGACCTTTGCCGCCGCCATGCGCGCATTCCTGCGCCAGGACCCCGACGTCATCATGGTCGGTGAGATCCGCGACCTGGAAACGGCGGAGATCGCCATCAAGGCCGCCCAGACCGGGCATCTGGTGCTCTCCACCCTGCATACCAACGATGCGCCGCAGACGCTCACCCGCATGGTCGATATGGGCGTGAAGCCCTACGCCATCGCGACCTCGGTGAGCCTCATCATTGCACAGCGCCTGGCGCGCAAGCTGTGCAACACCTGCAAGCAGCCGCGCGAGATACCCAGGGAAGCCCTGCTGAAGGAGGGCTTCGCGGAATCCGACGTGGCGCATGGACTGAAGCTATTCGCGCCGAAGGGCTGTGCCAACTGTACCGACGGCTACAAGGGCCGCACCGGGATTTACCAGGTCCTGCCGGTCACGGAGTCGATCGCGCGCATCATTCTCGCGATGGGCAGCGCGGTGGACATCGGCGCCCAGGCCGCGAAGGAGGGCGTGTGGGACCTGCGCCGTGCCGGGCTTGAGAAGGTCAAGAACGGCCTCACCAGTCTCGAGGAAGTCAACAGCGTCACGGTGGAGTGACGACGAGGACGAAAGTTTATGGCTCAGGCAGCAGCAGCAACCGGTTCGGTCCGCACGATCAAGCGCGATATCGCCTTCGCATGGGAAGGGCGGGATAAGAAGGGAACCCGCATCAAGGGCAAGAGCGTCGCGGCAGACGAGCAATCGCTGCGCGCGGAGCTGCGTCGTCAGGGGGTGGCACCCTCGAGGATTCGCAAGCAGCGCCAGATAGCTCATGGCGGCAAGGTCAATGCCGGCGACATCGCCGTGTTCAGCCGCCAGCTCGCCACTATGCTGGCGGCCGGCATACCGCTGGTCCAGGCCTTCGAAATCGTCGGTGCCGGCAATGACAAGACCGCCATGCGCCAACTCATCCTCGACATCAAGGCCGAAGTCGAAGGGGGCACCTCGCTGCATGAATCACTCGGTAAGCATCCGCTGTATTTCGATGACCTGTTCGTGAATCTGGTGGAGGCCGGCGAGCAGGCGGGTGCCCTGGAAACGCTGCTCGACAAGGTCGCTACCTACAAGGAGAAGACCGAGGCGCTGAAGAAAAAGATCAAGAAGGCACTGTTCTATCCGGCCGCGGTGTTGGCGGTCGCGCTGCTGGTGACCACGATCCTGCTGATATTCGTGATCCCGCAGTTCCAGTCCCTGTACAAGGGCTTCGGTGCCGATCTGCCGGCTTTCACGCTGTTCGTCATCGGCCTGTCGGAATTCGTGCAGCACAAGGGGATCTATCTGCTGGTCGTCGGGGTAGGCATCATTTTTGGCTTCATCTATTTCAAGAAGCGGTCCAGGGCGATGCGCGAGTTCCTCGACCGCGCAAGTCTGCGGCTTCCGGTCGTCGGGCCGATCCTGCGCAAGGCCGCCATAGCGCGCTACGCACGCACCTTGTCGACCATGTTCTCCGCCGGCGTGCCGCTGGTCGAGGCGCTCGAATCGGTGGCCGGAGCAACCGGTAACATCGTTTACGAAAACGCTGTCCTGAGGATGCGCGACGAGGTCGCGACAGGTCAGCGGCTGCAACGCTCGATGGAGAACACCGGTCTGTTCCCCAACATGGTGAACCAGATGATCGCCGTCGGCGAGGAGTCCGGCTCGCTCGATGAGATGTCAGCCAAGGTGGCAACTTTCTACGAGGCCGAGGTCGACAACGCCGTCGATGCCATGTCGAGCCTGCTCGAGCCGCTGATCATGGTGATCCTGGGCGTACTGGTCGGCGGGCTCGTGATCGCGATGTACCTGCCGATCTTCAAGCTGGCCTCCGTGGTCTAAGGGCGCCAGCCGGCGGCGCGCCGGGCGCCGCGTGCGCGCGCGCCACTCCAGGCTCCGGCAAGAGCGACCACCATGTCCGTGATCGCGCTGCTCGCCGCCTCGCCCGGCTTATTTCTCGGCGCCTGCCTGCTGCTCGGCCTCGCCGTCGGCAGCTTCCTCAACGTCGTCATTTACCGCCTGCCCATCATGCTCGAGCGCCAGTGGCGCGAGCAGTGTGCGCAAGCCCTGCAGGGCGACGCGCCGCCCGGCGCCGTGGCGGCGCCGGCGCCGCAGCGCTTCGACCTCATCGTTCCGCGCTCGGCCTGTCCGTCCTGCAAGACCCCGATCGCCGCCTGGCACAACGTGCCGCTCGTCTCCTGGCTGCTCCTGCGGGGACGCTGCGCTCATTGCGGCAAATCCATCCCGGTTCGCTATCCGCTGGTGGAAGGCCTCACGGCGGTGCTGAGCGCGGCCGTGGCATGGCAACTCGGCTTCGGCTGGCCGGCCCTCGCCGCGCTGCTGTTCACCTGGTTCCTGGTCGCGCTTACGTTCATCGACCTCGACCATCAGCTGCTGCCCGACGCGCTGACGCTCCCCCTGCTGTGGGGCGGACTGGGCGTCAGCCTGATCGCGGCCCACGGCGGCGGCGGCGCGGTTGTGCCGGTGGAGCTGCGCTCGAGCCTCATCGGGGCCATGGCGGGTTACGTGAGCCTGTGGAGCGTCTATCATCTGTTCCGCCTCCTCACAGGGAAGGAAGGCATGGGATATGGAGACTTCAAGCTGTTCGCCGCGCTCGGCGCCTGGCTCGGCTGGCAGCTGCTGCTGCCGGTCATCCTCATCGCCGCGCTGGCCGGCGCCGTGGTGGGCATCGCGCTCATGAGCCTGCGCGGACACAGCCGCGCCACGCCGATCCCCTTCGGCCCGTTCCTGGCCGCGGCCGGCTGGCTGATGCTGATGTTCGGTCCGCAGCTCGTCGCGCGCTATCTGGGTCTGTTCGTCCCGCACCCGTGAGCAGCGCGCCCCCCAGCGCAGGTGTGTTTCGTGTGGGACTGACGGGCGGCATCGCCAGCGGCAAATCGACTGTGGCCGGCTTCTTCGGCGCGTTCGGCGTGCCGATCCTCGACAGCGACCAGGTGGCACGCGACGTCGTCGAGCCCGGACAGCCGCCGCTGGAACGGCTGGTGGAGCGCTTCGGGCGCTCCATCCTCACGCCCGACGGGCATCTCGACCGGCCGGCGCTGCGCGACATCGTGTTCTCCGATCCCCGGGCACGCGCCGACCTCGAGGCGCTGACGCACCCGGCCATCGGCGCTGCCCTCGAGGCGCGCTCGGCGACCGCCGGTGGTCCCTACCAGATCCTGGTCATTCCGCTGCTGGTGGAAAAAAATCTCGCCGCGCACGTTGATCGCGTGCTGGTCGTCGACTGCGACGAAGCGTTGCAGCTGGCGCGGCTGAGCGATCGCGACGGTTCGACCCCGGCGCAGGCGCGCGCCATCATCGCCGCGCAGGCGTCGCGGGCCGCGCGGCTCGAGACGGCCGACGACGTGCTCCACAACGACGCGGACCGCGGCGCGCTCGAGCGGCAGGTCCGCGCCCTGCACACGCGCTACCTGCAGCTCGCCGCACGAGCTTAGCGGCTGTGCGCGCGTGCCACGCGCGGCGTTTACGCTGCCGCGGGCCTCAAGCACAATAGGCGCGTGATGGAACCCGCAGCATCCGCAGCCGAAGCCCCGGTACCTGCCGCCGACCCGGCGGTGCTCGTCTTCGAGCAGCCGCTGAACGAGAGAATGCGCACCTTCCTGCGCCTGGACTTCCTCTACAACCAGGCGCTGCATCACAACGAGATCGCAAGTCCCTGGGGGAGCCGGGCGGCGATGTCGAGCCTCATCGACATCCTCGCCATCACCACGCGCGGCGACGTGCGCTCGGACGTTCTCAAGGAGCTCGAAGGTCACCTCGGCGCCCTCAGTGCCTTCCAGGCCAATCCCGGTGTCGATCCGCAGCGCCTCAAGTCCCTCACCTCGAACCTCGTGCGGCTGCGCACCGACCTCATGGGCGCCGGCTCGGCATTCCTGCAGCCGCTGCGCGACTCGGAGTTCGTCAACGCGATCAAGCATCGCAGCGCCATCCCGGGCGGAACGTGCGAGTTCGACCTGCCGGACTACTATTTCTGGCTGGCGCAGCCGGAGGAAATCCGCCTGCGCAGCTTCAGCCAGTGGCTGGGTCTGCTGCGTCCCATGTGCGATGCGATCGCGGAGCTCCTGTGGCTCACCCGCCAGAACGGCCGCAGGCGCCAGGAAATCGCCTGCGGCGGCGCGTTCAGCATCACCTTCGACCGCGACAATCCGCTGCAGCTGCTGCGCATCCTGCTGCCCGCCGCCGCCGGCCTCTATCCGGAGATCAGCGGCAGCCATCACCGTTGCAGCGTGCGCTTCCTCACCTGGCACGGCCTGACCACCCGCCCGACCCAGACCGAGGCCGACGTGCCGTTCATGCTGAGCTGCTGCCCCTGAGGTCTCGAGTCGGTCCGCGGCTGCCGTGACTTCCGTGCGCGTGAAATGCCCCACCTGCCGGCGCGAGCTGAACTGGGATGACGCGCCTTTCCGGCCCTTCTGCAGCGAGCGCTGCCGGCTGATCGACCTCGGCGCATGGCTCTCCGGGGAGCGTGCAATTGCCGCCGACGCGACACCACCGGAATCAGGTCAGGCCGATCCGGAAGCCGAGGATCCGCGCACGTGAGGTTCCGCCTGACGGCCTTCGGCCTGCACCTCGCCGGCAGCGCGTGCGCACTGACGCTCATCCTTGGGGGCCTGTACCTCGGCTGGTATCGCGGGCCGGGCTGGTACCTGAGCGGTGTGGCCCGCGTGGTGCTGATCGTGGTCCTCGTGGACGTCGCGCTCGGGCCGACGCTCACGCTCATCATCGCCAACCCGGCGAAGTCGCGGCGCGAGCTCACTCGCGACATCGGTGCGATCGTGGCGGTGCAGATCGTGGCGCTCGTCTACGGCACCTTCACACTGTGGGGAGGACGCCCGCTCTACTACACCTTCTCGGTCAACCGGCTCGAGATCGTGCAGGCCTCCGACTTGACGCCTGCCGAGATCGCCTTGGCGCTGCAGCAGAACCCGACGCTTGCGCCCCATTGGTACAGCCGACCTCGCTGGGTGTGGGCACCCTTGCCGGACGACCCGGACCAGCGGGCGAAAATCGTCAACGGGACCGTCTTCGGCGGCGGCGAGGATGTCATCGACATGCCGCGCTACTTCAAGCCCTGGGCCGCCGCACTTCCGGAGCTGCGCAAGCACCTGAGCACGATCGACGACCTCAAGCAGCAGCGCCTGCTCTCGCCGAAAGAGCAGCAGACGGTCAAGGCGCGCATGGCCGCCGCAGGGCTCTCGCCCACACAGCCCAACGCCATGGTGATGTGGGGTGCGGTGCGCAGGCTCGTGGTCGTCTTCGACCCCGAGAGCGCACGCATCCGGGCGATCCTCAAGACCGTCTGAGCGCGCCTGAGCGGGCACGCCGGCTGGCTATTGCCTCTCCTCGCGCGGTGAGGACTGCGTGGGCGGGTTGCCCAGCGACAGCCATTTCGCCAGGAACGCCCACTGGTCGGCGAACTCCTCGATCTGCATCCACACCGGCTTGCCCGCGCCGTGCCCGGCCCGGGTCTCGACGTGGATCAGGATCGGGTTGGCGCAGATCTGCACCGCCTGCAGCGCGGCGGCGAACTTGTAGCTGTGCCAGGGCACGACGCGATCGTCGTGGTCGGCGGTGGTGACGAGCGTGGGCGGGTAGCAGGTGCCCTGCCTGACGTTCTGCACCGGCGAATAGGCATACAGCGCACGGAACTGCTCCGGGTCCTCGGCCAGGCCGT
>Ga0209380_10002463_pt1 | contig 11834 bp, 9 predicted proteins | sample HubBroMetageWFT6_FD_188347 | JGI IMG/M metagenome (GOLD analysis project Ga0209380, IMG submission 188347) | Warmed and freeze-thawed soil microbial communities from the Hubbard Brook experimental Forest, New Hampshire - Hubbard Brook CCASE Soil... | ecosystem: Environmental > Terrestrial > Soil...
GCCTTCGCGACGCGCTCGACCCGCGCCGCGAATGACCCGCCTGCCGGCGGCTCTCGCCGCCAGCATTTTATGGGCCGGTTTGACAACAGGCGCGCCGGCGCATCCGCTCGATCCGCTCTCCGCCGACGAGATCGAAACGGCAGTCGCGGTGCTCCGCGATGCCGGCGATGTCGATGCCGACACGCGCTTCGCCCTCATAGACCTCGACGAGCCCGAAAAGCGTGAGGTCCTCGCCTGGCGGCCCGGCCAGGACTCCGCGCGGAAGGCCTTTGTCGTCGCCCGTCGCGACCGCATGGTCTACGAGGCCGTCATCGATCTCGCTGCGCGCAAGGTCGAGCGCTGGGAGGCTATTCCGGGTGTGCAGCCGGCGATCGGGCGGGAGGAATGGAAGGAGGCGCAGCGGATAACGCTGGCCGATGCCGGCTGGCAGGCGGCGATGAAGCAGCGTGGTTACGCCGATTTCAGCGGCGATAAGCTGTTCTGCGCGCCGCTGTCGGCCGGCTATTTCGCCGATCCGGCGGAGGAGGGGCGGCGCCTCGTCCGCGTGACCTGCTTCGACAAATCCGGCACCAGCAATGTTTGGAGCCGGCCGATCGAGGGCCTCCTCGCGATCGTCAATCTCGATGAGAAGAAAGTCATTCGGTTGGTGGATACCGGCGCGGTCCCAGTCAGCCGCGACAAGCATGATTTCGAAGGAGCGCCGCCAAGCGGAGCTTCCCCAGCTGCGAGCAACCACGGTTTCAGCCGCGACGGCAGCGAGGTGCGCTGGAAGAACTGGTCGTTGCATTACCGGCTGGACGAGCGCGCCGGGCTGATCCTGTCTCTCGCCCGCTATCGCGACCAGGATCGCGAGCGACTGATCCTCTACCGCGGCTCGATTGGCGAGATGTTCGTGCCCTATATGGACCCGGACCCGGGCTGGTCGTTTCGCACCTATATGGATGTCGGCGAATACGGTTTCGGCCTGTTGGCCTCACATCTGGCGCCCGGCATCGACTGCCCGGCCGACGCGGCGTTTTTTGACGCTGTACTGCCAAGCGACCGCGGCGAGCCGCTGGCGGGCAAATCGGTGATCTGCCTGTTTGAGCGCGCCACCGGCGCGCCGCTGTGGCGCCATGCCGAAAGCGACAATGGCGCCTATGCCGGTCGGCCGGCGGTCGAGCTGGTATTGCGGACGATCGAGAGCGTCGGCAATTACGATTACCTGATCGACTGGGTGCTGACCGAAGCGGGGGTCATCCGGATCGATGTCGGCGCCACCGGCATCGACGAAGTAAAGGGCGTCGCCGCTCGCAACATGGCCGACCCGTCGGCGGCGCACGACACGGCCACCGGCATGCTGGTCACCCCGAATCTGGCGGCAATCGATCACGACCATTTCCTGTCGTTCCGGCTCGATCTCGATATCGACGGCGAGGCCAACACGCTGGTACGGCAAAGGCTGGTGCCGAAGCGCCTGGAGGGCGAGGCTGGCCGCCGCAGCCTGTGGACTGTCGCTGAAACGCCAGTGACCGAGGAAGGCCCGCTCGCGCCCGAGCATGGCGCCGCGGAAGTGTGGCGCATCGTCAACCCGAACCTGACGACCGCGCTTGGCCAGCATCCCGGCTACGAGCTGCGGCCCGGGCATTCGGCGACCTCATTGCTGGCCGCGGACGATTTTCCGCAGCGCCGCGCCGCCTTCTCGGTCGCGCCGCTCTGGGTCACCGCCTACGATCGACATGAGCTTTATGCCGCCGGCATGTATCCGAACCAGGGCAAGGGCGGCGACGGCCTGCCGGCCTATGCCGCTGGGCATCGCGCGGTGGAAAACGCCGATATCGTGCTGTGGTACACAATGGGCTTTCACCATCTGCCGCGGCCGGAGGATTGGCCGGTACTGCCGACCATGTGGCACAGCGTGTCGCTGGTGCCCTACGGCTTCTTCGACCGCAACCCGAGTGTCGGCCCGCGACCTTAAAACATTAAAAAAATCACTGGATCGGGTAGAAAGCAGCGCCATAATCGAACGTGCCGGTTTTGTTACCGACGATTGAAGTGTCTTTCGCTACCGCCTTTGCTCGGGGAGAGCGTTGATGAGCCGCAAGCCGCTGATTCTTTGTGGCGCGGTGTTCGCCGCATTGTTTTTTGCCTGGAGCGCTGCGCCGGCTTTCGCCCAGCCGCTTCCCTGTAATTTCGCCGCCAAGGTGCATTTCCTGGCGCCCGGAATCCCCTACGACCCCAGCTCCCGTATCCCGCCTCCCCAGGGCGCGCCGGTCGGCCAGCCCTATGCCAATGATTTGAACCAGGCCTTCGCGATCGCACCCGTGGCGTTCCAGGCTCAGCTTTGCGGCCTCGATGGGGTTTTTATCGACCAGACCGCCTGCAGCTCCGTGCAGGATTGCATGGGACATGCCTGGGGGTTTCGGCAACGCAATCCGACTGTCGGCCAGGGACGGTACATCGGCATACCCGGGGCGCTGTGGACTGCCCGACCCACCTACAGCCAATTCGCCGATCTTCTGTTCCATGCACTGATTCCATTGAATTCGGCCGGTTATTCCGCCGCAAATTCCGCCGCGAACACCTTTGCGACAACGGTATTGGCCGCGCTGGCGCATGAAGTGGGGCATGTGCGCTGGTACGACATCATCGATCCCGGCCGGAACGGGGGTCACAATTTCAATGCGTTCTGCGGCGGCAATTTCTTCAGCTCATGGCTGGGCGTGCACGCACCGCCGGAGTGGCGAGTGCTGCTGAACTTGAACGAGCGGCGAAATCATCCGCCCCCCGATCATCACAGGACCGGTGGCCACGTCACGCAAGTCGATGCCGCGTTGGGGACCCCGCTGGTCGCGGGCGATTTGTTGGACCAGCTTTATGCCCCGAGCGCGCCATGGGCGAGTTTTTTTGGCGCGATCTCCCCGGACGAGGATTTTGTCGAAACCTATAAATTCAAGGTGCTGATCAGCGCATCACCGCCGCTGACCTCGTTGCCGATGACGATCCAGGGCACTGGCGGGATCTACCGCGAAAATGTTCCTGCCGCCTATCTCAGCAACCAGAAGCCGGATCTGGCGACCAAGGTGGGCTGCATACCGCTGTAGGGCTTTGTGCGGCCGTCACATCGGGGGAATGTCGCGTTTCGAAACAGCAGCCGCGAGATAGGCGGGATTATCCCAAAAACCACTAGATGCGGTTGAAATGCCGCAGCATAATAATCGCGACGGTTGTTAAAGACGCGGCTCCCAAGCCCAAAAAACCTTCTTCGAGGGGAGAAACTTCATGATCCGCAGCGCCCTGATCCTGTCCGCCACCCTCCTCGCCGCGGTCTGTTTCGCCTGCGTGCTGCCGCCTCCTGCACCGGGGGCTGTCCACGGCCTCACGACGACGGCGTGCAGCTCGGCCAACACTCCGGCTGAGAATGCGGCAGCCTTCGCCAACAAGGCTGCCAACGGCTACCTGACGAGCCCTGCTGCTATCTATCCGGGAGCCCCCTTGCCGGTGAGCAGCGCGCTCCCTCAACCGGGTTCAGGTACCCCAGATTACAGCCAGGGCTTGATGAACGCTTTTCTGGCCGCGTCCACCGCCTTCCGCCAAACGCTGTGTACGCTCGATGCGGTGTACGTCAGTGCGGTCCAATGCACGAACCAGCCATGCTTCGAACAATCATGGGGGTGGTGGCAAAGCAAGCCGAATACTCCGAACGGGCGGATCGTTGCTCTTTCGACCGGGCTATGGAACGAAGCCAGCTATTCGTCATATGAGACGGACCTGACTCGGAGCCTGCTGCCGTCGAATGTGGTCGTTAACTATTCCAATGCGTCCTATTGTTCTTCGCCGACAGTTTGCAATTCAATTGATACCCCAACGATAGCGCTTCTGGCAGCGCTGGCGCATGAAGTTGGTCACATCGCGTGGTACTTTCAGGTTCCTTCGTCCTCTCCAACAAGCTTTTGCGGCGGCAATTTTTTCACTGGATGGGTCGCAAGTACGGTAACGCCGCCTCCGCAGTGGCGCGATCTGTTGTCAGCAGCAGCACGAGACCAAATCAGAAGTAACGGCAACGGCAAATGGCCGTACGTCCATCAACCGCACTCGCCGCAGATCGATAGTATCGACCACCCTGGCCCGGGCGATCAAGCGGCGGGCAAATCGGTCTACGCGTTACTTTACAACGGTACGCCTCCGTCGTATCCGCAGCCATGGGCAAGTTTCTTTGCTGCGCTGTCGCCGGACGAGGATTTTGTGGAGACATATAAATTTGCCGTCTTGACCACTGCCGCTGTCCCCTTGAATTCCGTGGCCATCGCGGTTCAAGGATACGGAACTGCGAATATCGCGCAGGATTATTCCGCCGGGAACAGACCGGACTTGACGACGAAGGTCGGCTGCGTATCGATCTCATTCTGAACGCCGGTTGGATTTTGCCCCAACGCCGGTGCGGGCAGTCTGCCAGGCGACGGTTTCGGCCAGGGTGTAGCAGACCCGGAGGGGCGGGATATCGGCGGCGAGGTGGGCGCGGATCGCGGCGAGCATGGCTTCTGCGTCGATGCGCTTCCGGTCGAGGCGGCCGGAGGGGAGCCACTCGGCGAACCTGCGTAGCGAGGCGGCCGGCAATCCGCGATCGGCGGCGGCCTTCAGCATCGCCTCGTAGCTTCGTTCCTTGTAAAACATTGCCTTGGCGATTTCGGTCAAGTGCTCGGCTAGATCCGGTGCGAGGATGCCGCCGCGCTCCGCCTCGGCAAGGGTCGCGCGGATGTTGACCATTGCTTCGGTCAGCGGCGGATAGCCGAGCTCTTCCGGTCCGTGCGATACGGCGACCTCGTCGTCGTCTTCCAGCACGCCGTCGCGGTAGGCCTCGTAAATATGGCCGATGCCGCGCATGCCGAACACGTCGAGCTCGGCGGCGCGGAGCGCGCCGATGCTGGCGGCGCCGAACACATGGATGCCCTGCGCCATCGCCCACAGGATCTCCTTGTGCCAGACCGTCGGCACCACCTCGAAATAGCCGTCGATGACGCCGATCGCCGCCGGCCCGGCGAGCGCCGCCCGGTACAGCTCGCCCTGGCGCACCGGCGGGCGCCATTCGATGCCGGGCTCCGATGTAGGGCGCATACTCGGCGGCAGCGAGGGGCCGGCGAAGATGATCGCGCTCAACGGTTGGCGCTCGCTTCGGCGCGGGGTCCCGGCCGGTAATTCGGGTGGTGCGGGTCCCATTCGAGCCCCGGAATGACCAGCCGCACCACCGGGATCGCGAAATCCGGCCGGGTCAGATCGATGGCGATGACGCGCTCGATCCCGGCCGTCGCAAGCCGGCCCAAGGCCCAGCGTAGGTCGTCGGTCAGATCATCCGCGGCAAAGCTCGGCACGTTACGCAAGGGAACCGGCGTGTGTTCGCGGGCCAGCGCGTCGAGCAGCGCGTCGCCGATCTCGGCGCCCGGCGCCTCCTCGTATTCCGATGGCGAGAGATCGTCGCGGATGCCGGCGATATAGGTCAGCCGGGTCTGCGCCGCCTCGGTCAAGGCGCGTGAGAGGCCGACCGCGCGGTCGGCATGGCAGCCGGAGCCGTGGAAGCGGCGCAGCCGCCGCGGATCGCCCGGCGCCAGGTCGCGGATTTCGCACAGGAAGGCGGCGATGCCGATATCAGTCGTGACGTTCCACACCCGGACCGCGATCTTCGCGGCCTCGTACTTGGCGAGCAGCGCATGGCAGTCGGGGTCGTCGACCGCATCGAGTTCGAGCATCTGCCGCGCCCGCTGTTGGATAGGCTGTGCGATCCACAGCGCGACGGCGTCGCGCTCGACGACTTCGTAAAGCGCCGCGTTGATCGCCTCGATCAGGTGATTGCCCGAGGCAAGCCCGTTCGAGCCGCACAGGAAATAGCCGTCCGGCTGCTGCAAGGTGTAATCGGTATGCACGATCTCGGCGGGCACCCAGCACGGCTCGCGCCGCAGCAGATCGTAGCCTTCGATCCAGGATATCGGCGCGCCGGTGTCGAACGGCCTTGCGCCCGGGCAAAGGGAAGCCGGATCGACGACGGTTTCGCTCTCCGTCAGATCGCGATAGGCGGCTTGCCGGCAGGGCCCGATCTCCTCGGCATGGAAACCTTCGCAGGCCTCCATCAGGGCCGAGGCCATCGCCTGCGGCAGTTCCAGCCCCTTGCCTTGCGACACCGAAACCGAACGCGAATTCGGCCGCACCGCTATAGCGACCGGGATGCCGATGCGATCGAGCCCGGTGATATTGCCGAGCCGGGTAATTCCCATCCGGCCCATATGCGGCCGGGCGCGCGCGAGCGTCTCGGAGGGGCCGACGGTGCGGTGCGTCCCCTGGCGAAATACCTTCGGCAAAGGCTGATCAAGCACTTGGGGCAGGGACACCGCGTCCGGACCGTCAGCCGACAATCACCCGACCTTACAAAGCACCCGGGAATTAAATTGCCATCCGGCCGTCGAGTCAGCGTCGTTCGCTGTTGTCCGTCGTGGTCGTCTTGCCCTGAACGCGCGGGTTTTGGGAGGGCGTTGTCTGCGCCGGGGTGCCGGGCGCGCTCGGACTGAATCCCGTCGCGGCGGGAGCGCCCGGTAGTTGTGATGTTCTGCCATTCTCCGCCGGCGCCCAGTGCATACCCGCGCCACCACCGCCGACCAGGATGATCCGGTCCAATATCTTCCGAGGCGAGCCCGCAACCGCGCCGTCGCGCTCAAGCAGTTGCTGTAGCTGGCGCGCCTCCGCTGTCTCGCCGAGACGCAATTCCTGCGCTGGCTTACCGGATTCAGATACGTAAATTCGTCCGCCCTGGCTCCAAATTCTCAACTCGCCGAACGTCTTGGCGCTTTGTTGCGGTGTGCGTGGGGACTCGCTGCGGACGTCAATCTCGGTCGTATTGGCATGAACATTAGCGGCAGAAAGAGCGCCAAATCCGAGCAACAAGGCGATCCGGCTCGGCAAGCGCAACCATTCCTTCCGGGACCTGGACCAAGCCATCGCAACCCTCGATTGCATTTATTGGGGCCGGCACACTCCCAACCGATATCACGAGCTTTGTAAGTTTGCGATGCTATTACGGCAGCCGCTCGTGGCCAACTAAAAAAGCGCATAAGTAGAATGCGCTTCAAATCGTGCCGCGTCATTGGCACGGGCGCTTCGCACCCCTCGGATATGCGCTATAGTCCGTGACTAACAGTTTTCGGCCTGGGTCCCCCGAATTATGGCCTCGACCCGCCGCCTTGCCGCGATTTTAGCCGCCGACGTTGTCGGCTATTCGCGTTTGATGCGGGCCGATGAGGAAGGGACGCATGAGCGCTTCAAGGCGCATCGCCGCGAGCTTCTAGACCCGAAGATAAACGAACACTACGGACGCGTTGTCAAATACACCGGCGATGGCATGCTGGTTGAATTCCCCAGCGTCGTCGAGGCCGTGCTTTGCGCGGTCGAAGTGCAATGCGGCATGAGCCATCGCAACCTCGATGTGGCGGGCGACGAGCGCATCACCTTCCGCATGGGCATCAATCTCGGCGATGTGATCGCGGAGCCCGAGGACATCTATGGCGACGGTGTCAACATCGCGGCGCGGCTGGAGGCATTGGCCGAGCCGAATGGCATCTGCATCTCGCAAACGGTATTTGAGCAGATCCGCGATAAACTGCCCTATCCCTTCGAGGATCTCGGGCATCTAAGCGTCAAGAATATCGCCCGGCCCCTGCATGCATTCGCATTGCCGCCAGAGGTCATCGCCACCTTGCCGGTTCCCGAGATCGTGCAAGTTGCTATGCACAGTGAGACGCAAACCAGAACCTCAGCTCAGGCGCGCGCTCCGCGTCTGTCCATCGTCGTGCTCCCCTTCACCAACCTGAGCGATGATAGGGAGCAGCAATATTTCGCTGATGCCATAACCGACGATGTGACGACCGATCTGTCGCGTATAGCGGGCATGGTGGTGATCTCGCGGAATTCCGCGTTCACCTACCGGGATAAGCCGGTCGAAACGCGGCAGATCGGCCGTGAGCTGAACGTGCGTTACGTGCTTGAAGGCAGCGTTCGGCGCGCCGGAAAGCGGGTCCGCGTCAACACTCAATTGATCGATGCCGAAACGGACGCGCACTTATGGGCCGAGCGCTTTCACGAAGCCGCTGACGACCTGTTCAGCCTGCAAGACGAAGTAACAAGCCAAATCGCAGTTGCGCTCAATCTCGAACTGATCGGCGCCGAGGCAGCGCGGCCGACCGAAGACCCGGATGCTCTTGACTACATGCTTCGCGGACGGGCGGCTCTTTACCATCATGAAGGTTCGACACCGGAGAGATTTGCGGAAGCGATACGTCTTTTTGAAAGCGCATTAATGCGCGATCCCGACTCGGTCGATACGCAGGCTTTGCTAGTGGTTGCGCTTACCGAGCGTGTACTCGAACAGATAAGCGAATCGGTCAAGGACGATCTCGAATACGCGGAAAGGCTGATTGAGCGCCTGTCGGCCTCATCGCCTCGGCATGCGCTCACCCATTTCGCAAAAGGTCATATCCTTCGTGCCCACCGCAGATACGAGGCTGCTATCCCGGAATACGAAGCCGCGGTCGCAGTCAATCGCAACTGGGTGGTCGCGATCGCCGCACTCGGAGTCTGCAAGCTCTTTGCTGGCTTCATCGAAGAAGCGATCCCGCCTCAGCAGCAAGCGATCCGCCTCAGTCCGCGCGACCCCCGGGTCCCGAACTGGTATTGGCGGATCGGCATGGTCCATCTGCTGCAAGCGCGCACCGATGAAGCGATCACATGGCTTGAGAAGGCGCGCAGTGGCAATCCTCGCCTCCCGGGCCCCCATGCCTGGCTGGCCTCGGCGTATGCTCTCAAGGACGACGTGGCGCGCGCCGCAGTCGAACTCGCCGAGGCGTGGCGGCTCACCAATGACGAACGTTATGCGACCATTGCCCGCTTCAAATCGGTCCAGTCCCTTGGCTCGCCCAAGAACCTTGCGATTGCGGAAGACACGTTTTTCGCTGGGCTGCGCAAGGCCGGCGTGCCCGAGGAGTAGCGCGCCAACAGCGCCCTTCAGAATTGCAGATGCGCGCGCAGCGCGAAGATCGAAACGGGGCCGCGGTCGCGGTTGTAGGCGGGGTTGGCGACGAACTGGTAATCCGCCGTCAGCGACAAGGGCTTCACCACCTGAAAGCGGTAATAGGCTTCAAGGATGTCCTCGGTGCCGTAACTCAGCTTGCCGTCGCCGACCAGAACGCCGAGACCGCCGGCTTCGAGAAATCGGGCATGGACGCTTGACAGCGCGTTGACGACCCCGGCGACGCCGACCGTGTCGTCCGCGCGCTGCCACGCCGTCCCTTTCAGGCTCACGCCCACAAGGCCGCTGCGATCGATGTCGGTGAACGACATGATCTCATTGCGCCCGTCATTGTAGCTGAACCGGGCGAACGCGCCGAGATCGTCGCTGATCGCCTGCTCGAAATTAACAACGAACCCCTCCTTGAGACGGTCCTTGCGGGTCTGGGTGATGTCGACTCCGGGAACCGACAGCGCCTCCGCATAGCTGCCTTCAAAGCCGCGGTTGACGAAACCGAGGAGGCGCAGCTTCCCCGATTTCCCGTATAGCTCGTAGCGCTCCTCGAGCTCGGCCTGATAGCCGCCGCGCTGAAGTATCCGGGTTTCGAGATCGCGGTCGTTCGAGCGTTTCGGCATCAGGAATCCGCCGGCGCGCAGCGCCCAGTCCTTCTGGTTCAGTTCGGCGGCGATGCCGTCGCTGAAGCCCTTCTGGTCGGCGGCGTAATCGTAGGCGCCGCCTTCCCAGATGGACCAGTTGAGGAAGTCGTTGCGCGGGTCGTGCGCGTAGGCGTTGTTGTCGAACAGATCGTTGGCCGCCAGCTTGCCGGCATAGATCGTCACTCGCGACACGTCGCGCGTGCCGGCGACCTGGTTGAGGTCGTCCTCGACCTGCTCCTGTTCGCCGCCGAGCCCGATCGTCTGGACGAGATAGAAGCGGGCGATGTTGAGCTTCGGCGCGTGCTCTCCAGCCTTCTGTGCCTCGCCGTTGGAAAAGCCCGCCAGACCGGTGGTGTGGCTGAGCCCGAAGCCCTGGTTCAACTCCGGATCGAGATAGAGCGCGCCGCCCTGCCAGAGCGTGCGGCCGAGATAGGCCGTCGCGCTCATGGTCTCGTCCATGCGATTGCCGGGGTTGAGACTGTTCGGCCCGCTATAAGGCGAGCGGAAGGCGGGGTGGCCCTGATCGATCGCCGTGTACTGGTAGTGCGTGCTCCAGTCGCCCGGCAACGCGGTGGCGAGCAACTCCACGCCTGCCGGAACCGCAAGATCGACCGGCGCTTTTTGGGCAGCGGCGGACGTGGAAACCAGTATCAGGACGGTACAGACGGCGATCCGCATACGACCTCGCGGTAACGTGACCCGTCACCGCATCGCAAGCCGTTTCGTAGAGAAACGATCTCCGCCAGGACACCCCGCCCAGCGTGCGCGCGTGACCACGTCGACGGCAGGTCTCCTGGCTCGCGGGTCATTGCCTTGCGCCGCCTTCCCGGTTTCCCAGTGGCCTGATTGGCGCTTGGCTCGCCGCTCACAGTTGCGGGGGCAGCCGCAGCTTCGGATCTCCTGAAAGTTGACCCTTACCGCGTTCCCTTTTGATCCCCGAAGGGAACCGTCGCTCATACGCTGTCACCTGAGATAGAGGAGGTCAACCGCAATTAAACCTCCTGGGGACATCGTCGGCTCTCACCGGCGCTCATGGTTTCATCCATGCTATTGCCGGTGCGGTGTCGCGTGCGCAGCCGCGCCGGTGGATCGTCAGGCTTCGGCGGCGGCCTGCTCGGCTTGCCAGTGGACGGCAGTGATAAACGGTTCAAGACTCAGGCGGCCGATGATCTGCTCCAGAGCCGCATCATTGCGGCTTGGCGAGACAAGAAGGGCGCTCACCGTGACCTGCGGCGAGTCCTCGAGGTTTTCGCTGGTCAGCCGCCGCAGACCCAGCCCCGCACTCGCTGCGGCTTGCAGCAGCAGGGCTCGGATATGCGCCTCTTCCTGACCCTGGCACCGCAACTCGACAGCATAGTGGGTCTCGACCTCAGCGGCGCCGAGCGGCTGCAGGTTGATCAGGCGGACGATCGGTCGTAGCAGCAGGTTCGTGCCGACGACAAAGCCACCGGCAAGCGCGCTCGCAGTCAGTTGGCCGGCTCCGGCAAAGGTTCCGACCATCGCCGAGCACCAGAGCGTCGCGGCGGTGTTGAGGCCGCGAATGTTTATGCCTTCGCGCAGGATTACGCCGGCCCCGAGGAAGCCGATCCCGGATACTATCTGGGCCGCGACGCGAGTCGGACTGTTGTCGCCGGACACGGTGGTCGAGAACACGACGAAGCCGGCAGCCCCGATCGACACCAGCGCGTTGGTTCGCAGGCCCGCCATCCGCTGTCGCCACTGCCGCTCGACGCCGATGACGGCGCCGATCACGAGGGCGGTGCCGAGGCGGATAGCGATCTCGCGAGGGTCCATCAGTGCCCCTCTCGCCGCCGCTAAAATTCCGCGTGAAGACGGGCGCCGAACACGGAAACCGGACCGCGATCGCGGTTGTAGGCCGGATTGACGATAAACTGGTAGTCGAGCGACAGCCGGGCAAAGCTTAGCGCCGCGAGACTGTAGTAGGTCTCGATGATTTTTTCGGGGCCGGAATGCAGCAACTGCCCGTCGCCGACGAGGATGCCGAGCCCGCCCGCTGCGAAAAAACGCTTGGCTGCGGCTGAGGCGTCGTTGACGACAAACGCGAGACCGACCCGGTCGTCGCTTCGGCCCCAGCGCGCGCCGCTCAGCGATCCGCCAAATGACGCCGTCTTGTCGATGTCGGTAAATTCGAA
>Ga0209380_10002465_pt1 | contig 11823 bp, 9 predicted proteins | sample HubBroMetageWFT6_FD_188347 | JGI IMG/M metagenome (GOLD analysis project Ga0209380, IMG submission 188347) | Warmed and freeze-thawed soil microbial communities from the Hubbard Brook experimental Forest, New Hampshire - Hubbard Brook CCASE Soil... | ecosystem: Environmental > Terrestrial > Soil...
TTGAGTCCCAGGACATCCCCGATTTCCTCCACCGAGAATCCTTCCACTTCCTTCATGACCAGCATCAGCTGGTCCTTCTCCTCGAGTGCTCCAAGCAATCGCTCCAGCAATTGCCGTTGCTCGAGCCTGCGACTGGTGTCTTCCCGATGCAGCGGCCCACCGTAGCCATGTTCCGGCAATGATTCCAATTTCCGCACCTGTTCTTCGCTGAGGTCTGCTTCGTACACCAGCCGGCGCACCTTCTTCTTTCTCAAATAATCCCAGCATTCGTTGACGGCGATCTTGTACAGCCAGGTGCCGAACGCCGACCGCAAGTCGAAGCGCCGGATGGAAAAGTAAGCTTTGGCCAGCGCCTGCTGGGCCACATCCTCGACGTCCTCGCTGCCTCGCAATATCCCGCCCACGACGGCTAGTACCCGATGCTGGTGGATCCTCACCAATTCTTCGTACGCGCTCACATCGCCATCCTGCGCGCGGAGCACGAGTTCTTTTTGCTTCTCCGCCGGGGTCACGGACCCTTTCTCGTTCGCAGCCTCGGTCCCGCGGAGGGCCTCTGAATTTGTGACGTTTGCCATCGCTTCCCGGTTACGGAATCTTTCAGATTGTTCAACATTCGTGCTTGCAGGCATTATAACTCTGTGAAACAATGCCGACATGATTATCGGCGATCGGCTTCGCGCACTGCGCGAGGACAAAAAGTTTTCCCAAGGGGACATCGAAAAGCGCACCGGACTGCTCCGTTGCTATATCTCTCGCGTGGAAAATGGCCACACGGTTCCGGCCATTGAAACGCTGGAGAAAATGGCGCGCGCTTTGGACGTCCCTCTCTATCAACTCTTCTATGACGGAGAACAACCCCCCGTCCTTCCCAACATTCTGAAGCGCAAAAGCGCCGACGAGATCGTCTGGGGCAGCGCCGGGAAAGAGGCCCGTCTTCTGAACAAGTTTCGCAGGCTCATGGGTCGCATTGAAGAAGGCGACCGTCGGCTCCTGCTTTACATGGCTCAGAAGATGGCCACTCGCTAAGTCCGGCGAGTTTCCGATCCCGTCCAATGGGCCGGAAAAGCGCTCTCTGCCATACAGGCTTGAGGGCTCGGGTGGTATTGCTTTCAGGGGTCGTCTCACGACCAAAGTAATACCACCCGGGCCGCAGCCAATCCACCCTTATCCATCCCTGTTTCATTCCGGTACATACGCTCCTCTTTCCCTCCACTTCCATTCCCCTTACTCTCCCCCCGCTGCTTTTTTCCTGCCTCTTCAATTTCTCTCCACTCCTCATTCCCGCCTCTTCAATTTTCAATTCGCTTCCATACGGTTTTGATTTTCATTTCAAATCTCAAATTTGGAATTTACTCTCTCTATTCCCACTCGATCGTGCTCGGCGGCTTGGAACTGATGTCGTACACCACGCGGTTAATCCCGCCCACTTCATTGACGATTCTGGTGGAAATGCGCTCCAGGACTTCCGCCGGCAGGCGCGCCCAATCGGCTGTCATGGCGTCTTCCGATTCCACCACTCGGACAACGATCGTAAACCCGTAGGTCCTTTCATCGCCCATTACTCCCACGCTTCGCACCGGGAGCAAAACGGCAAACGCCTGCCATACTTTTTCGTACAGGCCGGCGCGGCGAATTTCTTCGACCACGATCGCGTCCGCCTCTCGCAGCGGCGCGAGGCGCTCTTCCGTCACCTCGCCCAATAGCCGCACCGCAAGACCTGGGCCGGGAAACGGGTGCTTGGTCAGCATTTCTTCCGGGAGCCCCAGTTCGCGGCCGATGCTGCGCACTTCGTCCTTGAACAGTTCGCGCAAAGGCTCGATCAACGCAAAGGGCAGATCCTTGGGAAGCCCTCCTACATTATGATGCGTCTTGATCGTCTGCGACGGGCCTCGCACCGCCACGGATTCGATCACGTCCGGATACAGAGTTCCCTGAACCAGGAATCCGGCGCGGTCCGGGCCTCTGGCCAGCTGGCGGGCCTGTTCGTCAAACACGGCGATAAATTCCCCGCCGATCTTCTTGCGCTTCTCTTCCGGCTCCACTACTCCCTTTAGACGCGCGAGGAAGCGTTCAGACGCGTCCACGCCGATCACCTGAAGGCCCATCCGGCCACGCAGCAATTCCAGCGTTTCGCGGTATTCGTTCTTCCGCAGAAGGCCGGTGTTTACAAAAATATTCGTCAGGCGGTCTCCTATCGCGCGGTGCACGATGACCGCGGCCACGGCGGAATCCACTCCGCCGCTCAGCGCGCAAATCGCGCGGTCATTGCCGACTTGCTTGCGAATCGATTCCACGGTCTCGGCGATGAAGGCCGCGCCGCTCCACAACGGCTGCGCATGGCAAATGTCGAAGACAAAATTGCGCAGAATCTCGGAGCCGCAATCGGTGTGCCGCACTTCCGGGTGAAATTGGACGGCGTACAATTTCCGCGCCGGATCTTCGGCGGCGGACACGGCATTGCCCGTTTCACCGGTCACGTGAAAGCCCGCCGGAAGCGCGCGCACGTGATCGCCATGGCTGTTCCAAATGCGCAGTTTCTTCGGCAGACCCGCGAACAGCGCCGAACCGTCTTTCACCAGCAGTTCCGCCCTGCCGTATTCCCGGCGATCCGCTCGTTCGACGCGCCCGCCCAAATTGTGCGTCATCCATTGCAGCCCGTAGCAAATGCCCAGCACCGGCAATCCCATGGACAATATTCCGGTGTCACAGAGCGGCGCACCCGCGTCATACACAGAATTCGGCCCACCGGAGAGAACAATTCCCGCAGGCTCATACTTGCGTATCTGCTCAATCCCCGCCGTGCAAGGCAGGATCGCGCTGAACACTTGTTGCTCGCGGATTCGTCGGGCAATCAACTGCGTGTACTGCCCGCCGAAATCCAGCACAACGATGCCGCCGCGCTCGCTCATTCTTTCCTCATAAGGCCGGATCTTCGTTCCGGCATTTTTCCGCGTTCATTCAATCCTCAATTCATTTTCGCGCTATGATGCGTTGCATCCATACTTGTAATTTCAGATTTCAAATTTGAGATAAATTCAAGTTCATTTCCCGAACAGGTATGATTTGCATCTCAAATCGCAGATCTGAAATTTCAAATATGATATCTGCGGTCCCAGTTTTTGACCTCGAAGCATGCAACATGCATCGCGTTAGCCCACTACCAGGTTAACCAGCTTGTCCGGCACGGCGATAACCTTTACCACGCGCTGGCCGTTCAAAAGTTGCGCAATTTTCGGATCGGCGAGCACGCGTTTCCTCAGGGCCTCCTTATCCAGCCCGGCTTCGACCAGCACTCTCCCCTTCAATCGGCCGTTAAACTGGACGGGGATTTCCACTTGATCTTCCGCGGCCAGTTCGGGAATAAACGTCGGCCAGGCGGAGTGCGCCAGCGTGCTCTGCGAATGGCCGAGAATTTCCCACGACTCCTCGGCGAGATGCGGCACCATGGGATTGAGCATCATGATCAGCAGCTCGAATACTTCCTTGGCGATTTCGGGGCGCACCCCCTCTTCGAGCGGCTCTTGCGCGTGAATTTCGTTGATCAGTTCCATCAGCAGCGCGATGGCGCTATTGAAATGCCAGCGCGACTCGAAATCGTGCGTCACGCGCCGAAGGACTTGATGCGCCTTGCGCAGCAGCGCTCTTTCCTTCGGCGTCGCCGAATCGAGCGAAGCCGCTGCCGCGCCCTTCGCTTGCACTGTCCTTAGCCGTTCGGCGTGTCTGGACACCAGCCGGTATACGCGCTGCAGGAAACGCGCGCAGCCTTCGATCGCCTGTTCGCTCCATTCCAGATCTTTCTCCGGCGGCGCCGCGAACAGCGTGTAGAGCCGCCCGGTATCGCAGCCGTACTTGTCCGCCATTTCTTCCGCGCCCACGACGTTGCCTTTCGACTTCGACATGGCCGTGCCGCCCTTGAGCACCAGGCCCTGCGTAAAGAGGCGCTTTACCGGCTCATCGTGATTCACCAGGCCGAGATCGCGCATCACCTTGCAGAAAAATCGTGTGTACAGGAGGTGCAGGATGGCATGCACGATCCCGCCGATATACTGGTCGACCGGCAGCCAGTAACGCACGAGCGCGGGATCGAACGCCGCCTTGTCGTTGTGCGGATCGGCATAGCGGTAGAAATACCAGGACGAATCGATGAACGTGTCCATCGTGTCCGTTTCGCGCCGCGCCGCGCCGCCGCACTTCGGGCATTTCACGTTTACAAATTCCGGATCGCTTGCGAGCGGGGATTGCCCCTCGCCCGTGATTCGCACCTCCGCCGGCAAAACCACTGGCAAGTCCTCGTCCGCCACGGGCGCCATTCCGCATTTCCCGCAGTAGATTACAGGAATGGGCGTGCCCCAGTATCGTTGCCGCGAAATGCCCCAGTCCTTCAGGCGGAAAATAATTTCGCCCTTACCGAATCCGCGAGTCTCGGCATCGGACGACATTTTTTCAATAGCTTTGTCGGAGGCAAGGCCGGTGTAAGGCCCTGAATTCACGGACCTGCCGTACTCAACATAGGCGGTGTTGAGCGACTCTGGCGTAAGCTCTTTGCCCAGGCTTGGCTGCACGACGATGGGTATCGCCAGTCCATACTTTGTCGCGAATTCAAAATCGCGCTGGTCATGCGCGGGAACGCACATCACCGCGCCCGTTCCGTATTCCATCAGGACGAAATTCCCGACCCAGATGGGAATTTTTTCGCCGCTGAATGGATTGGTGGCGTTACGGCCAGTGAAAAATCCCTCCTTTTCCGCAGTGGCGATATCGGCCGCGCGCATGAGCCGGCGGCGCAGCCGCTGCAGTTCCTCTTCGACCGCGGCCTGGCCACTCACGCCGGCGATCAGTTTCTCGAGGAGCGGATGCTCAGGCGCGAGAATCAGCCCCGAAGCCCCATAAATGGTATCCACGCGCGTTGTGAACACTTCTATCGAAGTATCGGGAAATCCCTCGACAGCAAATCGCACGCGCGTGCCACGCGATTTCCCAATCCAGTTGCGCTGCATCGTCAGGACACGCTCGGGCCATCCGCTTTCGAGATGCTGCAGTCCGTCGAGCAGCTCATCGGCGTATTGCGTAATTCGCAGGAACCACTGCTCGATCTCTTTCGCCTCGACCGGCGTGTCTTCGTGCCGCCAGCAGCAGCCGTTCACCACCTGTTCGTTCGCCAGCACTGTGGCGCATTTCGGGCACCAGTTCACGCGGCTGCGTTTGCGGTACGCAACGCCGCGCTCCAGCATGCGCAGGAAAAACCACTGGTTCCAGTGATAGTATTCCGGCTCGCACGTGGAAATTTCGCGCCGCCAGTCGTAGCTGAAGCCGAACCTCTGCATTACTCGCTTGAACGACGCGACGTTGGTGTTCGTCCATTCGCGTGGATGTATCCCCCGCTGAATTGCCGCGTTTTCCGCCGGTAATCCGAACGCGTCCCAGCCCATTGGATGAATGACGTGAAATCCCTGCATCCGCCGGAACCGCGCCACCGCGTCGCCGATCGTGTAATTGCGCATGTGCCCCATGTGCATCGTCCCCGAAGGGTACGGCAGCATTTCGAGCACGTAGTATTTCGGCTTCGATGGATTAGCGTCGACCTCGAATGCGTGGTCCGCGTTCCACCGCGCCTGCCATTTCTTCTCAATCGCCTGTGGATCGTATTCCGTCACGTTTCCTTTTCCGTCCCAATCAATTTGCGCACCAATAAAATTGTGCCCCACATCTCTCAGCGTTTCGCTTTCGCGCTTTTCCTCTTCTTTTTTCCCCTCTGTGTTCTCTGTGTTAAAGCTTTTGACTTTGTCTTTGTCTTCGTCTTTGCTTTCGCCTTCAGCATCGAAAACCCATTCTCCGCCCGAGGCGCCTGCCGCACGCTCAAGCCCACCAATTCCCAAAGCGCCCGCACGTTGCGCCGATCGTCCCCCGGCCGGTCGATAGGAGTCTCCAGAATAAACGCGCGCCCCGCCAATCCCCGCAACCCAGGACCGAGACGCGCATGATTTAGAATCTTGCCAAATGCCGCCAGCCCAATCTTGCCGCGCCCGATATGTTCGTGCCGGTCAACGCGAGACCCCAGCGGCGTTTTCGAGTCGTTGACGTGCAACACATAGACGCGGTCCAGCCCCACCGTGCGGTCCACCGCGCCTATCGTTGCCTCCAGCCCTTCTTCGGTAGTGATGTCGTACCCGGCTTCAAACGTGTGTGCCGTATCGAGACACACTCCCATCGGCAAGTCCCCGGTCTGATCCAGGATGGCCTTGATCTCTTCAAACCGAGCGCCCACTGCCGAGCCCATTCCGGATGTATTTTCGACTAGAATTCGCAGCCCGCCGAGTTTCATTCCCTTCGCTGCATGCCGCATTCCCTGAGCGATTTCGGCGATCGCTTGTTGTTTGTCCGTCCCCAGGCCGGAACCCGGATGCGCGACAAGGAAATCCGCGCCCAGCGATACCGCGCGGACCAGTTCATCATGAAACGCCTGGATCGACCTCGTGCGCATCACTCGATCGGGCGACGCCAAATTGATCAGGTAGTTGTCATGAATCACCAGCGGCCCGAGGCCAAGCTCCGCGCGCCGCGCCCGGAACCTCGCCGCGTCCGCCTCCGCAATGCGCGAGCCTCCGCGCGGCCACATCCGCGGGCTCGAAGAGAATATCTGCAACGCGTTGGCGCCAAGCTTCGCGGCGGAATCCAGCGCTCCCGCAATGTCTCCGGCAATCGAAGTGTGGATCCCGATGCGGAAGCTGCCATCCTGCCAGGCAGGAGGCTGGGGAATCGGTTCAGGTTCGGGACGATATTCGTCGTCTAAGTCGTAGGCGGGTTCCGCGCCGATCAATGGGTCAGCCATACCCTCAGTAAGCTTTCAGGCGCCCTCAGGCGCCCACAGGTGAGTGATAAGCACATCATTCTATCGGATGCCTGCTCCAGCGGCAAACACATCCGCGCGTAGGACAGCCACTCTTGGCTGTCCATTTTTGGCCTTTCCAGAATAAGCGGGATAGCCAAGAGTGGCTATCCTGCCAAAATCGTCAGGATTGGATTTGAATTAACTCGTCGCCTTTGGGACCTTGGGATGTTGGCGGTTGATTCCATCGCGAGGGCTGCGCCGCGCGCGATCGCAGGCGGTTCATCATGAGGCCGATCTTCACCGAGCTGCCGATGAAATGATCGACCTTCACGGGACCTGCCAGCTTGATCCCCCGGACCCAATGCAGGCCGCTGCTGACCGCGCATCCACACTGGGAACAGTCCGGCGTCCCGCCGAAAATGCAGGGCTCGACGCGCGTTTCAAAATCCGCCGAATAGTTGGCGGACATCTTCGCGAAAAGGCATTCATCGGGATTCTTCGGCGGATGGAGAAACGCATTGGCGAGACCTTCGTTGAAGAGAAATTTCGGATACCGCTTGCCCAATGCTGGCAATTCCCGGGCCAGCGTTTCCCGGTCGGCGCGGGTCAAAGTTTCAGGGCTGTGCTCTCCGATTTGAGGGCTGTAGACGCTCACCCAGATGCGATTCACTTCGGCCCGCGCGCTCCAGGATTTCACGTACTCTTCGAGGTAACCCGCGCGCTCCATCATCGGCCGCGTAATCACCCAGTGGATGTTGACCTCGCGGCCTTCGATATTTTTGAGGATGCGCTCGTAGGTCGCCGGCTTGCGCCGGATGTCGTGGTGTTCCGGCAGTCCGTCCACGGAAATGGCCACGCGGACTCGCGGCAAGCTCATCCACTCGGCCGGAACGGGAAGCACGCCGCTCGTCACCACCAGCGTGAAGACTTCCATCTTAGCCAGCGCCGGAAGGATCCGGCTCAACTCGCGATGCCGGACCATCGGTTCCCCGCCGACCAGTGAAACATGCAGAGGCTTGTGCTTGCGGACTAGCTGAAGTACGCCTTCCACCAACTGATCGCCGCGCAGGTCATTCAGCTCACTCAGAGTGATCCCGCCGCCAAGATGCGTATCTCCGTACGCATAACACCCGGGACAGCTTAGAGGACACTCCCGGGTGATCTCGATCGACAGCATGGGGACCCTGCCGGTAAGGATCCTCCCCCAGGCGGCGAACATATCACGGGGCGTGAGACTCGGGTTCGGGACGCCATTTGCCATAGCCCTTTCGATGCTCGGAGAGGGCGCAGGGCTGCATTAATCTTCTGGATTCTTATCTTCTGCGTGAACTGAGTTGCACACGTAACCAGCCCGGAGCCATGAAATGTCCCCGGCAAATCAGGGACACCCACTCTGAATCGCCGTCCGGCCTGCCCTTTTGCCGTTTCCCCTCTGTGACTCCGGATCTCTGTGGCAGAATCATTGGCTCGCGATGATGCGCCGCCTCAACTACCGCTTATTGATCCCCGCGATTCTGATCGTGGCCTCGGCCACCGTCGAAATCGCTCGCGAGCGCCGCCCCTCCTTCCTGCGGCCGGACTTGCGCCTGTACGCCTTTGTGGGCAACGCGGGAGACGGCACGGTGTCCGTCGTGGACTTGATTCGCGTCAGTAAGATTGCCACTATCGCCGTCGGTCCGACTCCGTCGGGCTTGCGGGCGCATCCGAAATTCAATCAGGTATGGGGGGTTTCGACGGAAGGCGGGTATGCGTTTGTGATCGACTCTTCCAACGGCCAGGTTTTGGCGCGCATTCCCGTTGGGCAGTCGCCGTTTGCGCTCGATTTTTCGCCGGACGGAAACCGCGTCTATGTGGCTGCTTCCGGGTCGGCGTCGCTCGTGGCCATTGATTGCAGAACGGGGCAAATTGTCGGGCGCGCGCGCACAGGAAAGCGGCCCTGGCTGGCACGCGTAACGCCCGACGGCAAGCAGATCGTCGTACCCAATCGCGATGACTCCACCGTGCAAATTTTCGACGCCGCGACGCTGGCTTCTCTGGCCACCATCGGCGTCGCTGCCCACCCGGAGCAAGTCGCCATCCTGCCGGACGATTCCGTCGCGTTCGTTTCCGCTACCGGGTCGAACGAAGTCTCCGCAATAGACCTGAAGCGCCATGTGCTGGTGGCCAACATGCAACTCACCGGCCCGCCCGCCGCATTGCTATTAAAGCCGGACGGCGGAGAACTCTACGTCAACGTTCCCGCTTCGCACGGGCTGGAGATTATCGATACATGGAGGACTGAAATTTCGGAATCAATGGTCCTGGGCTCGGCGCCGACAGAAGGAACCATGACCGCGGACGCTTCCCTCGTTTACGTAGCCGATGCCGCTGCCAATGACGTCACACCCATTGAAATGGCTACACGGCATCTCTTGCCTCAAATTCCAACTGGCAGGCGCCCCGGCCCCTGCGCGCTCGATCCGAGCGGCGAGCTTCTCCTCGTCGCCGACGAAGATTCCGCCGATCTGGCTGTAATTCGCGTGCGCACACAAAGCCTCATCACCATGATTCCCGTGGGCACGAGGCCCAACTCTCTGGCGATCAAATTGTTCTAGCGCGAAAGGCCGGGAACGCCAATAATGAGATTGGCGTTCCCAGGCAGAAGATCAAACACATGAGAATAAAGAAAACGGCCGTCAACCAAGGTTGCCGGCCGTTCTCCTAAGAGCGCATGCCCCCTCGGCGATTAGCGGTGACCTCCGCCGTGGGACCCGCCACCCCCGCCATGGAATCCACCGCCTCCGTGAAATCCACCACCACCGTGGAACCCGCCGCCATTGCCGCCACCGTGGGACTCGCCCCCACCATGGAAGCTGTTACCGCCGCGGAAGCCACCACCATGGAAGCCCCCGCCACCACGGAACCCCTCGTTACCCTGGAATCCGCGACCACCATGCCATTCGCCTCCGCCACGCCATCCTCCACCTTCTCCACGAAATCCCTCGCGGCCGCGGAATCCCTCATGGTCTCCATACCAACCGCGACCATAGTAGCCGCCCCATCCGCCATAATAGCCACGGCCGTAGTAGCCACGGAACCACGGCCCCGCGCCAATGAATACGCCCCCGACAAAATAGTCCGGCCCATAGTAGCCGTAAGGCGCGCAGGCATACGGCGCATAATCGTAATACCCGTAGACGCAATTTGGAGGCGGGCCGTAATAGCCTGGGCCGACTCCCACAAAAACCTGGGCATGGGCAGCGCTTCCTGCCAGGAACATGAATACCCCGATCAATGCCGCGTACTTTAGGTATCTCATTGAAATGTCTCCTCGACCGACCCTCGGTCGCCGCGAGCCTCTTGTGCCTCGCCCGCCTACTCAATATGACGCTTTAGAAATAGCACTGGGCGTGCCAAATCGAATCGAATGGTGCAAACTAGATCCCCTGTAAAATCAAATACTTACGCGCATTCCCGGAAGGAAGCATAATCGGTAATCTGTGCGGCCTGGCTGTAATCCACCACGTGCGCTGATTTTCAACCACTCCCAAGCTAATACGCAAGGCTTGCGGTCTAGCGGAATGAAAAATCTCGCTGGATTCAGAATCTTAACTCGCGCGGAGCACCTCAGCAGGAAGACGGTCCTGCCCTTGACAGTGATGTACATTTGTGCATACACTTGGGCGTGGAATTCGAGTGGGATCCGGTCAAAGCGAACGCCAACTTCCGCAAGCATGGCGTTCTCTTCTCGGACGCCGTAAGCGTGCTCGAGGATGAACAGGCTCTCACCCTTCGCGACCCTTACGCAGAAGAGGAAGAGCGATGGATCACGGTTGGGTTGGATTTATTCGGCAGACTTCTTGTCGTCGTTTATGTTTGGAGAGACGAAACAATCCGATTCATTTCGGCGCGGCCGGCAACGCCGCGCGAGCGGCAAGAATACGATGGGGCAGGCTCTGCCTAGCGCCCACCCGTCTGAGGAAAAAACCATGAAACCTGAATACGATTTCAAAAAGGCAAAACGCGGGGCAGTTGTCGCAATCCCAAAGGGCAAGACCAGAATCACGATCCGGATTGACGATGATATTCTCGCCTGGTTTCGCGAGCAGGTCGACCGAGCGGGTGGCGGCAATTATCAATCGCTGATGAACGAAGCGCTAAGCCAGTACATTCGCGACGCCAAGGAACCATTGGAAGCTACCCTGCGCCGCGTGATCCGCGAGGAACTTAGCCACACGAGTTAATCTATCAGCTAGCCGTAGGTGTGAGCTAACCCACAATCCAGGCGAAATTATCCTCGCCCAGCTGGATTTCAAGCATTCCTTCCTCGGGAAGAAGATCCAAGGGCAGGCCGCCTTCCCAGAGGGCAACCCCGAGAGAAATGGATTTTCGGGTGCCAAGGAAAAACATTTCCTTGGCCACCGACACTTCCAGGATGCGGTCAAACGCGACTTTCACGACTTCATCCGGCCCCAGGAGACACAGATCCCGCGACTCGACCAGGTAGCCGGTCACGCGGCCTCCTTCGAAGCGGACCACCACGCGCAATTCCTGCTCGGCACGGACGGTGATGCGGAATTCGGCGTCGCGAAGTTCCTTCAACGCTTCGGAAAAAACGTCCACCCTCAGGTGAAACCGCTTCTCATCGAACCCGTACCGGATTTCGTGCAACAACATCAAGCGGCCGTGCATGGCTGAGCTTCGGCGGTCGGCGGAATACAGGCCGGCGCCCATCCATTCAAAGTAAGTCGATTCGCGCCCGTCCACTTTCACGTGCAGAAACGCGCTGGGCGGCAAGACCAGCGCAGGAACAGGCTGCCGCTTGATCGGCTCGGCCAGGACGTCCGGCGCTTCGGCGCCCAACGAACGATACACTTCGGTTAATAGTTTCCTGTAAAATGCGTCGAACTCCGCGTCATTAGCAGAACTGTGCTCCGGCCCGTACCACCAGCACCAATCGCTGCCTTCCGCCGCCAGCAGCGCTTCATATGACGCCAGGAGTTGGTTGGCGTCCG
>Ga0209380_10002469_pt1 | contig 11808 bp, 10 predicted proteins | sample HubBroMetageWFT6_FD_188347 | JGI IMG/M metagenome (GOLD analysis project Ga0209380, IMG submission 188347) | Warmed and freeze-thawed soil microbial communities from the Hubbard Brook experimental Forest, New Hampshire - Hubbard Brook CCASE Soil... | ecosystem: Environmental > Terrestrial >...
AGCCGCAGAAATAGCCGCGCGACGCACGGCCGGTTCCGGCGGCGCAGGCGAGGTCTCCTGGTTCAGCGCCAGCATCATCGACTCTTGTGGTTCCGGTTCAACTTCTTCTTCGGCAGATTCCGGAGGAGGTTCGGCTTGCTCGACGGCCAAGGCGAGCGCGTTTCCTGCGGGCACCGATTCGAGAACATTTTCTACGTCGGCCGCGGATTTCGCCTCGCTGTAGCTGGCTCCGGTGACTTCGACCACCGGCAGGAGCTCTTTCAGCAGCGTAGTGAACTCGAGTTCTGTAAAGAGCTCGCGCAGAGCGTCGAGCGCGGGCTGGCCGGCGCGCATGGCCTCGACATCGAGCTCGACCGGAACGTTGGTGTCGATGGTGGCCATGCTCTTGCTAAAGAGAATCGCTTCGCGATTGTTCTGCAGCGATTCGCGATAGGTTTTCTTTTCGACCTCGGCAGCGCGTTCGAGCGCCTGCTCAACCGTGCCGAAGCGCCTGATGATCTCCACCGAACCCTTGTCGCCGATGCCGGGTGCGCCGGGAATGTTGTCGATGGCGTCGCCGCGCAGGGCCATCACATCGATTACGCGTTCAGGAGGAACGCCGAGAATTTCCTCAACCTTGGCGGCGTCGCAAATCAGATTATCTTTCGGCGGATTCAGAATCTGAACTTTGTCGTTGACCAGCTGCATCATGTCTTTGTCGCTCGAGACGACGTAGACAGTATGGGAAGCAGCCGCGGCTTTGCGGGCAAGCGTGCCGATCAGGTCGTCGGCTTCGAAGCCAGCGAGTTCGAGGATCGGGATGCGATACGCTTCGAGCGCGCGCCGGATGTAGGGAAGTTGCTGCGCCAAATCCTCCGGCATGGCAGCGCGGTTGGCTTTGTAACCTTTGTATTCCACCTCGGTGAAAGTCTGCGTCTTGATGTCGAACTTGCGGACGGAAGTGATGGCCTCGGCTTGCTGGTCGCGAAAAGTGGGAGCGGCCACGTCGTAGACCGCTGCGAGATATTCGGGAGAAAAATCGTCGCGCAGTTTACGCAGCATGTTTACAAAAACATAGATGGCGGCGGTCGGCAGTCCGCTCTTTGTCGACATGGACCGTTGTCGCGCCATGGCGTGATAGGCGCGGAAAATGAACGACATGGTGTCGATCAGAAAGATGCGGTTTGGCGCGGAGGATGCCGGCGATGTGGCGGTGGACTCTGGCTGCGCTGATTTTGTTCTCGGGGGCAAGGTTGTAGTTTAGCAGCCGGGGCGCGCACGGAATCCCGTCACATGAGGCGCCGCACGCGGACGCCTCGCTGCGCTTGGCGGGACGGGCGAAGGCGCCCGTCCCCACATGAGCAGTGGGGCTAGAAATCGATTCGGAAATCTGCCTGGACTACCTTCTTGCCGGGATTGTTGGGATTATTGCGGAAGACGAGGTAATAGCGCACGGGCAGGTCCTGCGTGGCAGGGAGGCCCAGGCTTACGTCCTGATCGTGGGAAGAATCGACCGAGTAGACGAGATCGGCGGGGCGGCCACTGAGGAAGTCCGTGTATTGCTGGTCATTCATCAGGAGAAGGTCGATGTCTCCGGTTTCGTCGGCGGATTGGACGTTGGATTGGACTACGGAGTTTTTCGGAAACGAGTGATAGGTGCCATGCAGTTGCGGGCTGGCAGCGTGGGGCGGAATCTCGAAGAGAAATTGCGCGGTGGAGGTGACGGTAAAAGTCTTGTGCACGATCGCGCCGCCGGTGCCGACGGGAGACGGAGAGATGTGGTCGTTGGGATGTGCCTTCCACTGCTGCCTGGGCTCTTCTTTCGCTCCCAGCGTCCCTTCGGCCTTGTCCATCAACACCTGGAGCGGGCTCACAATCATGGGCTGAATTGAGACTTGAGCGTTAGGTTTGGATTCGGCTTCCTGGGATTGGTCCGTGGTCTGGGCCTTCGCTTGGGAAGGGTGATTTCGGTAATAAGAATATCCGGCAACCAGAGCGGCGCCCACCAACAGCCATGCAAACACTTTATGCACGCAGTCCTCCTACCCTATTCAAAAACTTACCGCTGGGGCAGCATGCAACCAACTGTTTTCGAGCGGTGGAAGTTACCTACGTTTTCCGTATTCGGTGGTGTAATGCAGCTCGATTTCGCCGCAGGTACCCTGTTCGGTGGAATAGACGACACAGGTGTCGAACGGGCGGGAATAGACGTGGACGCTAACGGCGCGCTGATTGAAGTCGCGGGGATTGACCACGCGGTGGACGGGCTCGAGTGGATCGACGGCGCAGGGGTGGGAAATATTCATCTCGACGGTGTCGCTGGGCTCGATGGTTGATTTGCCTTTAGCCAGATCCTGATGGACCACGTGAAAATTCTCTACCAGCAAACGGCCGATGGGGACGGCCATCCAGCAGTTCTGGTCGCGGTGGTTGTGGATGGAGCTAAGCTGGCCTACTTCCCAGCAGATGGCTAGCAGTTCGTAGAGGGGAGTTTTGTCGATCAGGTTGCGGGTGTAGTGTTGGCGGTCCCAGGTTAGATAAGGGGCTAGAGAATCGGGGTTTAGCGGGTTCTCTTGCAGGAATCTGCGGAGTTGCTCGGTTTGGTTGAATGCGGCTTCGGGGAACTTGCGGAGTTGCGCTACGAAATCTTTTATTTGGACTTGGTTTACTGCGGTGGCCATGGGGTGCTCCCTTAGGAGTATAACGCGGGTGGGGTTGGGCGGCGTTCGAAAAACCTTAACCACAGAGGGCACAGAGGGGCACGGGGTAGGGCACCATCATTCAATGAACATGCAGTCTCCGTAGGAATAGAAGCGGTAGCGTTGGGAGACTGCGTGGTTGTAGGCTGCCAGGACATTTTCGCGTCCTCCGAAGGCGCTCACCAGCATTAGTAGCGTGGATTGTGGCAGGTGAAAATTGGTCAGCATCGCGTTGACTGCCTTGAATTCGAAGTGTGGGTAGATGAAGAGGTCGGCTGCGGCCGAGCCGGCGACGATGGTTCCTGCGCTGACGCGGACGGCATGTTCGAGGGCTCGAACGGTTGTGGTTCCGACGGCGATTATGCGACTTGAATTGCGGAGAGCGCGGTTGATGGCGGAGGCCGCGGCGGCGGAGATGGAATACGGTTCGGAATGGAGTTTGTGATCCTCGACTTGATCGACGCGAACTGGCTGGAAGGTTCCGAGGCCGACGTGAAGCGTGATTTCCGCGGTCTCGATGCCACGCTGGCGGATGCGGTCGAGAATTTCCTGAGTGAAATGGAGGCCGGCGGTGGGAGCGGCTACCGATCCTCGCTGCTGGGCGTAGACGGTTTGATAGCGCTCGCGATCGCTGGAAGAATCGGGGCGCGCGATGTAGGGCGGAAGCGGGATGTGGCCAATGCGATCGAGGGCGGCGAAGAAATCGTCGCTCTGATTATCGTCGCCCTGATCATCGCCGCTCTGATCAGTGCGGGTCTGCAAGCGGGGTTCGAAGCGGATGCGGCGCTCACCGAACCCGGCGCGCGATAAGACCTGAGCTTGCAATTCGTCTTTCTCGCCAAAGAACAGGCGCTCGCCGACGCCGATTTTGCGGCTGGGGCGAACCAGGCATTCCCAATCGTTGGGATCGGTGGAGAGCTGGTGGGTGAGGAGAACCTCGATGCGCCCCTGAAGGAAATCGCGGGCTGCGCGATTGTGCGGGCTGGGGGACTGAGCGCTGACGCCTTCGCGGCGGCCATAGAGCCGGGCGGGGAAGACGCGGGTATTGTTGAAGACGACGAGGTCACCGGGGCGCAGCAGTCCAGGGAAGTCGCGGAACTGGCGATCGGAACGGTGGCCGCTAGCGCGCTGCAGGTGCAGGAGGCGGGAACCGTCGCGAGCAGCGAGAGGGTCCTGGGCGATGAGATCGTCGGGAAGGTGGAAGTGGAAATCAGAAACCAACACGATGTCAGATTATAGGAGGAACTCTGGGGGCGGACTTGGGACCAGACTTCCTACGTAAACTTCGGATGTACATTTCTGGCGTAAATCACGGTGTTTATGGTTTTTCTTTACAAATCTAGTAGAAAATTTGTTTGTCTGTTCGAGCCCGGTGCGGTACTATGCGTGGGCTGTAGCTTTTGCCGCTTTTTCGTTACTCCCCTGAAAGAGTATTCCCATGTCCGCTGAACGCAAACACAGGGAAGAGATTGTCCGCTACGGCCGCATGCTGCACGATCGCGGGTTTGTGGCGGCGATGGACGGGAATCTGTCGGTCCGGCTGGATGATGAGCGGATCCTGGTGACGCCTACGTGTGTAAGCAAGGGGGCGATGCGATCCCGGGACATGGTGATTGTGAACCTGGAGGGCAAGCGAGTTGCGGGGCGGCGGAACGTGACCAGCGAGATTGGGATGCACCTGCTGGTGTACCGCACGCGGCCCGACATTCAGGCGATTGTGCATGCGCATCCGCCGACCGCGACCGGATTTGCCGCTGCCGGGATGGCGCTGACCGAACCGCTGGTTTGTGAAGTGGTGATGGGGCTGGGAGGGATTCCACTGGCGCGATACGGGACACCGGGGACCTCTGAACTGGCAAAGACGCTGGAGCCTTATGTGCCGCACTATGACGCCATTTTGATGTCGAATCATGGCGTGGTTACTTACGGGGATACGATTGAGCACGCCTACATGAAGATGGAGACCGTGGAACACTTTGCGCAGATTGCGCTGGTTACGCACCTGCTGGGGCGGCAGAAGCCGCTGAGCGGGGTTGACGTCGAGAAGCTGATGCTGGCGCGGACGAAGTATTTTGGCGGGAAGATGGCAGCGTCGATGCCGATCGCGATGGTTAGGGAACCGGAGAAAGTTAGTTAAGGCGCTCCGCTCTTGCCGCCGGCCTTTAGTTCTATTCCCAAAAAATCAGTGTTTGCGACAGGTTGCAGATGCGCCTCGCTGCGCTCGGCGGGACAGCCGAGGCGGCTGTCCCCACACGGTTCATCTCTCGAGCACGGTGCATCTCTCCAGCATGGGCGTCAAACATTATAAGGAAATTCTGGCGAACCGACTTTCTTTATGTTCTCCTCGGCAAATTCGCGGACACGGTCGAGGGAATCCTGCAGTTGCTGTTGATAGCGCTCAAGATCCTCGTCGGTAGCATCCGCCGGGACTGGGACGAGGTTGCCGTAGCGCAGCAGGACGCGGGAAAAAGGCTTAGGAATGATGAGGCGGTCCCAGGTGTTGAGGACCCAGGCGCGCTCGACGGCAATGTGATACATGCTCAACGGGACGCCGGAAGAGCGCGCCAGGGCTACCGGGCCAGGCTTTACTTTCTGGCGGGGGCCGCGGGGACCGTCGAGGCTGAAGGCCACGGTCCAGCCTTCCTGCAGGGCGCGGCGCAGGCCGAGCAGGGCGCGGACGGCATTGCGGCTGCTGGAGCCTTTGACGGCGACGAATCCGAATTTGCGGATGATGCGTCCCATGTATTCTCCGTCGTAGCTGTTGCTGCTCATCACGCGGACTCCGCAATTCCGGAAGATGTAGGTGGAGGGGATGATGGAGGCGTGCCAGAAAGAAGTGATTCGCGGCCGCTCGTCCAGCGTTCTCTGCGCGCCTTCTTCCCGGGAGAAACACACGCGCAGGGTGGGGCCGATCAGGCGGATGAACGAGTATCCGGCAGCGATGATGATGCGGAGGATGATGCGCTGGCGGAGGGAGAAGCGGTGGGCGGCAGGAGTAGTGGAGGGGGCTTCGGGAATTGTGGCTTCCGTCACGGTACTTATTGTAACGGGAAGGTTGTGGTGGGGTGCGCTTCGCTGCGCTCGGCTGGCCCCCTCGGCTTCGCTCGGGGCAGGCTCTCGAGGCGGCCGTCCCCATATTCAACGGTGGCTATCTGGGCCTGTTAGCTTTCCAGGTAGGCTTCGATCCACTTTTTTACTTTGTGGCGGCGGTCGTCGGCGGCGTCGAAACGGACTCCGAAAGTCTTGCTCTTGCGCCAGGTCACTACTCCGCGGACGGTGACGCTAGGCAGAGTGAGCAGGGAAAATGAGATTTCTACGTTGGTTCCGGAAGCCATCTCCTCGGAACTCTTCAGGGACATGCCGCCGGAACTGATCTCGAGGCTGGAGGCGCTGAGACGCTGTTTATCAGGGCCGAAGACGTTGACCTCGGTCATGATGGGAACGCGCGCGTAGCGGCGGAATTCATGGAGCACCAGCATGTGAGTGGCGCGGACCAACTTGACCGCGGCGGGGCGCTCCAGAGGCTCGTGGAACATGGCGTTAATGCCGAACCTGGAATAGCGCATGGCTTCCTGCGCGTTGCCGCCAAGACCATAGAGCACGAGCCGGCTGTTAGAAGGAGAAGTGCGAGCGGCTTCCATGACCGCTTCGGCGCCGGAGCCGAGACTGATCACGCAGGCTTCAAATTTCTCCTGGCGCAAGCGCTCGGCGGCGCTGGAGGAGACAAGCACCGTGTCGATGCCGAATTGACGGAAACACTCGTGCAGCAGACCGCGAGAAGATTCCTTGAGGTCGACGAGGGCAACGCGAGCCGCTGCTTTTTTGGTGGGGGAAGTGCGTGCCGGGGCAGTGCCAAAGGCTTTTTCCATGTCTGGGGCCAGGTTCCAGTACGAAGGATTCATTGTGGCGTGCCTGGGAGGACATGGAAAGACCCCTAAGGGGCAGGGGCCAGAAGTACAAAAGGGTCATGACCCGAGGTGGACTGGTGCGTGCGGCCGGGCAGGAGTGCGGCCTGAGTCGCTCAGGCGTGGGCCACGGCGGCGAGAAACGGCTGTGTCGAGGGGTCGGCGACTGGTAACTCAATGGTTACTAGCGCGCCGTGGGGCTCCACGTTCTCTATTCTCAGATCTCCGCCGCGTTCTTTGACGATCCCGTAACAGACGCTCAAACCCAGTCCGGTTCCTTTGCCCACAGGTTTCGTTGTATAGAACGGGTCCAGTGCGCGGCTCAGATTGCCAAAGCCCGGACCGGTATCTTGCACTTCGATCACCGCCCGAGGGCCTTTCTGGTAGGCGCGAATGCTGATCTGCCTGGCGCCGGCCATGCCTTCCAGAGCGTCGCTGGAGTTGTTGAACAGGTTCAGCAGAATCTGTTTGATTTCATCCTCATTGACGGCTAGCAGAGGAAAATCTGGCGCGATGTCGAGTACAACTCGAACGCTGCGGGTACGAGTGTAGTATTCGCGAAGAGCCAGCACCTCATGGACCACGGGCGAGAGGTGTACGGCGTGGGTGTCGCGCGTACTTTGCCGGGAAAACCGAAGCAGGTTATCGGTAATCCGTTTCATGCGACGGGCTTCGCTCACAACCTTGGTGAGCTGATCCCGAGTATGAGATCCCGTGATGGCATCGCTTATCGTTATCAATATCAGCTCGCTGTATCCCATGATCACGGTGAGAGGGTTGTTGAGTTCGTGCGCGACTCCGGCCAGCAGTTGGCCGAGGGCAGCGAGCTTTTCGGACCAGACCAGCTGAGTGTGCAGGGCCTTCAGTTCGACAGCTACCGCAAGGTCGGCTGCGAGCATTTCGATGCGGGATAATTCGAGAACATCGATGGCATTGGGATCGGGGGGAGCAGACAATCGGAGGGATCCGAGGTAGGCGCCTGTGGCTGAACAAAGGGGAATCAACAGTTCTTCGCGGCTCTTCTTTTCGCCGGTCCCCCCGTGCGCATTCGGTTTCGGGCTTGGTTTCGCAATATCGGGAAAGAGAATTGCTTCCTGCTGAGGCAGCAGGTAGGAATTTTTCCCTATGAGCCGGGCCTCGGAACACAGAGTCTTAATGTGGTCGAGCGTCCGGTCGTGGGTTTTAGCCTGCAGTTCCAGCAATGACGTTGGCGAGAGTCCGCTGGAGCCCGCTAGTCTCAAGTTGCGCTCGGCATCCTCGAGTTGGATCACGGCGACGCTGAAGTTGCTGACTTCGGTGATTGCCGAAGCGATGGCGGGGCAAACAGCATCTGGCCGGTCACCGCCCAGCAGGCGGGAAGTGAGCGCCGAGAAGCGTTCCAACTGGCGGTTCAGCAGGGCTGCCTTGTGTTGCATGCCGGCGATCGATTCCGACTTGTCTTCCACCACGGCCAGAATCATTCCAAAAGCGACGAAAAACTTGGGAGTGTTCCAGAGCTCTCCGGGAATAATCAGGTTGGGAGCGAGACGATCGATGAGCAAACCGAGAGGAAACACCGCTCCCCAGCAAAAGAATCCACCTGCGATGGTCAGCATGGCAGGCGACGCCCGGCGGTAGTTCCGGCAAATGAAGACGCCGGTCAAAGCGAATCCGATTGCGAGGAGTGCGATGGCGCCTTCGTCAAAGGAACCGCGAAGAGCGGCACGAATCGCCCACGCTCCGGCAAGCGAGCACAGAAAAGTTGTCGCCACCAGATACAAAGACAATTTGCGGCTTATGCGAAAGAAGAAGGATGCGGCTCCGCCGAAGCAAGCCAGCAGGCACAAGACATAGGGCCAGCGGGCATGGACGTTGTAGCAGGTGCACGCTACGTAGGCTACCGAAGGCACCGCAAGAACCAGCAGCAGGAGAGTTCGCCTGGCGTAGTCTTCCACTACGAAGGAGACCGAGACGAGGAAACTAACCGCAGCCGCTTGCAGCGAGCCGGTATCGACGGCCAACAAAAATGAGCTGACTGGGCCATGATCTGGTTCCAGTAATTGCGCCAGGAAATGCGCGAAGACCAGCGCCCATCCTACGGTCCAGAGGGTCAGGCGAGCGCTACGGGCCTGGCGCTTGAGGCACACAAAGATAATGACGAGCACGCCAACGGTTAAAAATGTCGGGATTTTTTCGACGACACCCATGCAAGATTACTTTTGGGGGGAGCAGTGCGGTTTCAACGGTAACTAACGGTAACCAACGCTGTTGTGTGAGTCAACGCCCCAAGGTGCCATCAGAGTGGCACAAAAGTTTGAGCGGAGTTCGGGGAAGAGCGGGTCTGGAAGATTCGATCGTTAGTTGGAAGCGGACAATCGGCTGCCCACGCTGCTGAGGAGTTTCGCCGCCGCCTCGCCGGGATCCTGTGTGGCAAAGTTCTCGTCCAAGATGAGGACTGAGACGGTGGGATCGATTTCTTCGAGCAGCTTGCTCGTGGGTTTGCTATGGATGGTCTGCATGCGCGCAGAAACTATCACCAGTTTCGCCTTGGTGGCCTTGAGCAGGATTCGGGCGTCGTTGATGCTCAGAGTGGTCATGGCGTTATATCCGGCACTGCACAGGATTTCCCGGAGGAACGTGCACACGTCGGTGGACTCGAAAACGCATAGCAGGCGCGGCCTTGCGTCGCCGGCTTTGGAGGGAGAATAGCGCGAGCCCAGGTAGGCAGCAGTAATGGCTTCTTCGACTGAATCGTAGGTTTCAAATTGCGAGAGCAGGCTGGTCAGCTCGAGCATCTTGCGGACGTTCGGCGGCAATCCGGTGAGTTTGAGGTCTCCTCCCTTGGATCGTGCCGCTTGCATCAGGCGCACCAGGGCCCCTAACCCGCTGCTGTCGACGAACTCAACATGGTCAAACTGCAGCACGACGTCACCGTGCTTTTGAATGGAATCTCCCACGAGGGCGTGCAGGGTGAACACTTCGTTGCCGGCCACAATGCGTCCGTGGCACTGAACGATCGTGACATCGCCGACCGGGCGGCTCTCCAAGCGTAGTTGCATCCCGCCTCCTCAGTATTTCGTGGCGAATCTTACGTGGAGAAAACCGGCAAGTCAATCAGACGAGGGATCGGGCCTGAGGTATGCCCTGGTCGCTGGTTTTCGCGGCCGAGGCCTCGAACGCAGCCAGGGCAACGTTTCGAAATCGCATTGCAGTTGGATGGTCCAACTGTTAAACTGTCTAACAGAGGGTCAGCCATGGAACTGGTCACGGTAAAAACAAAATTCCAGGTCGTCATTCCCCAGAGCATCCGCAAGCGGGTGCGTCTGGACATTGGGGATTTGCTGGAAGCATCCTTCGAAAACGGCAAAATTACCTTTACGCCGAAAACAGTCATCGACCGGCATCTGGCCGAAGGGATGGGGGACCTTGCCCGAGGCCGCACCCATGGGCCCTATGAATCCGCGAGTGAAGCCATCTCTGCGCTTGAGAGCAGGGCGCGACGAAGAAATAGGAACCCGAGGAAGCGGAAGTGAAAATCAGCTTCACGGAGCGGGCTGACAAGGACTACGCAGCTCTGCTCCCTGAAGTGCGCAAGGCGTTCGCCAAGCAACTTGGATTTCTCCTCAACCAGCTTGGGCACCCTTCCTTACGCGCGAAGAAATACGACGACGCAAGCAATATTTGGCAAGCGCGGGTAAATCGCAGTTGGCGATTCTATTTTGTGATTCGCGGGGATGAGTACGTTATCTTGTCGATAATTCCACACCCGAAATAGCCGGGGCGTCGCGAATTGGACTGCACCGCGCGGAAGGACCTCAGAGGCTAAAGCCCGCGTCTGCATCCGGCTTTGTGAGACACGGCTGAAGCCGTGCCCTTCCCGAGCTATTCGTAACTTGCCTTCTACTCTGACCATCTCCGGAACAGGAGAGCGCCGTTGGTGCCGCCGAAGCCGAAGGAGTTCGACATGGCGTATTCGACTTTGGCTTTGCGGGCCAGGTTGGGAACGAAATCCATGCCGGCGGTTTCAGGGTCCTGGCTGACGAGGTTGATGGTGGGCGGCAGGATCTGATCGCGCAGTGCAAGGACGGTGATGCCGGCTTCGAGGCCGCCGGCGCCGCCGAGCAAATGACCGGTCATGGATTTGGTGGAGCTGACAGGAAGTTTGTGCTCGCCGAAGAAGTTGCGGATGGCGTGCGCCTCAAGCGTGTCGCCGATGGGCGTGGACGTGCCGTGGGCGTTGACGTAGTCGACTTTGTCCGGGGTGATGCCGGCGTCGCGGGTGGCGTTGCGCATCACGCGGAATCCGCCTTCGTGTTCGGGAGCCGGCTGCGTCATGTGGTAGGCGTCGCCCGACATTCCATAACCGGACACTTCGGCAAGGATGGGTGCGCCACGCCTTTTGGCGTGCTCCAGTTCCTCGAGCACCAGAATTCCTGCGCCTTCACCCATGACAAAACCGTCGCGATCTTTATCCCAGGGGCGGCTGGCTTTTTCTGGATCGTCGTTGCGGGTGGAGAGGGCGCGCATGGCGGCGAATCCGCCGACGCCCATTGGGGTGATGGCAGCTTCCGAGCCGCCGGCGATCATTACATCCGCATCGTTGTGCTGGATGATGCGAAAAGAGTCGCCGATGGAGTGAGCGCTGGTGGTGCAGGCCGTGGCCGTGGCTTCATTCGGGCCTTTCGCGCCGAGCCGCATGGAAACGTGGCCGGCGGCAAGATTAATAATGGCCGCCGGAATAAAGAACGGGGAAATCTTGCGCGGGCCGCCTTCGAACAGCGCAGTGTGTTCCCGTTCGATGATGTCGAACCCGCCGATGCCGGATCCGATGTGCACGCCTACGCGTTCGTCGTTCTCCGGCGTGATCTGCAGGGCTGACATCTTGAAGGCTTCATCCGCGGCGGCGATGGCGAGGTGGATAAAGCGTCCCATCTTCTTTACTTCTTTTTTCTCGATGAAGTTGAGGGGATCGAAGTTCTTGACCTCGGCGGCGATCCGGCAGGCGAAATTGGTGGAGTCGAACTGAGTGATGCGAGCCACGCCGCTCTTACCGGCGAGCACGGCCTGCCACACCTCTCCGGTGGTATTTCCCACGCCGCAGATCAGGCCGATGCCGGTAACGACGACCCTGCGTCCCAAACTACTTGCCGCCTTTCGAATGCTTGCCGATGTAGTCGATGGCGTCCTGCACGGTGCGGATCTTTTCCGCGTCCTCGTCGGGGATTTCGATGTCGAGACCTTCTTCG
>Ga0209380_10002470_pt1 | contig 11805 bp, 13 predicted proteins | sample HubBroMetageWFT6_FD_188347 | JGI IMG/M metagenome (GOLD analysis project Ga0209380, IMG submission 188347) | Warmed and freeze-thawed soil microbial communities from the Hubbard Brook experimental Forest, New Hampshire - Hubbard Brook CCASE Soil... | ecosystem: Environmental > Terrestrial >...
CAGGCCCGCCGGTCTGGCTGGTCTTGCAGGCCGTCGGCAAGCTGGCGGTGCGCTGCGGCCAGCTGCGCGAAGGGTGCGTAGTGGTAGATGGCGGAACGGACGAGGGGATGGGAGAACTGCAGGCCGCTGCGATCGACCGTGACCAGGCCCAGTTGCTCGGCGGGCGCAAGAGCCCCCGCATCCGGCCCGGCACCGTAGCTGGCTGCCGCGGCCAGGTCCGGGCCGTCGGCTACTGCTGCCAGCAGCAGCGCGGCCTTCGCCTGCTCGGGCAGCGTTGCGTACCGGGAGGTAATCACGGCGCTCAGGCGGTCCGTCGGGGGCAGTGGCTCGGCGGCCCACCGACGGCTGGCCGCGGGATCGTCGGCGACCACCTTCGCCAGCTCGATCAGCGCCATGGGATTGCCCTCCGCCTGAGCGAGCACCTGCGCCCTGGCCCGCCCCCGAGGTGGCCGAGGTTGCCGGTCCAGGAGGCGGTCGGCGTCCGCCGCGGACAGCGGCGCAAGATGCAGTTCCGGGAATCCCCGGTCGAAGCCGGCGGGCGGGACCTCCCCGCGGGCGCCCACAAGCAGGACGACCAGCTCGGCGTCGAGGCGGCTGCCGGCGAAGGCCAGGGCGTCCAGCGAACTGCGGTCGAGCCACTGGGCGTCGTCGGCGAGCACAAGGACGGGGGAGCGTTCCGAAAGGTCCGATAGCAGGGTGAGGACGGCGACGCTGGTGAGCAACGGGTCGGCGGCAACGGGGTCGGGAGCAGAGCCGAGGGCGCTCAGCAAGGCCTGCGCCTGCCGGCCAGGAAGAGCGGCCGCACTGGACAGCACCGGTCGCAGGAGCTGGTGCAACCCGGCGAACGCGAGTTTCGACTCCGATTCCCGGCCGGTCACCGACAGTACCCGCATGCCCGCCGACCGGGCCCGCCCGGCTGCCTCCGCTAGGAGCACGGTCTTGCCCATGCCGGCCTCGCCCGTGACCACCAGCACCTGGCTTGCCCGCGGTACCGGATCCACGAGCCCGCGCAGCCGCGCAACCGCGGCTTCCCGGCCAACGATGCCACCGGGCCGCCCCGACGTCAGCTCGCCAGGACCTGGCATGAGCCCGTCCTCACCTCGGCCAGTACGTTCATCAACGCCCGACTCCAGGCTAATAAGCCGGATCGTGGCCGGAGCGCGCGGGGAACGCGCAAGTCCGGGTCGCACGCTGCTGCCGCGCCGGCCGGCCTGCGGCCACCGTGAAGCGCCGGCCTGGGCATTACCACCGTCCGCGCCGATCAGGGAGGACCCCATCCCTTGTGTCATGGCCGCAGGGCTACCCGGCGATGAGGTCAAATTCATTGCCCTCGATGTCGGCGAAGGTCGTCCATCGAGATTCACCCGACTGCCCGTCGCGGAGCCTTCGGGCGCCCAGGCTCAGCAGGCGCTCGGTCTCGGCGTCAAAGGTGCCGCTGACGAGGTCAAGATGGAGACGGTTCTTGACGATTTTCGCTTCCGGCACCTTGTTGAATACGAAACATGGCTCGCTAATGTCCCCGCCGCCGGCGAGCAGCACCGTGCGCTCGGAAGTGCGGCCTTCTGCAACTTGCCGTCCGAGAACATCGGCCCAGAACCGGGCCAGGGCAGCGGCGTCGGCGCAGTCAACGGCGACCGCGAACAGCGAATTGCTCATGGTTGGCATTCCCCCTCTTCGGCTGAGTACCTCAACCATGGACGGCGCCGGGGCGGCTGAGGTATCCGAAGCATTACTGCACATGGCGGATTGCGCATGGCAAGAGTGCAGTCACGCTTGCGATACCCCTCATAACCGTCGCGCAGGACGCTGGTGCGATGACTCAGTTCACGCAGGAAGCGGCCTCGGACACCATCGCGCGCCTCCGCCCCAGCACGCGAACCGCACACCGACCGCCCAGCAGAGGGAGTCGTTCCAATGCCTCAGGAATCACCCAACCTCGAAGAGCAACTCGCGATCGCCGTCCCCGACGCCCGCGCTGACCGCAAGGAAGCGGGAGGTGACCGGGGACCAGGTCGGCCGGCGGGCAGCGGCGCTGCCAAGGCTTCTGCGGGCCGGGGGATGCTCCCGCGTGCGGCCGGGTTCTGGCTGGTGGCCGGGGTCTTGTTCCTGCTGCTCTTTGCATCAGCGGCCGCATCGCCGCTGTACAGCGTCTACCAGGCCGAGTGGCACTTCTCGGCAACCACGCTGACCGCCGTGTTCGCCGTCTACGTCCTCGTCCTGCTGGTCACCTTGCTGGTGTTCGGGTCGCTGTCGGACTACCTGGGCCGCCGCCGGGTCATGGCCGTGGCCCTGGCAGCCGGCGCGGGCGCGTGCGGGCTGTTCCTGGCGGCACACGGTGTCGGGCTGCTGTTCGCGGCCAGGGCGCTGCAGGGCGCGGCCGTCGGCGCCGCCACCAGCGCGGCAGGCGCGGCGCTGATCGACATGCAGCCCATCCGCGGCGGGCGCGGGCCGGCGGTCACCAGCGCCTCCGTCCTCCTGGGTCTGGGCGCCGGCGGGCTGGGCACCAGCGCGCTGGTGCAGTACGCGCCGGCGCCCACCCATCTGGTCTGGTGGCTGCTCCTGGGCGCGTCCGCCGCCGCTGCCGTGGCGGTGCTGGCGATCCCGGAGACCGCGCCGCGGCGCCACGGCGTGCTGGCCTCGCTCCGGCCGCGCGTGGCCGTGCCGCGGCAGGCACGCGGGACGCTCGCTGTGGCCTTGCCGTGCATGATCGCGGCTCCCGCGCTCAATGGCTTTTACCTGTCCCTGGGCCCATCGCTGGCCGCGCAGGTGCTTCGCTCGCCGGACCTTTTGTGGGGCGGCCTGGTGATCTTCCTGGTCGCCGGGACGGGGGCCGCGGCTTCGGTCGCGTTCCGCGTCATCAGCGGCTCCGCGGCCATGCTGGCAGGCTGCCTGACCCTCCTCGCGGGCGCCGTGATGACCCTTGCCGCGATCGAAACGGCGTCGGCTGCCGCGTTCCTGGCAGGCACCGCAGTGGCGGGTGCGGGCGTCGGCACAGGGTTCTTCGCGGGTGCCTATCGCCTCCTGACTGCACTGGCCGATCCCGGCCAGCGGGCTGGACTGGTCGCCGCCATCTGGATCGTCTTCTACCTGGCGTTCAGCGTCCCCGTTGTGGCCGCCGGGGTGGCGACCACGCACTTCGGCCTGCACCAGACCGCCGTGGTCTACTCCGCGGCGCTGGCCGTGCTCGCCGCGACGGCCGCCGGCAGCTTCCTGTTCCGCAAGCGATCACAGACCCGCGTTGCCGGGCCGGCGGCTGCGCACGCAGGGCCTCCAGCCCAACGCAACTTCACGGAAGGACGAGGCCGATGACAAAGATCGGCACGAGGTCGGCGGCCGACCACCACACCGCGAACCTGAGCGCGCCGTGGCTGTGCTGGGGTACCGCCGGCCGTCCGCGCTGTTGAAGATCCGCGTGGCGCCAAGGCACCGGGTTCATGAACGCGTTCGCGCAACAGAGAGGCCAGATCGCCGCGGCAACGCTTGGTAACTAGGCGGGGGGAGCCGCGGTTCGGAGTCGGGATTCCCACCATCGGACTGGGACGACGCGGAGGGCGGCCGCGAACGTGTTCCGGTCAAGTTCCTCGGCGAGCTGAGTGATCGTGACGAGGGTGTCGGCCAGCCGCTGGTCGTCAACCTCGCCGTGCTGTTGCACCTCACTGTTGAAGCGGGCCCTCCGCCGCCTGAGATCGGCCGCGGGGTTGGACTCGGCGACGAGACCTTTAACCCACGCGAGATCACTCGCTAGCTCGACGTGGCGGTCTATTACCTCGGCGTACGAATCAGCGTTGAGCATGACCGCGGCCCAGCGACTGACAAGGTCGTCGCTGGCGCTCGCGCAGACAACGAGCTCGTCGTACAGCATCCGGCGTCGCTCGCTGTCGCTCAGCACCTGGCGGATCGCTGCGCCCAGCCGGGCGGTGTCGCCGACCGCACGGTCGCTGGCCTCGAGCGTGACCCTCACGGAGGCCTTGGCGGGCAGCAGGCCGGCCACATCCAGCACGGCGATCCAGATCATCCGTGCGTTGTGAGCCAGCTCGAACATCACGTACTGGGCGAGAACACGCCACCGCCGGCGGCTCCGGCTCTGGAGAACCTCGTTCAGCACCGCAACCGACAGCAGCACAACAATTACGTTCGCTGTCAGCCCTGCCAGCAACGGGTGCTCGTCCCAGAAGCGGACGCCGACCACATCGGACAGAACCCCAGCGACCAGGCCGGCGATCGCCAGGGCGGCTAGCAGCCGCGTCTCGCGAAGGGACGAATGAACCGGGGCCGAACGTCGGGGACCAGCGTCGTGACGCCTCATTAGGGGAGGTTACGCCCGGAAGCCATCGGTCCTGTCACCGAGGGTGGTCGCGCCTACGGTCGCTGCCACAGCATTGCAGTAACCGCGTAGTCCTACTCACCGTCGTTTCGTCTGGGCGCGGCAGCTCGTCTCGGGTCTGCGTCAGGTCCTCCTGCCGCAGCATCGTCCGTGAGCTCCTCGTGAGGCCAACAATTGCAACCCGACCATTGGCTCGCGGCCGCGACGGGGGAGTCTGACCAGTTCAGCAAGTGGGGCGCCTGGGGCTCGAACCCAGAACCAACGGATTAAAAGTCCGCTGCTCTACCATTGAGCTAACGCCCCGTGTCGTGCCAGGCCGGTGACCTGCGGCTTTCTGCCTCTGAGTCCTATCTTTCCACTGGGATCTGTCCGCGCGGCGCCTGGCAGCCAAACGATATGCCAGCCGACGTTGAGGATGTCACGACCGAGAGCATTCGCGCATTCCCGGATTCGGAACGCTAGCGCACGAGCGCGGCTCGCGCCCAGCCGGCCTGCCAACCGAAGGCACTGGCTCCCCGGCGTCCAAACGGCGCAAGCACTGACCACCGGGCATTCACCGGCACCGACACTTGCACCGCACTAATCAGATACTTCCGCGAGATTGTTCCGCGGCCAGTGCCTCCCGCAAGGTTGAGCCCGTTGTGCCTCAGATCCCGGGGCACGGAACGAGGAGGGGACCGAGAACCGTGGGAATGCTCAAGCGGATGAAAGACATGCGCGACATGGTCAATGCCGCGCCCGACATGATCGCCCAGGGCCAGCAGATGGCCGCCCAGGCGCAGCAGATGGCCGCCGCCCAGCAGGCCGCAGCGCAGGCGCAGATGGCCCAGTACCAGGCGCAGTCCGGCTTCGGCGCGGCAGGTGCCGGGACCGCCGGCGGCGCGGACTTCGAGCCGATCGCCGGCGTCACCCTCGAGCAATTCGCCGCGGTCTCCAAGGGCGTCGCGGCGCACGGCTACGACGGGTCCAAGCTCGTCGAGATAGCGCAGTCGCACGGCATCGACGGCCCGGCCTGGGAGACCGCCTCGCAGGGCTGGAACGCCCGGATCACTGCCGACCCCGCCGTCGCGCAGCAGTTCAACCAGCTGTACCGGGGAGCATGACCCATGGGCATGTTCAAGAACCTGCGGGACCTTCAGAAGCAGGCCAGCGAGATGGAGCGGAACAGGCCGCCCGTCGGCGAGACGATGCGCCTCGCCCAGGAACGCCTGGCGAATGCGAACGCCATGCTGGCTGCGCAGACGCAGGCCGCGAACATGGCCGCAGCGACCGCCGCGGGCCTGGCCGATGGCACCTCCGTCCGGCAGACCGTCATGATCACGAACATGCAGCAGGTCGGGCAGATCAACTTTGACCTACTGATCCAGTTCGACCTGACCGTGATGCCGGACGGCAGGCCGCCGTACCCGGCGACGATCCAGCAGACGGTGAGCCAGGTGCAGATAGGCCAGCTGCGGCCAGGCGTGCGGCTGCAGGCCGCCGTCGACCAGTCCAACCCGGAGTCGATCTGGCTCGACTTCATGAGCATCGGGTGATCCAACGCCGTCGGGCCGGTGTCCTGCTGCTGCGCTGATCTGCTCGCCCGGGCCGGTGCGGCCAGCTGTGACACGGCGCGGCTAGCATCGCTGGTCGTGCACGCAAGCTTCTTCGAGCCGGTCGGGCCGGGCAGGTTCCGGGCCACCGAGGCGACCGCGGGTCCGTGGAGCGCGCTGGCTCAGCACGGCGGCCCGCCCGCCGCGCTGGCCGTGCGGGACATGGAACTGCACGAGCAGGATGAGCGGCAGCGGCTCGCACGCGTCAGCATCGACATCCTGCGGCCGATCCCGGTGGCCGAGGCGACCGTGCGGACTCGCACCGTCCGGTCCGGGCGGCGCGTGGCGCTGCTCGAGACCGTCATGGAGTCGGGCGGCAAGGAGGTCCTCATCGCCAGGGGCTGGCGGATCGGGCGCAGCGACGACGTCCCGGTGATCGCCCGGCAGGGTACGCCGCCGGCGATCCCGGACAGCGCCCCGGCGCCGTTCTTTCCCGGCGGTCACACCGAGGGCTACCTGGCCGCCATCGACTGGCGATTTGTATCCGGCAACTTCGGCGAGCCCGGCCCGGCGCAGGCGTGGGGGCGGCCGCGCATTCCGCTGCTGCCGGGCGAGGAAATGTCCTCGATGGTCCGCACTATGCTCCTGGCCGACTCGGGCAGCGGGGTTGGTGCCGCGCTCGATCCGCGCAAGTTCCAGTTCATGAACGTCGATCTGACGGTCGTCCTGCAGCGAGATCCCGTCGGTGAGTGGCTACTGCTCGATGCGCTGACAACGATGGGCGGGCAGGGCACCGGGCTGGGCGAGACGTTGCTGTCCGATCAGGACGGTGTCATCGGCACGGCACTGCAGACGCTGCTCGTCGCCACTGTCTGGTGATGCGGTCCGAGGGCGGCGCGCAGGAGGCGGGCCTCCGCCGCGAGCTGCGCGCCGCGCCCGGCCTGGCGATCGTGACCGGCGGCCAGACCGGCGTCGACACCTATGCCGCGCACGCGGCCCTGCGCGCCGGGCTGCCGGTGCACCTCGTCTTCCCGGCAGGCCTGCGCCAGGAAGACGGCCTGCTCACGCCGGCGCGCCGGCGCCGCCTGAGCGGCGCGATCCTCCACGAGCTCTCCGACCCTGGCTTTGAGTACCGCACCTGGACCGGGGTTTACGTCAGCGATGCGGTGCTGCTGCTCGATCCGGCCGGCGGCGCGGGCTGCCAGGAGACCGTGCAGGCAACGGAACGGCTTGGCAGGCCGCTGCTCAGCCCCGACCCTGACTCCCTCACGGCCGAAAGCGCGGCGGCCTGGCTGGCGCAGACCGGAGCGCGAGTCGTGCTCGTGGCCGGCTGCCGTGCCAGCGTCCTTGCCGGAGCCGGGAAAGGACGGGGACTGCACTCCGCCCTGGCCAGATTCATGGCCGCGGCCCGCCGCCGGCACGACGAGCTGGCGGCTCCCGCCGGGAGCTAGAACTCCGGATCGGCCCAGTCGACAGTCACGCCGGCGGCAGCGTCCGGGCGGCGCTTGAGCCAGCTGCGGGCAAACGGGCAGAGCGGCACGACCGTCAGTTCCTCAGCCTTCGCCCTGGCGAGAGCCGCCTGCACGAGCAGCCCGCCAAGTCCGTGGCCGCCGAGATCATCCGGCACCCTGGTGTGCACGAGGACAAGCCGGTCGTCGCGGCGCCGGTAGATCAGCTCGGCGAGTTCGCCGCCCATGTAGATCTCGAAGCGGGACTCATCGCGGTTGTCGGTCACCTGAGGGGCTTCGCTCATGCCAGTTATCGTCGCATCAGGTCTTCGCGGAACCTCTCGCGGAGGCTGCCAGGAAGCGGCGAGCCCGGCTGAAGCGCAGCACCACGCCGGTGATCGCGGCCAAGCCGGCCGAGATCGCCAGTGGCAGCGCCGGGCCCTTGTGCAGAATCAGGGCCGCACCACCGACGGCGCCGATGAACATCGCCACGACCGAGCCAATGCGCCGTCCCGCCCTGGTGTCATCCCCGCCAGCCACCCGGGAGTCGGCGGCCAGCCCGGTCAGGGTCTGGGTGAGCACCGTCGTCGTCATATCGGGCACGCCGAGGCCGCGGACCACCGCGTTCCTGATGCCCATGGCGAACGCCAGAATCGCGATCACTGCGAACCGCGCTCCGCTGTCGGCGGCCGTGCCAGCGAGGAACGCGACCAGCGCGGCAACGCCGACGAACACCGCCTCGCACCAGATTGCAATGCCGAGCAGGCGGGTGTGCAACCGCTCCAGCCGGCGAATCCGGCCCCCCGCGACCGCGCCGATCAGGAAGACGGCCAGCGAAATCAGGCTCCCGGCCACGGAGAACCCGGGCGCTCCGGCGGCCGCGAACCCGAGCACGACCACGTTCCCGGTCATATTCGCAGTGAAAACACGGCCGAGGCCCAGATAGCAGACCGCGTCGATGAGGCCGCTCAGCAGTGTCAGGGCGAGCAGGATCCGAAGCAGGGACCGCTGATCAGCGTCGTCGGCCACCGGCCGATTTTCTCACGGCGAGACGAAGAGGGTCTCGGCGCCAACCGGCTGGAAGCCGGCCGCGAGGAACGCGCGCACGCTGGCGGCGTTGCCGGGCGCGATCTGCGCCCACACCACGGCTTCGGCGGGCACGAGGTGTCTCGCCGCGATCGCCAGAGTTCGCCCGAGGCCGCGCCCGCGGTGCTCGGGATCAACCTCGATCGCGACCTCCCAGCGCCCGGCGATGCCCCGGCCGATCATGACCACGCCGCCCTCGGCCTGCCAGGCCCGGACCTCGTCCCGGCAATGGAGGGCCCTGGAGATCCGGGGGTGGGCGGGGTCGGCCTCGGGAGACAGTTCGATCGGCGGCGGGCTGGCTAGCGCGGACGCGCAGGTCAGTACGTCGGTGCCGTGCGCTTCCCGGCCGGTATGCAGGGCCAGCGTGTGCAGGAAGGCGGGACTGAGCGGGGCGGCCACGTCGCCGGCGGGCAGCTGAGCGGAGATCCACTCGGGATCGGCGCTGGAGAAGATGACCGAGTGCGCCGTGAATGCGATCACCCCGGCGTCGCGCTCTGAAGGCTGGCCGAGGATCGTTACGCCGCCATCAGCGGGAGGGAATTCGCCGCGCGCAACGCCGTCAAGGATCGCGGCCAGATCCGCGCAGGCGGTTGATTTGCCGGACATGACCATAAGACTTCTGGCCTCATCTGACAGAGGGTAGCCGTTGTTGCCACCGGGAACTTCGTGTACCAGGGCCTGCGCACCTGCTGGCTGGGCATGTTCCGTGATGTCATCCACGGCGACGTGTTCATTTACAACAACCGGACCACGGACCACGACGGTGCCGTGGGATCGCGTTCGACTCGCCGGAGCTCGCGCCCAACGTGATCACGGGCGCGCTGTACTGCACCGGCAGTTACCCGAAGCCATCCTTCGGGGACTCGCGCGGCAAGCCGAACATCGCCCTGCACGGCAAGTTCGGTCAGCGCAAGAAGTTGTAAGGGGGCCAGTGGGTCGGGCCCGTCAGGAGCCGCCGTGCCCCGCCTCCTGACGGGCCGGGACCAAGTTGAAAGTCGCGAGACGGCCAATAACGCGCATAGAGCGTCCATACTGGCCGTCTCGCGACTTTCAACTCAGCCACCAGCGGGCGCCGCGGCGAACTGCGCGTGATCAGCGATAGGCCGAGATCCCCGTGATGGCCTGACCGAGGGCCAGCGTGTGAATCTCCTCGGTGCCCTCATAGGTCAGGACCGACTCGAGATTGTTGGCGTGACGGATCACCGGGTACTCGAGCGTGACGCCGTTCGCGCCGAGCACAGTCCTGGCCTCTCTGGCAATGTCGATCGCCGTCCTGACATTGCTCATCTTGCCGAGGCTGACCTGCTCGGGGGTCAGCGTGCCGGCTTCCTTCAGCCGCCCGAGATGCAGCGCGAGCAACTGCGCGCGCTGCATGTCGGCGAGCATCCAGGCGAGCTTGCGCTGCGTCAGCTGGAAGCCGCCGATCTTCTTGCCGAACTGCTCCCTGGTCCGCGCGTACTCGGCCGCCGTCTCAAAGCAGGTCCTGGCCGCGCCGGTGACACCCCAGAGGATCCCGTACCGAGCCTCCGACAGGCACGACAGCGGGCCCTTGAGTCCCTGGACGCCGGGGAGTACGGCGCTCGCCGGGAGCTTCACGTCATCGAAGTGCAGCTCCGAGGTCACCGAGGCGCGCAGCGACATCTTCTTGTGGATATTCCGCGAGGTGAAGCCGCGCGTTCCGCGGGGGACCAGGAAGCCGCGGATGCCATTCTCGGTGCTGGCCCAGACCACCGCGATGTCGGCGATTGAGCCATTGGTGATCCACATTTTCGAGCCGCTGAGTACCCAGTCGGAGCCGTTCCTCTTGGCGTGGGTTTTCATACCTGACGGATCGGAGCCGTGATCCGGCTCGGTCAGCCCGAAGCAGCCCGCGGCCTGGCCCGCGGCCATGCGAGGCAGCCACTCATCCTTCTGCTCGTCCGTGCCGTACTTCCAGATGGGGAACATGGCCAGCGAGCCCTGTACCGAGACCATGCTGCGCAGGCCCGAGTCGGCGGCCTCCAGCTCGCGGCAGGCCACGCCGTAGGCGACCGCGCCCATGCCCGCGCAGCCGTAGCCCGTCAGGTGCATGCCGAGCAGGCCGAGCTGGCCCAGCTCGGGCAGGAGCTCGCGCGGCAGGGTCCCCGCCTCGAACCAGTCGGCGATGTGGGGCAGGATCCGGTCGTTGGCGAACTTGCGGACCGTGTCGCGGACCAGGCGCTCCTCGTCGGTCAGCTCGTCGTCGACCCGGAGCAGGTCAGTGGGTGCTGGGTCGGTTGAGCGCGGCATGGCGGGGTCCTTTCTGCTGGCCTCGCCGTTAGCGTATGCCGGAGGTCGGGCTCAGGTCGTGCCGGTGCCTGCCACCGGCCCGCTGGCACTGGGCCCGGACCTGGGGCTTTACCATTTGGTGACGCCCTGCGCCGGAGCCTGCCCGGTCCTGGTGGCGATCGGCCGGACGGCCGCTTTGCCGGCACTGCCTTCCGTCCCCTATGCTGGGGCGGTCCCCGACGGCGGGCGCCACGGGCATAGGCGGCGATCGTCGAGCCCCCATCGTCTAGCGGCCTAGGACACCGCCCTTTCAAGGCGGCGGCACGGGTTCGAATCCCGTTGGGGGCACACTGGCCGGGCGTTCCCGGTTCTGGGTCGGCCACAACTGGGTCCTGTAGAGCAGCTCGGAGTGCTCGCCACCCTGTCAAGGTGGAGGTCGCGGGTTCAAATCCCGTCAGGACCGCTCGAACCGGCGCTGGTTCCCTTCCGGGGGAACGGCGCCAGTTGCGGTCAGGTAGCTCAGTTGGTACGAGCGTCCGCCTGAAAAGCGGAAGGTCGGCGGTTCGACCCCGCCCCTGACCACACTCTGAGCTGGGCAGATGCGCCGTCAGGTGTCGGCTGGGCACGATCCGAATTGAGACTAGCGACCGTCATGGGTCTCACCGAGATCGGTGCGTGGCCGTTGCTGGCCAGGTCACCGGGGATTCGGGTGGGATGGTCTTCCGCTTTGGCGGCGGACGGTTGATCCTCGCGGAGAGCCCCGAGCGCCAGGACAATGACAAGCATCGTGGCCGCGTCCTCGCCGTCGGCGACTTCGATGGCGAGCTCTTGCTGCCGGGCGAATTGCCGGGACACGGATGCTCGGACGTTCTGGGAGCCGGTCAGTTCGTAACCGGGCCGCGAGGCGTTCCCGACCGTCGCCGTCAGCTCCCCGGCGGGTGTGGTGATGCTGTACCGCTCTCCGAACCAGCCGAGGTGCCGGACCGTACCGGACTGGCCGTCGGCGGTGATCTCGAATCTGGCGGGACCATGCCGCCGGGCGATGCCGGCGAGTTCCTCGCCGGCCATCTTTGCAGCGACAGGCTGTTGCCGGCCTGTCCGTAAATTTTGCGCGACCGGAACTGAGATGCGCCGGTTTCGTCGTCGATGGTGAACTGTTCGCTGGATC
>Ga0209380_10002472_pt1 | contig 11803 bp, 10 predicted proteins | sample HubBroMetageWFT6_FD_188347 | JGI IMG/M metagenome (GOLD analysis project Ga0209380, IMG submission 188347) | Warmed and freeze-thawed soil microbial communities from the Hubbard Brook experimental Forest, New Hampshire - Hubbard Brook CCASE Soil... | ecosystem: Environmental > Terrestrial >...
GTCGTATATGGATCGACAACTCGCGCGCGCGCGGTAATACGTTCGTGGTCGCGCTCCCGGTGCACGTGTGATGCGCGTTCGCGTCGGGCTGCGGTTGCGGATGCGTAAAGACGGGCAACGCGTTCGTAACCGCAGCAAAGTTCCCTCGGCCGCGGTGCTACGTTGCGCCAATGGGCACGTTTGGTGCGGTCGACCCAACTTGAGGAACGGATGACAACCTTCACGGAATCGATCCTCGCCCCCCTGGGTCACGGCGTTGTCCGCGCGCCGGCAGAGGCGACCGTCCTCGTGATCGACGACGACCCCGCGATGCGCGACATCCTCAGCACCGTCGCACAGCAGCACGGCTTCGGCCTGCAATTCGCCGAGGACGGCGCGGAGGGGCTGCGTCTCGCCGAGCAGAGTGACGTCGATCTCATCCTCCTCGACCTGAGCCTGCCGGGCATGCCCGGGCTGGATGTCTGCCGGCGGCTCAGAGGTGCGGGCGTCGAGGTCCCGATCATCATCCTGTCAGCCAGCACCGACACGGTTGACGTGGTTGTGGCACTGGAGATCGGCGCGGACGACTACATCGCCAAACCGTTCGAGATCCGTGAGCTCGCGGCGCGGGTCAACGCCAAGCTGCGGCGCCAGCGGACCACCCAGTCGCAGGTGCGCCCCGGGCGCCTCAAGTTCCCCGGCCTCATCGTCGACATCGGCAGGCACGAGGTCCTCCGCGACGGAGAGTCGGTCAACCTCACCCCCACCGAGTTCGACCTGCTCGCCCTGCTCTCCGCATCACCCGGACGGGTGATCTCACGCTCCGAGATGATCCAGAAGGTCTGGGGTCAGGGGGCGGACCTCGATCTCCGCAGCGTCGACGCCCACGTCTATCGCCTTCGACGCAAGATCGAGCCCACCGGTCCCCGCCCCACGTACATCCACGCCGTGCCCGGCATCGGCTATCGATTCGAGCGTCGCGGTCTCAACGAGCGGCTGTCGCGCAGCGTGACCGACGGCGACGAGACCGGCCTAGCCAGCTGACCACGGCGGTGGCGACATTCGGCTTCGCGTCGAGAGGCTGCGAGGCAACGGTCGCCGCTGGACGGAATCCTCGACGAGCACAAGCTGGCCGCGGTCGTTCAGCGTTGCCGGTCGCGCTTCGACGATCTGACCACGGAGCAGCGACAGGGATCGCCCGTGCGGCCGCTGGAATTCGTAGCACACCGCTTCACGGCCGTCCCACAGACGCCGTTTCGAAGATCCGGCATAAATTGCCAGGCTCCGGGTGACTCGCCGCTGCTGCGGGGTCCTCACGGTGTATGAGATTCGATACATCTCCCCCCGCCGCAACTGGAAACGCTCCACCTCTCCGTGATGCCCTGCACCTTGTGCATCCATCATCGTTTGCAAGTATTGACGCGTTCTGCGCGATGGGCTCGGACCGCGCGTGACGCCCAGGTCACAGACCGCCATCGTGTCTTCCGATCGGGGCACCGCCTCGATCCGCGTTGGCTATCGAGTGGCAGTGCAAACTATCGTTGAGGGCTCAGGTGACCAATTCCATCGCATGCGTGTCCGGCAAGGGCGGTGTGGGCAAGACCACGACCGTCATCAACCTCGGCGCCGCGCTCGCCGAGCGAGGCAAGCGCGTGCTCCTGGTGGACTGCGACCCGCAGTCGAACCTGACCAGCGGAGTGGGACTCGATCCCTATGACGAGCGCCCCGGGGTGGCCGCCGTGATCGGGGGTCATATCGAAGCCGCGGCGGCGATCACGGAGACAAGCTGGCCGAACCTCTGGGTGCTGCCCGCCTCCCCCGACCTGTCGGCTGTCGAGGGCGAGCTGGGATCCTCGATCGACAAGGAGCTCGTCCTGCGCGACGCTCTCCGCCGCGACGGAGCACGCGCCAGCTTCGACTACGTGCTCTTCGACACCCCGCCAAGCTTCGGGTTCCAGACCATCAGCGCGCTCGCCGCGGCGGGCGACGTGCTCATCCCAGTGCAGATGTCGGGGTTCGCCATCCGCGGGCTTAAAGAGGTATTGCGCACCGTGCACCTGGTTCGCGGTCGCCTCAACCCGGATCTCGCGATCCTCGGGATCGTGCCGACCTTCGTCAACCTGCGCACCCGCTTCAGCCGCCAGCTCCTCGACGGTCTCTGTGAGCTGGCCAACATCCGTGTGTTCGCCACCGTGATCACACCGACGGTGAAGCTTCAGGAAACATCACTCGCCGGGATACCTATCACCGCATACGCCTCATCTTCTAAGGCCGCGGCAGCATATCGCGAGCTCGCCGGCGAGATCGTCGGCGACGAGGCGGCAGCCGGTGTCTGAGATCGGCGAGCGCTCGGCGCACACTGCCACCGGACCTTCGCTCTCGGGTCCGATGGCGCGCTGGCTTGCTCCCACATCCGAATCCCGGGTGGAGCGGATCGCGATCGCCGCAGTGCACGATCGCCCCTGGTGGCCGGGAAGTGACGTCGACCCGGCGACGCTGGCGGCGCTTCGGGCGAGCATCGCCTCGCGGGGGATCATCGAACCCCTCCTCCTCCGCCGCCGGGACGCCGACCGGTTCGAGGTGGTCTGCGGGTCGCGGCGCCTGCGAGCCGCCCGCGACCTGGGTCAGACCCACGTCCCTGCGATCGTCCGCGAGCTCTCCGAGCGGGAGGCGCTCCTGGTTGCCGCCTGGACCACGGTCGAACGCCGCCAGCACAGCGGCGATCGCACCGCGCTGAGCGAGCGCCTGCTCGCTGCGGGGTTCACCCCGGACGAGACTCGCGTCCTCGCCGACCAACCACCGCTCACGACGGTGCAGACGGCGAGGCCGTCGAACGCACCGGCGTTCGTGCTTCGCGCCGACCCCCTGTCCCGGCCACGCCGATTCGCGGCCGATATCGCGTTCGAGCTCCCCCGCGCTGAAGTACTTCCCGCGATGGCGCCGGAGGCGCTGACCGTCGCGCTCACCGCCCTCGAGGGAGTGAGCCTGGTCGCCCTGGTGCGGTGAGCTCTGTCCCCCGCCACTCCGAGGAAGAGCTTCGCCAGCAGTGGGCGTTTCTCGATGCTCTGGTGGACCGGCAGGCAGCCAGCTTGAAGTCCGGGATACAGGATCCCGAGGAGGACGATCTCACCGTTCCGATGGTCGCTCCCGACGCCGCCTATCTGGAGGAGATTTCCACCCTGACCATGCGGGTCACCACGCTCGAGGATGAGCGAAGCACGCTGCTCCGCCGGATCGATCTCGCAGAGGAGGCGCGAATGGCGGCGGAGTCAGCCCGGGTGGCGGCCGACGCCGCCCGCCAGGCCGCCGAGCGGACGCTTGCGGAGGAGCGCACCCGCCTGCTGCGCGACGCGCCGCCAGTGGCGGCAGCGAAGCCACGCCGCAGGACCTTGTGGCAGCGGCTCAGGGGGTGACCGCGCCCGCCGGTTTCGGCCGTCTCCCCTGCGCCATCCCGACGAACTGACGGAGCGCCTCGGTCGGAGCCGGACGGGTCGCAACCTCGCGGAGCAGCAACTTGCTTTCGGTGAGCAGCTCCGCATCCGGGAGCTCGCCTCTGCCGGAGGTGGCGACAACCCAGCCCGGGGAGTACCAGAGCACCGTCTCGAAGGCGAGCCCGCTCAGCGTGAGTCCGTTGAGCAGGGAGTCGGTGATCCTCGAGAGCGGTCGTTTCGCGTTCGTGACAACGATGCCTCGGATCCGGTCCAGCACGTCAAGTTGCTGCGCCAGCCCGACCGTCAGCGCAGCCGCTCGTAACGAGAGGATGTCGAGTGCGGTCGGGATCACGATCCGGTCGGCGGCGCCCATCGGGCCAACCAGTGACGGTTCGTGCGGGTGCGTGTCCAAGAGGATGATGTCGCAGTCGTCACGAACATCAGCGAGCATCTCGTCGAGCTGCTCCTTCGACGGCGACTCCTCGTTGAGGCCGCGATGCGACACGACGGTACGGATTCCGAGTGGATGATCGATCAGCGCATCTCGCAGCGTGACGCGCCCGTGCAGGACGTCAATGACCGTAACGCTGCGTTTGGCCCGCTCCAGGGCATTGCTCAATCCGCCCGTGGGATCGAGGTCGATCGCGATGACCTTGAGACCACCTGCGGCAGCTGCCGCGCACAGCGCATAGCTGCTGGTTGTCTTTCCGACACCACCTTTTAGCGACGCAATCGTGATTACTTCTGCAGGCACGTCCGTAGAATATCCGCACATGGCCACCGCGGCGCCCCATGTCAAGTTACTGCGACAGCTTGCCAGCGCCAAAGACGATTACTTGAGCGGCGCGTTCGACATTTCCTGGGACGGCGCCAAAGCGACGCTCTACCTGGTGTTCGGACGGCCGAGCCATGCCGTCTTCGAAACGGATCAGACGCAGATCGAAGGGGAAGCAGCGATCGACGCGTTGCTTGCCGCACTCCCGCGGGTCTTTGCGGTCTCCGACTGGCGACGCGCGATGTCGCCGCACGAGACCCTTTCGATCACGATCGACGAGCTCGCCGGCCCCTTTGTGCGCCTGGCCGGCTCGTATGCGGATGACCCGGTCACCGAGGAAAGCCCGGAGTGGTGGAGCGCCGTCGACGATTCACCGGACCTGCCCTTCGGACTCGCGGACTTTCCACTGCTTCCTGGTGGGCGTCCGCTCTGGCTCGAGGCATCGCCAGAAGACGTCCATCTTGCCGATCGCCTCGCCGAGCTGCCGCCGTCGATCCTGATGCTCACCGGCGCGAAGCTGCGTGCCGCGGCGGTGGTGAGCGGGGGCGACCTGATCGACGCGGTCTGGATCGATGCTGACGACCATGCGCGCGGCGAGACCGCCGGGATGGCAATCCTGGGCGCCACCAAGGGTTCGCTGGCTGGCTACGCACTCGACGATCCTCGCGTCGCAGAGGCGCTCACGATGCTGTGGCGGCTCCCGCTGGCGGTGAGCGGCGTCGAGCTGTCGTGGCTCGACCCTGCCTCGATGCTCGCAGCTTTCCGCGCCGACGGTCTTGATCGCGTGCTCGTCATCGACGCCCCCGTTCGTGGCATCGCACTGTTCAGTCGCGGAGGACTCGTGGCCGTCTACTCGGAGACGCAGCGATCGGCGGTAGCATCACCGGAGCGTCTGCGTTCGCTGCTCTCCCAAGCACGGGGCCGGCTCACGGTCATGGAGCGCAAGCCCCGCCCGCTCGCCGCCGATGCCACCGCGGCACCGGCGAGTGCACGTGATTTCTTCGAGGTCACGGCGCCGGACGCCGCCGCGGATGAACCCGCTGCGGCCGAGCCCGCAGGTTCTGACACCGGTGAAACCGAGCCCGAGGCGGGGGCCGAACTCGCCCCGGAGTCGACTGAGACGGAGCCCGATGAGGCTGTTGCCCCCGAGCTGGAGCCACCGCCTCCTCCGCCACCGGACGAGGAGGTTGCCGCTGTCGCCGCAGAGATGCCGCCTCCTCCGCCGCCGGCAGCCGCGGAAGCTCAGCCCGAGCCCAAGCCGAAGCGTTCCCGCTGGGGGTTCGGAAGGTCGCGCAAATCTCGAAAGGACCGCCAGGCGGCCGAGGAGGCCGCCGCTGCCAGCGTTGACGAGTCCATCCAGTCCGCGGATTCCGAGGCGGCGACGTTCGCGGGGTGGAGCATCCGCCAGCCGAATGCCGACGCCCAGCCGGTGTGGCAACGGTCGCACGATCCCTCCGACCCGCCACCGCCCGCAGCAGACATTGAACCAGGCCAGAGCGAAGCGCCTGCTCCGACCTGGTCACTGGCGCGCTCCACGGATGACGCTGCAACCACGGCCGGTGCGACGGTTGCCGGCGACACCCCCCTTGCAGACGACACCGCCCTTGCGGACGACACCCCAATCACGGATGCCGCGCCGCCGGCGACGGACGCCTTGATCGTGGCGGACATCACTCCGCCCACCCAGCCTGCTGATCCCGCAACTGATTCAGCAGCGGACGATGCTGATCACCAAGCCGCGACCGAGCCGGCCTCGGAATCGTGGCTCTCGGCATCCTGGCTCGACGACGTCGTGGACGGCGACACCACGCAGCCGGCGACCGAACCTGACGTCCCTGCCGAATCCGAGGTCTCGGAGCACACAGGCGACCAACCGGCGCCGGATATGGCGACCGTTGAAGCCGCCGTCCACTCGCCGGATATGCCGGTCGACGAGCCGGATCATGAAGCCGAAGCGTCGCCAGACGACGAGACCGCTGCTGTTGCCGCCGCCGCCGATGACGAGCTCGGCAACGAAGGCGAGGCGCCGGCGCCGGGGCACGCCCTGAGGACCCCGGGGCCTTGGAGCTGGCCGCTCGCCGAGCACGACGAGGAGCCGCTCGCAGCCTCGGAGGCCGGGGCATCGACATCGCAACCTTCGGACGAACCCGACGCGCCGGAGCTGCAGCCCGTCGCCGTCCCGGCATTTGCGCACGAGGACGACGCTGCCGTCTCCGAGCACGATGCCGAGCCGGGATTCTTCCACCGCGACGAGCCGGTCGGCTCGCAATACGTGGACTTCGACGAGGTGCGCAACGAGCTGGTGCAGATCGGCATCGTCTGGCTCGGCGAGACCAACGCGGGACAGGTGACCGCGCTGCTCAGCAGCACCCGATCAACCATCGACGACTTCGTCGCGACCATCGACACCATTCGCGGGCTCCATCTCGAAGGCCAGGATCCCGCGTCAATTCAGGCGATGGCGCGCGAGATGCACCAGCAGGCTGCCGAGCGGTTGTGCGGGGCATGACCCGGTGAGCCACCAGGTGGTGATCTGGATCCAGGATCACTCTGTGCTCATCCTGGCCGGCCTCGCCGTTGTCGAGGGCATCATCTGTCTCGCGTTGCTCCGGCTGTCACGTCATGCGCGGCACGAGATGAAGGCGGCCCAGGCGGCCGCACTCGAGTCGGCCCGAGCTGCCGCGCTTGCGGCTCCGGGAGCCATCGACCCCGAGGCGGTGCTTGCACTGCTGCGTCAGGGTCATGCCCCGACCCTCGACAACGTGTACACGATGATGCGGCGCCGCGAACTCGAGGGCGCGGACAGGCCTGACAGTGAGTCGCCGGCGCCGGCGAGGAGCATTCCAACCAGGGACGCACCCGCCGGCCGCACCTCGCTCACCACCTCTCAGGTCGAGGAGCGGCTGCGCCAGTACGAACGCTGATCGGTCGCTATCTCGGGTGGCGCCGCTCTACTGGTATGGGACGTCCCCTGCCGCATGCTTCTGCCGCGGCGAGAAAGGCCATCGCAACCGCCTCCTCGCGCAGTTGCGCGATCGCGTCCTCGGTCCGGTGCAACACGGCGACGCTGTTGCGGATGGTCCAGCCCGACCGCCCGGAGACCTTGGGTGGAAGCAGCTGCCGGCCGGGGGAGCGGACCGACCAGCTCCCCGGCGAGACGCTCGCAGACTTGGCGCCCGAGTACGCCGATCCGGGTCGCGTGGCCGCCTCCAGGGCGCCTGGCCGCTGGACCTCCACGAAAACAGGGTCGGCGTCAGGGATCGATATCGGCCAGACGACCTCCGCGGGTGCGATGACATCGCTTCGTACCGGGACTGGGACTGCGCCTGCAAGCGCGAACAGCGCCGCGGCGAGGTCTTCACCAGAATCGAAGGCGCTTCCCTCGCCGAACCACTCGTCGTCCTCGATGGAGGCTCCACCAGCCGTCACCATCGTCCCTGAACTCATCACAGCGATCTGATCGTACCCGCGCGAGTTAACGAGTCGTGGATGTCTGGAACGCTGCCGGAATCGAACGTGTATCGAACCGGTTGCTGTCGTCAGAACGGCCCGCTGCGGCGCACACAATCGGCGCGGAACCGCCTTCCGTCCGAAATCCAAGGAGCATCTTCACGTGAGCATGGCAGCCGTCCCGCAGAAGCTCGACAGCCGTTACCTCGAGGCTCTCGGCCCCCTGCGTCCACTGGTCGATGACGACAGCCTGACCGAGATCATGGTCAACGGACCGGAGATGGTCTACGTGGAGCGCAAGGGAAAGATCCTCCTCACCGATATCCGCTTCGATGACGAGGCCCATCTCATGCGGGTGATCGACACCATCGGTGCTGCGGTTGGACGGCGCATCGATGCGCGCACGCCACTCATGGACGCGCGTCTGCTCGACGGATCCCGCGTCAACGCGGCGATACCGCCGGTTGCGCTTGACGGTCCCATTCTCACGATTCGAAAGTTCAGCAAGGACCCGTATCAGGTTTCCGACCTCATCGGGTTCGGCACCATGACCCAGGAAGCCGCCGCGTTCATCCAGGCATGCGTGCTCGCGCGCGCAAACATCCTGGTGTCCGGTGGGACGGGCACAGGCAAGACGACTCTTCTCAACGTCTGCTCGGGTTTCATCCCCATCGACGAACGTATCGTCACCATCGAGGATGCTGCCGAGCTCCAGTTGCACCAGGAGCATGTCTGCCGTCTCGAGGCTCGTCCGGCCGATGTCAACGGCGAAGGCCGGATCGCCATCCGCGAGCTGGTCATCAACTCGCTGCGTATGCGTCCCGATCGCATCGTCGTTGGAGAGTGCCGTGGCGGTGAGGCGCTCGACATGCTCCAGGCGATGAACACAGGCCACGATGGATCGCTGACCACCATCCATGCGAACAGCCCGCGCGAGACCCTCTCGAGGCTCGAAACCCTGGTACTCATGGCCGGTCTGGACCTGCCCCTCAAGGCAATCCGTCAGCAGATCGCCGGCGCGATCAACCTCATCATCCAGCTGAACCGCCTCAAGGACGGCTCGCGCAAGGTCGTGTCCGTCACCGAGGTCATCGGGATGGAGGGCGAGATGATCACCGTGCAGGAGATCTTCAAGTTCGAGTCACGCGGTGCGGATCCGTCGACCGGAAAGATCATCGGCGACTTCGAGCCGACGGGCATCCGGCCGCGAATCATCGACAGGCTGTTCGACATGGGCATCCCGCTCCCGCCGCGCCTCGCGCAGATCTTCCCGGACCGGCGCCAGGTCGGCGTCGTCACCGAGAAGAACGGTCATCTGAGCGGGGTCGCCTAGCAGCGGCCTCAGGCAGCAGGCGGCGGAACGTTCACCGGCTCGTAGATCAGGCCCTCGCCGCAGCAGCGTCCGCACTCGTCGCCCACGGTCGCCTTCGACGCCCAGGCACCGACGGTGCCCTCGCGAAACTCCACCTTGCGATTACGGTCCCCTGACCCGTCGCAATTCGGACACCGCGCAAGTCGCCGTTCCGCCGCTGGCATGGCCATACACTGCGCGGCCGCGGAGAAAACATCTGTACGCAGGCGGACTCAGGGATGCCGGGACGCCCGAAACGCCGATGCCGGATCAGGCGGATCCCACCCCGTCCATCACGTGGATGGGCTGGAAGACGTCCTCTGAGAGCTGCTCGCCCGAGGTGGTGAGATGCTCGAGGAATGTCGGAATGACACCGCTCGGCATGTACGAGCCGACGACCTTGCCATCCTCGTCGACGCCGACCTGCTTGTAGGTGAAGATGTCCTGCAGCTTCACCTCGTTGTTCACACAGCCGAGCACCTCGGTGATGCTCACGATCTTGCGAGTACCGTCGCGCAGACGGGACTGCTGCACGATCACGTTGACCGCCGAGCCGATCTGCTCGCGGATGGCGCGCGACGGCAGTTCCGCTCCCGCCATCAGCACCAGCGTCTCGAGACGGCTGATGCAGTCGTGCGCGTTGTTCGCGTGGAGGGTTGTCAGCGATCCATCGTGGCCGGTGTTCATCGCCTGGAGCATGTCCAGCGCCTCGCCACCACGACACTCTCCGACGACGATGCGGTCCGGTCGCATGCGCAACGAGTTGATGACCAGGTCGCGGATCGAGACGCGTCCACGACCTTCGACGTTCGCTGGACGCGTCTCGAGCGTGACGACATGCTCCTGACGCAGCTGCAGCTCGGCCGCATCCTCGATGGTGACGATGCGCTCGTCCTCGGGGATGAAGCCGCTGAGGATGTTGAGCGTGGTCGTCTTTCCCGAGCCGGTGCCGCCACTCACGACGACGTTCATCTTTCCCCGCACGCACGCCCGGAGGAAGCGAACCATGTCCTCGGTGATCGACCCGTACTTGATCAGATCATCGATGGTCAGCGCCTCTTTGGCGAACTTGCGGATGGTCATCGTCGGTCCGCGCAACGCGAGCGGCGGGATGATCACGTTCACTCGGGATCCATCCTTCAGCCGCGCGTCAACCATCGGCGACGACTCATCGACTCGCCGGCCGATGCTGCTCACGATCCTGTCGATGACCTGCATCAACTGCTGGTCACTCTCGAAGGTGACCGGGCTCAATGTCAGCTTGCCGTGCTGCTCGACATAGATCTGCTTGTAGCTGTTGATCATGATTTCGGTGATGTCCTCGCTCGCGAGGAGTTCCTCGAGCGGCCCGAGACCGAGAACATCATTAATGAGGATCTCGACGAGTCGAAGTCGATCCGGCCGGCTCATCGTGATGTTCTGCTCGGTGATCACGTCGTTGAGCAGCTCGGAGATGCGCTGGCGCACGACCTCGGGGGGTACGGAGTCGGTGCCCTGGGCGAGCTCTTCCACGAGCCGCTGGTGCACCTTGCCGCGCAGCGCTACGTGGGTGTTGACGTGTCCACCCATCTTGCCCAGCCCCGGTCGCGACATCCCACCGGCACGGTTCAGCAGCGTGGGCGCGCGCTGTGGTTCAGGTGCGACGGTGGGGCGCTCGACCTCGAACGGACGAGGCGCGGGCGGCGGGGTTGGCGGCGCTGGCGCCGAAGCTCCGCCGGGGCGATTCTGCCAGCCGGCCGGGGGGAACCGGTCCGCTCCGTCATCGACGGGACGGTCGGGCGTTCCAGAGGGTGCCGATGGCGACGGCGCGCTGGGTGTGGAAGCCGGAGGAGTTCCCTCTGCCTTCCGCTGCACTCGGTCGAGCAACGACATGAGAGCTCAAACCACCTCGTGTGATCGCGTTGAATACCTGCCCGGAGGCTGAACCAAGCATCCCCGGGATGCACGGGAAACGGTGCAACGATCCTGTCGAAGCAGCGTCCCAGGGGCTCTGAGGGGGTTGAATGGGGTCCGCCGGAACCGGTCCGTCAAATTCAGTTGCCAATTCACGTGAAGGAACGCCGCATGGAACGTCGGCTGTCGCCCTCGGCGTGGGATGAGATGCTCCGAACGGCTTCGGCGGTGCGGGCACCAGAAGCCCCGGCGTCCCCGGCGCCACACCGCCGCCATCGGCGAGCCATTCGCCCGGTGGCGATGACCGCCGGCCTCGTGGCGGCGTGCGGGCTGGCTGTGCTGCACCTGGCCGGGACGACCGGAACCGCCATGGCCAACGGCGGGTATGACTCGCAGCTGTTCTCGCTTACCAACCAGGACCGGACCAGCAACGGTGTGCACTCGCTGAGGTTCAGCGGGACGCTGCAGAACATCGGCGAGGGCGCGCCCTACAACTGCCGAGGCGTCCAGGTCTCCGGCCGATCCGTCGACATGATCCGGCGCAACTACTTCGCCCATCCGATCCTGGGCTGCGGCGAATACGTGTTCTCGATGATGCAGGCCTTCGGCATCCGCTACCGGTCGGCCGGCGAGAACATCGGCTGGGTTGCATATTCCTCGAGCCCGGCCAGCTACATCAACGGTGCCTTCATGAACAGCAGCGATCACCGAGCCAACATCCTCTCTCCGAACTACACGGAGATGGGGGTCGGGTCCGACGAGAGCGCGCCCGGCGTGACCTGGACCGGGCAGGGGAGCGAGCAGAACGTCTGGATGTTCAGCGAGGAGTTCGCCCAGGCGGGCGCGTCGTCGCCGCCACCCCCGCCCCGCAAGCCGCGGCCCAAGCCCGTGGCACGGAACTCGCCGGCGCCGGTGGCTCCGGCC
>Ga0209380_10002474_pt1 | contig 11799 bp, 9 predicted proteins | sample HubBroMetageWFT6_FD_188347 | JGI IMG/M metagenome (GOLD analysis project Ga0209380, IMG submission 188347) | Warmed and freeze-thawed soil microbial communities from the Hubbard Brook experimental Forest, New Hampshire - Hubbard Brook CCASE Soil... | ecosystem: Environmental > Terrestrial > Soil...
ATGAGCAGGCGCACGCCCAGCACTATCGGGGGCTGACACCGTCGGTCCCGTACATCCTCGACTATCACATCCTCGCGACCAGCTATGACGAGCCGTTCATCCGCGCGGTGCGCAACGGCATGCAGGCCGCCGGTATGCGCGTCGAAACCTCCAAGGGAGAGGCCTGGCCCGGCCAGCAGGAGCTGAACTTCCGCTACAGCGACGCTGTGACCATGGCCGATAACCACGTCATCTACAAGACCGGGATCAAGGAGATGGCGCACCAGCGTGGCTGCTCGGTGACCTTCATGGCGAAGCCCGATCACACCTGGATCGGCAGCTCCTGCCACATCCACTCGAGTCTGTGGAGCAAGGGCGAAGCGCTGTTCTCCGGAGAATCCCCGCTGTTCAAGCAGTATCTCGCCGGATTGATCGAGTGCGCCGGTGAGTTCGCCGTCTTCCTCGCTCCCAACATCAACTCCTACAAGCGATACGCGGCGGGCAGCTGGGCGCCGACCACCCTCGCGTGGGGATACGACAACCGGACGTGCGGATTCCGTGTTGTCGGCCATGGGAAGGCGCTGCGGGTCGAGTGTCGCATCCCGGGGGCGGACGCCAATCCCTACCTCGCCTTCGCGGCGCTGCTCGCGGCGGGCCTGTACGGCATCGAGCAACAGCTCGAATTGCCTCCCGCGTTCACCGGCAACGCGTACGAGTCCGACGTCAAACGCTTTCCGCACACGCTCAACGAGGCGATCACCGCTCTCGAGCACGGCAAGGTCGCGCGGTCGGCCTTTGGCGACGATGTCATCGACCACTACCTCAACTACGCGCGCACCGAGCAGGAGCTCTTCGACAAGGCGGTGACCTGCTACGAGCGCGAGCGGTTCTTCGAGCGCGGATGACGCTTCGGGTGCTGAACCCGGCCACGGAACAGCCCGTGGCCGAGCTCGAGCAGGCGGGGGTGGCGGAGACGGATCGCGCCGTGGCTGCGGCAAAGGCGGCCTTCCCCGCCTGGCGAGCGGTCGCGCCATCTGACCGAGCCCGACTGCTCCGCCGGCTCGGGTCGCTCGTCGATGAGCATCGCGGGGAGCTCGCGCTGCTGGAGACGAGGAATGTCGGCAAGCCGATCGCCGACTCGCGCGGCGAGATCGGCATGGTTGCCGAGGTGTTTCACTACTACGCCGGCGCGGTCGACAAGCACTTCGGCCAGACCATCCCGGTCGCGGGCGGCGTCGACATGACCTTTCGCGAACCACTCGGTGTGGTCGGGCTGATCGTGCCCTGGAACTTCCCGCTCAACATCGCGAGCTGGAAGGTCGGGCCCGCGCTGGCGTGCGGGAACACGGTGGTGCTCAAGCCGGCAGAGTTGACTCCGATGACGGCTCTTCGCCTGGGGGAGCTCGCCCTCGAGGCCGGCATCCCCGAGGGTGTTCTCAACGTCGTCGTGGGTCCTGGTCGCGTCGTGGGTGAGCGCCTGATTCACCATCCGGACGTGGCCAAGATCGGATTCACGGGTTCGACGGAGGTGGGCATCGAGGTGATGCGTGGTGCGGCAGAGACCGTCAAACGCGTGACCCTCGAGCTGGGCGGCAAGTCGGCCAACATCGTCTTCGCGGATGCTGATATCGAGCGTGCAGCCGCCGCTGCACCGTACGCGGTGTTCGGCAACGCCGGGCAGGATTGCTGCGCGCGATCGCGCATCCTCGTCCAGCGCGACGCGTACGACCGCTTTGTCTCGCTGCTCATCGCCTCCACGGATGCGCTGCGCGTCGGCGATCCCGAGGATGACGCGACCGAGATGGGCCCGCTCGTGTCGGCCGCTCATCGCACCACGGTGGCGTCATTCGTCGAGTCCAAGCCACTGTTCACTGGAACGACGCCTGCCGGACCCGGTTTCTGGTTTCCGTGCACGCTGATTGAGGCAACCAACACCGATCGCGTCGCCCGCGACGAGGTCTTCGGACCGGTCGCCGCCATCATCCCGTTCACCGACGAGGCTGACGCGGTGCGGATCGCGAATGACACTCCCTACGGGTTGTCCGGATCGATCTGGACGACCAATGGTGCGCGCGCACTGCGCGTCGCGAGAGCGCTCGAGACGGGCGTGCTTTCGATCAACAGCAATTCCTCGGTGCGGGTGTCCACCCCCTTCGGTGGCTTCAAGCAGTCCGGCTTCGGACGCGAGCTCGGCATGAACGCCCTCGACGGGTATTCCGAGGTCAAGAACGTGTTCATCACGACGGAGGGCTGACGGAGAGATGGGACGCCTCGATGGCAAGGTTGCGGTGATCACTGGCGCTGCGGGTGGCATCGGCCGCGAAGCAGCGATGCTCTTCTCCGAGGAGGGAGCATCGGTTGTCGTCGCCGATACCGATCGCTCAGCCGGCGCGCGCACCGCCGGCGAGTGCAGGCGCGCCACCTTCGTCGAGGTGAATGTGAGCGACGCGACCAGCGTTGCCGAGATGTACGCCACGGCCGTGGTGGCTTACGGCGGCGTAGACATCCTCTACAACAATGCGGGGATCATGCCTGCCGATGACGATTCGATCCTGACCACGGAACCCGACGCGTGGGATCGTGTGCAGGCCGTCAACGCGAAGGGCGTGTTCCTCTGCTGCAAATACGGGATCCCGCATCTGCTCGAACGCGGCGGCGGATCGGTCATCAATGTCGCATCCTTTGTGGCGCTCGTGGGTGCGGCGACCTCGCAGATCGGCTACACCGCGTCGAAAGGCGCGGTCCTTTCAATGAGTCGCGAGCTCGCGGTCCAGTTCGCGCGCCAGGGCGTCCGGGTCAACGCGTTGTGTCCGGGACCGGTGGAGACGCCGTTGCTGATGCGCCTCTTCTCGGACAACCCGGCGGCATACGAGCGGCGACGCATCCATCTGCCGATGGGACGGCTCGCCGCCGCGCGAGAGATCGCCAATGCCGCGCTGTTTCTCGCCAGCGATGACTCCTCATACGTGAACGGCACGACGTTCCTGGTCGACGGCGGCCTCACCGCGGCATACGTGACTCCGGAGTAGCGGCGACGCTGACCGGTTGTAACCTCGCCTGATATCCCTCGCATGTCCGCAATCCAGGCGAAGGGGCCGCTCTACCAATCCTCGGTGTCATGATCCCAACGCATGGTTGTTGAGGCGGCACTCCGCTCCGCGGCGCTGCCCGACGGCCGAGCTGCCCCGCTGGAGCTCGTAGCACCGGTCGCCATCGACGGTCTTGCCACCGCACTCCCGCCGTACCGCGCCGGCGGCGACGAGGTCCTTCGCCTGATCACCGGGCTCTGGCCGCGGCTGGAGCGGCGGGTCAGCCTGTTCACGGACGAGCTGGCGGACACGCACAGGTACCTGGTGCGTCCGATCGAGGAGGCGCTGATCCCGCTCAGTCCTGGGGAGCAGGCAGTTCGCTACCAGGCTGAGGCAACTCCTCTTGCGATCGCGGCGGCTGAGCGGGCCATCCTCGATGCCCGAGCATCTGTCGCCGACGTCGGGCTGGTTGTGGTGTCGTCATGTACGGGGTTCGTCCTCCCCGGCGTGGACGTGCAACTCATCAACCACCTGGGTCTTCGTCGCGACATCCGCCGCATGCCGTTCATGAACTTCGGCTGTGCCGGGGGTGCCGCCGCGCTGGCCTGGGCGTCCGAGTGGGTGCGATCGAATCCTGGCCAGGCGGCGCTCGTCGTCGCCGTCGAGGTGCCGTCGCTCACGTTCCGGCCGGCCGACACGTCGGCCGACAACCTACTCAGCGTCCTCGTCTTCGGCGATGGCGCCGGCGCCGCGGTTCTGCGGTGTGGCGAGAGCCCGGGACGGATCGGGATCGGCAGGACGCGCCATCAGCTGGTGGCGTCGAGCACCGAGGCGCTCGGCTACGAGCGCGCCGACGACGGATTCAGGGTGGTGGTGTCGCGCAAGCTCCCCCGGCTCCTCGAGACCCACCTCCCAGCCCTCGTCGACGGCTTTGTCGGTCCCGCATCCGGCCTCGACGTGGTCGCGCTTCACCCGGGAGGCCAGGCCATCGTCGACTCGGTCGTACGCTGCCTGGGAATCCACGAGCGTCACGTCGCGTCCACGCGCAGAGTCATGAGCAGCGTCGGCAACACTTCGTCCGCGGCCATTCTCTTCGTGCTCGAGGATCTCGGGGAGCACCTCGCTCCGGGAGGCGGGCATGGCCTCGCGGCCGCGTTCGGTCCGGGACTCATGGTCGAGCTGATCGAATTGCTCTGGGCGTCGTGAACCGGAGGGCGCGGACCGCCCTGGTGCTGGCGACGGCGGCGCAGCGGCTGCTCGAGTTGCGTATCTCGGCGCGCAATCGGGCTCGTCTGGGACGCGCGGAGCAGGCCTCAGCATCGACGTACCCCGCGATGATCGGCGTGCACCTCGCGTTGTTTGTCGTGAGCGCGTGGCCCCGCCGCGGGCGGCGTGTCCCGCGACCCGTTGAGATTGCCGCACTTTGCGGGATTGCCGGTTCGGCCGCTCTGCGCATCTGGGTCATACGAACGTTGGGAGCCGGCTGGAACGTGACCGCTCATGTGCCCGCGGACGCTGAGATCAAGACCGGCGGTCCGTACCGGTACGTGCGCCACCCGAATTACGTCGCCGTCGCACTGGAGTTCGCGTGCCTCCCGATCGCGGTGGGTGCCGTCCCAGAGGCAGTGCTGCTCTCCTTCGCTGATGCGGCGGTGCTGGTCCCGCGCATTCGAGCCGAGGAGCGTCTGCTCGACGCGATCCCAGGGTATCGAGAGGCGTTCCGTGGGATCCCCCGCTTCATTCCACGACCGGGACGCCGCAGCCTTCAAATCCCGGCGAGCGACAGCCAGTCGCGCGGGGTGAGATCCCGGAACGTCTGATATCCGCAGTTGATGGCCACCAGCTTGGCCACGGCCCGCGGATCCGACGTCGCTCGAACGATGGTGCGCCGGCTCAGCACCCGCGACCGAGCCAGGAAGAGCGCAAGCTGCGTGAGGCGACGGCGCTCGCGGATCAGACGTGCGTGGTCGGTCGCGTACCGGCGTTCTGCGGTGGCAGCTGAGATCCGACCGCCCAGGAGCTCGCCCGCGTGCTCGGCCAGGCGCTCGGCGAGGAGCATCCCGATGGCGATGCCGTCTCCCGTCGTCGGGTCGTCGTAGCCGGACGCGTCGCCCACCAGGAAGACGCCACCCTCGGCGACGGTGCGGACGCGCTGATGGAAGGAGGCGGCACCGAGGGGACCCGAAAGCAATTCGGCACCGGCGAGGCCGGCAACGCTGCGGCGCGCGGCCTCCGCATAGGTCCGCGCCGTCACCTGCGAGCGCGACCGATGGCTGAGGATCGAGACAAGCAGGAGGTCGGGCCCGACCGGTGCCTCGTACCACTCGTGGTCGCCGGCGAGGGTGACTGTGACCGCGTCCCGACCGCGCGTGTCGACCTGCCAGTGCCCCGCCAACCCGTAGCGCAGTCGTGCCTGCGATCGGCTCCGGAGTCCAGCCCAGGCCCGTATCTGAGAGTGCAGCCCGTCGGCTCCGATCACGATCCGAGACCTGATCTCGCCGGCGATGGTGCTGATCCCGGCAACGCCCTGTGGCGCACGCAGCAGTCGCGTGACCCTTTCCCCCTCTCGCACGGTTGCGCGGGGTTCGCGGCGGACTGCATCGAGCAGCGCGTCGTCGAAGCTGGTGCGTCGGACTCCGAGGCCCTCAGGCGGTCCGCCGTCCGGGGGTGCGGGGAACGGCACATCGACCCTGGGGCCACCGGCGTGAAGTTGATAGGTCACGCCGCGGATCGGCCGCGCACCGGTGGCGATGACGTGCCCGTGGACGCCAAGTCTGCGCAGCGCCTCCACGCCGGGCGGCATGATGCCCTCGCCACACGCCTTGTCGCGGGGAAATCGAGCGCGGTCCACGAGCACCACGTCGTGGCCGGCTCTGGCGAGCAGCAGGGCGGTCGTCGCGCCGCTCGGGCCGGCGCCCACGACCACGGCCTCGGTCTCCACCACGGGGGCACTCTCGCAGAACGAGGGGGTCGCGCAGCGCATCGCGGCGTACAGCACCGCAGGGAACGCAGGTGGATGATGGGCCGGTGAACTTCCTGTCGGGGTTGCACGGAGCGGTCGCGCTCGCACTGCTTCCCGCGTTGCTCTTCGCCGAGGAGGCAGGTGTCCCGCTGCCGTTCGCTCCTGGAGAGCTCGTCCTGCTCGTGGCCGGCCTGCTCATCGCCTCCGGCGGGCTCAATCCGTACGCATTCATCCCCCTGTCCCTAGTCGCCTGCATCGCCGGGTCGCTGGTCGGATACAGCTGGGCCCGGGCCGTCGGCGATCGTGGCCTGAAGGGGCTCGCCCGACGCCTCCGGCAGCAGCGAAACCTCGAGCGGGTCGAAGACCGGCTCCGTGCCGCGGGTTGGCGTGGGATCGCGATCAGCAGGCTGATCCCGGGGCTCCGGATCTACACCACGCTGGTCGCGGGCGCGGTCCGTGCGCCTCGGCGTTCGTTCATCCTCGCGATGGTCTCGTCGACCTTCGTCTGGGTTGGGGTCTATGTCGCCCTCGGCATTCTCATCGGCGTGCCGGTCGAGCACTTCCTCGATCAGCTCCAGAAGCTCGCCGTCCAGGGAGCGATCCTCATCGTGATGGGGGTGGGCTGCTACCTGGCGGTACGCAAGACGCCCTCCTCCTCAGGGGCCGGGCTCGTCCGGGTGCCGCGCTGGGTGCGAGTCGTGCTCGCCGCCCTGCTTGACATCGGGGTAGTAGCGAGCATCGTCACCGGGCTGCTCGCCCTTGGCCGCATGCTCGGTGTCGGCTTCGGAAGTGGCTGGGTGGATGGGGTGGTCGTGCTCCTCGTGGTCGGAGCGTTCTATGTCGTCGTCGCGAGGCGGAGCGCCGGCGCCACCGCGGGAGAGGTCCTCTTGCAGACGAGCTACGTCAGCGGTCATGGATTGCCGCTCAAGCCTCGCGCTGCGCTCGAGGCGGTGCGTTCGCTGGTGACGCGATCGGACGACGAGCTCACCGCCACGGGTGACCTCCTCCGTGCCCTCGGCGATCCCGAGCGACTCCGGATCGTGACCCAACTTCTCGATCGCGCGCAGACACTGGACGAGCTGGCGCTGCATTCAAAGCTCTCCGCGTTCGAAATCCGGCACCAGCTGGACCGATTCCGGTCCACCGGCGTGCTCATCGTCACCGGCCCCGAAGCTGACGCGACGTACTCGATCCGCTCGGACCTCCGCCACGTGCTCGCGCAGCTGCTGGCGATCATGGAGTCCACGACCGCGACGGCTGCGCCCCAGGAGGCCACGCCAAGACCCGCGCCGGTCTGAAAGTTCCCACTGGCGCCCGCTATAGTCGCCTCGAGGAACGGGCCTGTCGAAGGAGTGGGCATGACGCGACGTACCAGTACTGCTGCGAGATTCCGTTGGCGACTAGTAATCGCGGCTCTGGCCGTTCTCGTTGTCGCCGGACAGGCAGTGCCTGCGGCCGCAGCGTCGCCTGCGGCGGTGCGACCCAACGCGCTCGGAACGCTTGACTGCAACGGGTTCAGCTCGATCCAAACACTCGCCAAGCGGAGCCTGCTGTGCGCCGATCCACGTGGGCTCAAGGGCGGCCGCTTCTACGACAACGGCTACTACATCGGCCACGATGAGCCGTCGGTTCGGTTCGTGTCGAACCGCCCCGGCACCGGCAACGACATCACGTTCGTCGAGACGCTCGGGGTCGATCCGTCCGCGGCGCCGACGGTTGCCACCCCAGGTTCCGATGTCACGCACTATTTCGAGCTGTCGATCGCACCTTGGTTCTCCACCGACGTCTGCGATCCCAATTCCTATCCGCAGCTCCCCTGCACGCCGAACAGCGATGCCAATGCCCCCCACGGCGCGTATCCCGGGGGCGGAGCGGGCTTCGTCGAGTTGCAGTTCTATCCCCCTGGCTTTGCCCCGTTCATCGACGGCGTGAGCTGCGACAACACCCACTGGTGCTCCGCGCTCAACATCGACAGCCTCGAGTGCACGGTATCCGGAACCTGCAACAACAACTGCGTCGAGCCGGTGAATTTCGCGTGGGTTCAGACCAACGGTGTCCCCACCGGCCCACCGAGCCCGCAGCTCAGCGACCTTGCCACGTTCACCCCGAATGCGCATACGCTGCTGATGCGGCCCGGGGATCGCATCAAGATCCACATGTTCGACACCAGCGTTCCCGGGGGTCACGCACTGAAAATTGTGGAGCAGGACCTCACCACGGGCGCCAGCGGGTCGATGGTGGCGTCAGCGGCGAACGGGTTCATGAACACGAGCATCGCCGACTGCAGCGGCACCCCGTTCAACTTCGCACCGGAATACTCGAGCGCGCGGGCCCAGAACATCCTTCCCTGGGGCGTTGGTCCGTACATGATCGACACGCAATTCGAGATCGGTCATTTTGAGGGATGCACGTCGGTCACCAAGGCGTCGAGCTTCACGATCGGCACCTTCACCGACAAGTACTACCTGAATTGCCACGGACCGTACGAGGCGTCGGCCGACAGAGGAACCAGCGTCGAGCCTGATGACTCGCCGTGTTATCGAGCGGGCGACACGCATGGGGGAACGGTCGCCCCCAATGTCATGACCGGTTGCCTGGTGTTCGATGACGCCGTCGGCGACCTCGACTTCGATGGCTCACCGTACTGGCCGGACTGGCCGGACTCCACATCGCCGGACCGCTACCCGTCAACGTTCCAACAGCAGCAGCCGACGAGCGATGGGGCTCGGTACGAGTCGATCCAGTTCGAGACGGATTCCAGCGGGACGCAACCCACGTGCAATACCGTGACCGGCGCCGGCTGCGCGCTTCCGCCGGCGGGCGCGCCGGGCAATTTCTATCCGTACTGGACGCTTGCCAACGTGCATGGCACCTGCGTGTGGGAATTCGGCAACATGCGCAATGGACGTGCCTTCGGTGGCGACGCCGAATACGGCGCAGTCACGCCGACATCCATCGGCGCGTTCATCGGCCCGATTCGGAACAACCCCACCTGCTGAGCACGCTCACAGGGCACCGACAACCAGTGCGCAGACCGCCGCCATCGCGGCCGTCGCCGGGATCGTGAGCACCCACGCGACCAGGATGTTTCGGGCCACTCCCCAGCGCACCGCCCCGAGCCTTCGCGTCGCGCCGGCTCCCATCACGGCGCCCGAGACCACGTGCGTCGTGCTCACCGGTAGGGCGAGTTGGGTTGCGCCCTGAATGACCACCGCCGCCATGGTCTGGGCGCAGAATCCGTCCACGGGCTCGAGCTTGATCACCCGCATGCCGAGCGTCCTGATGATTCGCCAACCGCCTGCGTAGGTTCCGAAGCCGATCGCGGTTGCCGCCAGCAGGACCACCCAGAGCGGCGGTGATGGAAACTGCTTTCCGCCGGCAGCGATCGCCCCCGCGCTCACCAGGGCAAGCGTGATCACTCCCATCGTCTTCTGAGCGTCGTTGGCGCCATGGGAGAACGATACGAATGCCCCCGAAGCGACCTGAGCCAGGCGGAATCGTCGATTCATCGGACTGGGCTGCGCGTGCCGAAAGACATCGAGGGTAAGGCTGGTGAACAGGTAGGCGAGCACGAGTCCGATGAGTGGTGAGGCAACCAGGGCGATGACAACGGGGACGACCGAACCCCACTTCACGGCGTCCACGCCATACGCGACGACACCCATCCCGACCAGGGCGCCGATCAGGGCGTGCGACGAGCTGGACGGCAACCCCAGGCGCCAGGTGATCAGGTTCCAGATGATCGCGCCCACCAGGGCCGCAACGATCATGCCGAGCGAGACGCCGTGCTTCGGAGAGACCAGGCCTCCGATTGTGTTGGCGACATGCGTGTGCAGAACCTCGATGGCGATCAGCGCACCGAGAAGGTTGAACACCGCCGACATGGCGACGGCGGTGCGCGGTCCGAGCGCGCGGGTGCTGATGGTCGTGGCAACGGCATTCGCAGTGTCGTGGAATCCGTTGGTGAAATCGAATCCGAGCGCGATCAGCACGGTCGCGATCAGCAGCGCGTCAATGCCCGTCACGCGTTCTTGATGATGATGCCTTCGATAACGTTGGCAACGTCCTCACAGCGATCGAGCGAGTCTTCGAGCAGCGTGTAGAAGTCCTTGAGCTTGATGATCGCAACAGCGTCGTAGTCACCGCGGAAGAGGTCGCCGATCGCTCTACGCGACTCGGTGTCGCCGACGTTCTCGATGCGATGGACCTCGATGTAGTGCTCGCTCACTCCCGTCTTGGACTCGAGCTTGGACACGGCGGCCTGGATCTCAGCGGCCGCCGCCACGATCAATCGGCCCATGGATTTCGCCGCTGGGGATATGTCGGTGAGGCCGTAGAGGATGATCGTCTCCGCGATCTCGTCGATGTAGTCGAGCACGTCGTCAAGACCGGAGCTCAACGCGTAGATGTCCTCGCGATCAAAGGGCGTGACGAAGGTCCGGTGGAGCGTCTGGATGATCTCGTGGGTCACCTCATCGCCGGCGTGCTCGAGAGCCTTGATCGCGGCCTGGTGCGCAGGCATCGCCGCGATGTTGTCCTCGAACGCGGTGATGAGCAGTTGCGATGCCTCGAGAACATTGCCTGCCTGGCGGTCGAACAGTTCGTAAAAACGACGTTCACGGCGCAGAAGAGAGATCGGCATGGACGGGCAGATCCTACCTGAAGGACTCGACCCACTCAGGCAGGCCCAGCCCCACTTGCTGCCGGCCGCTGCGACGGGCAAGTGACCCCCGGGCCACAGAACTCCGAAACGCCGCACCACCGCGACCGTGTCAGGCGATCCTGTGCCCATGGCCCTGCCCCGGGCCACAGGTCTTGTCACTGCGGGGAGGGGCCCCCGCGGGGGGTTGACTCATCGCTAGGGCCACGCCGAAGCCGGCGGCCGACGCTGCTCCACCTGGGCATCAGTGGCAGCGTCGACCGGTCCTGAGCCTTCTGGTTCGCGCCGCGGTTGTGGTCATTCCCGCCGCGGTGGGGATCGCGGCCGGAGCGTTGATGAGCCACGTTCTGCCGCGACCGAACGGCTTTGCAGCCGCGGCGCTGTCGTTCGCCGCGGTGAGCCTGGTGATGCTGATGACCATCATCGCGCTCGAGCGCGCGGGTCGCCGCCTCCTCCCGCTGGCGGCCCTGCTCAACCTGTCCCTGCTGTTTCCCGACCGGGCGCCCAAGCGGTTCGCGGTCGCCCGGCGCGTCGGCAAGCCACGCGATCTGCAGCGCCAGCTGCAGGAAGCGCGCGACCGGGGAGTGACCGGCGGCGAGGTCGCGCACATGCAGGAGGTCCTCGAGCTCGTGGCTGCGCTGAGCGTCCATGACCGCCAGACGCGCGGCCACTCGGAACGCGTTCGCGTGTTCACGGACCTCATCGCAGAGGAAATGAAGCTTGCGCCGGGCGATCGTGCGCGCCTGCGCTGGGCGTCGTTGCTTCACGACATCGGCAAGCTGGTGGTCCCCACCGAAATTCTCTCGAAGCCGTCGAAGCTCACCGAGGCGGAGATGGACAGTGTCCGTCGCCATCCCGATGAGGGCGCTCGACTCATCGGACCGCTGCGCGCCTGGCTCGGCGAGTGGGCAGGTGCCGTGCCCGAGCATCACGAACGCTACGACGGACGCGGCTACCCGCGCGGCGTGGCCGGTGAGCAGATCTCCCTCGCGGGTCGTATCGTCGCGGTCGCCGACTCGTATGAGGTGATGACCGCGATGCGTCCGTATCGCAAGCCGATCGGGGTGTCGGCGGCTCGCCAGGAGCTGGTCAAGTGCTCCGGGGCGCAGTTCGATCCAGTCGTGGTTCGCGCCTTTCTGAACATCTCGATGGGACGGCTCTGGCGCGTC
>Ga0209380_10002475_pt1 | contig 11796 bp, 4 predicted proteins | sample HubBroMetageWFT6_FD_188347 | JGI IMG/M metagenome (GOLD analysis project Ga0209380, IMG submission 188347) | Warmed and freeze-thawed soil microbial communities from the Hubbard Brook experimental Forest, New Hampshire - Hubbard Brook CCASE Soil... | ecosystem: Environmental > Terrestrial > Soil...
GGCCGCACAAAGTCTCCAAAAGGATCGCGGCCCCGGTTGCCGACCGTCCACAGTCCGAATGAGAACTTATGTTCCGCACGGGGCTGGTAGTCGCTAGCGCTGGTCATTAAGCATTCTCCGTCGCCCGGTAGTCATGATATGCATTTCATCGCAGGATCAAATCCGTGGCGGACCTTTCTAAAAAATCGTTATTTTCTTGGGTTTTTCTCAGGTCGCCTCGCCAAGCGCGTATCTTATCATGCGTTCGCAGGATTACAACGTGCAGGCGTGGACATCGGCTCAAAGGCAGCGCCCGAACGCAGTTGCGGCCACCAGGCAGATCTTCGTGGTACCATTTCTTGCAACCTTCCCGACCTCATGTCTAACCCAGGCATTCCGGAATCCCCGTTCCCCGCCGGTTCTGCGGGCGAATCAGCAGAGTCTTTCGGCGACATGCTCTCCGCGTACGAGAAGAGCCATTCGCGCAAGGCGGAAGACGGCGGCAAACAATTGGTAGGCACGGTGATTGCCGTCTCTGGCGACTCAGTCTTTCTCGATATCGGATTCAAGAGCGAAGGCATTCTGCCTGTGTCGGTTTTGCAGGGCGCCGGCGAAACGGTGAAACCGGGGGACAAGCTGCCAGTCTCGGTTACGGGACGCGATCCTGAGGGTTATTACCAACTGACCCGCGCCAAAGTCTCCCGCCCAAAGGACTGGTCGGCGCTGGAGAAAGCCTTTGCCGACAAGGCGACGATTGTGGGCACAGTGACCGGCGTGATCAAAGGCGGACTCAGCGTGGATGTGGGAGTGCGTGCCTTTATGCCGGCTTCGCGCAGCGGAGCGCGTGACGCTGCCGAGATGGAGAAACTGGTCGAACAGGAGATTCTCTGCCGCATCATCAAGCTCGATGTGACAGACGAAGACGTGGTGGTGGATCGCCGCGCCGTTGTCGAAGAAGAAGAACGTGCCACGAAAGATCGCCGCTATGCGGAGATGAAAGAAGGCGATACCGTCTCGGGCACCGTCCGAAGCCTTACTGATTACGGCGCATTCGTCGACCTGGGTGGCGCGGACGCCTTGCTTCACGTGGGTGACATCGCCTGGAGCCACGTCAACAAGCCAGCCGATGTTCTTTCCGTGGGGCAGCAGATCGAAGCCAGCGTGCTGAAGATCACGAACGATTCCGGCAAACGCCGCATCTCCGTGGGCATGAAGCAGCTTCAGCCGCATCCCTGGGATGCGGTCGTGGGAAGGTACAAGGTTGGAGAACGCGTGCGGGGCTCGGTTACGCGCGTGGTGGAGTTCGGAGCATTCGTCGAACTGGAACCGGGCATCGAAGGGCTGATCCACGTTTCAGAGATGTCGTGGGGAAAGAAGCTGCGCAGCGCCAGCACCCTGGTCAAGCCTGGCGAGATGGTAGATGTCGTGATCCTCGCAGTAAACCCCGCCGAACGCCGTATGGCGCTGGGCCTGAAACAGGCGCTGGGAGATCCCTGGGCCGATGCGGCTCAAAAGTTTGCCGTGGGGTCAGTGATCGAAGGACCGGTTGTGAGCATCACCAAGTTCGGCGCATTTGTGCAGCTTGCCGAAGGCGTTGAAGGCATGATTCACATCAGCGACTTAAGCGCCGAGAAACGCATCAATCATCCCCAGGAAGTAGTGAAGATGGGGCAACTGGTTAAAGCCCAGGTGCTCGCGGTTGATACTGAGAAGCGGCAATTGCGGCTTGGCGTGAAGCAACTTGTGCCAAGCGGCTTGGATGAATACATTGCAGAACACAAAGAAGGCGATTTGGTTTCCGGGCGCATGGTCGAGGTAGCTGACGGCCAAGCACGGGTTGAGCTGGGCGAAGGCGTCCAGGGCAATTGCCGCATGGACGCGGAGAAAAAGCCCGAGCTGGATTCTTCGTCGTCTAAACCTGGTTCGACAAGGGTTGATTCGAAAAAGACTGAATCGAAAGCCGATGCCAAGCCAGATTTATCGTCGCTCGGTTCGATGCTGCAAGCGCGATGGAAGGGTGGTGCGCCCGCCGGCGGCGCCAAGCCAGAACCTTTCCGCGCGGGACAAGTTCGAAAGTTTCGGATTACGAAGCTGGATCCCGCTGCCAAGAAGATCGAGCTCGAATTGGCGTAATCCCTTCCGTTTATCGCTGCAACCGAGGCAACATCGGCCTTAAGCTCTTCACGGGTTCGCGCCGCATTAGAGTGCCAGTCGCTGGCATGCGCAGCGACGATCCAGACCCTGCCGGATTAATCCAGTTACGCAGTTCGCTCTGACCGGCACGCTCCGGGCTACGCGGGGCCTGAGACACTGGCACGGCGCCGGAACGTACGCGCTCCCAACGCGCCGCCACATCAACGGGGAGGCGATTGGAAAGCTCAAATCGGCCCACGCCGTATCCGTCGACCGCCGATCCTGAGCGGGCGCGAGCACTCCCCGCACTCGCCACAAGGATATGATTTCCATTTTGTGCCGTCCCGCCAACCCTATGCCGCAGGTTGCTGATCACGGGCTGCTGCTTCGTGGGCAGCGCCGCCACCAAGTTTGAGTCCGACGAGCCAGCGGGTTCCGAAGCCGCACCCGTGGCGACCGTCAGCACTACGCCGGTCGAAGTGTAGGACACATTGAAATGCTCTGAACTGTTGATGGCGATCGTCGAATTGGAGAATGTCCCCGTGACCGTGCCTGCCGTCAAAACGGTGAAGGTCGAACCCACCGTGGGAGTGAATCCGCTGGCCAGTGCAACCGTCAAAGTTCCCGCCAGGGTTGCGGTTCCGTCAACCTGCAATTGGCTGTATTGCGTACCAACCGTGGTGCCGCCGATGAATGAGTTCATGGTGCCAGTCGAGAGCTGGGTGTAGCTCCCCGTGATGACCAGCAGGCCAGCTTTGCCGCTGTCGCCGGCACTGATTGTAGGAGCCGTCCCACTTCCACCGACTGTTACATTGCCGATACTCAACGTGCCCGCGCCCAGAATCGTCCCTCCACTCACGTTGATCCCGCCGTCTGCCGTGAGCGTTCCGTCCACCGTGGTGGTTCCGGCGGACTGGCTGTAGGCGTTGCCTCCGCCCACAGTCAAGTCGCTGCCTTTGGCGACTGTTACCGTTTTCGAGTTGGTGAAGACGGCTGAGCCGGTGGTGAAGTTGCCGTTAGCCGTCAAGGTGAAGGTGCCAGTGTTGCTGGCGAAATTGGCCAACCCGTTCGCGGATCCATTGAGAATCTTGGCGGCGCTTCCCGATATCGTGAGATTCGCCGCGTTCGTCACGATATTGGCGCCGGTGAATCCCAGCGTCCCACCCACAGTGTAAGTACCACTCGACAGAGTGTCCGTGGAGCTGTTGAAGTTGGTCAGGTCGCCAGTAACGGTCAGCGTGCTGCCACTGTTGACCGTCAGCTTGCCATTATTGGTCAGGTTGCCCACGGTCGTGAAATTCGCCCTGGTGGCCAAGGTGAAGCTGCCCGACGCCATGATTGTGTTCAGGTTGGCTAATCCGTTGGTGCTGCTGGTGGAATTCACGATTTCGCCAGTGCCATCCATCGTGATATTGGCCGCGTCTTTCACAATATCGGCGCCGGCAAACTCCAGTTTTCCACCAACCGTGTAGGTCCCGCCGGTGAGCGTATCTGTGGTGCTGCTGAAGTTGCTGAGCGTACCTGTGACGGTAAATGTGCTGCCGGTGTTCGCCGTGAGCTTGCCGTCATTGGTGAAGCTACCGGCCGTCGTGAAATTGGCTCCGCTGCCGATGGTGAAGCTTCCGGCCGACGTAATGGTCGCCAGATCGGTCAGCACGTTCTGCCCGGCAAAGTCGTCAATCTTGGCTCCCGCCCCAGTGAGACTGATATTCGCTGCATCGGTGACCACGCTGGTGCCGCTGGCCCCAAACTTCAAGGTTCCGTCCACCGTGTAAGTTCCCCCCGTCAGAGTAGTGCCCGAGAAGTTAAGCAGCGCTCCTCCCGCCGAGGTGCCGATCTGCATCGTGTCGCCCGCAGACACACTCAGTGTCCCTTCGTTGTTCAAGCCAGCCGAACTGGGCAGGACGATTAGCGCGGTGCTCTGGTTGGCCTCGATTGTGCCCGTGTTCACGATTCCCAGATTCGAGATCGTGCCCGAGCCCTCAATCGTGTTTGCAGTAGTCAGAGTGAGGCCGCCAGACGCTCCGGTGATGAGGTTGCTGCTGCTATTGGAAAGAACCACCGTGCCTTTGCCGTTCAAGGTCACGCTGTTTCCCATCGACAGAGTGCTTCCGGTCAGCGTGATGCTTCCCGAGTTTGTGACCGTTCCCTCAAGAGTGGTCGTAGTGCCGGCTTCGACTGCGTAGGTGCCGGTGTTCGTGATGCCGTTCAACGTGACCGCACCCGTGCCTTCGATGATGCCGCTGTTTGAGCCCACCGTAGTCGTGTTCAGCGTGCCCCCGTTAATCACGGTCCCTGCGGTCAACTGAACCGTAGGGTTGACAGTTCCGCTGCTCTCGCCCAGCGCTGCGATCGTGCCACCGGCGTTATTGTAGGTTCCCTCGAGAATCAGTGTTCCCTGATTCGTGGCTTCAATGGTTCCGCTGTTGGTCATCGCGCCACTGCCCGGCTGCACAGTCAGCGCACCTGAAGTCACATTTCCGTTGGCGTTTATCGTGCCTTTGTTGACCAAAGTCAAAGTTCCATTCCCGATGTTTCCGTAGCCGGTAATGGTCCCGCTGGAAATGGTCAGGGTGCCGGTGTCGCTGGAGCCAACATCAATCACGCCGGTTCCCGTGCCCTCGGAGTTGCCGAGTGTCAACGTCCCAGTACCGGTGATCGTCGCGCTCGAAGCGTTGAATTTCAGGGTTCCCTCGGTGAGATCGAAGGTTCCGTTATTGGTAAGCGTCCCCGTCCCAGTTATGTCGAGCATTGCCCCGGAATTCAGCAAGGTGACGTTGCCCGAATTGCTCAAAGTGCCAATATTCACCAAGTCGGTGCCAGTGTCGGCTGCATAAAGCTCGAGTACCCCGCCGGAATTGTTCGTGAACGTGCCGGTTACAGTTACCGTATTCGTGCCGCCGGAAAAGCCTGTGCTAAACCCGCCGCTATTGCTCACGTTACCGGTAATGGACAGTGTTGTGGTCGTAGCCGCGTCCTCCGACAATGCTAAGGTCCCCGTGCTGGCGATGGTCAGCGTGCCGCCACTTGGTGTCACCGAGGTCGCCTGATCATTCATCAGGTATAGGTTCCCGGCCACGGTGTTCAGGTTGGCCAACGCGCTCGTGGATTTCCCGCTGTTTACAACATTTAAATTTCCGAAGAGCTCTATCGTTGACCCCGCCACCACGTCGGTCTCACCCTGCCCGCCCCCCGTGATGTTCAAGGTGGCTGTACTGCCTGCTGAGTCGCCAATCTCCAGATTGCCGGAGTTGCTGAGCGCGTTCACATTCACCACGTCTGTGGACGAATACAGGATCATATTGGCGCCGGCGTTATTAGTGAAGGTTCCGCTGACGTTCACGGTATTCGTTCCGCCGCTGAACCCGGTGGTGAAATCGCCCGAATTGTTCACGCTGCCGGTCACGGAGAGGGTTGTGGTCGTAGCCGCAAAATCGGATAGCTCCAGGCTCCCGGTGCTTGCGATGGTTAATGTCCCACCGGAGGGTGTGATGCTCGTGGTTTGACCGTTTTGGATGGTCAGCGCGCCTTCCACGCTGGTCAGGTTTCCCAAAGCGCTGGTCGTCTTTCCGCTGTTGACGACATTGAAGTTTCCGTAAAGGTTTATCGTCGAGCCGGCCACGACGTCCGTCACACCCTGCCCGCCTCCAGTGATGGTGAGGGTTGCGTCGCTGCCCGCAGAGTTGCCGATATAGATGGTTCCCGAATTGCTCAGCGCCTTGACGTTGATGCTGTCGGTAGACGAATACATGATCACTTCTGCGCCGGCATTGTTGGTCAGCGTGCCGCTGACGTTCACAGTATTCGTGCCTCCGGAAAATCCTGTGCTCAATTCTCCGGAATTGCTCACGCTGCCGGTAATCGACAGAGTCGTAGTCGTAGATGAAAGGTCGGACAGCGATACGGTCCCGCCGCTGGCGATGGTTAGAGTGCCGCTCGTGGGAGTAACGGTATTCGTGATCCCATTTTGCAGCGTTAGCGTACCCTCGACGCTGTTCAATTTCGCCAGAGCCTGGGTGGTCGTGCTTCCGTTCTTTACGTTAAACGTACCGCCGATGTTGTAAGTGGTTCCCGCCGCTACATCGGTCACTCCGTTTCCGCCGCCCGTGATTGTGAACGTAGTTCCCGAGTCAAGCGTAAGCGTACCGGAGTTGCTCAGCGTGTTCACGCTCATCGAGTCGCCGGTGCCTTCGAGTTCGAGGGTGGCTCCCGAATTGTTGGTGAAGCTTCCAGTAACCGTGACCGTGTTGCTCCCGCCAGAAAACCCTGTCTCGAAGGTGCCGCTATTGGTCACACCGCCGGTAAAGGTCGCGGCGCTACCACCCTCAATGCTAAGGGTGGCGCCGGAGGCATTCGTGGTGGTGCCGGTTACCTTCAAAGTCTCCCCGGCTGCCTCCAGTTCGATTGTGCCATTATTGGTGAGAGTGCCACCGCTGCCGACAGTTATGTTGCTGCCCGTAGTGTCGAACAGGAGCGTGCCCGTGCTGTCGACGGCGAGGCTCCCACCGTTGGCGATGGTTAAGGAATCACTCGCTACGCTTTGGAGGGTTACGTCGCTGCCTGAGGTGGCGCCCAGCGTCAAATCGCTGATGGTTACGCCGAGATTTAGACTGACGGTCTGGCTGGTCGAGGGCGCGACGGTGACGTTGTAGGTCTTGCCGCCGCCATTGTTGGGAACAACTCCTCCGCTCCAGTCTGAAGCAGTATTCCAGTTGCCGCTGCTGCTGCCGGTCCAACTTACCGACGTTTGTGCCTGCGACCGGCTCCCGCCCACAGTCAGCAGGACGAGCAAAATCGCAACGACTCCTATGGCCAGACGAAACCTCATTGTGGCGCCTCCAGCGGTGCGCTAGGTAGTTCTGATTTGAATACTGCGAATGGAAACTGTCCCTGGATTCGGTTCTATTTCATCTCCATGGGGGAGGAGACGTGATGAATAGAAGCCGGCGCAATCTTTCCCCACACTCTGCGCGCAAGCACACTATCAAAAATAGTACGAAAGCACTAGAGTCTTTCGGCGGAAAATTTCACCGAACTCGCATGTCGCAAATTCCTGCAACGCCGTGTTGAGGGCTACAGCGAAATGTTTTTGGGTTACGGAATCAGCGCACACGTAGCCGTTAGCTTTTGTACGCATGCCAGATTCCTTCCGTAAAGCAGCGTCTTCGGCTCCAGCTTGTGCGCGAGCGTCAGCTCCGCGATAGCCATACTCGTATCTCCGGTCTTTGCCAGGGCCACCCCCAAGCCGTTGTGAACCGCCGCCGTTCCGGGAATCAATCCTGCGGCCCGTCGGAAAGAAGCGGCCGCGTTTTCGTATTGCCCCTTTTTGAAGTAGTCGCAGCCGAGTTGGTAGTGAGCGGCCGGCATATCCGGCTGCATCTGCAGCACTTTTTGCAACTGGATAATCGATTCGTCATAGCGGCCCGCATGGCGCAGCGCCAGCCCGTAATTGAAATGCGCCGTAAGGCTCTCCGGATCCATTTGCAGCGCTTCTTTGATCTTGCCGAATCCGTCCCGGGCGTGGCCCTGCTGCACCAGCGAGAGTCCCTCGTTGGCCAGCGCCAGCGCGACCTGAGTGTTTTTTTCCTTTTGCCGAAGCTGCTCGCTAATGGCGGCTTCCTTTTCCGCTTCCTCGTTTTTTCCCGCCCTCCGCAGAGTGCGGCTCAACTGATAGTGAACTGTGCTGTCGGAGGGACCGAGCGCCTCGGCTCGCCGCAACTCGCCTACAGCTTCGTCGAATTTTCCCTGCTGGCTCAGTGCCATTCCGAAATCGCGATGCGCCGCCGCCAAACCTGAATCCAGCTCCACAGCTTGTCTCAGTTCCACCTCGGCTTTGTCGGTTGCCCCCGCGCGCAACAGCACACTGCCAAGATCCTGATGGAGCAGAGCATTCTTGGGATCGAGAGCGATCGCTTTGCGCAAGGCCGCTTCCGCCTTTGGAAAGTCACCACGAAAGGAGTCAAGCTCTCCCAATTCCCGCCAGGCGTCCGGCTGTCGGCTGTTCAGTGCCAGCGACGCAAGATAGGCGTTGGCGGCCTCGCTGGTGCGGTCGGCCTTGGTAAGCAACTTGGCCAGTGACAGCCAATTCTCGGCGCTCTTGGGGGCCAGCTTCACGGCCAGCCGCAATTGCTTCTCCGCTGCGGGCCGGTCATGCGCCTCCGAGAGCATGTCGCCCAGAAACCTGCGGTAGTCGGGGTTTTTCGGTTCCAGGTCGCAGGCTCGTGCCATTTCGGCCGCCGCATCGTGCGGACGGCCCGCGCGCACGTAGGCCTGCGCCAAATCGTTGTGCAGACCCGCTTGCTGCGGATGGCTGGCGACTGCCTGCTCAAAAAATGGTATGCTTTCTGCGAATCTCCCCTGTTTGAATATTGCGACACCGAGGTTGGTTAGAGCTTCGACGTTGGAAGGATCGGCCTGCACCGCCTGGCGGAATTGCTGCTCCGCCTCCGCAGGACGATTCTCCTGCATCAGGCGAATGCCCTCGGCGTTCAATTGTTGGGCGCGGTAGCTGGCGGTAATCTGCGGCAACGCAACTGCAATGGGTACCACTAGAACGAACAGGACAAGCGCCTTGGCCATAAGTGGGCTAAGACAATTTCTAACACAGAAGGATGATCGTCTTATGATGAGGAATCAGCAGGGCAGTGCCGCGGTTCAAATCGTGTGGGTTCTGGCGGGTATCGTCGTGATCGTCGCCGCACTGATGTTTGCGAGAGATACCCGTCCCGCTCCGCCGGAGGTATTCACCACGCCGTATCAAGCGGTTCTGCTAACCAACGGTTCAGCTTATTTCGGCAAGCTGGAAGGATATGGCACGTCTCGACCAGTGCTGAAAGATGTCTACTACATCGTCACCCAGAACAATCCCGACACCAAGGAATCCAAGAAAGTGCTGGTTAAGCTCGGTAAACTGGAATTGAACGAGCCCGACCGTATCTACCTGAATCCCGTCCAAATCCTAGGCGTTCAACCGGTGGACCCGAAATCCCAGGTCGCGCAGTCGATTGCGCAACAGGAGCAGGGGCACTAGACAAGGTTTCGCACCGAAAGTTTATGGAGAGGGCCGCGGAGCAAGGATCTCCCTCGCGCCGGGCCATTTCTAGAGGGGATTCCTCGGTCCGCTGCTGAAAACGCGGACCGAGGAATGACGCTGCAGCGGATTTCGATTCAAACTGCACCACGACCGGGAGCTCGGCTCCCGGCCCGACATTCGCTAATCCCGTTCGTGAATCTCACCCTCTGGCTCTGTCCGGCGCATTCCCGCGCCGGCAGCCGCGGAAGACTCGGCCTGCTTCTTTTGCCAGTCGGTCTCGGCCAATACCGTGATAGCTTCCAGCTTCTTTTTCTTCAGGCCGGCATTAATCATGGCCAGATCTTTATCTGTCCGCTTTTGAAAGTCATCGATCACATCCTGCAACTCGTGACCCAGCGATTCCGTGCGCGCCGCCTGGTAGTCCGTGGGCTTGCCGTCGTATCCCGTCACCGCGCCGTAGAGCTGCCCCAGCAGTTCGCGGATGCGCTCTTCGCCGGTAATCATGCCGCCTTCTTTGGTGGCCACGATCTTGGATCGCAAAGCATCACAGTCCATGGCGAGCTGTTGCAATTGCTTGTGCAGCGCATCCTTCTCCGGGACCTTCGCCGCCCGCATGTTGGCTCCGTCGCGTACACCTTCAATCGCAGCCACTGCGTAAGTCATGTGCTCCAGTTCTTTGTAAACCTTCATCGAGAGGTCGAATTGCGCTTTCCGGTCCTCCATCGAATACTTTGCCCGCGGATCGATGGCAACATTGAGTTGCTCGGTGTAGGTCTGATCACCCTTGGTGAGCTTTACCGTGTAGGTGCCCGGAAGCACGCGTGGTCCCTGCGCGGCTTCAAACAGCGCTGACGCCGCAGGAGCGACCGCCGGTGGTTTAACGCGCATGCCCCAGCTCGCCCGATTCAGTCCGCGGTGCTTGCTCCCGGCAACCGTATCCACGAGTTTGCCATCCTGACCGAAAATCTCAATCTTCAAGTCGCCGAAGATGTGCCGCCCTTTCTGGTAATAAGTGATCTGGGCATCCAGGGGCCGGCTCCGTCCATGGAAACTCTCGTCGCCTTCCGGCCAGCCACCATCCGCGTCAAAGTATTGGACCGACGGCCGACCCTGAAGCAGAGTTGCTTCCTTACTCATCACATCCGGAGTGAGCGCGCGTAGCGGCGAAATATCGTCCACGATCCAGATCCCCCGACCGTGCGTCGCCAGCACCAGGTCCGATTCCCGTGCCTGCATTGCGATATCATCCACGGGCACCGCCGGGAAGTCCGTTCCCTTGTACTGCGCCCAGCGCTGTCCGCCATCCACCGAAATCCACAGCCCGAACTCCGTTCCCAGAAAGAGCACATTCGGGCTGACCGTGTCTTCTTTGATCACGTGGGCAAAGCCGCGCACGCCGCTCTCCTGCGCCGGAAGCGCCGTCCACGTTTGCCCGTAGTCCGTCGTCTTGTAGACATAAGGCTTCATATCTCCGAACGTGTGTCGGTCGAACGTGCCATATGCCGTAGCTTCGTCGAAGCGGCTGGCTTCGATGGTTGTAACCCAGGAATTCTTCCCGAGTCCGGTGACGTTTCCCACCACATTCGTCCAGGTCTTCCCTGCATCACGCGTGATCTGCACGTTCCCATCGTCGGTGCCGACCCAGATGATCTGCCCGTTCTTCGGCGACTCGGAGATCGAATAGATTGTGGTGTGCATTTCGGCCGACGAGTTGTCGATGGTTACTCCGCCGGATTCTTCCTGCTTCTGCTTCTCGGGATCGTTCGTCGTCAGGTCCGGCGAGATCCGATCCCAGGACTGCCCATGATCGCGCGAGCGGAACAAGTACTGCGCCCCGATGTAAAGCGTTCCTTTCTCGTTAGGACTCATGTGAATCGGTGTGTTCCAGTTAAAGCGCAACTTCTTCTCGCCGTAATTAGGCCAGGGTTTGAGGGAGCGAATCTCGTGTGTGTAACGGTTCACGCGCCCAATCTCTCCGCCCTGCGCCTCGGCGTACAAGTAATCCGGATCGGACGTGTCTTCGAACATCCAGAAACCATCGCCGCCGTACATGTTTTCCCACTGCGAATTCGCGATACCGCCCGGAAACGACGAATCGCCGACCCACGAACTGTTGTCCTGCAAGCCGCCATAGACGTGGTAGGGGTCCGCACTGTCCACACTCACATGATAGAACTGCGAGACGGGCAGGTTCAGCTGGTGCTTCCAGCGATTGCCGCCGTCTTCGCTGCGCCACAAGCCGCCGTCGTCGCCGGCAATCACGATGTTCGTATTCTTCGGGTTGATCCACACGTCATGGAAGTCGCCGTGGGCCGCGCTCGAAACCACGTTGAAGGTCTTTCCACCATCATTGCTGAGCAGCAGAATGAGATCCGGTTTGAAGATCTTGTTTTCGTCTTTGGGATCGACGATCAGATTGCCGAAATAAAATGGCCGCCAAACCATGAAATTGCTGGCGTCCAGCTTGGTCCATGTAGCCCCGGCGTCGTCAGAGCGGTAGAGTCCTCGTCCTTTTTCCGCTTCGATGTTGGCATAGACCACCTGCGGCTTCGATGCCGCAACCTGCACCGCGATGCGGCCGTAAGGCTTCGACGGCAAACCCTTGGCATTGCTCTCATTGATTTCCTTCCAGGTAGCGCCACCGTCGGTGG
>Ga0209380_10002476_pt1 | contig 11795 bp, 6 predicted proteins | sample HubBroMetageWFT6_FD_188347 | JGI IMG/M metagenome (GOLD analysis project Ga0209380, IMG submission 188347) | Warmed and freeze-thawed soil microbial communities from the Hubbard Brook experimental Forest, New Hampshire - Hubbard Brook CCASE Soil... | ecosystem: Environmental > Terrestrial > Soil...
GTTAACGACCGATTCGCATACGTATCTGTTTCGCGGGCTCAACACGACGCGCACACTTACGCGAATGATGAAAGCGAGCTTTCCCGTGCCCTCAGTCGCGAAAGTTCGCAACGCACAGCCACCGATGTGGAGCGGCAGCCGACCGCACTCAAAATAAATTCCCCCGCCCCTAACGGCGAACGTTTCGTTTTAGCGATACCGTAACGTTCGAAATCAGATGCTCCTTCAGGGGCTGCGCAGCCAAAATTCACGTTTTCCGCAGCCTCTTCGGCCGTGCCGTAAACTGAGCCGCTACCGGCGTTTTCTCGGACAGATTCTGTCCCGGCAAAGTGTCAACCTTCGGTAGGCCCATGCCCTACAAGTCGCCCGTAGCGTCCCGCACCAAGCCTGGATAAGGATTGGCCCCCTCCATCCCACTCCCAAGCGAATGCAAGATACTGATTTTCGGATTGGCGGGCTTGAACTGGAAGCTGAAATACAGCGTGCCGTCGACACTGAGGGGATAACCGGTCATTGATCCCGGGTCATTGGTCTGGAAAGTAGGAGTTTCACCTACGACGATGTAATAGGTCGCCCCCTTGGTCGCGGTGAAGGTTGTATAAGCCTGCAGAGTGTGGCCGTTCGGAGGATCGTCGTCGCAACTGACAACTGTTGGTTCGGAGGCGCTTCCAGTAAATACGTAAATGAGGGTGTCGTAGCGGCTGCTCGCGGTGGCGACGATTACACTGCCATCGGATGGTGCGGTGTACATATACCAGGCGGTGCGAAACGTTCTGTTATCGGTTTCGCCGGTCACGCCATTGATCGGGTTGCAAGGTGGCGGATTCGTCAGTGGGAGCGGGGTGAAAGCTTCGGGGTATTGCTCCGAGCCGTCCGTATTGATCTGTGGGTAGGCTTGCGACGAGTCAGTGTAATCCTTATAGTGTGCCTTGGTAATCACGGTCGCCGTGGCCTGCGTGTTATTCGTGTTAGCCACCTGCTTTGTCGGCGCTTTTGGAACCGATAAAGCTCCAAGCTGCGTTCCGTCGATCAGGGTGACAAGGTAGTCGCTCTCAGCGGTGCCCAGCTTATTGCTGGCGACAGAATTTGTAACGGCGAGTATCGCTTCGCCTAACGGGGAACCTTCACAGATAGGACTGATGCCATCCGCATAACAAAAGAGTTGGTCAAATGGGACCGCGGGCGGTGGGGGATCTGAGGGCGGGACTCCACCAAAATCCCATCGGGTATTGGTGGCAGCGTCCGCAGCGTTAATGGGTGCGGGCTCTTGCACGTCTGAATTGTCTGGCTCGGGAGCATAAATACAACCGATACCGACGGCACCAAGGGGTCCCCCGCAAGAAACATAGCCGGGAAACGACAGCACTCCCTTCACCACCACCGATTCGATTCCCGCCGCGTCACTCCCTGTCAGTACCACGTCGAGCACGGCATGGTTGATTGTCGGTTTCGCCTGACATGTCTTCGTCGAGCATTTATAGAATCCCCAGTCGTAGAGAGTAATCGTTACCGTAACCGGGTTCCCGCTCTTATCGGTTCCATTCAGTGTTGCGGTTCCTTGCGGATTCAGAACAGCGCAGGTGCCCCCACCTGGGGCGGGTGGGCAATTGGAGAGAAAACCGTTCTGCGAGGCTCCGACATCTCCTCTACTGCGGGCAAACAGCGGCAACGAAGCCAAAATAAGAAAGAATACAAGTCCACGAACTGCTCTGTGAGTGAGCACCATGCGAAGCCCCTTTTTGCGTCTTGAGTACGAGTAGGACGAAAACTCTGGATTGCCTTGTGGGGGGGGTCACTACAGTGTAGCGATTTTGGCAGAGTGGTCAAGGGGTTTATTCGGCAGTGTCAAGACTTAATAGAAATGTCCCCTTTTTGTGTTGTGGGTGTTCTGGTTGGAATGCGCACTGGAGCGAAGCCCTGCAGTTAGGGCGAAGCGTAAGTGCGCGTTCCAACCAGAGGCGTTGCGATCCCCGGGTTTGGAACTCGTGGCTTCATGCTTTGATAACCCTGACGCCACGGATGGTCTGGCTTAGCTTTCCTCGCCACAATGGGCCTGATGGGCGCCGGCATGGGCCGGGTGGTTTTTCGTATCGGCTCCTTCAGTTCGGTAAAGGCTACCCGCTCCCCGCGGTAGTACACCCGCATCGTTCCGTCCTCCCATTCGCAGACCAGGGCCTTGCTTTGCGTGGGTCCATAGCGCCGCTGCCCAGGCTGCAGTTGCAGAGAACGACCATTGTGGCGGATCACCCAGTCATTGCTGATCGCGCGCTTGGTCTCTAAGCGGAAAATCTCCCGCAGTTCGCGGGCCGTCGGCTTCCGGCCGTGATAGTCCTCCGGACTCGCCGCCGGATACGAGGAATGTTGATACTCGAACCATTGGCGAACACATCGTACCTCCGGTCCTGTGGCCAAGCTGACGATGCCACTGGCAAAGTGCAGGCTGGAATGGGGAAGGAAGAGACGATGCTGATCGATCTTTGCGACGAACCTCTCATTCGGGATTGATCTGGCGGTTCCATTGGACATCAAATATCATCCGTTCGCATGGGACGATCTACTCTTGGCGAACCACAGGACGGGAGCACGAAGTGGCGGAACCAGGTGCAATTCCGCCTGTGGCTGTGGTTCAGCTACGAGCTCTTTGCCGCGAGTTTCGGCGGTGGAACGTTCTGATTCAACCGGAAGAAGTTATTGGGATCATAGCGCGACTTGACTGCTACGATGCGGTCCCATCGTTCGTGATAAGCCTCAGGCACGCGATCCTGTTCATCGCCACTCATAAAGTTTATGTAAACACCGGGTTTCATCGCGGGCCGAAGTTTGTGGAAGATTCCACGGATCCAGGCAACATTGCCGGCATCAGCAGATGGCTCCGACCAGTTTGCCAGCAAATTCATGATGAAAGGAGAACTGCGATCACCGAACGCGGTCTCGTCAGCGCCGATTCGCGCCGCCGCGCCACCGAGATAGGCCAGTTCAATCTGAGTTGCCGATGACGGAATCGTGGCCACTGCCTCTACCAGGCGATCAATCGTGCTGTCATCGAGATAACCGAAATAACCAGATTTTGTGTAGTAGCGGCGGCCATGCGGGAAATCGGAATCCGCCATGGTTTGCAGGTTGATAAAAGACAGAGTCTTGCCACCCACCGAATCCGGGCTGCACAGCGAAAGCGCGCGCTGCAGAAAAGAACGCCCGGCTTCGGGATCGCCCGTCCAGATCAAGGAACTGCCAGCGACCGGGCGCCCGCGGAGCGCCATGGGTACCTTATTTGCATGGGCCGCAAGGCGTAGATCTATATTCCACTTCAAGTCGATTGGCGCCTCGGCCATGAAGTCTCTCCAGCCTCTGAGCAGGCCGCGAATTTCGGGCTCTGGAGTCAGCCCTTCAGCGAGGACCACAGACGTCAAAGGATGGAGTTTCACTTCGAATTCGGTTACTACTCCAAAGTTACCGCCGCCTCCCCGCAAGGCCCAGAACAAATCTGGGTTCTCCTTTGAGTTGGCGCGCACGACGGAGCTATCCGCAGTTACGAGAGTGAACCCCTCGACGTTATCGCATGACAATCCAAATCGCCGCGTGAGCCACCCGGTTCCTCCACCCAAGATCAGTCCGGAAGCTCCGGTGTGAGAGACGACGCCGGAAGGAAAGACGAGGCCTGCTTTCTGGGTGGCGCTATCGATCGACCCCAACAGGCAACCTCCGGCGATCCTGGCCCGGCGTGCCTCGCGATCGACCGTGACCTGGCGCATTCTCGACAGGTCAATCACCATACCGCCATCGCACGTGCTGAAACCTGCGAGGCTATGCCCGCCACAGCGGATCGCAGTTAGAACCCCAGTCTCAGAGGCGGCTCGGACCGCGCTTTGCACATCACTCACATCTGCACAGCGCGCGATAAGGCCTGGTTTGCGAGCTACCATTCCATTCCAGATCGCACGCGCGTCCTCGTAACCACTATCGCCGGGGCGCACCAAATCACCTTTGAATCGCCGGTGTAGTGACGAGTAGACCTCTTCGCTGGCTTCGACCATTGCTTGCTTTCCTTGCGTAATGTCCTTGTAAACCACGTGGTGGCGCTATCCTAAACGGTCTTGCGCCGCCGGCTGCGCAGATACAAGAGCGAGATAAGGCCGAGGAAAACAGAAAATGCGGGAACCGACCATTGCAATCCGTCCACGAAGCAAGTAGTGACTGAGATCGCAAGCAGTAACAGAATGCCAACAACGGTGAACAGCGGATGAGCCCACAGGCGCATGGGCAAACTCATTAGCCGTTCGCGCGTAATCGCTTTGCGAAAACGGAGGTGCGTGTTGAGAATCACCAGCCACACAAAAAGCATTCCGGCTACTGCAGTCCCATAGAGCATGAGGAAAGCATTCCGGGGAGCAAAGACGGCCAGCAGAATCGCTGCCGCAATCCCAGCGGTTGAAGCCAGCAGCGCGCGATGCGGCACCCCGTTGCGGCTTACTCTGCCCATCCATTCCGGGGCATAACCTTCCTGTCCCAGAGAAAAAAGCATTCGAGTCGACAGGTAAAGGTTAGTATTCACGCTCGACAGTGCCGCCGTCAGCACGACGAAGTTCATGATCCCAGCCGCGAACGGTATATGCGCTGCAGCGAATGCGGTGACAAAAGGGCTGCCAGAAACGGTGGAAGAAGCGCTGGCCTGGTTCCATGGAACCATTGTCACCATGATCGCAATCGCCAGCACGTAAAACAAAATGAGGCGCCATACGATGCTCCTCATTGCGTGTGGAATGGTAATTTCTGGATGCTCGGCCTCACCCGCTGTGACCGTGATAATTTCCACTCCCATGTAACTGGTGACTGTGATGGTGAGCGAGAGCCAGACTCCTTTCCATCCCGCAGGTAAGAATCCTCCGTGCTGGGTTAGATTGGCCAGGCCAATTGTGCCGCGAGACCCAACGCCAAGAATCAGAGATATTCCGACAATAATGAAGGCGACGATGGCCGCCACTTTGATCGTTGCGAACCAATATTCAAACTCGCCCAGGCGGTTGACCTGCATGGAATTGAGCGCCACCAGAGCGGCTGAAACCAACACTACCCAAATCCATTGAGGAACATTCGGAAACCAAAAAGAAATGTAGATGCCGGCGGCAGTGACCTCAGCCCCGATGGCGATAATCTGTGCGGCTCCGTAAGTAGCTCGAACCGAAAAACCGGCCCAGGGATTGAGGTACTTCTCCGCGTAAACTCCGAACGCACCGGCGACAGGATGGACGACTGCCATCTCTGCCAGCGCATAGGACATGATCAAAGCGATGCCAGCCCCCAGTAGATAGGAAAGAATCACGGCAGGCCCAGCCAGGCGAATGGTGACGCTGCTTCCCAGGAACAACCCGACACCGATGGCGCCGCCAATGGCCATCATGGTGAGCTGCCTTTGGCCCAACCGGCGGTGGAGACCTTCCCCTTCCGCCGTCGGAAGCGCCTCACCGGCAAGCGTGGCCGCGGCCGCTGAAGGTTGTTGATCAGTCATAATCTGCCAACGCAGGCAGGGTCAGGGACCATAAGATCGATATTCTTTTTGAGAACTTCCCCAACCGCCTTCACATCGTCCATCGTGTTGTACACGTGGAACGATATGCGCAATCCGTCGTAGCGATTCGATGCGACGATGTTGCTTGCGCTGAGCTTCTGCACCAGTAAGTTCGAATCCTTGCACTGCAATACGACCAGCGGTCCGGCGCTATCAGCGGGCGTTTTGGCGCGAATGCCCAGGTCGCGGGCGCAGCTCAACAGCGATTGTGTGAGTTTCTTAATATGGCCTGCCACATTCTCCATCCCGATTTCCTGCAGCAGCCGGAATCCAGGCAGTGCCGCATATACGTTGGGCACCGATGGAGATCCTGACTCGAATCTTCGCGCCGTGGGAGACAAATCGAACACTTTGGGATCGTAGGCGAACGGATTTGCTTGCCCAAACCATCCGGTGACGGTAGGCATCAACGACAAGATGAGTTCTTTGCGCACATACAGGAAAGCCAAGCCGGGAGGACCGAGCAGATACTTCAGGGTTCCGGTTAGGAAAAAGTCCAGATCCATGGCTTTGACGTCAACCGGGCGGGTTCCGCAATCCTGGTAATCATCCAGCATAACGAGAGCACCGGCGCGGTGGGCGACTTGGGTGATGGCGCTTACCTCGGAACGAAATCCGTTCTTGAAACAAACGTGGGTGAGGGGCACGATGCAGGTATTTCGGTCCACCATCTTCTCGTAATTGGCTGCCGGAATGCAGTTGCCTTCTGCACCTACAAAGTGCACTTCGGCGCCTCGAGTACGTTGTCCCAGCCAGACATGACCCATGGTTGGAAACTCGAACTCTCCCATTACGACTTTCTTTCGCTCCTCGAAATTCAGCGCGCTGGCGACGCCGTTGACCCCTGCCGACACACTGGTCACAATGGCAACTTCATCTGGGCTGGCGTTGATGAATTGTGCAAAGGCAGTTCGTGCCGCCTCGTATTGATTCACCCAAAGCTCCCACGGCGAGCCTTGCTCGTGCCAACTCGCCATGAAATCCTCCAGGCCGGCCTGCACCGCATCGCATAGGGGCCCCTGAGAGCAACTGTTGAGATAGATTTTGTGGTTGAAGATTTTGAAGCGAGAACGAATCTCCCGGATCTGCGTTTCAGTGATCTGCAAGTCGGTCAGCATGACTCTTTCATCTCAGCCAGTATTCTTCCGAATTCCCGCACCTCTTGGACCGTATTGTAGTGAACCAATGACGCTCGGATTGCGCCAGTCTCGGTGGGGAGGCCGAGGCGTTTCATCAGCCGCGGTGCGTACATGTGGCCGTCACGAATGCCGATTCCACGGTCCGCCATAGTCTGGGTGACAAGGGAGGGCGCAACGTTCGGAAGATTGAAGCAAAGTGTGGGAACGCGCTCGGCGAGGCGGGTGGGGTCGTCGACGCCATACACGCTGGCCCCGGCGGCCTGTATAACCTCGAGCATCTCCCGAGAGAGGGTGGCTTCATGTTCGCGTATGGCGGTCATGGCGCGGACAAGGAAGTCTCTCCGGGATACGAGCGTTGTGTTTTCCTCTTCGCGGGCGAGGCTCGCCCCGAGCGTTTCAAGATAGCTGACAGCGGCGTCCATCCCGGCAACATTCTCATAAACGAAAGTCCCGGCCTCAATCTTGCCGGGAGGAGCGTCAGGAACAAAGTCCTCCCGAAAGGTGGGGAGTTCGGTGAGCAGCTCGAGACGCCCCCACAGAAAACCCATGTGGGGACCGAAAACCTTATAGCCGGAGCAAATCAGATAGTCGCAGTCGAATGCTTGTACGTCGATGATCGCATGAGGCGCATAGTGCACGCAGTCGAGAACCACCTCTGCGCCCGCGGCGTGCCCCAGTTTGGCAACAGCGGCGACATCGACAATCGAACCAAGGGCATTCGAAGCCACAGTGCAGGCAACCAGCCGAGTCTTCGAGGTGAGCAGGAGCTCCAGGTCCTCCACATGAAGATTGTTATCTTCGCGCATCTTCCACCACACGATCTTAGCGCCCTCGCGCTCCAACTGCAGCCAGGTGGCGATATTGGCTTCGTGGTCGAGTTCGGTAACCACGATCTCGTTGCGGGCTTCGAGAGTGCGGCCGATCGCGAGGCTAAGCAGCCGGAAGAACGAGGTGGCATTCATGCCGAAGGCAATCTCGTCACGGTGTCGCGCGTTGATCAGGATGCCCACGCCATCGCGGGCGCGAGCGATGGCGTCGTCCACCTCAATACTCTTGGCGTAGCGTCCGCCTCGCTGCACATTGCGGTGCAGAAGATGGCGGTGGATCGCGTCGAAGACGACTTGCGGAATCTGCGCGCCGGCGGCGTTATCGAAGAAGATGAAGGCTGGCTTCTGATTGAGCGAGGGAAACAGCGACCGGATGCGATCAGACGGAAAAGCGACGGTTCGGGATGCACCTAGCTGCTGATTGACCACTGGGCTCCTGGCGATTCGCAATTCTGCCACCCAGACCTGAGGGTGCTCGACAACCCCGACCTTAGTCTTGCGATGGATACGCCGAACCAGTATACAAAGGGAACTCAATTCCAAATAGATGCAGGCTGAACTCGGGGCATGGCTGGATTGAGCAGCTTGTGCGCAGTCCCCGCTCCAAATACAGGGAGCGATGGGTCCGTAAGCAGACCGATTTGCTTGAGCACAGACGCCCGTCCCAGTAGATGCGCTCGAATGCGAGCTTTCTGTCGCGAAATCGCCGTGCCTTTGGCAACGATCCACCGGCACCGGAGTCCATGAGTCAAGCCGGCCGACGGGGATCATAGCAGCAGCCTCGCGGCGAAAGATGGCGCTGGCGCAGAAGGCGCGATGGGCAGGCATACGAAAACCGTCGCGGCCGATAGTTGTGGGAAAGACAACCGTTTCCGCTCTGCGAAGCGAACGATGTCCGCTTCAGCCCGCAGGAAGATCGCGGCCGCTCAGAAAGCGCGGTGGGCGAAGGTTAAAGCGCAGCAGAAGAAGGCGGCATAGTGTCCTGCCTAGGCTGGACGAAAGTGCGGGTCGCGTCTGGATAATCTGGCGATAGCCCGGTCTTGTACTCTCGTATGAGAAAAGAGCGAGGAAGAAAAGGGGTGACCAGATGGCTGAAAGGTAGGAAAACGGCGTCGAGCCCGTGGAAGTTTCTCGGCGCTTTCCTGGGCGCACACCGGTTCGCAGCACTGAGCTGGCGCCGGAAATCGAAGCCGCCCAAAACATGCACTATCCCTTCAATGCTGTGGCGGCCTTGTGCACAATCAACAGAAAGCCTTTGCCCTCGGCGTCTTTCTCGAGTGTTGTCAGCCGTGCGCGTCCGGCGGCCACTTTGCCGGAAGCGATTTCCAACTCACCCAGGGCGAGCCGAGCGTCGTATTGAAAGTAGAGCAGGTTCGCTTTCGTTGCCTCAGACATCGCCTCGTCGAGAATTTTTCGAGCGGTTGCCAGATCTCTAGACGCCGTCGCGATACGCGCGCTGGTTATCGCCACCGGAAGATGCGCCACATGATCGTCAGTTTTCACCATCTTTTGCGCCTGCTGAATTTCCGCCTTCGCCTCGGAAAGGCTTCCCGACTGCAGCAGGCAGCGCGCGGTCAACGTGTGGGCAGCCGCTTCGTAGTCGACCTGATTCTGCGTGTGAAAATCAGCCACAGCCTTGCGCGCATCATCCAACGCTGCGTCTGGATGGCCGTCCTCTAACGTCAGTCGCGCCAGCGCCATCGATTCCTGGGCAGCAGTTCCTTTTTCTCCCAATTGCGTCCGTATGGCTAGTGCGTCTTCGTGCGCTTTCCGCGCTGCCGCGATCTCGCCTTCATACAGAAGAAGATCGCCTAGCGCCGAAAGTGTGTACGCCTCGGAATGCCGATTGTGCAGGCTGCGTTTGATCTTCAGCGCATCTTCGAGCATTCTCTTTGCTTCGGGCAGATCACCCGCGTCCAGATACAACTCGCCGATGTTGCTCATGGTCATGGCGATTTCGAATTGGCTGCCCGTCTCGCGGAAGGCTGCGAGCGCCTCTTCGTATTTCGCTTTCGCTCCCGCTTGATCGCCCTTATCCGCCAATACATTCGCAATGCTGTTGAGCGTATTCGCCTGGCTATCTTTGTCCCCGATCTCGCGCTGAATGCTGAGCGCTTCTTCGTACAGCTTCTGTGCCCCTGCAAGATTGCCCTGATCGTAGAGTCCGATTGCAATATCGACGAGACAGGTAGCCGTATTGCGTTGCGAGCCCACTTCGCGGAAGACGGCCAGCGCTTGCTCATTCAGGCGCCGCGAGCCGCTCAAGTCTCCATGCTGATAGAGGTTGGTCGCTAATCCCATGGTGGCACCGGCCGCGCCCAATCGATCGCCCGCCTCGGTGTAAGTTCGCTGTGCATCCTGGAATGCGGCGTTCGACTTGTCAATCTGATCCTGATAGCGAAAGGCGGCTGCTTCCTGATTCAGCGCCTGCGCCAGCACCAGACGCTGTCCGCTGGGTTGCGCCTTCGCCGCGGCGCGCGACCCTGCTTCGCCCGCCTCCTTGTATTTCGAGAGACCGAAGTAGGCGCTGCTTTCGGCCAAATCGAGACGTGGATCTTGCGATGCTGGAGCCGGCAACTGCCGCAGTTGTTGCAGCGTCCCCAGCGCGTCTTTGGATTTGCCCGCCGAGTTTTCGGCCAACGCCAGCTGCAAGCCATATTCCAGATTGTCGGGAAAGAACTGTGTGAGCGTGCGATAAATGCCGATCGCTCCTTCCCAGTCATGGTTCGCTTCCAAATAGCGTGCCTGGATCGCCAGCTTGTCCTCGCGGCCTAGCCCGCCGGATAAATCAAACGCCGTCTTCGCTTCCACAGTTGCCTTGCCGTCGTAGCCGAGATTCGTCCACGCCGTTGCCAGTGCGGAGTGCGCCAGCGCGAAACTGGGTTCGAGCGCCAACGATTTCTGCAGCAGGTCGCGTGCCGCCAGGGTGTCACGGGCATGGAGCTTGGCCAATCCCTCGGAATAGAGCCGGGCCGCTTCCGCGTTCGACGGCAACGATGCTTTCACCGCTGCCGCATCTGTCGCCGAAATCGCACCGGCGCCCAACTTTTGCCGCAGTTCCGCGCCTGCGCGGCTCACCAGATCGTCAATTTGATCCTCGCGTCCTTTGGCGGAGACTGATGCCAGCGTTTCCCCCGCCACCGCGTCCTGCAATCGCAGATCGAGCCGGATCTGATCTTTCCCCAGCGGAACAAAGGACCCGACCACAACTGCATCGGCGTTCAGGTTTTCGCGAATCCTGGCCAGTGTTTCCCGGCCATAGCTGTCAGCCTCGGGCAAAGCCAGGTTGGTTTTCATTTGCGCCACGTTTTCGCCGGCGACGGTGCGCAACTTCTCGCCCGCGCCCAGTTCCGTGGTCAGCATTTCGGCAAGCGCAGTCGAGAGCCACGCCTTGTCCGCCTGCCCGGAAACGTTCTTCAGCCCCAGCACGGCCACGGATCGCCGCCCATGGGCTAATGAGCCCGGCGGCTCCGATACTCCAATCGTTACTCCAGTCGTGGCGAATTGCTTGTGCTCGAACCGCCGGTCGCGAACTCCGAAAATCTTCAGGCCGATCCCCAAGCCTGCAAGAGCAACGGCGGCAGCAATCACCGCGATTGCGATCCGCGATTTCTTAGGCGGCCCAACTGGCAGCAATCCTGCGAAATTACTCGTAGCGGTGGACAGTCCCTCGAGCGCCACTCGCAGCTCGCGCGCCGATTGATACCGTTGCGATGGATCTTTCGCCAGCGACTTTGAAATGATGCTCTCGAGTCCAGGGGAGACATATTTGTTCACCGACCGCGCCGACGCGGGAGACTCATACAAAATCGCGCCCATCAGCTCCGCGCCTTGGGTCTGCGGAAATGCCCGCCGCCCGGTCGCCATTTCGTGCAGAACTGCTCCGGCCGCGTAAATGTCGCTGCGCGGGTCGACCGGCAATCCGCGCAACTGTTCGGGCGACATATAAGGGACGGTGCCTGAAACTGTACCTGTATCCGCCGTGATGCTGCGCGTTAGGTCGGCTCCGCTCGATGTGGGCGTGTGTTTAGCCAGCCCGAAGTCGAGAATTTTCAGCCGTCCGTCCGGTGTTACAAAAAGGTTCGCCGGTTTGAGATCGCGATGAATGACTCCCTGATCGTGCGCCGCAGCCAAGCCTTCCGCCAGTTGCGTTGTCAGGCGAACGATCTCCGGCTGCGGCATTGCGCCACCGAGAAGCCGTTCGCTCAAGGGCCTTCCGGGAATCAGTTCCATCGCCAGGAAGTCCATGCCCTCTTGAGAACT
>Ga0209380_10002477_pt1 | contig 11789 bp, 12 predicted proteins | sample HubBroMetageWFT6_FD_188347 | JGI IMG/M metagenome (GOLD analysis project Ga0209380, IMG submission 188347) | Warmed and freeze-thawed soil microbial communities from the Hubbard Brook experimental Forest, New Hampshire - Hubbard Brook CCASE Soil... | ecosystem: Environmental > Terrestrial >...
CCTATCCCGAGATCAACGATGTCGGCCTCACCGCAACCCAACGTCTCCTCAATGGAAACTCTGAAGTGGGCTTCGCTTTGCGTGTAGGCGGTGGACTTTCCACTGAACCCTACCTCGCCGCTTCGCTCAGCGCATTTGTGCGCTGGAATCAGGTTCTGCCCGTGATCCGCGGAGTGGCCGAACTCTTCCGCGACTCAAGCCAATTGCGCGAACACCGCGAGCGCGCCCGCTTGAAATTTCTTTTCCTCAGGCACGGCTGGACGCCGCACGACTTCCAGAAAGAACTCGAACACCGCATCGGATTTCAACTCGATCCCGCCGAACCCGGCAACGACCCACCCGATGACGTGTACCGCGATCACATCGGCATCCATGCCCAGAAGCAACCCGGCCTTTGCTACGTCGGCGCAACCGTTCTTCGCGGCCGCATCACGCCCGAGCAAATGGATGCCGCTGCCAACCTCGCCGAGCGCTTTGCCAGCGGCGAGCTGCGCACCACGAATATGCAGAATCTTCTGATCGTCAATGTCCCGCAATTGCACGCTGACGAACTCGCCCAGGAGCTAAATGCAATCGGGCTCCCAGTAAGCGGTTCGCCGTTTCGCCGCGGAGCCGTAGCCTGCAGCGGTACGGAATTCTGCAAGCTCGCCATCACCGAGACGAAATCTTTTTCCCGCTGGCTGGTCGAAGAGCTGGAAGAACGCCTGCCAGGTTTTGATCAGCATCTGAAGCTCCACGTTACCGGCTGCCCCAACAGCTGCGGCCAGCACTGGATCGCCGACATCGGCATCGAAGGCAAAAAGATCAAGGTCGACGGCCACATGGTCGATGCCTACTACTTCTGCCTCGGCGGCGCGCTCGGCTTGAATCAGGCCATTGCCCGGCCCGTCGGCTACCGCTGCCCCGCAACCGAGGTTCCCGAAGCTATCGAACGTCTGCTGCGCCGGTATCTCGCCGATGGCAACCCCGGTGAAAATCTACGCAGCTTTTTTGCCCGTCACAGCGACGTTGAACTGCGCAGCTTTCTTGCGGGAGAGTTCGTCGAGGCTGTCGCCCGCGACCTCCCCGAAGGCCGCGTGCCCAGCGGAGTGGAAGGTTAACTATGAGCAGCCTCTTTCCCATGTTTCTAAAGCTCGAAGGAAAACGGTGCCTGGTGGTCGGAGCCGGCAAGGTTGGCGAACCCAAGATCGCCAGCCTTATCGATAGCGGCGCGGACGTTCACGTTCTCGCTCTAGAGGCGACAGAAGCCGTGCATGCCTGGGCCCAGGCCGGCAAAATAACGCTCGAAATTCGCCCTTACGCCGCCCCCGATCTCGAGAATACTTTTCTCGCCGTCGTCGCAACTTCCTCACGCTCGCTCAACGAATCGATCTATCGCGAGGCGCAGCGCCGCAGAGTCCTCTGCAATGTCGTCGACGTCCCGGAGTATTGCGATTTCTACTACGGCGCTGTGGTGCGTCGCGGCGACCTGCAGATCGCAATCTCCACCAATGGGCAAAGCCCGTCTTTGGCGCAAAAGTTGAGGCAACAACTCGAACGGCAGTTTGGTCCGGCGTATGCCCAATGGGTCGCAGACTTGGGCGAAACACGCAGGCTTGTGCTGGCCAGCAATCTCGATCCGCAGCGCAAGCGCGACCTGTTGCAATCCCTCGCCAGTCGTCAGGCCCTGGACGCGGCATTAGCGGAACAATCGGCCAGAAGCGAAGAAGAGAAGAGTGAATCGGCGAAAAGTGAAAGTGAAAGTGAAGAGGACAGGAGTGTAATCGTATGAACGTTAATAACGGCAAAGTTTATCTGGTGGGTGCCGGTCCGGGCGATCCTGAATTGCTCACCGTAAAAGCTCTGCGGCTATTGCGCGCCGCCGATGTCGTCCTCCACGACGACCTCGTCACACCCCAAATCCTGCAACTGATTTCTCCAACCGCCGAAGTTCAAAACGTAGGCAAGCGTTGCGGCAGCAAGACCATCCGGCAGGAAGAAATAAATTTTCTCATGGCCGCGCGGGCCGCCTCCGGTCTGCAGGTGGTGCGCCTCAAGAGCGGAGACCCACTAATTTTCGGCCGCGCCGGCGAAGAGATCGATGCCCTGCGCCAGTCCAGCATCGAATATGAAATCGTTCCCGGCATCACGGCGGCGCTCGGTGCCGCGGCCGCGGCCTCGATCCCGCTGACCCATCGAAAAATATCTTCCACGCTCGTGCTCACGGCCGGCTATCGCGCCACCGAAGCCCGCGCCACCGAAACCCGCTCTATCGAAACCGAAGACGCGGATTGGAGCCGCTTTGCCTCCGCGGAATCAACCCTTGTCGTCTACATGCCCGGCTCCAACTACGCTGAGATTGCCGGCAAATTGAAAGCCGCTGGATTCGCCGCAGAAACTCCGTGCGCAATTATTTCGCGTGCAACCACGGCCGAGCAGCAGTTGCACGTGGCTACCGTTGCGGATCTCCATCTTTCGCCGCCGCTACCCTCGCCGACCTTGCTCGTCGTCGGCGAAGTGGTCCGCTTCGCTGATCGAGATCTGGCGAAAAACCTTCACGCGCCGGGGCAGCCAGTCCAAGCCTCATTCGCGTTGCGTCTAGCCGAAAACTTGTGGCCGAGCGCAGAGCCTTGGGCATAAGTAAAGAGTCATAAACGAGGAAGTTATGAAACAAGACATTGCAAAACTTCAGGTCGCCGCAGAAAATTGGACTCCCCGGCGCATCCTCGAATGGGCTTTCGAAACCTTTGGCGATGCCGTGGCGATCTCTTCCGCGTTCGGCGCCGAAGGCATGGCTCTCATCGATATTGCTTCCCGCGTTCGCCAGAGTTTTCGAGTCTTCACCATCGATACCGAATTCCTGTTCCCCGAGACTTACCAACTCATGGACCAGGTGGAGCAGCGCTATGGCGTCCTCATCGAACGCGTCTTGCCGTTGAACTCGCCGGAGGAACACGAGCGGACTCACGGTCCTGCGCTGTGGCAACGCAATCCCGATCAATGCTGCAACCTTCGCAAGGTCGAACCGCTGCGGAGCAAGCTGGGCGAACTGCAGGCCTGGATCACCAGCATCCGCCGCGATCAGACCGTGCACCGCGCCAACGCCGGCAAAATCGAGTGGGACGCGAAGTTTGGCCTGGTGAAGATCAATCCCATCGCCGACTGGACTTCAAAGCAGGTCTGGCAATATATCCGCGAGCACGACACACCCTACAACGTGCTTCACGACAGCAATTACCCCAGTATCGGCTGCACTCACTGCACGCGCGCGGTGCACCCGGGAGAAGACCCTCGAGCCGGACGCTGGTCGGAATCGACGAAGACCGAGTGCGGCCTCCACGTCATCCAAGCCGCTGCGCAGTCCGCCGGAAACGGATAGGCAAAGTCCGGAACAGGTCTTTCGCCGCTACGGTTTGGTCATCTTCTCTGGCCGCACCAGTTGATCAAATTCTTCGCCTGTTAGATAGCCCAGCTTCAACGCCGCCTCGCGCAGGCTGCTGTGCTCCACGTGCGCCGTGTGGGCGATCTTCGCGGCATTGTCATATCCCACCTTCGGCGCCAGCGCCGTCACCAGCATCAACGAGTTCTTCACACACCAATCCACTTTGGCGCGATCGACCTCGATGCCTTTGATCATGTACTCGACATATCCATGGCAGGCATCGGCGATCAGCGTGACCGAGTGCAAAAAGTTGTAAATGATTACCGGCTTGTACACGTTGAGTTCGAAGTTGCCTTGCGATCCGGCGAAACCCACTGCGGCCGTCGCACCATGCACCTGCACGCAGACCATGGTCATCGCTTCGCACTGCGTCGGATTCACCTTGCCCGGCATGATCGACGACCCCGGCTCGTTCTCCGGAATCGATATTTCCCCCAGCCCGCAACGCGGCCCGGAAGCCAGCCAGCGGATGTCATTCGAAATCTTCATCAGTGAGGCCGCCAGCGTTTCCATCGCACCTTGTGCGAAAACAATCTCATCATGTGCCGAGAGCGCAGCGAACTTGTTGCCATGCGAGCGAAAGGGAAGTCCCGTCAGTTCCGCAATCTTTTTCGCCGCCCGCTCCGCGAATTCCGGATGCGTGTTCAATCCCGTGCCCACGGCCGTCCCGCCGATGGCCAGATCGTAAAGCCCCTCCAAGGCCTGCTCCAGCCGTTTGATATCGCGCTCCAGCAGCGCCGCCCATCCACCAAACTCCTGCCCAAAAGTAAGCGGCACCGCATCCTGCAAATGCGTGCGCCCAATCTTCACCACGTCATGAAATTGCTTCGCCTTCGCCTCAATCGCATCATGCACGTTGCGAATCGCCGGAATCAGCACATTTTTAACCCGCTCCGCCGCCGCAATGTGCATCGCCGCCGGAAACGTGTCGTTCGACGACTGCGACATATTGACGTCGTCATTAGGATGGATCGGTTTCTTCGACCCCATGACACCGCCGGCGATCTCGATCGCCCGGTTCGAGATGACCTCATTCACGTTCATGTTGGTCTGCGTGCCGCTGCCGGTCTGCCAGACGCGCAACGGAAACTGGTCATCCAGTTTCCCCGCAATCACTTCGTCAGCGGCCTGTACGATCAGCTTCGCCTTATCCGCCGGCAACTTGCCCAGATCCTGATTCACCAGCGCGCACGCTTTCTTCAGCGTGCCAAAAGCATGAATCAACTCCGGCGGCATGGTGTCGCGTCCAATGTTGAAGTGCAGCAGCGAGCGCTGCGTCTGCGCCCCCCAGTAAACGCTAGCCGGAACTTCAATCTGCCCCATGCTGTCGGATTCGGTGCGCATCTTTATGTTGGTGGTCACAGTGCGTGCATCTCCTGCAACCCATGCTGACGTCTGACCTTGATTTTGCTCTCGTCTTTTCGCGCCTGCGCGAGATCATAGGCAAGCTGCATCCGCAGCCATGTTTCTGGAGTGCTGCCGAATGCCTTCGAGAGCCGGATCGCCATCTCAGGACTGATCCCCGACTTGCCGTTGACTACGTTGTTGAGCGTTTGCCGGGTGACCCCAAGAATCTCGGCCCCTTCCGTGACGGACAGGCCTAAAGGTTCAAGACAAGCATTCCTTACAATACGTCCCGGGTGGGCCGGGTTTTTCATCGGCATAATAGTTCCCCTTTTTCCCTAGTGATAGTCGATCAGTTCAACATCAAACGCATCGGCGCCCTCGAAGCGGAATATGATTCTCCAATTCGCGCGAACGGTAACCGACCAAAAGCCCTTAAGGTTGCCCTTGAGCGGATGCAGGCGGTAGCCGGGCAGGTCTAGTTCTTGCGGCGCCGCCGCATCATCGAGGACGGTCAATATTTCCTGAATTGTATTCGCGAAATCAGGCCGTACTCCGCTATGATCGTCGCGTTCATAAAGTCGTTTAAGGCCGCGGTGCCTGAAACTCCTGATCATTATCGTACACCGTAAAGTGCACATTGTCACTTGTCAAGATTGTACAACCTCCCGGCAGCGCTACAGTGTCCTCCGGCCGTTTCTTCTGAACTTTCGCGCCTTCGCAATGTCCCCATGCTAAAATCAGCGGTTTCTGACCTCCGACATGCCCGACTTTCTCACCGCCGAAGAAGTCGACACTCTGCCCAAGGCCAAGACACGCTCGCATCCCGAGATGAGCACTGACGTGCTCGTGATCGGAGCCGGACCCACCGGTCTGGCCTGCGCCATCGAAGCCCAGAAGCTTGGCCTCAAGGTCATCGTCGTCGACAAAGGCTGTCTGGTGAATTCGCTCTTTCACTATCCTTCCGGCATGTTGTTCTTCACCACTCCAGAGCTGCTCGAAATCGGCGAGATTCCGTTTACCACAGCGAACCAAAAACCCACGCGTGAAGAGGCTCTTGAGTATTACCGCAAAGTCTCTGAACACTACCATCTCGATGTTCGACAATACGAGTGGGTCAAAACGGTCATGGGCGAAGATGGAAAATTCAGCATCACTGCCACCGATCGCTCCGGCCGCCCTCACGACTACCGCACGCGCAAAGTCATCGTCTCCACCGGATACTACGATCTGGCCAACCAACTCGGCCTGCCGGGTGAAGACTTGCCCAAGGTCTCTCACTATTACGCCGAGGCTCATCCCTACTACGACACCGATGTGCTGGTGATCGGCGGCAAGAACTCCGCGGCCATCGCCGCGCTTGATCTATGGCGCCACGGCGCCCGCGTCACCCTGGTTTATCGCGGCCAGCGTCTGCACCACCACGTGAAATATTGGATCAAGCCCGACATCGAAAATCGTATCAAGAACGGGGAAATCGAAGCCCATTTCGAAAGCCATGTGCAGGAAATCGGAGTGGATCACGTCGTCATCGCGACACCTGGCGGGGCCATCCGCTTGAAAAACGATTTCGTGCTGGCCCTGATCGGCTACCATCCCGATTACGATTTCCTGCGCAGCATGGGTATTGAACTCTCGGAGGAGCAGTGCCGTCCCGTGTGCGATCCCGTCTCGCTCGAAAGCAACGTTCCGGGAATCTATGTCGCAGGTGTGATCGTCGCCGGCTCGCGCACCAACGAAATCTTCATCGAGAACGGCCGCTTCCACGGCAAGCAAATCGCCGACGATTTAAAAAGAAAATTACTTCCAGGTTCTTAACTCTCAGCAGGCTCCCATTCCCAAACCTCGCCTCCACCAATTACCCTAACCACTCCAATGGAACCGCGACCAGAGCACGCCACACCGTCGATCTCGCTCGCTTCGTATTCGCGGCTCCTGCGCGGCAACCGCAACTTCCGCCGCCTCTGGCTGGCGCAGATTGTCAGCGAGATCGGCGACTGGTTCTACACACTTTCTATTTACACGCTGCTCTTGCAATTGACCGGACACGCCAGTTCCGTTGCGCTGGCGCTGGTGCTGCAGGTTCTGCCGCAGACTTTTATCGGTCCAACGGCAGGGGTCGTGAACGACCGCCTGCGCCGCAAACACGTCATGATTGCCGCAGATCTGGTCCGCGTCGTCGTCGTTCTGGCCATGCTGCTGGTTCGCTCGCAATCCACAGTATGGCTTGTCTATCCGCTGCTCTTGGCCGAGACCTTAATGGCCGCTTTCTTCGAACCGGCGCGCAATGCGGTGATCCCGAATATCGCCAGGAAAGGCGAGGTACTCATCGCCAACACGCTTTCTTCGGCCACTTGGTCGGTCAACCTGTTGATTGGCGCTTCGGTAGGCGGGGTCGTCGCAGCCTTCTTCGGACGCGATGCCGTGTTTATCCTCAATGCCCTGTCATTCCTTGCCTCAGCCATTCTCATCGCCGGAATGCGCTTTGCCGAGCCCCACGCCGAAGCCGCGCTTCCATTGCGCCCGCGCGATCTCGTCGATTTTTCTCCCGTGCTCGAAGGCATTCGCTACGTCCGCAGTCACCGCACTCTGCTGCCCGCGGTCTTCGCCAAAGCTGGAGAGCTCATGATCGGCCCCAGCTGGGTCATCTTCACAGTGATGGGCGCGCACGAATTCGCGGTGCACTGGCATAACGTCGATGCGGCCCGCGGAGGTATGCTCGGCATGAGCATCCTGCTCGGCGGACGCGGCTTGGGAGCGCTCGTGGGCCCGCTGATCGCAGCCCGCTGGGCCGGCCGCAGCGACCGGCGGCTGCAACTCGGCATCCTCTTCGGCTACCTCACCGTCGCCGCAGGATACACAACTCTAGGCAGCTGCCGAACGGTGTGGCTTGCCAGCGCCTGCGCGCTGCTCGCACACGCCGGAGGCTCGACCGTCTGGGTTTTCTCTACGACCTTGCTCCAGCTTCATACCGACGACCGTTTTCGCGGCCGCGTCTTCTCCGCCGACCTCGGCTTCTCAATGTTCACCATCGCCGCCGGCGCTTACCTCTGCGGGCGCCTGCTGGACGACGGCTTTGCCGCGCACACCGTCGCAACCTACACCGGACTGGTCATGCTGATCCCCGCAGTGCTGTGGACTTTGGCTATGCGGGTGGGAAGACCGCAAGAAGCCGCGCAGTGATGTGCATGCGTAACGTGATGTGCGTGCGTAACGTGATGTGCATGGGGTAACGTGGAAGAGCGGGCGCTTCAGCGCCGCGTCAAGCGGCGTAGCGGAAATGGGCTTTAGCCCTCCGGCGTCTATCCCGCCAGCCGGTCGATCTTCGCCGCCATAATAAAATCGCTCTCGGTCAGCCCATTGATCTTGTGTGTCCAGAGCGTGATCTCGGCTTTGCCCCACCCCAGCAGAATATCCGGATGGTGTCCCTGCTCCTCCGCCAGCGCGCCCACGCGATTCACAAAATCAAGCGCCTGCTTGAAGTCGGGGAACGCGAATCTTCGAGTAATGTGGTGCTCGTCGTACACGCTCCACTTTGGCACATGCGTGTGCAGCGTCTCGAGCTGCTTGCCCTTTAACGGAGGCACTCCGCCGCGGCAGGGTACGCATTTTTTCTCGGCTAGTTGTTCGGTCATGGCTCCCCACAATTAACTCCTTTGCGGAATGCGAGTCAAGGCCGGCCACGCGAAAGCGCCACGCCCAATGATTTCCCGAAACAATGATTTCCTGAAACCTGCGGCATGCGCTCCGCATCTTTAATATTCCGCCGTCACTAGGGTGAGGTCCGTTTCCAGGAAAGAAAATGGCTGCCGCGCCCTCGCAACCGAACCCGAATCAGCTCAACCAGAACCCTCCGGTCACCAATCCATGGTTGATTGCTATCGCGGTCATGCTGGCGACCTTCATGGAAGTGCTCGACACTTCTATCGCCGCAGTCGCCCTACCCTACATCGCCGGCAGTCTTTCCGCCACCAATGACGAAGCCACCTGGGTGTTGACCAGTTATCTTGTGGCGAACGCCGTAATCTTGCCGGCCAGCGGATGGTTTTCGCTGCGCTTCGGCCGCAAGCGTTTTCTGATCACATGCATTGTCATCTTCACAATTTCTTCCTTCGCCTGCGGATCGGCTACCGGTCTCGCTCTGATTCTGATTGCGCGCGCCGTACAGGGCGCTGGCGGAGGCGCGCTCCAACCGCTCTCCCAGGCAATCCTTCTCGAAACCTTTCCGCCGCAGAAACGCGGCATGGCCATGGCCGTGTTTGCCCTGGGAGTGGTCGTCGCCCCGGTCCTGGGCCCCACCCTCGGCGGCTGGCTCACCGATACCTATTCCTGGCGCTGGGCTTTCTACATCAATATCCCCGTGGGAGTCTTCGCCATTTTCATGATTTCCCGCTACGTGCAAGACCCGCCGTACGTGAAGAATGCAAAGCCAGGAAAATTTGACGGCATCGGCCTGGGCCTGCTCGGCGTTTGGCTCGGCGCTCTGCAAATTATTCTCGACAAAGGTCAGGAAGATGATTGGTTCGGCGCCACCTGGATTCGCTGGGCTGCCGTCATTCTCGTCGTGAGCTTCGTCGCGTTTCTAGTACGCGAACTCCGGCACAAGCAGCCTTTGGTCGACCTGCGCATCTTCCGCCATCGCAATTTCACCCTTGGATGCGTGCTGATCGGCCTGTTCGGAGCGTCGATCTATGGCCTGATCACGCTGCTTCCGTTGTTTTATCAGGAACTCATGGGCTACACCGCTCTCGCCGCGGGTTGGGTCGTCAGCCCGCGCGGCATCGGTGCGATCGTCGCCATGCCCATCATCGGTTACCTCACGGCGAAAATCGATAATCGCTGGCTCATCGCGTTTGGCTTCTTCCTGTTCGCGCTGGCCAGCCTCTGGTTCGGCGAAGTCAATCTGGGCATCGGCCCGTGGACCTTCCTATGGGCCATCCTGATCAGCGGTTTCGGTTCGGGCTGCGTCTTCGTCCCGCTCTCTACCACCGCCATGGCGTTCCTGAAGAACGAAGAAATCGGCAACGCCAGCGGACTGTATAACCTGTTCCGCAACATCGGAGGCAGCATCGGAATCTCGGTCGTGAATACCATCGTCGCCCGCCACGAGCAATTGCACCGCACCGAACTCGCAGGCTCCATCAACCCTGCCCGTCCCAGCGTGCAAGGCGCGCTTCAGGCCTCGCAGAACTATCTGACCGCACAGGGCGCCTCACCCACCACCGCCTTGCACCGCGCCTACGGTTTGCTCAACCTGGCTCTCGGCGGACAGGCGCGCCTCTGGTCTTACGTCGACGACTTCCGCTACATGGCCCTCGCCTGCTTCGGCTGCGTTCCCATTGTCTTCATGCTGAAAAAGGCGGTCAGGAAAGGCCCGGCCGGAGCCGCCCATTGAACCAGGTTCAGGATTTTCGAACCAGATAGGGAAACCGCCTAAAGTCCCGAAGGGACGAATGAAAATAGCCCGCCAGTTCACTGGCGGGAACGACTCGCCGTTTGATCTGGACTATTTCAAGGAACTCGTGGGCGTAAAGGGCAACACCCGCATACAATCGGTTTAGGGTTGAACGCCGAGCAGTGTATTCACGGTGAAAGGCGCTCCTCCGCCGTCTTCCTGAACCGTACCGCTGGGTCCAACTACGAAGAATTCGTCCGCCGAGGTGACTGTTACATACCCATAATTGTCAGCCGTGATCGAGACAGGAATCTGAGAGATGATGGTAAGCGACGTGACGGCATAGTTCTTCTTTGCCACTTCGACGGGTACCGCTGTCAGGCTGGTACCGATCACAAGGTACTCGGCGTTCGCCCCCAGTAACGTCAGCGCCGAACTGCCGCCGGTCAACGGAAGAGCGACGGTCTTTTCCAGCGTGAACGTTGTCGTGTCATACGACGAAGTAATTGTATCGACCCTCTTATAAGCGTAAAGCTCTACGCCATCCATAGCGGAACCGTGAGCTTGATCGATCACGTATAGAAAACGCGTGACGGTACCCGCGGATACGTTGTAAGACTTGCTGCCTTCCACGACCGAACCAATCTGGCCGAACGGCCCCAGCGATCCTGATCCGTAGCAACCGCTTCCGGTTCCAATCGAACCGCACACCGTCCAGTACAGCGTGGACTTGTCATTGTTCGTCGTGTAGGTCGTGAACAAGCCGGAATCGATAGTCGCCGCGTGGCAGAAGAGGCTGCCAAACATAAACAGAAACGAAAGAAGCAGAGCCGGTCGGTTGAACATAAGAAAGTTTCCTCCTCGCAAAAGTTCAGCAATCTTACCCGAACATTATTGCTGATTTGTTACAAATTATCGTGATGAAACGACGACGAGCCGCGCCGGATGGCAAAAAAAGGCCCCACTCTCGCGAGCAGGGCCTTTGACTTTACTGACGGCTGAAAGCTGATAGCTGACAGCTGTTCTTAGTACATGCCTTCCATGCCGCCGCCGCCGTGTCCACCCGGCATCGGAGCTTCCTTCTTTTCCGGAATCTCCGCGACCAGGGCTTCGGTGGTCAGCATCAGGGCTGCGATCGAGCCGGCGTTGGTGAGAGCGGTGCGCACTACCTTCGTGGGATCGAGCACGCCCGCCTTGACCAGATCTTCGTACTCGCCGGTCAACGCGTTGTAGCCGAAGTTGATGTCCTTCGAGTCGCTGATCTTGCCCAGAACCACCGCACCCTCTTCGCCGGCGTTCTCGGCGATCTGGCGCAGGGGCTCCTGCAAGGCCTTCTTCACGATGTTGACACCGATCTGCTCGTCACCTTCCAGCTTCAGCTTGTCGAGAGCCGGGACGCAACGGGCCAGCGCTACTCCGCCGCCGGGGACAATGCCTTCTTCCACGGCTGCGCGCGTCGCATGCATGGCATCTTCCACGCGGGCTTTCTTTTCCTTCATTTCGGTTTCGGTTGCGGCGCCGACTTTGATCACGGCTACGCCACCGACCAGCTTGGCCAACCGCTCCTGCAACTTCTCGCGGTCGTAGTCGCTGGTGGTCTTGTCGATCTGGCTGCGAATTTCCTTTACG
>Ga0209380_10002479_pt1 | contig 11782 bp, 9 predicted proteins | sample HubBroMetageWFT6_FD_188347 | JGI IMG/M metagenome (GOLD analysis project Ga0209380, IMG submission 188347) | Warmed and freeze-thawed soil microbial communities from the Hubbard Brook experimental Forest, New Hampshire - Hubbard Brook CCASE Soil... | ecosystem: Environmental > Terrestrial > Soil...
AGCCGCCGGCCGCGGGCGGCGCGGTCCTCGATCGCGCGCACGCCGGCGCGGGTCGCCGAGTCTTCGAGCCGCTCCCCGAGATAGCGATAGAAATACATGATGCTTTCTTCCGGCTCCGAGCGCGCCTGCGCCGCCGTCTCCGCGACATAGACCGGCGCCCGCAGAAAAACCCGGCCCTCGCCCGGATGTCCTCCTTCTTTCCAGCCCTCGCGGTAGGCCTTGATGTTGGGGGCGAGTTCGGCAAGGGTGCCGAGGCGGACTGCGACGAACACGCCGTGACCGAGCTTGCCGATCGCCGGAAAGGTATCGGGGCTGTTGGCGGCGATGCGGATCTCCGGCCAGGGTTTTTGGTAGGGCTTGGGCGTCGCCCGTACGTTTTGGAACGAGTAGTACTTGCCCGAATAGGAGAACGGGTCCTCGGTCCATGCCTTCTTAAGGATCTCGAGGGTCTCGGCGAAGCGCTCGCGACTCTCGCCATAGGGCACGCCATAAGCTTCGTAGGTGCGCGGGAAGCCGCTGCGCCCGACGCCGAAGATCAGCCTTCCATGGCTTATCTGATCTACCGTGGCGGCCTCTTCTGCCAGGCGCAGCGGGTGGCAGAGCGGCAATACCTGGACGCCGGTGCCGATCTTCATGCGTTTGGTGCGGGCCGCGATGGCGCTGGCAATCGTCAACGGCGCAGCGCAGACCGACCGGTCGGGCGCGACGTGGATTTCCGCCAGCCACATCGCATCGAGACCCCAGCGCTCGGCCGCTTCAACCTGTTCGAACGACTCGGCGAAAGCCTCCGGCTGGCTCACGCCCGCCGGGCATTGAAACTCGTGAAACATGCCGAATTCGAACGCCATCTGCCGCTTCTCCTTTTTGTGTCGCAGCGACACTCTAAGGTCGATGAAGCGCCGATGCCAGCTAAGAAAAGGTGCCGGCTCGGTTGCGATTGTCACAGCCCCGTCATCGAACGAGCTGCCCGGCAGTCCTGTAAAACGCCGCTAACTTCCTATCTTAATATTAAAGACCGGCCGTCCAGCTTCAAGTCAGCTGATCACTATAATGGGAAAACGTGGCTCTTGATTAAATTAATATAAAATTGATCACTTTCCGTCAAAAGATAGTCCATGGTTTATGTGGAATGGACGAATTTTTGATGATATAGTGACGAACTTCTGACGGCAGACGCTTCATCCTGACTAACGAATCCTTAACGTTTATTGTTGGTAAACGGCACACCTGCCCGAAACACGTACAGTGACCGATTTCGATGAAATTTGTGAAGAGGCGATAGGTAGCGCCCGACCATTGGGCGCCGCCGCCGATTTCATTGAAGCCTGCCGACTCTATCTCGCTCAGCGCAGATTTCCCGACGACGAATTCTCTATCTTTTATAGCCGGCTCAGCGAAGCCTTGTTGCACCGGGGATGGCGTGAACATGCTGCCGAATGCGCCCGCGTTGCGTTCGAGTTCCGGCCCGTTCAGGAAGAAATAGCCAATCTCTGCGCTTGGGTGTTCAGCAATTCCGGGCGCCACGAGGAAGCCGCGGCGGCCTACGAGCGATTGCTGGAAATGCGTCCCCGATGGGCCGAAGGCCACCGTCACGCGAGTGGCTCGCTTGCCGCCGCCGGACTGCTCGATCGCGCCATTCTGCATGCCGGCAGAGCCAGCGAACTCGATCCGGATTCGTTTGAATTCGCCGTTCACGCCGCCTGCCTCTGCGAGAGTGCAGGCCTATACGAGGATGCCATAGACTATCTGATGCGCGCGGCGACCATTGCGCCCGCCGTCAGCACTGTATGGCGGCAAATTTCGGGCCTGAAATTCGCCCTCCAGGAGCCCGAGGACGCCGTGGCTCTTGCGCTGCGTGCCCTGTCCCTGGCACCCGGCGATCGGCAGAACGCGCTGCATGCCGGCGAGCTGCTGCTGCGCACCGGGCGCTTTGACGAGGCAGCCGACATCATCGCCGGCACGATCGAGGTGCACCCGCGGGATGAGGTCGCGCTTCGGCTGCTGTCCGCAGCGCAGATGCTGCGCGGCCGGATCGCGGACGCACTCGACGCGATCGACCGGGCGCTCTCGCTAGTCCCGGAAAAAGCGGAATACCATTTGCACCGAGCCAACCTGCTGTACCGCCTCGGCCGCCTTGACGAAGCGGCCGAGGCGTTCGGCCGGGCGGCAGCGCTCGATCCGTCAAACCCCGACGCCAAGCGCTCGCAGCTCACGGTCTATTTCGACAGCGGCCGCTTTACCGAGGCGCTCGCCGTCGGCGGAGAACTGATCCGTGCCGCGCCGGAAAACGAAGAATATGCGCAGGCGATGCTGCAGGTCCTGAACCGCCGGTTCGAGACCTTGGACGGCGATTACGTCGTGCTGAGCGAGCGCGCCTCGCGACCGCATCGGGAGCCGCGAACGCCTCCCGGGTTTTTCGAGAGACTGCGTACCCAGGGCCGCGTCGTCCACGCGCTCATTATCCGCGAGACCCGCACGCGGTTCGGCGACTCGAAGCTCGGATACGGCTGGGCATTGCTCGAACCGACTGCGCACATCCTGATGCTGTCCCTCGTATTCGCAGTGTTGATGCGCGGCCGGCCGCCGATCGGCGAGGAATTCTTCATCTTTTATTATACAGGGATCATTCCCTATCACATGTTCGTGCACACCAGCAGCAGCATGACTTACGCCATTGCGGGCAATGGCTCGTTGTTGCAGCTGCCGCTGGTCGGCACTTTCGATGTGCTGATGGCGCGAGGTCTGCTCGAACTGCTGACCGATACGCTGGTGGCGGCCCTCCTTCTGGCGGGTTTCGGCGCGCTCGGGCTCGGCGCGCTGCCGCAGGATTTTGCCGGCGTCTCGACCTCACTCCTGGTTGTCTGGCTGCTCGGCTGCGGGTGTGGCTTCCTCAATGCGGTGATCAATGCATTCGCCAAGTCGTGGGACAAGATCTGGGCTCAGTTGACCCGTCTCTTGTACTTCTGTTCCGGAATTTTCTATGTGCCGGGAATGATGCCGGAGTGGATCCGCGACATCCTGGCTTGGAACCCGCTGTTGCACGCGGTCGACTGGTTCCGCTCGAGCTTTTTTCGGGAATACGAGCCGCACTGGCTCGACCGCTCCTATCTGCTGACGTTCGCCGTCGTCACGTTGTTGGCGGGGCTTGGCCTGGAGCGCGGGTTGCAGCGCCGGCTTTACGAGCCGCTATGATCATGCTCGACCGGGTCTGCAAGTCGTATCGCACGAAAGTCGGTCGGAAGACCGTGCTCGACCAGGTCAGCACGGTCTTCCAATCCGGTCACAACTTCGGAATCCTCGGGCCGAACGGGGCCGGCAAGTCGACATTGATCCGGCTCCTCGCAGGCTCCGAGCCGCCGGACAGCGGAATCGTCCGGCGCTTCGCCCGGGTGTCGTTCCCGCTCGGCTTCGGCGGCACGTTTCACGGCGCCCTCTCCGGCCGGGAAAATGTTGCGTTCATCGCCCGCATCTACGGAGCGGCGATACGCACCACGATAGACTATGTTGAAGACTTCTCTGAGCTCGACGAATACTTCGAGATGCCGGTGAATACCTATTCGGCGGGGATGCGCGCGCGGCTGGCTTTCGCCACCTGCCTTGCTATCGATTTCGACGTCTACCTGATTGACGAGGTGACCGAGATCGGCGACCAACGGTTCCGTCGTAGATGCGCGGAGGCATTCCGCGAGCGCATGCTGCGGTCCGACATAATTCTCGTAACCCACAATCCTCATACAATCCGGCAGTATTGCGACAGAGGCGCTGTCCTCGCCAATGGGCGGCTGACATTGCACGAGGATATCGGCACAGCGTTGGAATCTTACCATCGCCTGCTGCAGGAGAGTGCCTGATGGCTGCGCAACGAACACGCGCGCGGCCTGCTGGCGATTGGATCGGCCCGCCGCCCTCGCAGGCGCGCGGACCCGCCGTTACCGCCGGACTTCCGGTACCCGCCGAGGACGGCGGAGCAATCGCCGTTTTTCAGGGGCAGGAATTCGCTGCACGCCGCCGGCGCGTCCCGGTTCGCCTGTTGTCGCTGGTTGTCGTCGTACTAGTGCCGGCGACGCTGGCGGCGGTGTATTTTTTCCTGATCGCTGCCGACCAGTACGTCGCCGAATTCCGCTTTGCATTGCGCACTGTCGAACCCGTCCGAGCCGAGGTCGGCGGGTTGCTCCAAGGAAGTGTCGCGCCCTCGCCGGTCGGTGTGGACTCATATGCCGTCGTCCAATACCTCGGCAGCCGCGATGTCATCGACGAGCTCGGCAAAACGCTCGACCTGCGCGAGATGTTTTCGCGGCCGGAAGCCGATTGGCTGACGCGGCTGCAGCTCCCGGTCTCCATCGAAGAGCTGGTCAGGTACTGGAAAAGCCAGGTGGACGCGTTCTACGACATCACCAACGGGACGATCGTGGTCCGGGCCAGCGCCTTCACCCCGCAGGATGCGTTGCAGTTGGCGCGGGGGGTCCTCGCCTCGGCAGAGCGCCTGGTCAACGATTTGTCGGCGCGGGCGCGGCACGACACTCTGTCGAATTCGGAGAAGGAAGTGCGCCGCGCCGAACGGCGGCTCAAGGCGACGCTGGCGCGGCTTCGCGAGTTTCGCGACCGCGAGGGCATCATCGATCCGCGCAAAACTGCCGACGCCACACAGGCGCTGGCTGGCCGGATACGCGACGAGATCGTCCGTGCCGACACCGAATTGTCCACTGTCAAGCATTACATGCGGGCCGACGCTCCGTCCGTCAGGATGCTGGACGCCCGCATACAATCGCTGCAGGCTCAGCTCCACTCGGTGGAAAGCGAGGTGACCGACACCGAGAAATCGCGTTCCGAGGTTCTGTCGCGGGTGATGGGATCATATGAACGGCTCGAGAGCGAGCGGACGTTCGCCGAGAAAGCCTATCAGCGCGCATTGGAGGCGCTCGACCGGGCGCGCATGAACGCCGACCGCCAGCAAGTCTACATTGCAGGCTTCGTTCAGCCGAGCCTTCCCGAGGAACCACTTTATCCGCGCCGGTTGCGCAATGCCGGCACCGCTCTTTTTCTCTGCTGCGCCGTTTGGCTGATCGGCGCCTTCATTGTCCAGACGGTGCGAGAGCACCTGTAGACGGCACTGAAACGGGTTTTGCGTCGAACGGGAGCTGTCGGAAGAAAGACATCATGGCGACGCTCGAAATCGACCCCCTCCCTCGACTGCTGTCGGCGCCGCCGATCACGGCCTCGCCCTTTCGTCACGTCCGTCGCAGACGCAAAAGGCTCGCCTTGATTTCGAGTCACGACGATTTGTGCGGGATCGCGGCTTATGCGCGTTGTTTGGAAAAGCAGCTGAATGATGTTTTCGAGGTTACGGTATTCGACCTGGATCAGTATCTGCTGCGCAGCACGCATGGCCGCGTCAGAAAATTCGGCGACCGGCACATTCTGGATATATGCCGTGAAATAAGAGACTACGAGGCCGTCAATCTGCAACTCGAGCATGGCACATTGGGCAGAGATTGCCACGACATTCATCGGCGGTTTTCCTGGATTCTGCGCGCCGCGCCCCGGCTCTCGGTGACGTTCCACACCGTGTTCCAATGCGAGGCCTTCAATTATCGGGAGTACTTCAGAGAGCTTCTGAAGCGCAATTTCGCAAGAGCGATTGCAATGAGCACGCAGTACAATCGCGAGCACCTGCTGTCGGCGGGGCTGGCCAGCCGCCTTCGGCGCGCGCAGCGCTTCAAGCCCGTCACTCTGATCGTGCATACCCGTCGCGACCTCTCACAGATGAAATTCGCATACGGCATGCGGAACGTGTATGACCATCCCCTGTCGTTTCTGTCCGCCGCCGAGGTGGCGGAAGTTCGGCGCGGCGCGTCGCGGAAAAAATTTCCGGTGCTCGACAATGTCCCGGCCGGAAGCAGACTGATCGGGGTTTTCGGCTTTCTCGGGCGCTACAAGGGGTTCGATACCGTCGTCAGGGCACTGCACCACCTGCCAAAAGATCATCACCTGCTGATTTTCGGCGGGGTCCATCCCAATGAAATCAAGCGCCACCAGTCCATCCATCGATCCGGTCGTCTCGTCATTGTTCGACGCCGGTTATGTCGATACCAGTGTGGCCGAGCGGATCCTATCCAGTGGGGAGGGGACCGCGCCGGCGGTCTCGGTCGCCGTTGACAGCTCGATGCGCGATCTGCTGATCGAGCATCCAAAGGATCTGTCGGATCGCATTCATTTTATGGGGGCCCAGAGCGACGCCGATTTCCTCGGCGGCATGGCGATCTGCGACGCCGTCGTGTTCCCTTACCTCGAAGTCGGGCAATCCTCGTCCGGCCCGATTTCCCAGGCATTGGAGCTGGGCTGCCGTGTGATTGCTTCGCGGACCCACACCTTTATTCAGCTCAGCCGATATCACCACAATCTTATCGAGTTCTTCGACATCGGCAACCACCTCGAACTGGCCGGCCGCGTCCGAGCGCGGCCGCAATTCGAGCGGGGCGACCATCTCCCGGCATTCAACGTCGAGACCAACAAGGCGGTCTACCTCGCCGCCAACGGCTCTCCCGCCGCGGCTTCCCGGGTCAGAGTTTGACCCAAAGTCAAATTGCTCGCGACAATCCGTCTCTGCGAACCTATGATCAAGGCTGATTTGGAGGTGCCGAACTGAGGAGCGCAGAATGAGAAACGGGTTTCGCGTTTATGATTCCGATACGCATGTCAACCCTGCCGCGGAGGTGCTGGAGCGCTACGTCGACCCGGCCTTTCGGGCGCGCCTTGGCGAGCTGTCGCCTTACCGGTTTGCGGTCGGGCAAGGAGCTGTCGGCGGTGTGGAAGGGCTCCATAATTATCGCGTCGGGACGAAATACTACCGGCGGGTTCTTGGCGAGCGCGCGCCCCGCGATACCTTCACGGGGCGCGAAACGAAATGGATGGGCAGCAAGATGCCGCGGCCCGGCGTGCAGGACGACCAGGCTGAGAACCGCGTCAAGGACATGGATGACGAAGGGACCGATGCTCATTTCTTGATACCAACCTCCTGGCTCAGCGCCGTCGGCCTTCCCGACCCGGCGCTCGAAATCGGTCTCATACGCGCCTACCACCGGCACATGTCGGATTTTTGCGGGCAATATCCGACGCGCCTCAAGAGCATGATCGTTGCGTCAACCCGCGTTCCGGAGGAAGCCGTGCGCGAGATCCGCGAATGGGGCAAATCGAAATGGGCAGTCGCGGTGATGCCGTTGCTCGCGAAGGACCTGCCGGCGGATCATCCCGATTTGAGCCCGATCTGGGAGGCGGCCCAGGAATACGATCTGCCGATCGCCAACCACAGCTTTACGTGGAACCCGCCCTACTACCCGGGGTACGAGGATCTCTGGGAAAACATCTTCCTCAGCCGTCTCGCTGCGCATCCCTGGGGTGCGATGCGGTTTGTTGGATCCTTCATTGGCGGCGGGCTGTTCGACAAATACCCGAAGCTGCGGATGGGCGTGCTCGAATGCGGCTTTGGTTGGCTGCCGTTCTGGGCCAGACGCATGGACGAGCAGGCGGTCTATGTCGGCGGCACTGCGCCGCTCAAGCAGAAGCCGAGCGAATACATGGCGAGCGGTCGGTTCTTCTGCAGCATCGAGCACCACGAGGGAGAGGACATGTTCAACTATGTCAACCACTTCCTCGGCGATGACATTCTGATGTACGCCTCCGACTATCCCCACTCGGAATGCCAGTTCCCCGAGTCGGTCGACAACATCATCGCCTGGTCCAGCCTCAAAGAGGATACGAAGAAGAAACTCCTCTTCGACAATGCGAACCGGTTCTTCAGACAGGCCTGATCCCACAGACGCAACGAGGAGAGCCGCCATGAGAAACGGCCTTCGCGTTTATGATGCCGACACGCATGTCAGTCCTTCCGCAGAGGTCCTCGAGCGCTACCTCGACCCGAGCTTTCGGCCGCGGCTCGCCGAGTTGGCGCCCTATCGCCATGACGCCGGCGACGGTCTGCACTCTTACAGCTTCGGCCGGAAATTTTATCGCCGCGTCCTCGGCGAGGCGACGCCGCGCGAGACCTTCACTGGCCGCGAATCGCGCTGGCGCGGCAGCAAGATGCCGCGCCCCGGCGTGCAGGACGCCAATGCAGCCAACCGCGTCCTGGACATGGACGACGAAGGGACGGATGTGCATTTCCTGATCCCCGGCTCGTTCATGAGCTTTGTCGGGCTCGACGACCCGACTTTCGAGGTCGCGATGGCGCGCGCCTATCACCGCCACATCGCCGATTTCTGCGGCCAGTCCCCGAACCGGCTGAAGAGCTTGATCGTCGCCTCGGCCCGCGTTCCCGAGGAAGCCGTGCGCGAGATCCGCGAATGGGGTAATTCGAAATGGGCGGTGGCGGTCAAACCGTTGATGCCGACCGACATCCCGCCCGATCATCCCGATCTCGAGCCGATCTGGCGGGCGGCGGAGGAACACGACCTGCCCATTGCGCACCACAGCTCGACCTGGAACCCGCCGTACTATCCCGCTTATCGCGACGTCTGGGACAACATCTTCCTCGGCCGGCTCGCTTCCCATCCATGGGGAGCGATGCGGTTTGTCGCCTCCTTCATCGGTGGCGGCATCATGGACCGTTACCCTAGCCTCAGGATGGGCGTGCTCGAATGCGGCTTCGGCTGGCTGCCGTTCTGGGCGCGGCGCATGGACGAGCAGGCGGTCTATGTCGGCGGCACTGCGCCGCTTAAACTGAAACCGAGCGAATACCTAACCAGCGGCCGCTTCTTCTGCAGCATCGAGCGCCAGGAAGGCGAGGACATGTTCAACACCGTCACCCAATATCTCGGTGACGAGGTGCTGATGTACGCCTCAGACTACCCGCATTCGGAGTGCCAGTTTCCGGAGTCGATCGACAATATCCTCGTCTGGTCGAGCGTTAGCCCCGACCAGCGGCGCAAGCTGTTCTGGGACAACGCGAACCGTTTCTACAAGCAGACCTGACTGCTTGACTCGATAATTGTCGTCACCCCGCGAGAGGCGGGGGCCAGGGCAACTGTTTCAACCCTGCTCCCTAGATTCGCGCTTTCGCGGGAATAACGACAAACGATCACAAATCCAAGACTATTTCGCGCCGACCTCTGAGGCGTTTATCTTGATTGAGGCCTGCTCGCGGAGCTTGAAGCGCTGGATCTTGCCAGTGGCGGTCTTTGGCAGGTCATCGACAAAGGCAATCCAGCGCGGGCATTTGAAGGGGGCGAGCAACTCCTTCGCGTGGCCTTCGAGAGCCCGCTCGAGATCCTCGCCTGCTCGGATGCCGGGCTTGGCGACGACAAACGCCTTTGGCTTGATCAGGCCGTTCTCGTCGGGGGCGCCGACGACGGCCGCCTCGAGCACATCCTCGTGCGCGACGAGCGCCGCCTCGACTTCGGCGGGCGACACGTACATCCCGCTGACCTTCATCATGTCGTCGCTGCGGCCGCAATAGACGTAATAACCGTCTTCGTCCTCGAAATATTTGTCGCCGGTGCGGGTCCACGGGCCCATGAACGTCGCCCTGCAGCGCTCGCGATTGTTCCAGTAGTAGGCGGCGCTAGTCGGCCCGTTTACCAACAGGTCGCCGATTTCGCCGCGGCGGACGGGCCTTTCCTCCTCGTCGACGATTCTCAGCTGATAGCCCGGGATTGGTCTGCCGGTCGTGCCGTACCGCACCTTGTCCGGCCAGTTGCTGAGAAAAATGTGCAGCATCTCGGTCGAGCCGATGCCGTCGAGAATATCGACCCCGATCCGCACCGACCAGCGCCGGCCAATCTCCTGCGGCAGCGGCTCTCCCGCCGAAACGCAACGGGTCAGGGCGAGCTCGTCGCGTGACGGCAGATCGTTGCCGGCGAGCATCGCATTGTAGAGGGTCGGAACCCCGTAAAAGATCGTCGGCCGGTGCTCGCACAACACGCGGCTGACCGCCACCGGCGTCGGCCGCTCGGCCATCAGCACGCTGGTGGCGCCGACCGCCAGCGGAAAGGTCAGCGCATTGCCGAGCCCATAGGCGAAGAACAGTTTTGCCGCCGAGAACACGACATCGCTTTCATCGATGCCGAGCACCGGGACGGCATAGAGCTCGGCCGTCTGCATCAGGCTCGAATGGATGTGCACGGTGCCCTTTGGCCGGCCCGTCGACCCCGACGAGTAGAGCCAGAAGCACGGCTCGTCCGGATGGGTCGGCGCAGTGTCGGACGCCGTCGGCATCTCGGCGAGCAAAGCGGCGAGCGAGTACTCCGGCGTATCGCCCCCGGAGACGATCAGCGCCGGCCGCGGCCCCGGCAACAAGCCCAATGCAGCATTCATGACCGGCAGCAACGGCGCGGAGACGACGACGGCGCGGGCGCGGCTGTCGGCCGCCATGAAGGCGAATTCGGTGGCAGCCAGCTGGGTGTTGACCGCAACCGGAATGGCCCCGGCCTTGATCGCGCCGAGAAAGGCGGTCGGGAAATCGATTGTGTCATGAAGGCAAAGGACGATGCGCTGCTCCGGATGAATGCCGAGCCGGCGCACGAGATTGGCAAACCGGCTCACCCGTTCGGCGAGCTCGGCATAGCTGTAATGGCCACGATCGTCGATGAAAGCCGTCTTCGCGCCGCGCCCGGCAGCGACGTTTCGCCCAATCAGATCGGCCGCGGCATTGTATCCCGTAGAGTTCTCACTGCTCATCTGCATTCTCCCGGGCCGCAACCAGTCGAGATCCGCTGCGACGCCATTATATTCCCTGCATGCAGCGGTCAAGCAGCGCTCGCGATCTTTCCGACCCTGCGGGCGAGCGGGACGACTATCTCTGCCGCCTCGGGGAGCGGGTACGCGAGGAACGGGCCCGCCGCGGCATGACGCGCCGGATTCTGGCGCGCGATTCAGGTCTGTCGGAGCGTTATCTCGCGCAGCTCGAAAGCGGGAAAGGCAATCTCTCGATCAAATTGCTGCGCCGCGTCTCCGACGCGCTCAACCTGCCGCTTCCCAGGCTGCTCGGCGGCGAGCCGGCCGAACCGGCCGAATTGGGGCGGATCGTCGAGCTGTTGCGCCGCCTGCCGCCGGATCGGCTCGGGCAAGCGCGGGCGCTGCTCGACGCGCATTTCGCCGCGCCCGACCCTCAGGCGCGGCAACGGCGCATAGCGCTGATCGGGTTGCGCGGCGCCGGCAAATCGACCTTGGGCAACCGTCTGGCGCGTCATCTCGATGTGCCGTTTATCGAGCTCGACGCCGAGATCGAGCGGGATTTCGGTCTGTCGCTCGGCGAGATCTTCGCCCTCTCCGGCCAATCCACTTACCGCCGGTCCGAACGACGCGCCTTGGACGGGGTGCTCGACCGCCACCCGGGATTTGTGTTGGCGGCGGGCGGCAGCATCGTCGCCGAGTCCGAAACTTATGACGAGCTCCTCGCGCGCTGCTTTACGGTTTGGATCAAAGCCTCGCCCGAGGAGCATATGAGCCGCGTCATCGCGCAAGGCGACCTCCGCCCGATGTCCGAGAACAAGGAAGCAATGGCCGATCTCGAACGCATCCTGGCCGCCCGCACCCCACTCTATGCCAGAGCCGATGCCGTCGTCGATACTGCGGGGGCCACGATCGAGGCCAGCTTCTCGGATTTGCTGGCTGTTTTACCAAAACGCTGCGATCACGCGGGCTGACCTCAGGAGTTGCCGCCCGGCACTACCTGCCGCATGATGAGGCCGGTGTACAGAAGATCCGCGGTCGGGGAATGAGCGCCAATAGCAAGGTCTATTCGAGCTTCGATGATGCGGTCCGCGACATTCCGGATGGCGCGACCCTC
>Ga0209380_10002480_pt1 | contig 11780 bp, 11 predicted proteins | sample HubBroMetageWFT6_FD_188347 | JGI IMG/M metagenome (GOLD analysis project Ga0209380, IMG submission 188347) | Warmed and freeze-thawed soil microbial communities from the Hubbard Brook experimental Forest, New Hampshire - Hubbard Brook CCASE Soil... | ecosystem: Environmental > Terrestrial >...
GCCGGACCAGGTCCGCCGCGTCGGCTGCGGGCATCCCGGCCGCGGTGACGAACAGCGGGCGTCCCGAGGATCCGCGCACGACCGGTACCGCGTGGGTCGCCGTACGGAACCTGGACTTGGCCACCCCGATCACAGGGATGCCGAACTCGGCGTGCGCACGCGCGCCCAGGCCGGGCCGGCCGCCGGGGTCCAGGTCGGCGTAGCCATCGACCACCAGCAGGCCCAGCCTGCTCAGATCCTCCAGGACCGCGCGCAGCGGCGGGAGCTCGCGCAGGTAGACTCGCCCGGCCGGTAGGGCGGTACCTGGGTGACCACCGCGGTGCGTTCGGCCAGCACGTGCGCGAAGGCGGCATCGGCGGCCAGGACGGCTGCCGCCCGGGCGCCGCCGGTGCTCAGGTAGTGCACGTCCGCGGCGGCGCACACGCCGCGGTCCGGGCGACCGCCGGTCTCCATGTCTTGAGGATGCCCGAACCTGCGCCGGGCATCAGGACCGTTTCTGGCAGCTGTTCTGCGAGCCTGGCCATGCTGAACTCGCCGCCCCCGACCGCGCATACTCGGCTTCGGAGCCGCAGACGCCTCTCACTACGTTGCGTGATGGTCCTCCTCTGAGGCGACACGCACAGTCCCGCATATCGGACAGAGCCGCAGCGTAGGGCAGCTTGCGTCTGGCCAGCGCTCAAGCGGTTAGCGGTCGGGTCAGTCCTCGTCATCTGGCGAATCGTCGTCTTCCACGTCAACGTCGCGCTGGTCGACGTACTCTCGCCAAAGGTCGGTGAGAGACCGCTTGCGCTTGGGGTCGACGAGCCAAAATGGCCAGCCGTTCTCGCTCGTCCCGGAGACGGCATGCGAGGCCCCGGACGGGGTTGAGTAGCGGATGCCGTCGACGTCGAGTGCCCCGTCGGACAGAACTGTGGCGGTTCGCTCGGCAACGCGGCGTCGCCGCGCGTAGAGCGTTGCGCCTTCCTCGAGTAGCCCCGCGGCCATCAGGTCCGCGAGCTCGACCTTGCGTGTTGGACGCCGTTCGATCCGCTCCGTCCGGGACTGGTGCCCTTCCGGCACGGGCCATACCTCGGTGATCGCCTTGATCAGCCGCTCGGTGCGGGCCCGGATGTGCTCGTCGTCCCAGCCGTCCTTCGCTTGTTCGAGGAGTTGACGGTTGAGCATGAAGACGTCATGGCTTTGGAGCGCGACGTATTTCCCGCTCTGGCCTGACCACGGCCCGTTGGACACTTTGCTGTTCAACCTGCGGGTAAGCAGCGTGAGGTTGCCGATCGTGTCGAGGACGGCATCGCGGTCGGCAGCTATCCCGCCTTCGGGCAGCGCCCAGTGGACCTGCCAGCGTCGCGGCATGATGTGCTCGATCACGTACTGGCCCCGTGCGACGCGTTCCCCGCCAAACCCGGTGGCCGAGCCCCGCCAACCGCGTTCGTGGTCCTCAATCGCCTCGAGCACCATGCGCAGCCGGGCGCGGGACAGCCGCCGGTATGCGGCGAGGGTCTGCAACTCGGTCCGCACTTCCCCGTTGTCGGGCCAGTACCAGTTGGTACCCGGCTGGCGCGCTAGGTGGTTCTCGATGACATCACCGGCCGACTGCCGCCCGGATTTGCGGACGTGCGTGATCAGTTCGGCGAACACCTGCGTGTAAGACTTGGTGCTTGCCCGCACCAGCATCCGCCGGACCAGCCAGCTCTCGACGACCTCGAGCGCCTTGGTGAACTGATCGTCCGGGATCGCGGCCTCGTCCGGGTCGAGAAGAAACAGCACAAGCGGCTTGACGACCTCGCTTTCCATGACGCCGGTGCGGTACGCGAACAACCCGAGCCGGTCGATCGGGCCAGTGAACTGCCCGGCGGCACCGACGAAGCCCCGGTACTGCCGGCCGGCGCGGTGGAGTTGCCCGAGAAGCTCGATCATGCTGACGCCGGAGTCGAAGTCGGCGTACGCCTTGAACCGGTGGAAGACCTCGCGGGCAAGGATCTCCTCACCAGCCTTCGCGATGAGCCAGTGGTTGAGGAACATCGACGACCGCTGGTGGCGCACGCGGCCTGCGCTGATCTCGGTCTCCCAGAACCCGGTCTCAAACTCCTTCCAGTACTGGCCGTACGCCACTTCGACGTCGGCGCCGGACTCGGTGAGCCGCTGGAAAATGAAGTTCTTGATCAGGTCAGCAGCGGTCAGCTGCGCACCGCGCGCGTTGAGGGTCTCGAAGATCTCCTGCGCGTTCTCATCGGCGGCTAGGTCGATAACCACTATTTGCATCAGTTCGCGAACGGTGCGCTCGATCGCGCCGGCACGCGGCTGAACGTTCTCCATGTCGGCCGCGAGCCACTCGCGGGCGCGTTTCGCGAAGTACTCGTGAGCCTGGACCATCCGGCTGGTCCGGTGCTCGAGGGCGTCATAAGCCAACGGCGGGTCGGCGGCCATCACCGTGTTGAAGGCGGCGCGGTCGCGGTTTGTCGGCCATACCTTGAACCGGTCCTCCGGACGCTCCCAGAACGGGCGCGCGTTCATGACCAGGGTTTCCACCCGCATCGCCGGCTGCTCAGCCCCCACCGCCAGCAGTTCGACGTGGAGCGCGTCCAGGAGCAACTGCAACGTCGTCAGCCGCTGCTGCCCGTCGATGATCGTCCGTTCCTGCATCGTTCCGGATGGATTCTGCAGCTGCTGGAGGACGACCGCGCCCAGGAAGTGTGGCTGATGCCGGGCGTGAGCATCGGCGAGCAGCCGCTGCGCGACGCGCACGACGTCGCCCCACAGCGGCTCCCACTGGTTGTCCTCATTCCAGACATACGGCCGCTGAAACAACGGAACGATCAACCGCTGGGGTTGCATGAACACCATCTGCGGCGTGCGCACCTGGGTCTCCATGCTTCCGGTCGCTCCTTGTCACCCGACTTATCACACGGTCACAACCTACCGGCCGCACCACTGCGCCGTCATCCAGGATCTATGCCAGCCTGGACCGCTACATGTGGCAGCTCACCTACAAATGGGCCTGCCACTTGGCTGGTCTCCGGGTCGTTGAGGGACTACCGCAAGTCCGATGCCGCGCTGAACGCGGAGGTCGCGCTCGAACTAGCGACGAGACTGCCAGAACTGGTCTACCTCAATCCTGAGAAAATCGGCCAAGCGTGGAAGCAGATGCGGGCGGATAGGGCCGCGTTCGTGGAGTTCTTTGGCTGCGACGAACTGGTCCTTCAGCCCGCCGAGGCCGAGGAACGGATCACGTCTTCTACCAGTACCTCCAGGGAGCCGCGCTCGCCGGGCGGCCCGCCCGCCGTCGGCCACCGAACATCCCCGGCGTGGACGTGCCCGCGTTCCAGCTTCCGCCTGAACTCGCCGACGCTGACACCGTCGGCGTCATCTACGACGAGATCGACGGTCTCAGCTTTTATAACGAGTACAAGGTGCTGCCGCGCGGCGTGACACCGCGTGCTGAGCGACCGTCATCGCTGCGAACGGGCTCTCGCCGCGGCCGGTCCGCGGCCGGTCACCGGTGTGGTGCTGTGACGGGTTCCCGGGTAGGGGTGAGCCGTGGCTTGTTGCTTATGCGGGGTGCCGGAGGGTCCAGCCGTCCATTCCCATCCAGGCACCGGAGAAGTCGAGGCTGCCGCCGAGTTGATCGTTAGGGGTGCTGGTCAGCCGGGGGCCGTTGAGTTCCATCCAGTCGCCGCAGGGCCGCATTTGGGCGAGGCCTGGGCCCATGTTCTCCAGCGTGATGCCACCGAGGCCGGTGATCTCGGTGGTCGAGCCGAACCCTTGATCCATCGTGGCGTCCGGGCCGAAGGTGTCTGCGCCGACTCCGATGGCGCCGTGGTCCCACAGCCACTTGGTGGATACGGCGTTAAAGCCGGGGACGTCATCGTAATAGTCGTTGTACAGGCCTGGCACCCGCTGGTTACCCAGGTGATAGAAGTCGGAGAGCCCGGTGTAGAGCACGACGTATGAGTCTTGCGGGATCGTGCACCCGGTGCGCTGCATCCAGTCCTGGATGTCGCTGACGGTGACGAAGAAGTCGCCATTGCCGTTGCGGGCCATGATCCGTGGCTTGACGTTTATCACTACCAGCGGGCGCAGGCCGAAGAATTTCTCGGGCAGACGGTCCAGGCATATCTGGCCCTCGTGGAAGTGGCACGGAGCAGAGATGTGGGTGCCGGTGTGGGTGCCAAGCGACTGGATCTGCTCAAGCGTGTAGCCCGATCCCTGCTGGCAGTTTGGCACACTGGGATGGGCGTTGACGCAGTTCCACAGTTGCCAGTGGAATGGGGGGTCGCCGGGGAAGATCGGCGCATTGTCGCTCAGCGGTTGTCCCAGGAAGACCTGCTGCGATTGTCCGGGATCGCGCGGATCGACCTGGGCGTAGCCCGGTGTGATGCCGCCCGGGCTCGCGCCCACTGGCGAGTTCACGCCCATGAGGAAGCCGGCTACCAGAAGGGCAACGGCACCAAGGGCGAGCCCGCCCACCTTCGCATGCCGCCGGGTTTGCTGCATGGTTGCCTCCTTTTCAGACGCTGGGGATCAAAGTAGCGTGAATCTGCAAACACAACCACAGGATGGGCGAAACGGATCAGGCTGCCTTCTGCGACATTGGCATACGGTGTTTGCTCTCTGCGGGTTTCAGAACTGAGCCGTAGGTCTTGACCTGGGCGTCTACGCGGCCTGCTCGTATGGGTTGGCGTGGCCGCCCAGACGGCACGGCGCCTGATCCACTCCGTGGAAAGATCTGCCGTGACCGGGCAAGGCGCAGGTGAGCTGGAAGCCGTACATCTGCGGGCCGGCCCGGGAAGCCGCGGCACGCGGGCGGGGCATGGGGGCACGCGATGATCACCTGCACTGCCTGCCATGATCAGCTTCGGCAGACGACCTTTTATGAGCCCGCGCACGACAGCGGGCACGGCCCGCTTACCGGCTGGGTGATGGCAGCGGATCCCCGGCCCTGAGGGCGTCGGCGGCGACGGCCAGCGCGACGGCGACCGCGTGCGGCCCAGTGGCCGCGGGGATGCTGACGACGCAGATGATTTCCTCGGCGGTGTGCGCGCTGAGGATGCTCGCGTCCCGGCCCGCTGCCGCCTGGCTGGCAGCGGCCGCGAACGCGGCCGGGTCGGTGTGGCGGCCTGCTTCCTTGGCGACTCGCATGGTGATGTCGTGACGCCTGGGTGGTTCGTTCATGTGTGGCACTGTAAACGTGGTATGCGACATTTCCGGGCAGCCTGAGCAGGCAACCCTGGCTCTGCCGCCGCCGGGGGATGCGCTGAGTGATCGATACGTGCACGGATAACGCGCGCCGACCGCCGCTATGTACTTTTCCCTTGACAGGAGAGCGGCTTTCTTGAGCTGCACATATACGGGCCATATGTGCTCGGCGTGGCGGGAACTGGATCTGGGTCAATGGAAGCAGTCGGTTCTCAAGGACTTCCTCTGCCGGCACTCGGCCCCGTAGGTCCGGCCTCCCGGGAACGGACCCGGGTGACGGGACTTAACGTAATTGAGGCGCGTGTTGGCTGTGGTCAGGCGGCGATCGATGCGGGCAGATCGAAGCTGGGGAATATCTCGGGGCTGCGGAAGGCCATGATCTCCTCGATCTCGCCCCTGCGCAGCGTGAGGACGTGCAGACAGTCCGGCATGAAGGCGCCAGCCTGTTCGACCCAGAGGTAGGCAGCGGCTGCGGGCTGTCCGTTTGCCGAGGTCGGGACCAGACGCCACCGGGTGCGCTCGGTGATCAGGTAGCCGCGGACAAAGGCGGCGACCTGCTCACGGCCGCTGTACCAGGTCGGACGCGGCGGCATCGCGATCCTGGCGTCCTGGGCGAGCATCGAGACGAGGGCGTCGATGTCGTTCCGCTCCCAGGCAGCAACGTAGCGCTCGGTAAGCCGGCCCAGCTCGTCGTCGCCTAGAAGGCGGAGCGTCTGCTGCTGCGCCTGGCCGGGGAGCCGTTCGTCTACCGACTTGTGCGCTCGCTGCAGGGCGCTGTCGATCGACACCGGCGTCGTCTCAAGCACCGCGGCGGTCTCTCGGGCAGAGAAGCCGAGGACGTCGCGGAGGATCAGCACCGCCCGCTGGCGTGCCGGCAGGTGCTGGAGTGCCGCGATGAAGGCAAGCTCGATACCTTCGCGCTGCTCATAGCGGGCCTCCGGACCGGCTAGGCCCTCGAGACCGAGGCTCGCGTCTGGGTAAGGCTCGAGCCAGACGGGGTCGTTGACCGGGCCTACTCGTGCGCCGTGCGGATCGGCCGCAGGTGCGTAGTCCATCGGCAGCACCCGCTTTGGCCGTCGCTCGATCGCGCGCAGGCAGGCGTTGGTCGCGATCCGGTACAGCCAAGAGCGGAACGAGCTTCGCCCTTCGAAGCGGGCGAGGCTACGCCAGGCCCGGAGCAGGGTCTCCTGCAGCGCGTCTTCCGCGTCGGCGTAGGAGCCGAGCATGCGGTAGCAATGCGCCTGCAGCTCGCGCTGGTAGGGATCGACGAGCCGGCCGAACGCGTCCCCGTCCCCGTTCTGCGCTGCGAGCAGCAGCTCCCGCTCGCGCTCCGATGACCCGCTGGGAAAGGCGGGAGCGCCGGAACCGGTCATTGCTTCTCTCATCGTTACCTCTGCCTTCTGAGCTTACGAGAGTCAGGGCGTACGACCCCTTCAGTTCGCGTCCGGGAGCTTTTGCAGCCCGGCGCCCTTTCAGCAGGTACCCGGGAGCGATGGCGGCGGGCGCCATGCTTGCGAAAGCCCCGCAGCGGCGGCGCCGGCGATCTGTGGGCTGAGTGGCCGGCCGAGCTGGTGGATGCGAGCTGGGTAGCCAATGCGGGATACCGGAACACCATTGGGTTCCTTCAAACGCCGAGAGCGGAAGGTGAGTGTCAGCTTGGTCCGGCGGCCCGGGCGAGCTGAACGGCCTGGCGGACGGGTCCGTGCCATGGGTCGCCGTGCCCCGGGAGGATTATCTCCGCGTTGAGGTTCTCCAAGGCGCTGAGCGAGGCAAGGGCTTGGGCCGTGTCGCGGTTGAACCCGGAGGGCTGGACCTGGGGCCCGGTTCGGCCGGTTAGAGGGTTGTGGGTGATCAAGGTGTCGCCGCTTATTACAGCGAGCCGGTCCTCGAAATACAGCACGGCGTTGCCTGGTGTGTGCCCGGGGATGTGCACTGCACGGGGTTTGCCGGGGACGTCGAGAACCTCGTTGTCGGCGAAGGTGGACACCTCCACGACTGGGATGATCTTTGTGCCCTTGCGGCGGGAGAGCGAGATCATCGTCCGGTAGAACTCCGTGCGCGCCAGGTACCTGGCCAAGCCGGCGTCACTCTTTGCTGGCTTGGCCCCCTGGGCTACCGCTGCGTCGTCCTTGTGGACCCATACGCTCGCGGGCCCCTCGCGGCGCGCTCGCTCTGCAAAGCCGACATGGTCGGGGTGGGCGTGGGTCAATACCACCGCGTCCAGGTCGTCCAGGCGACGCCCGAGCGTGTCGAGCGTTCGCAGGAACAACTGCCAGTCCCCTGGCGTGCCGGCATCGACGAGCGTCAGGCCGCCGGGCTGTTCGACCAGGTAAAAGTTGGCAACTCCACCTGTGAGCCGATGCATCCCTGGGGCAACTTCGGTTGGAGGGGATTGTGGTGCGTGCGACATGTGAGTTTCCTTTCTTGCATTTGGCGGCGCAGTGGGGTTACGCGACTACGCTCGTTTTCATTGGCTCAGCTGAGCGGCCGCAGCCCGTCGGATGTCAGGCGGTACGCCGGCGCCGAGTATGACCCGTCGGCGATGAGCTCGACCACATGCCTAGCGACCTGGTCGGGGGTGGCGGTCGCGCCGGCGCGCTCGATGAACTCCTCCTCGGTGATACCGGCCCGCGCCGCATAGGCACGTACTCCGAGGCGGCCTGTCCCGAAGTTGGTGATGTGGGGCAGGACAGACACGAAGCGCACCGGGATCGCGCGTCGCGCCGCCTCTTCGGCGGCGTAGGCGCTGATGAACCGCACCGTGGCCTTGGCGCCGGCGTACCCGCCGCTCATCGGCGATCCGGCCAGAGCGGCCCCGCTCGACATTGTGACCACGACGCCACCATTCGGGGGCGGCGTGCGCAGGGCCTGCTGGACGAAGTGGAAGGCCTGCCGGACGTCGACGTTCCAGTTGACGCTGAAGGTGTCCCAGTCGTGCTCGTCCAGCGGGGCGATCACCGGGGTTGCGCCTGCGTTAAGGACGACTGCAGTGGGCCTGTAGGTGCCGAACAGCCGCGCCGGCAGTCCGGGGTCGGCCACGTCACCGGTCTCGCAGGTCAGCGCATCGCCGAGTTCTCGTTGCAGTTCCTCCAGCCCACCGCGGTGGCGGGCGACGCCGACCACGTGCGCGCCGGACTTGGCCAAGGCGACGGCCGTGGCCCGCCCGAAGCCACGGCTGGCGCCGGTGACGACCACCGTGGCGCCGTTGAGATCTATAGCTGTCATTTCGTTGCTCCCTTCTGGCTAGCTGGATCGGCTGCTTTGGTGGTGCTGATCCGGGCCGGCCCCGAAATCCATCGCTCCGTGTCCTGCGCGAAATGGGGCCTCAGCATTCGATGGCAGCAGGCCCGAGGCTGGGCCAGGTACGGGCCCACCAGCCGGGCGAAGGCGTCTTGGTCGCCGTTACGGGCCGCGTCAAGCAGACCGTGCTGATCGGTCATCGCTTCGGCTCCCACAAGGCCACCTCCCCGGCGACCGGGCTGGACACGACACTTCGCCAGCCCGACGGCCCCTCCCGTGGTTCGAGCAGCACCGCCGCGCCGAGCCGGCGGGCGTGCTCGGTCGCATCGCCGATCCGCTCGACCTCGGCGTACGGCAGCCACAGCGGACGCCGCGTCTGGCACTCGGTGATCCCCCCGCCCACAGCCGGACCCAGGTCCAGAGCCAAATAGCAGCTAGAGCCGCCTCGGACCAGCTCCGGCCGCCACTGCAGCAGCTCCGCATAAAATGCGCCTGCTCGCACCTGGTCGCCGGTGTGAAGTTCCAGGTGTACTACCCGTCGAGGTCCTGTCCGCATTGCGTTCATAGCGGTGCTCATGCCAGTGACGATCCGGGCCGGCCGCAAGATCCATCGGAGGACGCTGTCAACGCCGGGCGGTGGCTTGCCGGCGAGGACGGTCTCGCCGTGGTGAGCATTGCCGGCACCCTCGTTCGCTGCCGCCCTTTGCATGTGTTCTGCCCAGTTGCCTCGGCGCGCTCATCGGCTTTTGGGCCTCCGTGCACGCTCCAGGGCCCTCCCCGCCGAGCGCGGATGAACCGGGAAGCCGAAGGACTCCCCGGCCCGGTGCGCAAGCTCGCCAGCACAATCGAGCGGGCCCCCTGGCTGCCGGCAGTGGCGACAGATATCGCGCCCGGCACGGATCACTACCCGTACCGGGCGAGCAGCCCGAGTACCCGCTAGCAAAGGAGGCAGTCGATGTCCCTGACCCTGGCCATAGCCCTCAAGCAGCCCACCAGGACAGGCTGGGCGCTGCTCCTCACCTCGGTCGCCTTCTTCATGGTGACCCTCGACTCCCTGGTGGTCGTCACCGCCCTGCCCGCCATCCACCGTGAGCTGGGCGGGCAGGTCTCCACCCTGGAGTGGGTGGTCAACGCCTACCTGCTCGTCTTTGCCGCCGGGATCATCACCGCGGCGAGCATCGGCGAGCGCTTCGGCCGGCGACGGGTGTACGTCGCCGGCCTGGCACTGTTCAGCCTGGCCTCGGCGGCCTGCGCCCTGGCGCCCAGCACAACGCTGCTCATAGCCGCCCGGGCCATGCAGGGGCTCGGGGCAGCGATCGTGACGCCTCTTAGCCTCACGATCCTCACCACGGCGTTCGGGCCCGAACGCCGTGGGCGCGTGATCGGGATATGGGGCTCCATCGCCGGCTTGGCCGTGGCCGCCGGGCCGCTCGTCGGCGGGGGCGTGACCCAAGGGCTCAATTGGCACTGGGTGTTCTGGGTGAACGTGCCCGTCGGGTTGGCAGGCGCCACCTTGTCCAGGCTCCGTCTGCCGGAGGCGCCTGCAAGCGGAGCGGCCCTGGACCTGGCCGGGGCCGTCTCGGCCAGCTTGGGCGCCCTGGCCGTCATCTGGTCGCTCGTCGAGTCGGGTGGCACCAACTGGGACGCCACCAACCTGGGCCTCATGGCCGGGGGGCTCGTGGTCCTGGCCGCGTTCCTCGCCTGGGAGCGCCGCGCCGCCGCCCCCATGGTCCCCACGAGGCTCTTCCGGGACCTGCAGTTCTCAGCGGCCAACGCCACCGCGTTCTTCGCCTACGGGGCCATTTTCTCGGCCACCTTCTTGATGTCGCAATACTTCCAGATGAGCCTCGGGTACGGGCCGCTGGCTACCGGCCTGCGGTTCCTGCCCTGGACGGCTACACCTCTGTTCATCGCACCATTGGCGGGCGCCCTGTCCGACAAGCTGGGTCCTCGGCCACTGATGACGCTCGGGCTCGCCATGCAAGCCGCCGGGCTTGCCTGGGTGGCGCTCCTGGCGGGTCACACGGCCAGCTACGCCGAGCTAGTGGTCCCGCTCGTCATCGCCGGGGTCGGCATCTCCATGGCCATTCCCACGATGCCGCTGGCCGTGATGGGTGCAGTAGCCCCACCGGACATGGGCACCGCTTCGGGGGTGCTCAACATGCTCCAGCGCTTTGGCGGGGTCGTGGCGGTGGCCGTGGCCTCGGCCGTGTTCGTCTCCAACGGGCACCTCGGCACCGCGGCCAGCTTCGACAACGGGTTCCGTCCCGCCTTGCTCGTGCCGGCCGGCGCGTCCGTCCTTGGCTCTGTCTCTGCCATCTTGGCCCGCCGACCCCGGGCCAAGGCCGTCGACCTGACCGGCGCCGGCGGCCAACAGGAAAAGACCACGGCCGGAGCCGCAGCAGCCTGAGAGCTGATATCCAGCCGCAAACTTGCAGAGTGAAAGAGAGAAACCCTATGTTCACCAGCGCCGCGCAGCTCCTCGGCACCGCGGCGACCGCCTACGGCGTGCTCGCCGCCCTCACCACGCTTTTGCAGGCACGGCAGATGCTCGCCCGCGGCACATCGTGTGAGGTCTCGGGCCGCTTCTTCGCCTCCTACGCCGGCGGCTACGCCATCTGGCTGGTCTACGGGCTCAGCACCGGCAACCTCCCCCTCATCACCGTGGACGCCGTCGGCCTGCTCTGCGCAGGGCTGACGCTCGCCGTCGCCCTGTCGCTGCGCGGCTCGCTCCTCCACCCAGCCACCTGGACCAGCTGCACCGATCCCCGCCCCAACCCAAGGCCCGCCCCGCACCCCGGCCCAGAGAGCCGTCTCGGCTGGCGGAGGCGGCCGGCACCGGCTCAGCGAACTGGTGACCGGCGCGCTGCGGATGCGGGCCCCCGGCCGCGTTCGCCAGCGACCCAACGACCCAACGACCCAGCCGGCCTACCGGGCGCAGAACCGGCCTGAACAGGGCCGACCATCAGAAGACCGGGCCTAGGGCTTCACACCCTGGGGTCGACCCGGAAACTCACCCGGTCATGACCGGCCTTCAGCCCACTATCGCCACTGGCCGTTCGGTTGTTGCTCAAGCCCAGTCACGGCCCCCACGAACGTGGCGCCGCTCCCAGAGCGCTGGACGACCAACGTGGCGGTACAGAACTGGAAATCCCGAGCGACTCCCCGCGTTATCGAGCCTCCCACCACCCCGCGCCCTAATCGGCGATTTCGGCGCTGCGGGCGGGGATTCGGCATTTTATGGTAGGTGACCCTGCGTGATAGCAATGGTCTGGGTCTGAGGGCCGCCGCCGGGCGTGGTTTCGGTCGTGTGCGGTGAAGTGCGGCCGCGGGGGTGAGGTCTTGCG
>Ga0209380_10002482_pt1 | contig 11775 bp, 12 predicted proteins | sample HubBroMetageWFT6_FD_188347 | JGI IMG/M metagenome (GOLD analysis project Ga0209380, IMG submission 188347) | Warmed and freeze-thawed soil microbial communities from the Hubbard Brook experimental Forest, New Hampshire - Hubbard Brook CCASE Soil... | ecosystem: Environmental > Terrestrial >...
TCCCTCTTCATCTCTTTGATTTCATTGATAATTTTTCTGGCTGGGGGACTAGGATTCGAACCTAGACTGGCGGAGTCAGAGTCCGCTGTCCTACCGTTAGACGATCCCCCACCGGCTCGGGACGGCGGGCAGTCCCAGCGCTGAAGAAGCCGGGACCGGGCGCGGCTGCGCTTCTATCACACCCGGCCAAGATTGGGTAGGGGCCGGCCCCGGTGCAAGGGCGCTCCGCTACCCGCGGCAAGGGCGCCGTTTACCTGTCGCGCCGCCGGGCTTCGATTCCCGGGCTTCGATTCCCGGGCTTCGATTCCCCGGGCTTCAATTCCCTGGGGCTTCGATTTCACGGCCGCCTGCGCTACCATCACTCCCGAGTTCTGGGATTTGTCTGTCTTGGCGAGCGATCGACATCGGGACATCGAGGCTGTGGCGGCCGGCGGTCTTGGCGCGAGCGCAGCGCTGTTCCGGGCCGAGCACGCGCCTGGCGTCTTTGCCAAAAGGGACGGCTTCGCCGAGCCGCGTCCGCCATTGCCGAGCTTTGCCGCGCTCGATCTGGGCACCAATAACTGCCGGCTGTTGATCGCGCGGCCGGCGCATGGCGGGTTTCGCGTCATCGACGCGTTTTCCCGTATCGTCCGGCTCGGCGAAGGGATGACCATGACCGGGGCCCTCTCCGAGGCGGCAATGGAGCGTACGCTCGAGGCGCTGCGGGTGTGCGCCGGCAAGATCGGCCATCGTCGGGTCGCCGCCGGCCGCTACGTCGCCACCGAGGCGTGCCGACGCGCCGCCAATTGCGCCGAGTTCATCGCCCGGGTGCGCGAGGAGGTCGGCATCGAGATCGAGATCATCTCGACCGCCGAGGAGGCGCGCCTCGTCGTCACCGGCTGCGCGCCGCTGCTGCACCCGCGCATTCCCTATGCGATCGTCTTCGACATCGGCGGCGGCTCGACCGAGATCGTCTGGCTGAGCCACGGGCATCACCGCTACGGGCCGAATGGGGCACGGCCGCCGCCGCCCGAGATCCTTGGCTCGATCTCGCTGCCTTTCGGCGTCGTCACCTTCACCGAACGCTTTGGCGGGATAGAGGTGTCGCCGCCGATTTACCGGGCGATGGTCGCCGAGGCAGAGGCCGCGCTGGCCCCGTTCGAGAAGGCGCACGGGATCCGGCGCGAGGTCCGCGCCCGGCAGGTGCAGATGCTCGGCAGCTCGGGCACGGTGACGACCCTCGCCGGGGTCCACCTCGCCCTGCCCCGCTACATTCGCGCCATGGTAGACGGCAGCATCCTGACCTTCGATCAGATCGAGCTGGTCTCCCGCCATCTCGCCGGGCTCGACATCGAGGGCCGTGCCGCCAACCCTTGCGTCGGGCGCGAGCGCGCCGATCTGGTCCTCTCCGGTTGCGCCATTCTCGACGCGATCTGCGCGACCTGGCCGATCGGCCGCCTGCGTGTCGCCGATCGCGGCATCCGCGAGGGCATCCTGTTCGACCTGATGCAGGGCGAGCTCGAAACCGGCTCTCGCGGCTGAACTTCGTCATGCCGCGCGATCGCGAAACCAGGCGCGGTTCGACCGACCAGAGCACACCAGGCGGCCGGCCGCTTGCGGTCCGGGTCAGGAGCGCGCGGCGGCGCAAGCCCTCCTCGACCGAATGGCTGAACCGCCAGCTCAACGACCCCTATGTCGCCGAGGCGCACCGGCTCGGCTACCGCTCGCGCGCCGCCTTCAAGCTGATCCAGCTCGACGAGCGCTTTCACCTGCTGAAGCCGGGTATGCGGGTGGTCGATCTCGGCTGCGCGCCCGGCGGCTGGACCCAGATCGCCGCGCGTCGGCTCGGGGCCCAGGGACGGGTAATTGGCGTCGATCTCTCCGCCACCGAGCCGATCGAGGGCGCGGCGCTGTTGACCGGCGATTTTCGCGATGCGGACATAGCCGAGCATGTACACGAATTGCTCGGCGGGCCCGCCGACCTGGTGCTGAGCGACATGGCCGCGCCGGCGACCGGGCATGCCGCGACCGACCATCTGCGCATTGTCGCGCTGGCCGAGGAGGCGTTTGCGTTTGCCGAGTCGATCCTCAAGCCCGGCGGAGCCTTTGTCGCCAAGGTGTTTCAGGGCGGCGCCGAAGGGAGCCTGCTCGCCGCGCTAAAGCGCGCCTTCGCCGAGGTGCGCCACGCCAAGCCGGCGGCGAGCCGCGCCGAATCGGCCGAGACCTATGTCGTCGCCCGCGGGTTTCGCGGTGCTGCATAGCTGCCGCGTTCGCTGTTGTTTCGGGCCGAAGCTGGACCGGCGGCCCCATCGTCCTACATAAGGCCCCATGTCACCTCGAAATCGGTAGTGCGGGCGCGATGGATATTCGGCAGGCGCTGACCTTCGACGATGTGATGCTGGTCCCGGCGGCCTCCAGCATCCTGCCCGGCGATACCGACACCCGGACCCGCATCACGCGCGAGATCGAGCTCGGTATCCCGCTCATCTCCGCCGCGATGGACACGGTCACCGAAGGGGCGCTCGCGATCGCGATGGCCCAGGCCGGCGGGCTTGGCGTCATCCATCGCAATATGCCGATCGATCAGCAGGCGGCCGAAGTCCGCAAGGTCAAGAAATTCGAGGCGGGGATGGTGGTGAACCCGGTCACGATCCATCCGGACGAGACGCTGGCCGACGCGCTGCGGCTGATGGCCGACCACAAGATTTCGGGCATTCCCGTGGTCGAGCGCCACAACGGCCGCCTCGTCGGCATCCTGACCAACCGCGATGTGCGTTTCGCCGACAACCCGCGCCAGCCGGTGTCCGAGCTGATGACGGCGGAAGGGCTCGTCACGGTACGCGAGAATGTCGGGCGCGAGGACGCGAAGCGGCTTCTGCACCAGCACCGCATCGAGAAATTGCTCGTCGTCGACGATTCCTATCGCTGTGTCGGCCTGATCACCGTCAAGGACATCGAGAAGGCGCAGCTGTTTCCGAACGCGTCGAAGGACGAGCACGGCAGGCTGCGTGCCGCCGCCGCCGCCGGCACCGGCAGGGCCGAGCTCGAACGAGCGGAGGCGCTGTTTGCCGCCGGGGTCGACATCATGGTGGTCGATACCGCGCACGGCCATTCCGCTCGCGTGCTGGAGGCGGTCAACGAGATCCGCCGGATGCGGAACTACACCCAGGTCATCGTCGGCAATATCGCCACCGCCGAGGGCGCGCGCGCATTGATCGAGGCCGGCGCCGACGCGGTCAAGGTCGGCATCGGCCCGGGGTCGATCTGCACCACCCGCATGGTGGCCGGCGTCGGCGTCCCGCAATTCACCGCGATCGTCGACGCGGTCGAGGAATGTAGGAAGCACGGCGTCCCGGTCATCGCCGATGGCGGGATAAAGTTCTCCGGCGACTTAGCGAAGGCGATCGCCGCCGGCGCCGATTGCGCGATGCTCGGCTCGCTGTTCGCCGGCACCGATGAGAGCCCCGGCGAAGTCTTTCTGTTCCAGGGCCGCAGCTACAAATACTACCGCGGCATGGGCTCGATCGGCGCGATGGCGCGCGGCTCGGCCGACCGCTATTTCCAGCAGGAAGTCACCGACACGCTGAAGCTCGTGCCGGAAGGGGTCGAGGGCCGGGTGCCGCACAAGGGCCCGGTCGGCAACATCGTGCATCAGCTGATCGGCGGCTTGCGCGCGGCGATGGGCTACACCGGCTGCCGCTCGATTGCCGAGATGCAGCAGAACTGCACCTTTGTGCGCATCACCAACGCCGGGCTGCGCGAGAGCCATGTCCACGATATCGCGATCACCCGCGAGGCGCCCAACTACCGGCAGGATATGTGAGTTGGTCCTGCCGAACCGGTCGTTTGGTTCCTTCAAATCGTCATCCCCGGGCTCGACCCGGGTATCTCTAGATGGCCGGGTCCCGCCCCGGAATGACCGACAGGAATGACCCCTGGGGCCCGCATCGCCGCCGCGATCGATATTCTGAGTGCGCTTGAGGCCGGCGACCGCCCGGCCCCCTCGAAACCTGCGGACGATATCGCCGCCGATTACTTCCGCCGCCGTCGCTATATCGGCGCCAAGGACCGGGCGCAGGTCTCGGCATATGTCTATGCCGTGCTGCGCCATCGCGCCGAACTCGACTGGTGGATCGACCGCGCCAGCAAAGACGAGATCGTGCCGGCGGCGCGGAGCCGCATGCTCGCTGCGCTGCCGCTGATCGATCACTGGAAGCCCGAGGATGTGGCGGCCAGCTGCGACGGCGACCGTTTCCGCCCGGTGCCGCTCGCCCCGCCCGAACAGCGCCTCGTTCGCGGCCTTGCCGGCCGCACTCTGACCCATCCGGAAATGCCGCGCGCCGTCGCGAGCGGCCTGCCCGACTGGCTCGAACCCTATCTCGCCCGCGTCTACGGAAGGCGGCTCGAGGACGAGATGGCGGCCCTCAACCTGCCCGCCCCGCTCGATATCCGGGTCAACCGCCTCAAATCCGACCGCGATACGGCGCGGCGCGCGCTGGCCGCCGAAGGCATCAAGGCCGAGCCGACCCCGTGGTCGCCGCTAGGGCTGCGCGTCACGCACCGCGTGCCGCTCGCCGCAACCGCCGTCTTCAAGGACGGCCTCGTCGAGGTCCAGGACGAAGGCTCGCAATTGGCCGCCCTCCTCGCCGACGCGCGGCCGGGCCTGCGGGTCGTCGATTTCTGCGCCGGCGCCGGCGGCAAGACCCTGGCGCTCGCCGCCGAGATGCAGAACCGCGGCAAGCTCGTCGCCTGCGACACCGCCGCCTGGCGGCTGGAGCGCGCCGGCATCCGCCTGCGCCGCGCCGGGATCAGCAATGTCGAGCGCCGGCCGCTGTCGAGCGAGCGCGACCTCTGGGTCAAGCGCCACGCCAAGAGTTTCGATCGCGTCTTGGTCGACGCGCCCTGCCTCGGCATCGGCAGCTGGCGCCGCAACCCGGACGGCAAATGGCGCGCCACCCCGAACGATCTCGCCGAGCTGGTCGTGCGCCAGCGCGACATCCTGGCCAGCGCGGCGCGCCTGGTGAAGCCGGGCGGTCGGCTGATCTATGTCACCTGCTCGCTGCTGCGCGAGGAGAACGAGGACCAGGCCGATGCCTTTCTTGCCGCCTCCCCTGATTTTGCCCTCTACCCGGCCGAGCGCGCCTGGAAAGAGACCATCGGCGGCCGCTGCCCCGGCGGCGATGATTATCTGCGCCTGACCCCGGCGCGGCACGGCACCGACGGCTTCTTTGTCGCCCAGTTCGAGCGCGCACCCGCTCCTGTCATTCCGGAGCCCGAGCGCGGCGAGGGAGTCCGGAATCCATGAATGCGGACCTCTGGAATATGGATTGCGGGCTCACGGCTCCGCGGCGCCCCGGAATGACCAGCTTTTTGCGACCGAGCTAGAACAATCCTATGACCGACAGAATTTTGATCCTCGATTTCGGCAGCCAGGTCACCCAGTTGATCGCCCGCCGGGTACGCGAGAACGGCGTCTATTGCGAGATCCAGCCCTACACCGCCACCGAAGAGGCGATCCGCGCCTTCGCGCCGCGCGGCATCATCCTGTCGGGCGGACCGGCCTCGGTCACGCAAGCGACGACGCCGCGCGCGCCCGGCATCGTGTTCTCGCTCGGCGTGCCGGTGCTGGCGATCTGCTACGGCATGCAGACGATGTGCGCCCAACTGGGCGGCCGGGTCACCCTCTCCGACCATCAGGAATTCGGCCGCGCCTTTATCGACGTGACCGGCGATTGCCGCCTGTTCGAGGGGCTGTGGCCGCCAACGGCGCAAGGGGGCGCGCGCGAGCAGGTGTGGATGAGCCACGGCGACAGGGTCGACGCGCTGCCCCAGGGCTTCCGCGCCGTGGCATCGAGCGACGGCGCCCCCTTCGCCGCGATCGCCGATGACATCAGGCGCTTCTACGGCGTCCTGTTCCATCCCGAGGTCGTGCATACGCCGCAGGGCGGCCTGCTGTTGCGCAATTTTACCCATCACGTCGCCGGCTGCCGTGGCGATTGGAGCATGGCCGCGTTCCGCGCCCAGACGATCGACCGCATCCGCGCCCAGGTCGAGGACGGCCGCGTCGTCTGCGGCCTCTCCGGCGGCGTCGACTCCGCGGTCGCCGCCGCCCTCCTGCACGAGGCGATCGGCGATCGGCTGACCTGCATCTTTGTCGATACCGGCCTGTTGCGGCAGGGCGAGGCCGAGGAGGTCGTGCGCCTCTTCCGCGGCCACCACAACATCCCGCTGGTGCATCGCGACGCCGGCGCCCTCTTTCTCGACAAGCTCGCCGGGGTGACCGATCCCGAGCAGAAGCGCAAGACCATCGGCGCCACCTTTATCGATGTCTTCGACGCGGAGGCGCGGCAGATCGGCGGCGTCGATTTCCTGGCCCAAGGCACGCTCTACCCCGATGTGATCGAGTCGGTCAGCGCCACCGGCGGGCCCTCAGTCACGATCAAGTCGCACCACAATGTCGGCGGGCTGCCGGCGCGCATGAATTTGCAGCTGGTCGAGCCGTTGCGCGAATTGTTCAAGGACGAGGTGCGCGCGCTCGGCCGCGAACTGGGCCTGCCAGAGCATTTCGTCGACCGCCACCCCTTCCCCGGCCCGGGCCTGGCGATCCGCATCCCCGGCGAGGTCACCGCCGAGAAGCTCGACATATTGCGCAAGGCCGATGCGGTGTTTTTGGAGGAGATCCGCAACGCCGGGCTCTACAACGCGATCTGGCAGGCCTTCGCGGTGTTATTGCCGGTGAAGACGGTCGGGGTGATGGGCGACGCGCGCTCGTATGATTTCGTCTGCGCGCTGCGGGCGGTGACCTCGACCGACGGCATGACCGCCGATTATTTCCCGTTCCCGCACGAGATCCTGGGGCGCGCGGCGACCCGCATCATCAACGAGGTGCGCGGCATCAACCGGGTTGTCTACGACATCACCTCGAAGCCGCCCGGCACCATCGAATGGGAGTGATCTTGAATTGGACCATCTGATGGTCTAGATCGGAGCGCCACGACATCAGGAGCCCGGAATGGAGATTTCCGTCACTGACGCCAAGGCGCAACTGACCGACCTGGTGCGCCGCGCCGAAGCGGGGGAAGAGGTCGTGCTAACGAGGCACGGCCATGCGGCGGTGCGGCTCGTCCCGGTCAAGAGAAAGCTCGACCGGGAAGCGCGCAGAGCACTGCTCGAGGAATTGCAGCGCGTGACTGCCGGGAAGGTGAGCCCGGGACCCTCCGCCGCGCGCAGCCAGGATTTTCTCTATGACGAGGACGGCCTGCCGAGGTGATCGCAGTCGACACCTCGGCCCTGATGGCGATCGTGCTGAAAGAGCCGATGGCGGAAGCGTGCAAGGCCGCACTTGCGGCGGAGAACGAGATCCTGATGTCAGCCGGCACCTTGGCCGAGCTGCTGATCGTCTCCGCCCGGCGAGGGATAGCGGCGGAGATGGCGGAGTTCTTTGACCAATTCGAGTTCAACATTGTCCCGGTCACTCCCGACGCGGCACCGCGGATCGGCCGAGCCTATGGGCAATGGGGACGAGGGATGCACCCGGCCGGGCTCAACTTCGGCGACTGCTTCGCCTACGAGGTCGCGAAACGACACGCCTGCCGCCTGCTCTATGTCGGCGACGATTTCGCCAAGACCGACATCGAAGGCGTCGTGTGATCCTGGGGTGCGCCGCGACCCGGAGCATCAACGAGGTGGCGGCATCAACCGGCTCGTCTACGACATCACCACCAAACCCCCCGGCACGATCGAGTGGGAGTAGGCCAGATGCCGTTGACCGCCGGGCGCCCATGTCAGCTCACCGTATTCTGTCTAATAGGTAATGCCAATTTTTTTGAGTGCCATTAACTCCAAATAAATCAATATCATAAGGTTATTCATAACCTTACCTTATAGGTAATGTAGAATAGGATGCCCCTTGAACGCGAGGCAGTCTGTCCCCAGTTGGGGCCAACTATTCAGCGTGGGGCGCACAATGAATACCACCGAGGCCCTTCTGAGGGGAATTCTGGCGACGGTCGCGCGCGCGACATTTCCACAGGATGCAATATTGAAGGTCGTCGCACCGACTGCCGGGGGCGAGAAGCAACTGCTCGCTTATAACCTTTGCGATGGAGAAACGTCTCAGGCCGAGATTGGCAAGAAGGCGAAGCTGGACCCTGGTAATCTTAGCCGCGCTGTTGCGCGTTGGGTAGACGCCGGCGTCGTTCTGCGTGTCGGGCCGGACCAACTCCGATGCATGTATATCCGCTTACCAAAGCTCCCTCGAAAACCGATCCTAAGAAGAGGTGACCGCTTTGGCTGATGACGTATCTGAGAAACTCGATGTGTTGATCAGGTTGCAAGCCGCGACACTGACCGCATCAATGCCGTCCACCAAGGACAAAATAACTTTTCTTTCGAAGGCAGGCCTTAGGCCGGCGCTCATCGCTGAGATCCTTGGCACCACGCCGAACCACGTGAGCGTGACCCTGTCGAAAGAACGCAAACCGGCGCGAGGCAAAGGCAAATCATGAGCTCGAACCGAACACCACCGGCCCGTAACGGGGAAGCTGAGAGGGACAATTTGAAGGCACTCATCGCCGAGGTTCACTCGGTCAAGATGCTTCTAATGCTCCAGGCACTTGCGATGGGATACAAGCAAAAGCACCTCGCATCTGTGCTCGGAGTCAGCGACGCCACACTGAGCCGGATGATGCCAAAGGGTTTTTCAAAGGAGCGCACTAAGGTCGTTGGAAAGCCGCTCGTCGCCCGTAGTGGAGGGTTAGATGACGGATGAGCAGGCAGACAAGATACTCAAGGAGCTGGAGATACTTCGGAAACTTCGAATCCTCGAGCTTTTCGACAAAGGCTACTCGCAGAGCCAGTTGGCACAGGTACTTGGCGTGAGCCAACCAACGATCAGCCGAATGGTTCCACGGGTGTCACCAAAGAAGGCCTGAGGCGGTGGCCGAGCGGACATCAGTCGTCGACCTGTCTGGCAATCACGAGGAAAGCATTCTCCAATGGGCGAAGCATCTCGGAACCGCCAAGATCCGACGCAAGCTGTTTGATGCTGTTTACGGGCGTGGTGAGAAGCCGCGGTCGAAGAAGCAATTGATGCGGGCTGCCGGGATCAAGGAAACCGATGCCCAACAAGCACAAAATGAACTCGACCATCTTTCCAAACACCACCTGATCATTCGCGTGGAAAATGACGGCTCGGTGAAGGATAGGAGCCGCTATCTGTATAAGAAGGACCTGGGGGTGCGTGCCAACCGCTCAAAAATCGTCAGGTATGCAGAAAACCCGAGGGCGGCGAGCACGGTACCAACAAAACGGCGTCCGTTGATGCCGCCGGTACGATCAGTTCAGATGCGCATCACGCGACAGGTTCTACGTAAAAAGAAGCGGCTCAATGTTCTGTACCTCACTGCAAATCCTGACGAAACAATTCCGCTTCGTGTCGATGCGGAGATGCGGCAGGTACAAGAGGCCGTCCGCGGGTCAAAGTTCCGCGACAATATCGCAATTCATTACCGGCCCGCAGCCGACCTCCATTCGTTAATCGACGGTCTAAACGATCATCGGCCCCGCATCGTCCATTTCTCCGGCCACGGTGATGCAGAGGGCATTGCTGTCGATCCGGGCGGGATGGCAAAACGTCGGGCAGGAACAATCACGTTTAGCCTTCTCGCAAAGGCGCTTGCCGCGACCGATGATCCGCCCGACGTGATCGTTTTGAACGCGTGCGAGAGCGCCGGCTCTAAAAAAGCATTTCTACCGCCGGCAAAGGCCCTGGTCGTAATGCGCAAGTCGGTTAGTGATCAGGCTGCGGCGGCTTTCGCAACGAAGTTCTATGCCGCGATTGCCGGAGGGCAGTCGGTGAACGCCGCTTTTGACCAGGGCAAGGTCGCGGTGGAGGCTGTTTCGATCAACGAGGCGGATACGCCAGAGCTTCTTGTCGCAAACGGGATCAATGCCGCGAAGCTCATCCTCGCGTGACAGAGGCCTCGCACAATGACGAGTCTGCCGGACAAAGACCCTCGGTCGGTGACATTGGTCGGTATCAGTTCATATTTTGTTCTTGATAAATCCGCAATCGTACGATATATAGTACGCCGTCGATCCGGATTGAGGGATGGCCCGGGAGACGGGGAATGCGGATGCCTGCAAATTCCCTGCTGAAGCAGGGCTTACGGTACTCGCACGACGCGCTGTGTGCCCAGCCGGGCGTGGCCGCACAACGGCGGGAGTATTGCGAAAATTGGTACCTGATAAGTCACTGTTCCGCCGCTGTTATCCCGCTGTTTTATCGCTGTTATCCGCCGCTGTTTTTCCGGAAAAAATCGATTGATTTCAGATGATTAGGAAGACGTGTTAAAGAATTCCGCTGCGTTCAGCGAATAGGTTTGGCCCCGTTTGGCGGGCGTTTTGCCTCTCGGCCTTGGCTCGGGTCGGAGAGTGTCTCATACCCCGCGCAGCCGCTTCGGATCGAGAGGCCGCAGCCGGGCGGGATTAAACGGCGACAGGTCTACCGTTTGCGCAGCTCCGTCGACGATCAGCTCCGCCATTGCCTCGCCAGTCGCCGGCGCGTTGAGAATGCCCCAGACGCTATGCCCGGTGGCAACATAAGCGCCGGCCACACCGGGCACCGCCCCGATCAGCGGCAGTCCGTCCGAGGTCACCGGACGGAAGCAGGCCTGCCGTGCGACGATCGGCGCCGAAGCGAGGGCTGGCGAGATCGAGCCGCATATCGCTTCGAGGCGCTCGATCGCGCCCGGGTCCGGCGCAACCTGCGCCGGATCGATCGGCAACGCCTCCTCGCTGGAGATGGCGCAGACATAAGTCGTGCCGTCGGTGCGCGGAAACAGTTCGGGGCTCAGCACCGCGCCGTGCCGCTCCCGGTATTCAAGAAACACGGCTTCGCCCGGCACCGCTGCGCCGGTGTCGAATACCAGGCTGTGGCCCTTCAATCCGAACACCGCCGGCAGCGGCAGCCATAACGCAGCGAGGATCGACCACGGCCCCATCGCGATAACCACCGCATCGGCGTTGACCACCTCGCCATCGACCTCGGCACCAACCGCTCGGCCGGCGAGCACCCTGATGCCGGTCACTCGGCCGAGGCGCAGTTCCGCGCCTTGTGCCTCGGCCGCCCGCATCATCGCGGCGGTGAATTGCCCCGGATGGACCTGCGCTGTGGTCTTGGGCGAACCCAGGGTTTGGCTGATCGTTACATCGGCAGAAAGCCAGCCGAGATCATGACGGCCGCGACGATTTGGAAACCCTGCGAAACCGCCGTACGTGTCGAGCCGGCGATAGCCCCAATCATCGGCAATCCGCTCCGCCAACTCCGCATGCAAAGCAAAGCTGCGCCGCGCCAAAGGTGCGAGTGGCGAGCCGTCGCACCAGTCGCGCGCCAGAAATCCGCCCGACTTTCCGGAGGCCGCACAAGCAAGGCCGGTGGATTCAATCACCGTGGCCTTGACGCCGCGGCAGCTGAGGAAATAGGCGATCGAGGCGCCGATCACCCCGCCCCCGCAAATCAGCACATGCATCTCGCTTGATCTCATGGAACCCGGTTCTTTGGCTTACGACCCGGGCTTTGTAACTGCCCTCCCCCGGCAACCCGCGACCGCGTCACTCCGGCTTGGCCGGCGCGACGGATTGGTCCACCCGGGCCATCAGCTCGGGCGACAGCGCGCCGGCTTCGGCGGCGGCGACACATGCGGCAAGTTCCTTCCGATTCTTTACCCCGAGAACCAAGGTGTCGATGTCGAGCGACAGCGCGTAGCGATGCGCGAGCACCGCGGGGTCGAAGCC
>Ga0209380_10002483_pt1 | contig 11774 bp, 6 predicted proteins | sample HubBroMetageWFT6_FD_188347 | JGI IMG/M metagenome (GOLD analysis project Ga0209380, IMG submission 188347) | Warmed and freeze-thawed soil microbial communities from the Hubbard Brook experimental Forest, New Hampshire - Hubbard Brook CCASE Soil... | ecosystem: Environmental > Terrestrial > Soil...
CGTCTGTGGTGGCGGGGCTAGCTGTGAGCAAGTCGGACGAGATCTACGTCTGTTGGACGCCCCAGAACGAGAACGCGGCGGAAAGCCGCCTAATGGTGGCAACCTCGAAGGATGGAGCGGAATCGTGGACAATTAAATCGGTGAAATTGCCCCCGGAGACCTTGCTAGATTTACATATGGGCTCCGTATCTATTGCGATCAATAAAGATGGCGTTCTGGGATTCATGTGGTACAGCAAGGATTCAGATCACGTCTATTTTGGGGCGTCCTTTGACGGAGGGCAATCGATCAGCAAGGTGGTTCAGCTAACGCCTAATCTACCCAGCATCCCAGCCAGAGAACGACCTCTTGCGGATGACCGACGCTTGGACATTTACTCACCAGCTTGGAACAATAATTCGAATCGTCTAGAACCATTAACCATCCTTGCGTTCAGTCCTAACTTTTCGGGGATTCCGGGTGGCAACGGCCTTGTCGCAGATCGTAGTGGCACCTTCCATGCGGTGTGGGACGAAGTTACGAATGGGGCGGCAAGTCTGTGGACGAGGACGATAACGCTCTCTGAGTCGGGCGAGAACGCCGCGGTGCCCACATTGGAGGGCCTTACCGATGTATCAAATAAAGTTAGTTTTAATGTGAGTGACGTACGATTAGATCAACTCGACGATTTGGCTGCTTTCGATCTCGTCGTGACCAACAGGTCCGACACAACCCTTTTGAGCCCGGTTCTCGTCATCCTGGCAAGCCCCAGTGGGCAGCCAGAGATGTCTGCCTACAACGCCGACAACGGTAAGCTAGGTGACGGCGCGCTCTGGGAGCTACAGCTCCCATCGGGTCGGCTGGCCCCCGGACACAGCGCAGAGCCGCGTACTCTAATCCTCCGCATGAAGATACCGGTAAAAGATAATTTGACAACATACCAGCCCGCTGAAATCCCTTTGAGGATCTATGCCAAATTGCCGTAAGGTCCAGCGTGCTCTCGGATCAAGGCCGAACGAGCCGATGGAAGCGACCGGCACGCTACCCGCTTAGTATTCTTCAGTTCCGGCCATTTTTTCCCACGGTCACAAGAAAATAAAGTTGGGCGCAAACCCTATGACGGTAGGGAGAATTGTGCTATTTCTTCCCGTGCAGCGCCGCGTCCTCTGTGAGGAGTGGTCGCGCCAAACACATTCTCGAATGGGGAATTTCCAGGTGTCAGCGATGCACCCGCCCGACCGAAATCGAGCGCCGCGCCCGTCGTGGACGGATCTCAGGGAAGCCAGCGATCCCGAACTGGTAAACCATTTGCTGTGCGGTCATGACGACGCGTTTGCCGTAATTGTGGATCGCTACCAGCGGCTGGTTTTTAGTGTGGCGGTCCGCATTGTCAAAGACGAGGCCGAAGCCGAGGATGTGGTCCAAATTGTTTTTCTCGATATTTTCCGGGACGCGGGAAAATTCGACTCTTCCCGGGGCACACTAAAAGTGTGGCTCCTTCAGTATGCCTATAGCCGCAGCATGACGCGCAGGCATCACTTGGAACGCCGCCACTTTTACTCGAAGGTGGACCTCGACGAGCTGAATCCATCAGAGTTTTGCACCAGGGCGGCAGGCAGAAATGCTTTGTCGTCCGGAGAAGCAGGACGTCTGGTCGAAGAAGCTCTTATGCAACTGAATGACAAACAGCGCGAGGCTATCGAGCTGATCTACTTCGAGGGCCTGAAGTTTACAGAAGCGGTGCAAAAAACTGGGGAAACACTGCCGCAGGTCCGTCATCACTACTATCGGGGGCTCATGAAGATTCGCGACCTCATTGAGTCGAAGCATTCTCCGGGAGGCCGGCAGTCCTCGCCCGCCGCGGCGACGGCGATGCGATTGGAGGTGGCCAATGTCAAACCACGAACGGTTTGAGGAGCTCTGCGCCATGGCCGCCGCCGGTGAAATCTCTCCGGCAGAGCGGCAAGAATTAATGACCCACCTCGAAGAGTGCACCTCTTGCCACCAGGCGTTTGCGGACATGAAGGACATTCACGCAACGTGGCTGCCGGAGCGCGCGGGCTTCGAGATCAAGAGGAGCTTTGCCGCCGAATCGACGCTCCGGCAACTCGTTTTGGAACGAGCGGCCGCCGAGGGTGCACAGTTTTCCAACGAAGCCGAACTGCCAGCGATCCCCATTTCGCATCTGCCGCAGCCCTCTTATCAAAGATCCTGGCATGGCCTATTGGCCGTTGCAGCGGTGATCCTTGTCGCACTAGTCAGTGTCGGAATCTACGGACGGATGAACTTGCGTCGTTCCTCCCCACAGTCATCGGACGCAGTAAAAAACAGTGCAACCAATACGCAACATGCTGTTGTTTCAGGCTCCGAGGTTTCGCAGCTCGAGGTGCTGCGCGAGGATGCGCGTCAAGCGCAGTTGGCCCGGCAGAAACTGGAAGCCGCTCTCAAGGAAACAGAAGCGGATAGACAGCGTCTACAGAAACAGCTCGAAGAAGCGGAACTCCGCGCAAACGGTCTGGAACAGTCAAATTCAGAATCGAGAGACGAGGTTGCTAATCTTCGTTCACAACTGGAATCCGCGCGTGCCAATGAGTCGAAGGTGGTAGAACAGCTTGCGGCGTTTAAGGCGGCTGGGTCCGACAGGCAAGCAGAACTTGCTCTGGTGGAAGGCGAAAATAAGGATTTGCGCGATAGGCTGGCCCAGCAGTCCGCGAGCGTTGACCGTGAGCGCGAATTGATGACCGACGGGCGGGAGATCCGCGATCTGATTGCCGCGCGGAATCTTCACATCATCGATGTGTACGACACGAGCGGAGAGGGCCGAACACAGAAGTCATTCGGCCGCGTGTTCTACACGGAAGGGAAATCGCTGGTCTTCTACGCCTATGACCTGCCCGCGCGGCGGCCGGCCACAACAAAGTATGCTTTTTATGCGTGGGGCAAAAGAGATGGCAGCGGAGAAGCGAAGGTTCGGAACCTGGGCATTTTCTATAACGATGACCAAGCGCAGAAGCGCTGGGTGCTCAAGATCACCGACCCGCAAGTCTTGTCCGAAATCGATTCGGTATTCGTCACGCTCGAAAAAACAGATGGCTTCGGCAATACAACACCTACCGGCAAGAAGCTGCTGAGCGCCTATCTCGGAAGTCCCGCCAACCATCCTTAGCCTGCTCGATAAGCCGGGATCGCTTCTATCGGAGATGAGTTGTCACCGCCTTTTAATCGCGTCGAACTGGGAACAAATCCGCTCTTCGCTTGAATACTGGGGACAAGGAGAAGCAACGGATGCCCAGAGAGAGGAAGACGGGGAATGCGGAGGCGGTGAGCAATGTGTGGCGGTTGTGCAGCGCCTTGTTTCTCGTGGCCGGCCTGACGCTTCTGGCTTGCGCGACTGCGCTGCGGGCGCAGACTTCGAGTGCCACGCTCTCGGGCACGGTCATGGATCCGAGCGGAAAGGCCGTTCCCGGCGTCGATGTCAAGGTAACGAATGTAGACACGAACGTGAGCTTTGCCGCCAGAACTAACGGAGACGGAATCTACGTTCTGCCCGCACTTCAGCCTGGTCATTATCGTGTCATCGTCACCAAGACCGGCTTCAAGCAAATCGCCCTCACCGACGTCGTCCTCAACGTCCAGGACACCGTCAGCCGCAATTTTAACTTGGAGATAGGTGCCGTCTCCGAAACCATAACGGTGACGGCGAATGACCTCAACATAAACACGACGGACGGAACAGTTAGCACCGTAATCGATCGAGAATTCGTCAGCCAATTACCACTCAATGGGCGGAGCTTTAATACGCTTCTGCAGCTCACTCCGGGCGTCGTTATCGCAAGCGGTGCGAACGCACTATCACCCGGACAGTTCAGCATCGCTGGTCAGAGAACCGATGCGAACAATTTCAGCGTTGACGGAGTTTCCGCAAATTTTGGAGTCAGTGGAAACAGCGGCGCGGCACAGTCGGGGACGGGTTCTGCTCAGGCATTCAGTGCCATCGGAGGAACGAGCAGCTTGGTTTCCGTGGAGGCTCTACAGGAATTCCGTGTTGAAACCTCTTCGTTTGCGCCGGAACTTGGCCGCTCCCCTGGTGGGCAGGTAATCTTGACCACGCGATCAGGGACCAATGATTTCCACGGTGGAGCGTACGAGTACTTCCGCAACAGTGTGTTGGATGCGAACGATTGGTTCGCAAATCAGTCGGGTCAGCCACGAGCAGCAGAACGTCACAACGATTTTGGTGCCTTCCTGGGCGGCCCAATCTGGAGGGACAAGACGTTCTTTTTCGCCTCTTACGAAGGCGCACGTCTCAGACTCCCGGAGGCGGGTGTTATTTTGGTTCCATACACTAGCTCTGCGGTGCCTGCTTGTTCGGTCGCTGGGGCGGTGGCCGCGATTCTAGGGGCCTATCCGAAACCCAATGGCCCAGTTTCGTCAGCCACCTGTACCGGTCAGTTTACAGGGGTGTGGTCCAATCCGGCAACGCTGAACGCCGGGAGCGTGCGGGTCGACCATACTTTTAACTCCCGGTTTTCGATCTTCGGTAGGTACAACGAGGCTCCTTCGGAATTCGCCCAGCGAAACAACAGTCTAAGCACTATTACTTCTGGACCCGTTAATACGCGAACGGCAACCCTGGGTTTTAATGCGTTTTTGAACAGCCGCATGACCAATACATTTCGCGCCAACTATTCTAGACAGTATGCAGCGAATATTAACTCCCTGGATTCGTTTGGAGGGGCGGTTCCTCCGCCATTAAACCTCTTGCTGGGATCCCTTCCCCCCCAGAATTCCATCGGTAGTTTGTTCGCCTTCGACATTGCCGACGAATACTTGGTGGGCCCGATTGCCAGGAACACAGCAAAACAGATCAACCTCGTGGATGACTTTTCTTTTGTTGTGGGTACTCACCAGATGAAGTATGGCGTGGACTATCGCAGCATAGAGCTTGACACAGACCCAAACCAGCACCAAGTGTTCTACCAAACTTTAAGCGTGCTGGATTTCATATCCTCTGGCGGAATTGTGTTTAATATGTCGACAGGCACTATAGCTTCTGCGCGGCTTCGTTCTCAATCTCTGTCGTTGTACGCGCAGGATGCGTGGAAGATTTCTCCGAGGCTCTCGCTGACCTATGGGATTCGATGGGAACTTGCCCCAGCGCCCGCGGCGCTGGGATCGACTACCCTGGCGTCTTGGACCAACGTTGACACCCCTTCTCAAATTGCGCTTGCACCTCCGGGGACACCCGTGTGGCGGACTACATATGGTAATTTCGCTCCACGGATCGGGTTGGCCTACGCGCTGACGGATTCCGGAGACTTAGTTTTGCGCGTTGGTGGAGGCGTATTCTACGATCTCGGCGTGGGCTCAGTCGGAAGTTTGGCAGCGACTTTTCCACATGCGGCGCTCCAAAACAATCCGAATACGCAATTACCCGTAGACCCCACTCCGTTTCTACCCGTTATCTCTACAACTCCTCCCTATGGGAACGTGCAAGCATTTGCACCGAATCTGAAACTTCCTCGATCCTATCAATGGAGTCTCGCGCTCGAAAAGTCTTTTGGAGGGAATCAAGTCATTTCTGCAACCTACGTTGGACAGGCGGGGAGAGATCTCCTCAGGCAGGAAGGATTCTTTCAACCGAACCCCAATTTCAGCAGCACACTTTTCGTTACCTTAAATGACGGCTGGTCGAACTACAATGCTCTGCAAGTCCAATATCGCAGGCCCCTTTCGGCACGGTTGCAGGCGCTTCTCAATTACACATGGTCGCATTCGCTGGACAACGCTTCTAATGATGTTGTGGCCGGCTTGTCGAATACCGTGATTTCGGCCGCAAACGACTACGCCTCCTCCAACTTTGATGTGCGTCAAAGTTTTTCTGGGGCTCTCACATTTGCAGTTCCAGCGGCAACCAAATCCGGACTGTTCGCTCAGCTCACTCGTGATTGGTCCATTGACTCCGTCATCGTCGCCCGAACCGGCTTCCCCTTCAATGCGATAGTCTTTGGAACGTCCCCTGCTGGTTTTGCTGTAACGACACGCCCGGATCTTGTGCCGGGCCAGCCACTATGGATTTCCGCGCCATCGGCTCCGGGTGGAAAGGAACTCAACAGCGGTGCTTTTTCGGTTCCCACGACTGTTCGTCAAGGAACTGAAGGAAGAAATGACATACCAGGCTTCGACCTGACGCAAGTTGACCTGTCAATCAGCCGGAAGTTTCCGATCACGGAGCGCCTCAATCTGCAATTCCGTGCGGATGCCTTCAACGTCTTCAACCATCCAAACTTCACAAATCCAACTGGGAACTTCACGTCTGGTGCTGCTGCTGATCTTCAGGCCGCGTCAATGCTGAACCAGACATTAGGCGGCCTGAATCCTCTCTTTCAGGAGGGAGGTCCGCGTTCGCTTCAGCTATCTCTGAGACTCGTCTTTTAGCTGCACTGCCCTTTTTTTTCTTTGGAGCAATGTTCCTGGCGACGAGGAACCCTTGGAAGACTCGTATGGGACAAATGTTTCGGTCGATTTGACTGCCATCTGATGCGAGCAGAAGACAGGAACAGTATCTTGAGAGAAGCGTGCGGCCACCATAGGCGAAATCGAAGCTGTTTCTCTGCTGGAGCTACCATGCGTGGTTTTGAAGTTGCATTGCTGACGGTAGTCCTACTTGTAGCGGCGACATCCTCTGGCCAGCAAGGAAAGCCTCAGCGATCGCAGCGAGCGGTTACCGTCACCGATGCAATCGAAATGACACGATTGGGCGACCCTTCGTACTTTAATAACAGTCCGGTCTTCCAAGTGGCTAATTTCTCGCCCGATGGCACGCGATTCATCGTAATTTTGACCAAAGGGGACTTGAAGCACAATACCAACCGGTATTCGCTTCTTCTCTTCAAGGCATCTCGTGTCTTCAACTCGCCGAAACCCGAAGTCATACTTACGATGTCTTCGTCGTCGAACCGCGAGGCCATCAAAGATCTCAAGTGGCTCGCCGACAATGAGACGGTTGTCTTCATTGGAGAGAATCTGCGCGAATCGCCTCAGGTATACACGCTGAACATCCGGACGAAACTGCTCACGAGATTGACAGACCATTTGACTCCGATCGTGGGTCTCGATACCACCGAGAACGCCGACGACCTCATTTTCGAGGCTGACCCTCCGAACAAGCGAATAATCGATACACAACAAGTGCGTCGAGACGGAATCGTCGTTACCAGTCAACTACTCAGGCAACTCTTAGCCGGAGACTGTTACAAGTTCGTCGCGTCGCTTCGGGAAGGTGAGCAGGTTTTCCTAAAGGCGCGAGGAAAGCCCTCAATCAGGATCCCGCTAGAGGATGTCGCTGCGGGCAGCACGCAGCTCTCGTTCTCACCCGATGGCCGATATGCATTGATCGAAGCCTGGGTCAGACATGTTCCCAAGGCCTGGCAAGCTTACAAGGATAGATTTATCCACGAACAGGCCTTGGAGCAGCAAGAAAGAGAAATTGCATCGAGATTAAGACGATATGATCTGTTAGAAATACAGAGTGGCCAAATTAAGCCGTTGTTAGACGCTCCTGCGGGATTTGGAAAGAAAGCCTTCGTCTGGGCGCCGGATGGACAATCAGTGGTCCTTTCAGGAGCATATCTGCCCTTAGACGTGGCTGATCCGGTCGAGCGCGAGCGGCGCGAGGCGAATACTTATGTTATCGAGGTAAAGCTTCCAAGTAGGAGCGTTGCAATAATCACCGAGAAGGAGCTGCGGGTTACCCGATGGGACCCGAAAACAAATAGAATTGTTCTAGTTCCAAGCGATAACAGCGACTTGCATAATGTAGCATATAAAAAGAATGGTTCTGATTGGAATGAAGTCCCTCCATCTCCGGGTGACGATACGAGGCCAGATTCTCAGTTGAAAGTGACATTGGAAGAAGATAGCAATACCGCCCCGAAGATTTATGCCACCGATCGTAAGACACAACGGAAGATGCTGGTCCTGGATCTCAATCCTCAGTTTGACGATCTCCGCTTCGGGAAGGTCGAAGAAATTAGTTGGAACGCTACAGACGGACACAGAGTCACGGGTGGACTGTACCTGCCACCTGACTATATGCCCGGCTCGCGATATCCGTTGGTCATTCAGACTCATGGATTTAACAAAAATAGATTTCTGATAGATGGCCCGTGGAGCAGTGCTTTTGCTGCGCAGCCGCTGGCCGGTAAAGGGTTTGCAGTGCTTCAACTTGAAGGCCGTGATGCTGGATTGGTGAAAGTGTCAAATACACCTCAAGAAGCCCCTTACCTGATGGCCGAATATGAGGGAGCAATCGATTACCTAGATACGAGAGGCCTGATTGACAGAAACCGAGTTGGAATCATCGGTTTTAGCCGAACGGTGTACATAGTGGAATACACTTTGACGCATTCCAAATACAGATTTGCGGCCGCCACAGTGGCTGATGGTATCAATGGAGGATATTTCTCTTATATTATCACTCCCAACGGAGGGGATGAGGGATTGAATGGAGGGCCTCCGTTCGATGATACGCTCGCTCTGTGGTTAACAAACTCTCCTGGCTTCAACCTAGACAAAGTGTTTACTCCTGTGCGTCTCGAATACTATGGATCCTCTGCGACCGTACTCGGTGGGTGGGAATGGTTTTCTGGCTTGTCCCGTCTACACAAGCCAGTGGACTTGATTTATCTTCCTTACGCTCCACACCAACTCGTTAAGCCCGGGGAGCGAATGGTTTCACAACAAGGAACCGTCGATTGGTTCTGTTTCTGGCTCAAGGGTGAAGAAGATCCCGACCCGGCAAAGGTCGAACAATATCAGAGGTGGCGTGCGTTAAAGGAAATGCAGCAAGAGAGCGATAAGAAAGTAAAAACCGCCGCAGGCAATTGAGGATGTTTCGGAGACGACAGAAGTCTTGAGCTCCCGATACCCAGACGGGGATAACGCCCCATCAGCTCGGAAGGTGAGGAATGATGTGTTTCTTCTCCAACAGAGCTGTCCCAAGGCGTCCGAAGCAATCATTGAGTTCTTATTGTCCACTCGACACCGCAACATTTCCTCCCGATTACATTGCAGTTAAGAAGTATCCCCTGGTCATTCAGACGCACGGTTTCGATTCGCAGGGATTTGTGATTGATGGTGATCCGTTTTCGGGCATGGTCGAGTTCTCGCTGACGAGCGGACGCAACGCTGGGAACAATGATGATCACTCCGGCATGCAACGGTTCCTGTCCGTGAAGAGCAAGAAAATCGGAACGGTTGTTGGTTACAAACGTGTAGTCCTGTGCGCGGATGGTGGCCATGAGTTGCCAATCTTTCGAACTACCAAGCTCGAGATAATTGACGTGATCTGCCAGATGACCCATCGTGCGCCACTTCGACCAAGGAGGTGTGCAGGCATTCATCGATCAAGAGCTTCCTGTCACCCCGCAAGAGCGCGGCGATGCCGGGTTGCACGAATCGGTTTTCGTTTTGCCCAAGGGCGGGAAGCTGGACGCCCTCGCCGCGGGAAGGCTTGGAACGTAAAGCGGAGCGAGGTCGACCTTCTCCCAATCCAGAGCTGGAAGCCATCGAGAATCTCCTCTGGCGTCGCTCCTTGGCAATCAGTTCGACGGGAATGCGCGTCCCACGATACACGGGCGTACCACGCATAATATCAGGGTCGGAGACAATCATGTCCTCGGCACGCTCAAGCTTCCTCAGGTCCAGGTCGAGTTCTAACCGCACTGACTTCACTTGAGCTAGACAGGATGAGAGCATTTCAGTCAGGAGGAACACACCGTGACGCCATATCTCGGCGCGATTGATCAAGGCACGACGAGCACGCGTTTTATCGTCTTCGACCATTCCGGACGGATCGTTTCCGTTGCCCAGAAGGAGCATGAACAGATCTTCCCGAAGCCTGGCTGGGTCGAGCACGATCCTGATGAGATTTGGCGACGGACGCAGGAAGTCATTTCCGCAGCCATGACTGCGAAGGGCTTTCGCCCCAGGGATCTTGCGGCGATTGGCATCACCAACCAGCGCGAGACCACGATCGTCTGGAATCGCAAGACCGGCCGTCCGGCGTACAACGCGCTGGTTTGGCAAGACACGCGCGTCGACGACGCCGTTGCCGAATTTTCCCGCAATGGTGGCCAAGACCGCTTTCGCGAAAAGACGGGACTTCCATTGGCTACGTATTTCAGCGGATTAAAGATTCGCTGGATTCTAAAGAATGTTCCGGGAGCGCGGGAAGCTGCCGAAGTTGGGGATTTGCTTTTCGGAAACATCGATAGCTTTCTGGTCTGGAAGCTGACAGGAGGCACGCAGGGCGGCGTCCACGTGACCGATGTGACCAACGCCAGCCGCACGCAGCTGATAGACCTCGCGACTCTGGCGTGGGACAAGGAAATGCTCAAGACGTACGAAGTTCCAGAAAGCATGCTTCCCAAAATCGTCTCGAGCAGTGAAGTTTACGGCCAAGCCAAACTCGATTCCGTCAAGGATGTCTCCATTGCCGGAATTCTCGGCGACCAGCAGGCTGCGCTTGTCGGACAGACTTGCTTCAATCCAGGCGAAGCAAAGAACACCTATGGCACTGGCTGTTTCATGCTCGAAAACACCGGTACCAAGCTGATCCATTCCAAATTCGGATTGCTCACCACCGTGGCTTACAAATTCGGCGATGAGCCGCCACAGTATGCGCTCGAAGGCAGCATTGCGATCACCGGCGCACTCGTCCAGTGGCTACGCGACAACCTGGGACTGATTCAGAAGAGTTCGGACGTCGAGACGCTTGCACGAACCGTGACGGACAACGGCGGCGTGTATTTCGTTCCCGCGTTTTCCGGACTGTACGCGCCGTATTGGAAAGCGACTGCTAGAGGCGTGATCACGGGAATGACGCGATATGCCAACAAAGGCCATCTGGCGCGCGCGGTCCTGGAGGCTACCGCGTTTCAAACGCGCGAAGTGCTGGAAGCCATGGAGAAGGATTCACAAATTCAACTGAAGGTTCTGCGGACGGACGGCGGAATGGTGAAAGACGACCTGTTAATGCAATTTCAAGCTGACATCCTGAATCTTCCTGTCGTTCGCCCGGTGATTAAGGAAACCACGGCACTCGGAGCAGCCTATGCCGCCGGGCTCGCGGTTGGCTTCTTCGAGGGCGTTGACGATCTCCGCGCGAACTGGGCTGTTGACAGAACCTGGAATCCGAACATGGACCAAGCGACGCGCGAGCGTTTGTACAAATCATGGAAGAAAGCGGTCACGCGTTCTTTCGATTGGCTCGACGAGTAGTTGCAACAATCAGTCGGATCCGTCACCACGGCGACAACGACCGCCTGCCGGGAGAGGAAGAGCGAAAATGAGTTCATCATTCTTGGGGGAATTCCTAGACACCCTGGTTATGATCGTTCTGGGTGAGGGCGTGATTGCCGGTGTGCTGCTGAAGCGATCGAAGGCCGAAGGAGCCGGCTGGATGGCGATCACCAGCGGATGGGCGTTCGCCGTGATGGCCGGAATCTTTACGGCTATCGCGTGTGGAAGCAAAGCAGCCTATGTCAATCCCGCGGTCACGCTCGGCTTTGCGGTTTCCTCCGGCGACTGCTCTAGGCTCGGGTCGAACATGGCTGCGCAACTACTCGGCGCTTTTTGCGGGGCCGTGCTGGTCTGGATACACTACGGTCCTCACTGGAAAGAAAGCCCCGATGCGCCGGCCAAGCTGGCGATCTTCTGTACCGCTCCGGCAATCCGGAGCGCCGCCTGGAATTTTGCGAGCGAAGTCATCGGTACTCTGACGCTGGTGTTTG
>Ga0209380_10002488_pt1 | contig 11749 bp, 7 predicted proteins | sample HubBroMetageWFT6_FD_188347 | JGI IMG/M metagenome (GOLD analysis project Ga0209380, IMG submission 188347) | Warmed and freeze-thawed soil microbial communities from the Hubbard Brook experimental Forest, New Hampshire - Hubbard Brook CCASE Soil... | ecosystem: Environmental > Terrestrial > Soil...
GCTTTGGGTGACTCCGGACCTGTCGCCCAACGCATTCGCCACCGGGCGGAACCCGACACACGCTTCGGTGGCAGTAACATCGGGGATACTGCAACTAATGAAGGACGACGAACTAGCCGCGGTGCTGGCTCACGAACTGGGGCATGTCAAGAATACGGATATTCTGATCAGTTCGATCGCGGCAACCCTCGCTTCCGCCATTACTTATCTGGCACGGATGGCTATGTTGTTTGGCGGCGGGCGCGATGAGTCCGGACGTCAGCGCCGGAGCCCCATCGGCGGACTACTCATGGTTTTTCTGGCGCCGCTGGCAGCAGGGTTGATACGAATGGCGATTTCCAGGACACGTGAATTCAGTGCTGACGCGACATCTGCGCGCACACTGGGCACCGCAGAGCCAATGATCCGGGCGCTCGAGAAACTGGACTCGGTTGGAAAGCAGATCCCACATTCATTTGGCATAAGTCTTTGCGAAACAATGCGATTCGAACTATCGAGGCCGCGCTGGGAAGCACCCCGGCCAAAATCTTAGTCAAAGACACTCAGATTTCGGCAGACTATCGAGTTTCCCGGTATAATGTAACCTTCCATGCCTCAGAAACGATTAATACGTTCTACTACGGTCCTTTGCGTTCGCCGTGACGGGAAGGTTGTCATGGCCGGAGACGGCCAGGTCACGCTGGGCGAAAGCGTCATCAAGCACTCGGCCCGCAAGATTCGACGCCTCTACCAGGACAAGATTCTCGCGGGCTTTGCCGGCTCGACTGCCGACGCCTTTTCGCTGTTCGCCCGCTTCGAGTCCAAGCTGGAGCAGTATCACGGTAATCTGGGTCGCGCTGCGGTTGAATTAGCTAAAGATTGGCGTACCGACAAGATGTTGCGCCAACTCGAGGCCCTGCTCCTGGTTGCCGACCAGACCCAGACGTTCCTGATCAGCGGTCAGGGCGATGTGATCGAGCCGGACACCGGCATCGCTGCCATCGGCAGCGGAGGCTCGTTTGCGACCTCTGCCGCCACCGCGCTTTTCGACCACACGCAACTGACGGCGCGCCAGATCGCTGAAGAAGCCATGAAGATTGCCGGCAAAATCTGCATCTATACCAACGATAAGATTACGATTGAAGAGCTGTGAGGAGCGGGGGCCCTTGCGCCTGCGTGGACCTTCCCTGAATTAAAGAGGAATAGAATTGGCCATTTATTTACCCGCAACCACCGATGACGAGCACGTAACCCTGGATGAATTGACGCCGCGCGAAATCGTGCGCGAGCTCGACAAGTATGTTGTCGGTCAGCACGAGGCCAAGCGCGCCGTCGCAATCGCCTTGCGCAATCGCATGCGCCGCCAAAAGCTGACACCGGAATTGGCGGAAGAAGTCATTCCCAAGAACATCATCATGATCGGCCCCACTGGCGTGGGCAAGACGGAGATCGCCCGCCGTCTGGCCAAGCTCGCCAACTCGCCGTTCATGAAGGTCGAGGCTTCGAAGTTCACCGAGGTGGGGTACGTCGGGCGCGACGTGGAATCGATGATCCGCGACCTGGTCGAAATCGCCATCGACATGGTGCGCGAAGAAAAGCTCGAAGATGTTGCCGACAAGGCGGAGCTCAACGCTGAGGAGCGTCTACTCGACTTGCTGTTGCCCTCCATGCCGACGCAGGTGCCTGTGAAACCAGCGGCGCACGATAACCAGCCCATCGGATTCAGCCTCGAAAGGGAGCCCCTGCTGGCTGGAGAGCCCGGCTCTCGCACCCGCGAAAAGCTGCGCCAGCAATTGCGCGAAGGGAAACTCGACGAGCGCATGGTGGAGCTCGACGTCCGCGAAAAGTCGATGCCCGCCTTCGAGATCATCACCAATCAGGGTGTCGAGGAGATGGACGTCAACATGAAAGACATGTTGCCCAACATCTTCGGCTCGCGCACCAAGAAGCGGAAGATGAAGGTCAGCGAGGCTTTCGAGTACCTCATCCAGGAAGAAGAGCAGCGCCTCATCGACATGGACCAGGTCACCCGCATTGCCGTCGAACGCGTGGAGAACTCCGGCATCATCTTCCTCGACGAGATCGACAAAATTGCTGGCCGCGAGGGCGGCCACGGGCCTGACGTATCGCGTGAAGGCGTGCAGCGCGACATATTGCCCATCGTCGAAGGAACCACCGTGAACACGCGCTACGGCATGGTGCGCACTGACCACATCCTGTTCATTGCGGCCGGCGCTTTCCACGTATCCAAGCCCAGCGACCTGATTCCCGAGCTGCAGGGGCGGTTTCCTATTCGTGTGGAACTGCAGTCGCTGACGGTCGAGGACTTCATCAAGATTCTCACTGAGCCGAAGTCGTCGCTGACGAAGCAGTACATCGCGCTGCTCGAGACTGAGGGCGTGAAATTGGAGTTCACTCCGGAAGCGTTGGCGGAAGTCGCGAACTTCGCCTTCAAAGTGAACGAAGGCACGGAGAACATTGGCGCGCGCCGCCTGCACACCATTATGGAGCGGGTGCTCGACAAGATCAGCTTCGAGGCTCCGGACCTCAAGGAAAAGGACATCGTGATCGACGCCGACTACGTGATCAAGAATCTCGCCGACATCGTCAAAGACCAAGACCTGTCGCGCTATATCCTGTGATCAACATTAATCGCCTGAGGATGGCTAATCGATGAAGCGTGCGTTCAACCCATGGCTGATAATCCTGCTGGTCTTGTGCCTCGCCGGCCTCACGCTGGGCTTTGCTGGTGACACGAAGACTACGGCCATTTCGTGGAAGTCCGACCTGCTGGCGTGGCGGGCTCAGCAGGCGAAGAACCTGCAGGAGCCGACGGGCTGGCTCACTCTGATCGGCCTGGAATGGTTGAAGCCCGGCGACAATTCCTTCGGCTCAGCCAAAGACAACGCGTTGGTAGTGCAGGCCGCCACTGCGCCTAATCTCGGCGTTGTCCAGCTCACGGGCAGCACGTTGCAACTGTTGCCGCCGGCCGGAGGCTATCCCAAGGGATTGTTGGTGGATGGCGCTCCGCCCGCGAATCCTCAGGCGCTTGCCGCCGATGACTCGGGCCATCCCTCGAAAATTTCCATGGGCAGCGTGACCATTACCGTGATTCACCGTGGAGACCGCTACGGCCTTCGCATCAAAGACTCCAAGGCTGCGGCGCGCCTGCAGTTTCACGGGCTGAAGTGGTATGCACCTGACGAGGCCTACCGCGTGCATGCCAAGTGGACTCCCTACAATCCACCGCATCATGTGGCCATCCCGACAATTTTAGGCACGGAAGTAATGTCGGATGTTCCCGGTGTGGCAGAGTTCACGCTCGACGGCAGGACGTTTCGGCTGGAGCCGATCTTGGAGAGCCCGGATGACAAGGACCTCTTCTTCATCATTCGCGACACGACCAGCAAGAGCGAAACCTACGGTGCGGGTCGCTTCCTCTACACCGATTTGCCGGATCACGGCCTGACCCAGCCGGGAGAGCTGTGGCTCGACTTCAACCGCGCGGAAAATCCTCCCTGCGCTTATACGCCGTTCGCGACCTGTCCGCTGCCGCCGCCGCAGAATCGTTTACAGGTGGCCATCCCGGTGGGTCAACAGCGTTATCACGATTAGGAGCAGGGCGCGGCTAGGCTTTCTCCGCCGCGCCATTGTCGTCTTCGGTCACGAACTTCCAGAACGACTTCAATCCTTTGCTCCAGCGCAGCTCGTGCACTTCCAGGCAATCCAAGCACGCACGGACTTCTTCTTCGACTCCCCGATACGTAGGTAGCAATCGGAAGATTACCCGGTGCTTGTCGGCCGACTCAATCGGTTCCACCACATTGGGATAGAACACACCTTTGGCGATGGCGAAGCTTTCGGCGCGCCCGATTACGACCGTCTTCTCCGGCCCTACCAACAGGCGCTTGTACGCAAACACCAGGGTCCCATCTTCCCGCGGAGAAAGCCGCCCGTAGGTGCGGCGCTTCACGTTTTTGACGCCGGCGCTGAAGGCTCGGACACCGTCTTCGCGGCTGGGTCTGTCCTGAATGTCAAACAACAGCATCTCCAGCAGGCTCCAGGCGAACAGCGTTCCAAAGAACGCCAGCCGCAGCGCCCATCCGAACAGCATAAAGCTCACGATGATGACGACCAGTGCGAGCAACAATCCCAAGTGCGGGCTGATGATCGAGGTGCCCAGCAAAACGGCGAAAATTGAATTGCGAATCGCCTTGAGCGCGAAGTCCACAAACGGAAACGGGCTGATGAGCGCCATCACGTCGAAGCAGTGACCGAGCAGCCAAACCACTCCCGTGATGACAAACCCAACCACCATGTAAAGCACAGCGGTGGCCATGCTGAAGTAGTGGTGAATGCCTGACGTCTGGGCGGTTGCCGCGTACACTACAGGACCGCTCAACAGCGATGCGAACAAGCCTTTCAACGACGTGAAGCCCATCACGCGCGCTACCTGGTTCATCACCACCGGAAACACAATCAGGATCAGCGACGCATGATTCACCAAGAGCACTTCGATCGCGTCCAGAGGCTTCTTGATAAGCGGCGCAAAACCGCCGAAGGTATCTTTGATGAAAATGAGGACCAGCAACACCATGATCGGCGCCCAGAAGTAGGGCCGCTGGAAGAAAGGCAACTGCGAGCGCTGCGGACTTGGCGTTTTGTAGTACTGCCACGCGCCCATGACGCTGACCCCAAGCAAGGGCGAAATTGCCGTGCTGGTGACCGTTGTGAGCGCCTTGGTAACAGTTTCCCCGCTCTTAAGGGTCTGCGTAGTCTCGTCAGGCTCAGCAGTCTGCGCCGATGCGAGCAGCACAACCGCGATCAGGACAATTGGAAGCAGGATCCAACGACGCATGGGAGTCTCCTCAGGCGGGGGAACGCCATTCTATCCCACGGGTGCGGAGGCCGGGGTTCTGAGGGGGTACCCCTCCCCTGTTCCTCATTCCAAAGGAGTTAGCGCACAATCGCGCGTAAGTTCCTCCAACGATTGGACTTAATAGTTAAAGTCCTGCAAATAAAGGGTTTAGGCATCACGATTTGTCATAGAACCAAATGCGTCCCTCGGCGAGGGTAGAGCAGGTTCCATGATGGCGAGGCTGAGCGGTGTTCGCAAGGAAAATCGTGAGGATCAACGTTACGAAGGTAACAAGAAGCAGCCAGGAACTAACGATTAGCAACCTATACGTGGGTCAGCGCTTGTTGCGGCCCCTTGATTTTTTCGTCGAGGGTACGCGCTCCTCGACGACTCCGAACTGGATGCGCTTCTGCATCTGGTCAATGCGGTCCACGAAAACATGAATCGGATCGCCCATCGAGTAAGTCTTGCGGGTGCGCTGCCCGATGATCTGCCGGGTGTTTTCGTGGTACATGTAGCGGTCGTCCGACAGCGTCGCCAGCGGCACCAACCCTTCGAAGAACAGGTCGTTCAACTCCACGAACATTCCAAACTTAGTCACGCTCACGATCAGACCGGCAAAGTCTTCGCCGACGCGGTCCTCCATGAACTTGATCTTCTTCCACTCCATCAGCTCGCGTTCAGCCTCATCGGCGCGCCGTTCTGACTGACTCGACTCCTGCGCAATGTCGCGCAGCATGTCTTCCGGAATGGGCCCACCGAGCGCGCCGGTTTTCTGTTTCTCGTGGTCTCCAGTTTTCTTCTTCGACGCAGTCGCTGGGGACTCCCGCTTCGACCACGGCGACGGAGACTCGCTGTGCGCCCCTTGCGCTACGCAGACTGGAACACCAGCATCGTTCCGATCAGGCGACTCGCGCAACACCTCCTTTAGAATGCGATGCACAATCAGGTCCGGGTAGCGTCGGATTGGCGAAGTAAAGTGCGTGTATGCCGGCGCCGCCAACGCAAAGTGCCCCTCGTTCTTTTCGGAATAGCGCGCCTGCTTCAGCGAGCGCAACATCAGGTATGACAAAATGCGCTCCTCCGGCTTGCCCGCAATCTTCTGCGTCAGCTTCTGATACATGCGCGGCGTAATGTGCACTTCCTCCGGCAGCTCGATCGTCTTTGCCTGCCGTCCGCCGCGATGTTGCTCGCGCCGGTCCGACTTGAACTGCACCCGCTTCACGGGCAAGGCACCCACACCCAGCGAATAGCCAAACGTAGCCGCAATGGTCTCAAAGTCGTACACCCGCTTGGGATCGGGCTTTTCGTGGATGCGGTACAGCGAAGCGATCTGCCGCTTCTCCAGATAGCTGGCCACGCATTCGTTGGCTGACAGCATGAACTCCTCGATCAGCCGATGGGCGATGTTCCGCTCGGACCGCGTCACACCCTTCATCAATCCGTTCTCGTCGAACTCGATTACCGGCTCCGGTAAGTCGAAATCAATCGATCCACGGCGCGCGCGCTTGCGGTTCAGGATCAGCGCCAGCTCGCGCATCATCTCGAACACGTCAACGTACTTGTCGTAATGCTGCCTCAGGCCTGCGTCGCCTTCGAGTATCAGGTTCACGTTGGTGTATGTCATACGCTCGGCCGAGCGAATGATTCCCTCGTTGAGCGTGTAGCTCACGATCTCGCCCTGCGGATCAATCTCCATCACGCACGACAACACCAGTCGGTCTACTTGGGGACGCAGGCTGCACAAGTCGGTGGAGAGCTCCATCGGCAACATCGGTATAGCGCGGTCGGGAAAATAGACCGACGTGCCGCGCAGCCTCGCTTCGAGATCGATGGGCGAACCCTCGCGGACGTAATGAGCCACATCGGCGATGTGCACCTGCAGTTCGTAGTTGCCGTTAGGCATCCGCCGAACCGTTACCGCGTCGTCGAAATCGCGCGCCGTCTCGCCGTCGATGGTGACAATCGGCAACGCCCGGTAGTCCTTCCGGTGCGCCAGCTCGGTGTTAGCGATGATCCGCTCAAACTGCTCCGCCTCCTGCAGAACTTCGACCGGAAAGTGGTGTGGTAAGTGATGCTTGCGGATGACGATCTCCACATCGACGCCGAAATCGTCTTCGTAGCCAAGGATCTCGACCACGCGTCCCTTGGGATTATCCGCGGGCGAAGGCCATGAGGTGATCTCGACATCGACTACCACGCCTGCCAGATCACTCCATTCGCCGCGATGCGCTTCCTTGCCGTATACACGATCGCGATCATGCTTGTCAGCCACGGGGTGCCCCGTTCTATCGCCCTCCTTTGGCGATAGGGCGGGGTTCGGGTGCCGCTTCCCTCTGCCTGCAGTCTCCGCCCCTGCCGGCCACTCCATTCCCCGCGGAATGATGATCTCCTTCGTCACCTTCTCGTCGATCGGCGTCACATAATTGTGGCGCGAGCCGTAATGAAACTTGCCCACGACCGTCGGATTGGCGCGCGTTAACACCCGCAGGATTTTCCCCTCGACGCGCCCATCGTCTTTCTTACGACCCAACTCCACCAGCACCTGGTCACCATGCATCGCCGAGCCGATCGATTGCGGGCTGATGTAGATGTCTCCGCCGAACGAACTGCGCTGCCCGGCGTTGGGAATAACAAAGCCATACCCATCGCGATGCATATTCAATCGTCCGGCGATCAGGTTCAGGTGCGCCGTCGCATGTTGCGCCAGGGTATAACGATCGCGGCCGGTTTCGACCAGTCGGCCGCTGTCAACGAGTGCCTGCAAGCGCTCCGCCAACTGCTGGCGCTCGCCGCCCCGCAAGCTCATCTCGCGGATCAGTTGCTTGAATCCGGCAGAGCGATGGGGTTGCTTTTCAATCTGGTTGAGGATGGCCTGGTCGTTGATCATGTCGTCCAATTCTGATTGTTCGGAGGTTGGCGTTTGCGGCGCCCGCCGCACAATTTTCCGCAGTGGGAATCTACTGACGCACTACCTGACTATAAAAATCTACGGCCACGCTTTGCCTTCGCTGAGAACACGCTGTATGGTAGCAATAATTGCTCAATCGGGCGGCTCGCTTAGCGATTCGCGCCGCATTTGGGTCCAGAATTGCCGCACTAACTCAGCAGGTTCTGAAGAGAGCTCTGGAGTTGCGGTTTGCACCACATCGTTCGCCTCCAGGCACATACCAGAAAGGAATTTTGATATATGTGGAAACAGACGAATACCCCGAACGCCGCCCCAACTCCTAACCCAGAGCCGCCGCGCAGCTACACTCCGCCGGCTCCGGAGCCGCCCGTGGTGACGCGCCCGGCTGCCAGTTCAGTAGGGACTCCTCAGGAACAGGCTACTTTGGGCAAGTCGCTGGTGATCAAAGGCGAAGTTACCGGCTCGGAATCGCTTTACATCGATGGCCGCGTGGAAGGTTCGATCAACCTGCCCGGCAATCGCGTCACGGTCGGCCGCAACGGGGTGGTCTCGGCCAATATTTCCGCGCGCGAAATCGTAATTTTGGGCAAAGTACGCGGCAATATGACGGCCAGCGATCGTTTCGACATCCGCAGCGAAGGTTCGCTCAACGGTGATGTCGTGGCGCAGCGCGTCAGCATCGAGGAAGGCGCCTTCTTCAAGGGTGGCATCGACATCCGCAAGCCCGGCCAGAAAGTCAACGGCGAAGGGAAGGACGCCACGGTGGAAACCAGCACGCCGGTCCCAGCCGTCCGCGTCTAAGAGGGACGGCTTCAGAGCCTCCCGTGAGCGCAGTCGAAGGACGCCGAGCACGCTCTTTGTCTTCGTGATTCCCTCGCGGACGAAAAGTCTGCGAGGGATATTCCTTTCGTCACGGCTGCGCTCCCCCTTCAGTTCTCTCAGTCACCGCGCGCGGCTCGACGACCGGTGCAGGCTGTTTCCGTCTGCGCAAGTCGCTCCACAAACGCGATCGCGTGATCCACAGACCTAGCGCGACCACGGCCAGCCAAGTTAGCCCTATCAGAACCAGCGACTGCAGGTCCGTTCGCCAATTCCCAGACACAACCACTCGCCGGGCCACTGTATAGCACAGCACGCCGGCGAAACTGGCCGTGCCTAGCGCCTTCATCAGTTCCAGCCACGGAAGCCCGCTGAGCGCAACCAGTTTCTTCGTGCTCAGCAGCCAGGCCAACACCACGGTGTGCAGCAGGATCCCGATGTCCGAAGCCATCGCGAGCCCGGCGACATCGAAGTGGCGAAACATGGCGGCATAAACCGGCAGTGATGCGATCACGATTACTGTGCTCGCGACCATCGGCGTGAGCGTATCGCCAGCGGCATAGAATGCCCGCGCATAAAGCGCCTGTGCCGACCACATTGCCAGCGAGAGTGAGAACCACGCAAAGTAAACCGATGTGGAGAGCGAATCTGCAAACGTAAAGTGTCCGCGCCGGAAGGCCAGGTCCACCAGCGGCAGCGCCGCCGGAACCATCAGCGCGGTCGCCAGCAGCGACGCCGCCGAAATTCGATACACCGACTGGTTCACCGTGTCCGCAAATTCCTTACGCTTGCCCTCGCCAAACAGCCGCGCGAAGAACGGCATCGACGCCTGCCCCGCAGCCTGTCCCAGGATCGAGATTGGCAGAGCGAAGAGCCGCTTGGCGTAGTTCAGGCGCGTGATCTCGCCCGATCCACCCGACGCGAAGTAGCGCAGGATCCAGTCATCCGCCGAAACCAGTGACACACCGAGCATCAAGGGAATCGACAGGCGTACCCATTCGCGAAACTCGCGATTCTTCCAATCGAAACTCCACTCATAACGCAAGCCTGCTTTTGCGGCCCCAAACGCATTGATCAGAAACGGCCCGACGAACGAACCCGCCAGCGCCCCATACGCCAGCGCCGCGATGCCATAGGTGTGAGCGCCAATCAGTCCACCCAAAATGATGAACGAGCCGTAGAACACCGGGCTTAGCGCCGGGTATAGAAACATTCGCCGCGAGTACAGCACTGCAGAGACGATTCCCCCGGCATAGAAAAATATCTGTCCCGGCAGCAGGATGCGCGTCAAGTAAACGCACAGCTCCAGTTGCTCGGCGGTGAACCGGGGGAAGATCAGCCGCTCCAGTTGCGGCGTGAAGATCTCCACCAGGATCGTTCCCGCCAGCGTCACCAACGTCATGATCGTTATGGTCGAGTTGAACGCCTGCTGAGCCTGCCGCTCTTCGCCTTTTGCGGTGTGCCGTGCGTATATCGAGATGAACGTGATCGACGCGGTCCCGCCCGCGAGGATGTAAAACAGGAAGTCCGGAATGGTAAACGCAGCTACGTACGCGTCGGTTTTCGGACCCGCGCCGAAAGCCCACGCCACATACATCTCGCGCAGGTAGCCAATCACGCGCGCCAGCATCACCGAGCCCATCAGCAGCAGCGTCGCGGAAAACGCACTGTGCTCGTGCGAGGGCCGCAGGTTTCGCAGCAACTTTGCCGCCAACCCAAGCTCGGTTTTACCTGCGGGGGATGTGGAGGGAGACTCCATGAAATTGCGATTCTACACGCAAGAACCGCGCTTCTCGGCGTGGCTGGCAGTGTGCAACGAGGTGCAGAGATGACCCGAGTCGATGCTTCGGCCTGCTACTCTTTTTCTGAATCAAGCTGTCTAACGGTTGACGATTCGCCACTGTGCTTCAATCAATGACCGCGCATGCCAATTCGCCACTCTTCGATCTATCCGCCACTGTGCTGGTCATCCTCTTCGCCGCCGGATTCGGCTTGTGCCAAACCACCCCTGTCGAGCTGCGTTACAAGCTCGCACAGGGCGACCGCCTGGTCTACAACGAAGTGTTCGAGAAGGAAGGAACGTCGCCGGACGCATTCTTTAAGGCGCAAATGGTCCTTTCCAACCAGGTGGTGGTCCTCGACGCAGTCGCGGGCAAGTCGTTGATCGGCATCCAGCGCAATCGCCAGTCAGCCGAACTGGTTGAGTCCCGCGAGCGTGGCAAGAACACCCTCGCGTTGCAGAAGCCCGGGTTTGAACAACGCATGGCCGCTCGCCCGATTCACTTCGCCGACTCCAACCTGTTCTCGGCCAATGGACGGGCCGAGCTTCCGCTGGAAGTTTTCCGTGAGGCCAACAGCAAGCTTCTCTATCGCATCGCAGAAATCATGCCTTTGCCTGTAACGCCCGTTCAGGTGGGGTCAGAATGGGACCCCGGAATCTTGGGCCTTCGCATGAAGCTCGAGCGCTTTGAACCTGTGGGCGACGAGTCTTGCGTCGTTATTGCCGACACCGGCTCGCGAAAAGAAACACATCTTCGCTTCACCTTTTGTCCCGCCTCCGGACATCTGGCCAAGCTCGAATTTGACGGGCAGTATGCCGAGATCGACTCCACAATTCACGAGAAGGTCACGCTTGAATTGCAGTTTGTTCATCACCAGGAAGCCCCCACATCCTGGCTGGCCAATCCGGAAACGCAGCAGGGCACGCTGACCGCCTTCCTGGATTCTGTGCTGCCGCTTCCCGATTCGCCGATCCTCGATCAGATCCTTCGTGAAGGCCCGCCCGACGCTCAAGCCTTGCTGCTAGCGGCCTATTACCAGCGCGCGCTCGCGCCCACGGTCGCCTACCTCAACGAGATCAAGCCCTACCTGTGGCGCAACGGGGAGACTTATCCCGCCACTCCGAGAGAGCTCAACCACCTGTTTGCGAACCACGAAGTCGATTTCACCATGAGCTACGGGCCCGCCTTCGCCTCCATTCTCATCGCCAAAGGGGAGTTTCCACCGACTACGCGAACGTTCCTGTTCGCCGACGGCGACATCTCCGCGAAGCTCATCGGCTACGGCGGGTGGTGGCTGCTCGCGCTGCTCACGCTCATCGTCGCCTACGCCGTCGGCCGGGCGACGCTGGCGCATGCGCCCGGCGTCAATCATGCGGCGCTCAAGGCCAAGGGCCTGCCTGA
>Ga0209380_10002489_pt1 | contig 11747 bp, 11 predicted proteins | sample HubBroMetageWFT6_FD_188347 | JGI IMG/M metagenome (GOLD analysis project Ga0209380, IMG submission 188347) | Warmed and freeze-thawed soil microbial communities from the Hubbard Brook experimental Forest, New Hampshire - Hubbard Brook CCASE Soil... | ecosystem: Environmental > Terrestrial >...
GGCGTGATCGTGTCGATGGACTCCTTCGGCCCGGTGACGGACAACGCGCAGGGCATCGCGGAGATGTCCGGTGAGGTGGAGGGCGAGGCCGCACAGGCGCTGACCAAGCTCGACGCGATCGGCAACACGACCAAGGCCATCACCAAGGGCATCGCGATCGCGACCGCGGTGCTGGCCGCGACCGCGCTGTTCGGCTCGTTCCGCGACTCGGTGGAATCGGCCCTTGGCGTCAGGGCGTCCGGCACGTTCGCCTTGAACATTGCCCAGCCGAACGTGCTTGTCGGGTTGATCGTCGGCGGGTCGGTGGTCTTCCTGTTCTCCAGCCTGCTGATCATGGCGGTCGGCCGGGCAGCGCAACGGGTCGTCCTCGAAGTGCGCATGCAGTTCAGGACCCACCCCGGGATCATGACCTACCAGGAGAAGCCCGACTACTCGCGGGTCGTGGACATTGTCACTGCCGACTCGCTGCGTGAGCTGGTCACCCCTGGCCTGCTCGCGGTGCTGGCGCCGATCGCGATCGGGTTCACGTTCGGTTACGCGCCGCTCGGCTCCTACCTGGCCGGGGCGATCACGGTCGGCGTGCTGATGGCCATCTTCCTGGCCAACTCCGGCGGCGCGTGGGACAACGCCAAGAAGCTCGTCGAGGACGGCAACCACGGCGGCAAGGGCTCCGCGGCGCACGAGGCGACCGTCATCGGCGACACCGTGGGCGACCCGTTCAAGGACACCGCGGGCCCCGCGATCAACCCGCTGATCAAGGTCATGAACCTGGTCTCGCTGCTGATCGCCACCTCGGTGGTGAAGTACAGCTCCAACACCGGCCTGCGGGTCGGAGTGGCGCTCGGCGCGGTGATCATCATCGTCGCGGCCGTCGTCATCTCCAAGCGGCGGTCGCAGAGCATGGGCGAGGAGGAGCCGGCCAGCCTGGACAGCGACACCGCCGCCGCGATGGAGGCCGCCGCGCCGGGGCCGGAAGACACAGCCGTGATCGCGGCGCACGGAGCCGAGGGCCAGTCGGCGAACGGGCAGCAGCCGTCGGGTAAACCGGCCGCCACCCCGACGTCTGACGCCGATCCCGGCGACTGACTGAGTTAATCCGACGCGCACGTCCCCGGGCCTGCTACAGGTCCGGGGGCGTGTCGTTTTCCGCGGCCGCCACGGCGTCTCTCGAGATGCCGAGCAGGTACAGGACCGTGTCCAGGTAGGGCACGCTGAGCGCCGTGTCGGCGGCGTCCCGCACCATCGGCTTGGCGTTGAACGCGATGCCGAGCCCGGCGGCGGCGATCATGCCGAGGTCGTTGGCGCCGTCGCCGACCGCCACCGTCTGCGAGAGCGGCACTCCCGCCGCGCGGGCGAACCTGCGCAGCGCCTCGGTCTTGCCCTCGCGGTCGATGATCGGCTCAAGGACGCGCCCGGTCAGCTTCCCGTCCGCCACCTCGAGCGTGTTCGCCGCCGCGTAGTCGATGCCCAGCGAGGCGGCGAGCGGCTCGATCACCGCGGTGAACCCGCCGCTGACGATCCCGCACTTGTAGCCGAGGCGCTTCAGCGTCCTGATCAGGGTCCGCGCCCCCGGGGTCAGCCGCAGGCTGGCACGCACCGCGTCGAGGACCGACGCGTCGAGCCCGGCGAGCAGCGCGGTGCGCTCGCGGAGCGAGGCGGCGAAGTCGAGCTCACCCCGCATCGCGGACTCCGTGATCTTCGCCACCTCGTCGGCGCACCCGGCGCGCGCCGCCAGCAGGTCGATGACCTCCTCCTGGATCAGCGTCGAGTCCACGTCCATCACGATCAGCCGCATCGCGCGCCGGTGCAGCCCGCCGCGCTGCACCGCGACGTCCACGCCGCTATCCGCGGCCACCTGCGCCAGCGCGGCCCGCAGCGGGCCGGGCTCTGCCCCGGAAACGTCGAGCTCTATGCAGGTGACCGGATCGCTGGCCAGCCGGGTGATGCGGTCGATGTTGGCGCCGCTCGCGGCGATCCGCCCGGCGACGGCGGCGACCGCGTTGGGCTGCAGCGGGTGGCCGAGCACCGTGACGTGCAACTGCTCCGCGGCCGCGCCGTAACCGGCGCCGCCCTGCCCCGGCTCGGCCGACCCGGTGGTGATCTCCGCGTCGAGGCCGAGCCCGGCCGCCATGCTGGTGACCGAGCGGTGAATGGCGGTCAGGTCAGGCGGCTCGTCGCAGGAGGTGAGGACGCCGAGCACCAGCCTGCCCCTGATTACCACCTGCTCGATGTCGACCACGCTGAGTGGAAACCGCGCGAGGACGCTGAACAGGCGCGACGTCACACCGGGCCGGTCCCGGCCAGTAAGGGTAATCAGCAGCGTGGTCCGTGGTTCATTCATGGCGAGCCCACGCTACCCTCTGAGGAGCGGAGGAGGGGCGGAGGGCTGTGTCTGACGAGGTGCTCAAGCTGCGTGGCGTGTCGGTACGGCGCGAGACGTCGCTGCTATTGCGGAATATCAACTGGACCGCGCACGACAGCGAGCGCTGGATCGTCATCGGCCCGAACGGTGCGGGGAAGACCACCCTGCTCCAGGTCGCGGCGACCGTGCTGTTCCCCACCGAGGGCACCGTGGAGGTGCTCGGCGAGCGGCTCGGCGAAGTGGACGTGTTCGACCTGCGGCCGCGGATCGGCATGACCAGCGCGGCGCTGGCGGAGCGGGTCCCTTCCGGGGAAAAGGTCATCGACCTCGTGCTGACCGCGTCCTACGCGATCCTGGGACGCTGGAAGGAAGAGTACGAGTCCGCCGACGTGACCAGGGCGGTAGAGCTGCTCGACGCACTCGGCTGCGCGCACCTGATCAGGCGCCGGTTCTCCACGCTGTCCGAGGGAGAGCGCAAGCGGGTGCAGATCGCCCGCGCGCTGATGCCCGATCCGGAGATGCTGCTGCTCGACGAGCCGGCGGCGGGCCTGGACCTGGGCGGCCGGGAGGACCTGCTGCGGCGGCTGTCGCAGCTGGCCCGCGACCCGAAGGCGCCGATGATCGTCCTCGTCACGCACCACGTAGAGGAAGTGCCTGACGGCTTCACCCACGCCATGCTGCTGCGCCGCGGCTCGGTCCTCGCGGCCGGGCCCATCAGCGATGTGTTCACGGCACGTAATTTGTCCCGGTGCTTCGGTGTCCCGCTGGAGATCGAATACCGCCGTTCGCGCTGGTCAGCGTGGGCGGCCCGGTGAGTTGACCACGCATAGCGACCAACCTGGCACATGCCGCGGCACGGAGGTAGCGTGAGGTTGTAACTCCCTTGAGCGGAGATGACCGTTATGGGCACCATCATCGCCGTAGTCCTCCTCGTCCTGATCGTGGCCCTCGCTATATTCACCGTGGTGCGCTCGGTGCGGATCGTGCCGCAGGCGCGGGCCGGCATCGTCGAGCGCTTCGGGCGCTATCACCGGACGCTGTACGCGGGGCTCAACCTCGTCGTGCCGTTCATCGACCGGCTGCGACCCCTCATCGACCTGCGGGAGCAGGTGGTCAGCTTCCCGCCGCAGCCCGTCATCACCAAGGACAACCTGGTCGTCGCCATCGACACCGTCATCTACTTCCAGGTGACCGACCCTAAGGCAGCCACCTACGAAATCGCCAACTACGTGGCCGCGGTGGAACAGCTCACGGTCACCACGCTGCGGAACGTCGTCGGCGGGATGGACCTGGACACCACGCTGACCTCCCGGGACAAGATCAACAGTGAGCTGCGCAAGGAACTCGACGACGCGACGGGCAAGTGGGGCCTGCGGGTCAGCCGGGTTGAACTGAAGGCGATCGAGCCGCCGACGTCCATCCAGGACTCCATGGAGAAGCAGATGCGCGCGGACCGGGACAAGCGCGCGGCGATCCTGTCGGCCGAAGGGGCCAAGCAGTCGGCGATCCTCACCGCGGAAGGCGAGAAGCAGGCCGCGGTGCTGCGGGCGGCCGGAGAGGCCGAGGCCACCGTGGTCCGCGCCGAGGCGGATGCGACCGCGCAGGCGGCCAAGGCGCGCGGCCAGGCCCAGGCGATCTCCACGGTGTTCCGCGCCATCCACGAGGGGAACCCGGACCAGCGGCTGCTCGCCTACCAGTACCTGCAGATGCTCCCGCAGATCGCGCAGGGCGACGCGAACAAGCTGTGGATCGTGCCCAGCGAGCTGGGCAAGGCCCTGGAGGGCATGGGGAGCTTCTTCGGCAGCGCGCGCGACGAAGAAAGACCGCAGCGCGGCGACGACCCGGAACAGCTGCTGCCTGGCCCTGGCCCGGACGGTCCGGGAAGCATCACGCGGCTGCCTCGCGCTTAGCCTTCCGGCGGGGCCGGACCTGCACCCAGCCCGACTCGGTGACCTGCGATTCGAACGCGGGCTGCCGTGCGGTCGCCGGGCCGTGCATCACCGCGCCGTCGCTGACGCGGAACGTCGAGCCGTGCCACGGGCAGGTGACGCAGGTCGCGTCCCGCACGGTCACCACCCGGCCCTGGTGCAGCGGGCCGCCCAGGTGCGCGCAGTGGTCCGACAGCACGTAGACGGTGTCACCCGAGCGCAGCGTCAGCAGGCTCAGGTAGCCGAGCTGGCGCCGGGTGAGCTCCCCGTCGGGCAGTTCGCTCAGCGGGCAGAGGTCGTGCCAGCCCAGGCCGGCGAGGTGGTCGATCGGCTCGGCGTGGCTGGCGCCAGCGCCGAGTCGTAGCGCCAGGTGCCCGCCAAGGTAGGCGCCGACGGTGGCGAGCGCCAGCCCGCCGGCCGACAGCACCTTGCCGTTCCCGGACCGCCCGGTCGCCCTGGCCAGCAGCGAGGCGCCGAACAGCGTGGTGGCGCCGGCCTGCGATATCGCGTGCACCAGCCCAACCCGCTGCTGGTGACGGTGCAGCGCGGACCAGTCGGCGAGCCCGGTGGCCGCCGACGGCAGCGCGGCGGCGAGCCCGGCGGCGACGAGAGTGCCAGAGGCCCGTTCCGAGCCGCGGAACAGGTCGAGCAGCACGGCCGAGGTCCAGCACCCGAGCGGCATCCGGACCAGCGCCGGATGCGCGGGCTGGCCGAACGGCACGCCGTGCAGCGCGTCGGTCCTGGTGCCCGGGGGGAGGGCGCGTACCACGGCGTCGGACAGCGCCCGCACCGGACGGTCGAGGACGGGCGCGCGTTCAATGCGTTCCGCGAGGGCCACCGGTCGGGAGGCCGACAATGCGGGCCGCTTCTTCATGGCGACGAGGGATAGCCTCACATGTTCTGGCGTACCCATGCCAGGGGGCCACTACCCCGGCTGCCCCTGGCCGCCGCGGAGTTCGACGAGCCGGTCGCGCATGATCCGCTCCAGCTGTTCCTGGAAGCCGAGGATGAGCCTGAGCTCGTCGTCGGTGTACTGCGCCGCGACGGCGCGCCAGGCCGCGATGACCGGCGCGAACACCGGTGCCACATCGCGCATGCCCCGGCCGGCCTCGAGGCGGACGATCACCCGCCGGCGATCGCCGGGGTCCCGCTCCCTGCGGACGAATCCGGCCTCTTCCAGGCGGTCCAGCACTCCGGTGATCGACGCCGTGGTCAGTCCCGTCCGCTTAGCTAGCTCGCCCGCGGTCAGGTGCCCGCCGAGGGCCAGGATGTTCAGGCAGTTCAGGTCGGTGACGTTGATACCGATCTTGTCGGCGGACGCCGCGCCGAGCAGTTGCAATACCGACCCGGCGCGCCGGACGGCGAGCAGGAACTCGCTTTCTAGGCGCCGCCGCGCCCGGTCCGGTGAGCCGTCCCGCTCCGCGTCCCAGCCGCGCTCGTCCCCGGCTTCCTCCATAATCGTTCGGCTCCTTATTATCTAGTGAGCCTAGACATTAGGCTATCTAGAGGGTAGCGTTCCAAGTGTTCAGTCATCCACAAAGGTCTAGCACATGCGAAGGAACGAGACGATGACAGAAACGCGAACCGAGGACGGTCCCGCCATCCCGGTCGGCATGGCGATCGGCCAGGTCGTCGGCCAGGCCGAGACCGTGCTGACCAAGCTGCTGGCGGGAGTGCTCGCCGAGGCCGGCGCCACGCGCGAGACGTACCTCGCCATGCAGCGACTGCTCGTGCACAGTGACGAAGCCGACCGTAACGTGTACGTCCGCGACCTCGGCGACTGGCTCGACCTGGACCTGTGGTCCGCGGGCGAGCTCGCTGACGCCCTGATCGCCGAGGGCCTGTTTACGCTCGACGGCGAGACCATCAGGCTCGCTCCGCGAGGCGCGGAGCTGCGCGAGCGCATCCGCCGCGGCATCGGGGACCTCATGGAGCCGGTATGGGCGCAGCTCGATCCCGCCGACGTCGAGACCACGGTCCGGACGCTGCGACGCGTCACCACGCTGGCGCGGGACCTGCGCCCGGCCGCGGACGGAGCGCGCTGATGGCCACCAGCAACCTGCCAGGCACCGACGCCGCGCGGCACGGCACAGGCGACGCGGACCTGACGATCATGCTCGCCGCCCACGCGGCCTTCCGCCGCGACCTAGTACGCCTGGCGCACACCACGACCGGCTCGTCGGCGGATCCGTCGCGTCACGCCGCTATCCAAGCGGGCTGGGAAACCTTCAAGCGCCAGCTCCACCTGCACCACACCGCGGAAGACACGATCATCTGGCCCGCGCTCCGTCAGCGCCTGGGCCACAGCGACCACGCCCAGTCCGTTCTCGACGCGATGGAGGAAGAACACCAGCTCATAGATCCGCTGCTGGCAGCGGTCGACGCAGCATTCGCCGAGCCCGACGGGAGCGGCCTCGGCGATGCGACCGGCGCCCTCACGACGTCGCTCACGGCCCACCTAACCCACGAAGAACGCGACGGCCTCCCCCTGATCGGCGTAGCCCTGACGGCTTCAGAGTGGCGCGCGGCAGGCTTCAAGATCGCCCGCAGCAGCGGCCTCTCCGACGCAGGCGAAATGTTCGCCTGGCTAGCCGACGGCGCCGACCAAGACACCGCGCAGGCGACAATCGCCACCCTGCCCCCACCCGTAAGAGTGCTGTACCGCGCAATCTGGAAACCCCGCTACGCCCGCACCCCACGCTGGTGAGCAACTCATGATCACGTAAGAAAATCGTGCGCACAGGAAGATTTTCCTTCGTGATCATGATCGACGCGAGTTATGCGCAGCGCGGGCGGGCGCTTCTGTGTTCGGGCTAGGGCTGCTGGGGAAGCGGGGCGCCGGTGGTGTGACGCCGCGTCGTTCGGTGCCCCCCTGGGCGCCGACTGACGCGGTGAACACCACCAAGCCCCAGCGCCCCCACGGGGAAAGAGTCATGAATCGCCGGAGGCTATTGCCGCGTCTACCTCTTCCTTGCGCGCGGCGAGCTCGGCGGCGTGCTCCCGCTCCATCCGCTCAGCGATCTCCTCGTCGTCGCGCATGAGCGCGTCAAGGTCGCTGTTCGCGGCGTCGATCACGCCCAGGTCCACGTAGGCGCGCTGCACCTTCGGCCCCCAGAGCCCGATGTCCCTGACGCAGGGCACGATCCGGCTGAACAGGAACTGGCGGAACGCCTGCTGCACGGGGGACCGCACGGTGAACTCGACGCACTCTTCGACGTCGAAGCCCAGCCGCTCCCATACTTCCCTGGCGATGAAGCGGTTCCGCATCAGGTAGCAGCCCTCGACCACGAATTCCTCGCGGTCGGCGAGCTCGGCTGACGTGAGCTGAGCGTAGTAGTCGCGCAGGGCCAGCCGGCCGAACGCCACGTGCCGCGCCTCGTCCTGCATCACGTACGCGAGCAGCTGCTTGACCAGCGGGTTGTTCGCGATGTCCCGGTGCACGCCGAACGCGGCCAGCGCCAGCCCCTCGATCAGCACCTGCATGCCGAGGTAGGGCATGTCCCAGCGGGAGTCGCTCAGCGCGTCGGCGAGCAGCTTGGCCAGGTCGGGGTTGACCGGGTAGAACAGGCCGATCTTCTCCTTGAGGAACCTGGAGAACAGCTCCACGTGCCTGGCCTCGTCCATCGTCTGGGTGGCGGCGTAGAACTTGGAGTCCATGTCGGGCACGGACTCGACGATCCGCGCCGCCACCGTCAAGGCGCCCTGCTCGCCGTGCAGGAACTGGCTGAACAGCCACGCCGACAGGTGGTGGCTCACCTCGTCGCGTTCGGCCTCGTTCAGCTTCTCCCACTGCCGTGACCCGTAGATCGGGCAGATCTCGTCCCCGGCCTCCATGACGTTCGTCTCGGCGACGTGCTGGCCCCAGTCGATCCGCTTGGCGGCGTCCCACTGCTTGTCCTTGCCCCGCTGGTACAGGTCGAGCAGCCGCTGCCGTCCGTCGTCGTACTCCCAGGAGAACCGGGCCGCCCCGGCCGCGGGCACGTCCCAGGTGTCCCTGGGTACGGGTGACGTATACAGGTCGTAGGTGCTCACCACGTGCCTCCACTCGGCCTAGGCGGCGTTCCGCGTCCCCTTATTACTAGCGAGTAATCAAGCGGGGCGCAATAGCCGGCTACGTGCCGGGGATCTCGTGGATTGCAGCGTCTTCGGCAGCCACGTCATCTGGCACTTCTGGCCGGGTGGCGTCCTTCGGATGCCGGGCAGCCCGGTCCTCGGCAGCTTCCGCGTCGCTGTCGTCGTCTTCGCTGATTACCAGCCCGTCGTCCGGCGGGTCCTCGATGTACTGCTCGTACTCGGAGACCTCGAACTCCTGCTCGTCGTCGCCCATGTCGTCGGGTCCGTGCCCGACCCTCGCGTCACTGTCCACGGCTGCGGGCCTTCCCTGTGTCCCGGGGGTTCATGCCTGGAAACGGTAGCCCATGCCCGGCTCGGTCAGCAGGTAGCGGGGGTGGGATGGCTCCGGCTCGAGCTTGCGGCGCAGCTGCGCGACGTACACGCGCAGGTAGTTGCTTTCCGACTCGTACGCCGGGCCCCACACCTCCTGGAGCAGCTGCCGCTGGGTGACCAGCCGGCCCCGGTTGCGGACGAGGATCTCGAGCAGCTGCCACTCGGTCGGCGTCAGCCTGACGTCGCCGCCTCCGTCTGAGTCCCTGCGCACCCGCTTGGCCGCGAGGTCCACGGTGAAATCGGGGGTCTTCACTACCGGCTCGTCCGGCGCGGGCGACGCCCGGCGGACCGCGGCGCGCAGCCGGGCGAGCAGCTCGTCCATGCCGAACGGCTTCGTGACGTAGTCGTCGGCGCCGGCGTCGAGCGCCGCTACCTTCTGGTGCTCCTGGCCCCATACCGACAGCACGATGATCGGCGTCGAGGTCCAGCCGCGGACGCCGTGGATCACGTCGGTGCCGTCCATGTCGGGCAGCCCGAGGTCCAGGATCAGCACGTCAGGCCGGTCCCTCGACACCGCCGCGAGGCCGGAGGCGCCGTCGCTCGCGGTGCTCACCTCGTAGTTGCGCGCGGTCAGGTTGATGCGCAGCGCCCGCAGGATCGACGGCTCGTCGTCGATGACAAGGACCCGGGTCACCGGCGGCCCGCCCGGCTGCTCACTGGCCCGCCCCGAGCACCGCGCGGTCACCGCTGGCCACGGCGGGCAGCGTCACCCGCATGGTGAGCCCGCCGCCCGCGGTGTCCACCGCGGCGATCGTGCCGCCCATCGCCTCCGCGAAGCCCTTCGCGACCGCGAGCCCCAGCCCCACGCCAGGTGACCGCTCCTCCAGCCGGAGGAACGGCTCGAAGATCCGCTCCTTGAGGTCGCCAGGCACGCCGGCGCCGTGGTCCACCACCTCGAGCACGACGCGGTCGCCGTCCTCGCGCGCCAGCAGCGCGGGCGGGCTGTCCGGCGGCGAGTGCCGCAGCGCGTTGGAGAAGAGGTTGGCGAGCACCCGCTCCAGCAGCCCCGGGTCGGCCCGCACCAGCGGAAGATCGTCGGGCACCACGATCTGCAGCGCGTCCCCGCCGTCGAGGCCGCGCAGCGCCACGGGGGCCACCTCGTCCACGGCGATGGCGCGCAGGAACGGTGCCAGCGAGCCCGTCTGCAGGCGGCTCATGTCGAGCAGGTTGCCGACAAGCGCGTCAAGCCGGTCGGCGTTCTGCTCGATGTTCGCGAGCAGGTCGGCCTCGTCTTCCTCGGTCCAGTGCACGTCGGTCTGCCGCAGGCTGCTGACGCTGGCCTTGATGGACGCCAGCGGGGTGCGCAGGTCGTGGCTCACCGCGGCGAGCAGCGCGGTGCGCATCCGGTTCCCTTCGGCGAGCGCCTCCGCCTGCGCGGCCTGGGTGCGGAGCCGGGCCCGGTCGAGGGCCGCGACCGCCTGGGCGGTGTACCCGGCGAGCAGGGAGGCGGTCGCGCTGGCCGCCTGCCCGCGCACCTCCAGGGCCAGGTCGGGCCGGACCTCGAACCTGATCACGCTCGCGTCCTGGCCGGCCGCGCCGCTCGAGGCGACCCGGATCCAGCGGCCCGCGACGCGCTCGAGCAGCTCGGCGTAGCCGCCGTGGCTGGCGGTGAGGTGGTCGAGTACGTCGGCGGGCGTGTCGGCGCCGCCGAGCACGGTCTGCGCCAGGGAGAGCAGGGACGCGGTCTCCTTCGCGCTGCGGGCCGCGTCCGCTTCACGTCGCGCGGCGAGGTGAACCACGCTGCTGACCGCGACCGCGACCGTGACGAACAGCACGAGCGCGAGCAGGTTCTTCGGCTCGGCGATCGTGAAGGTGTGCAGCGGCGCGGTGAAGTACCAGTTCAGCAGCAGGCTGGCGGCCACGGCGGCGAGCACCGCAGGCCAGAACCCGCCGACGACCGTGACCGCCACCACCGCGACGAGGTAGATCAGCAGGTCGTCGGAGAGGTTCAGGTGCCCGCGCCAGGCGACGAGCAGCGCGGTCAGCGCGGGCAGCCCGGCCACGGCGAGCGCCGCGCCGGCCAGCTGCCTGCGCAGGTCTATGCCGCGTTCCTTCTGCCGGTCCACGCTTTCTAGTGTGACCTGTACCTGCCAGTACCGGAACATCCAGCCCGCGATGGCGCCGGCCAGCGCGCAGGCGGCCATCGTGATCGCGGCGTCCGTCGCGGTGGCGCCGGTCGGCCGAAGGTCCGCGTACGGCGGCCGGGAGAACCCGACGACGGTCAGCCAGCCGATGACGCCGAGCGGCACGGCGGCGTTCACCTCCGAGACCGCGGAGATGACCGTCACGATGACCGCGCTCACGACCAGCACCCCGATGGCGGGCAGCCGGCCGTTCAGTGCCGCCGCGATCGTGCCCAGGGCGAACAGCGCCGCGAACCCCACAGGCAGCGCGTACGGCGCCGACAGTCCCTGTCGGCGCGCCAGGCGCCGTGCTGCCTGACGGCCCGATCGCAGCGAGTCGTCGCGGCGTCCACCAGTCATCACGCCAGTCATCGCGATTGCCATTCCACCGCCCGCCGGGCCGCAGATTGACGATCTTGATACATCCTTAACGGCCAGCTCAGCACGCTTAACGCGGCACTTACGGTCATCAATCTATGCAGCGCTTAGCGTGAAGGCCGCGATGAGAAATCACCTACCGCAGGCGCCGCAGGGCACCCAGCTCGCTGATGGCGCCCACGCCGACGAACTCACCGGCACCGACATCCCCGGCGTGCTGGCTGAGACCTTCGGGTACAAGCTCAAGCGCAAGCTCCTCGGGCCGCCGCTGGTCAATGAGCAGATCTCCGAGCAGCGGCTGTCCAAGCCGCTGGCGCTCGGCGTGCTCTCCTCCGACGGCATCTCCTCGGCCGCCTACGGGACTGAGGAGATGCTGATCGAGCTCGTGCCCATTGTCGGCGTTGCGGCGTTCACGCTGATCTTGCCAGTGACGCTGGTCATCCTGGCCGGCGTCGCACTCGTCGTGCTCTCCTACCGGGAGGTTGTCTCCGTCTACACCCGGGCGGGCGG
>Ga0209380_10002491_pt1 | contig 11745 bp, 9 predicted proteins | sample HubBroMetageWFT6_FD_188347 | JGI IMG/M metagenome (GOLD analysis project Ga0209380, IMG submission 188347) | Warmed and freeze-thawed soil microbial communities from the Hubbard Brook experimental Forest, New Hampshire - Hubbard Brook CCASE Soil... | ecosystem: Environmental > Terrestrial > Soil...
CGACGGGATCGGCAGCAGCGTGCAATGCGGGATGTGCGGCGCTTCGGTCTGCGCATCCGTAACCGGGAAATACAGGTCGGTGGCGGAAGGCATGTAGAGGACCTGCGCCGCGATGGACCCGAGGGCCTTTTCCGTGTCGCCGTTGAAGCCGGGCGTGGCGCCGACGTCCTGCGAATCCCACGTGCGCAGCTGCAGGATGAGGTTGTTGGCGTCGGGATGGTCGATGAAGTGCGTGCGGTATTCCTCGATCACCTGCGGCAGCGTCGTGCCGGGCTTCTCGGTGGTCTTCCATAGCTCCTGATGCCACCACGGTTGAGAAAAGAGCCACGCGGTCCAGATGAGGTTGAAGGATTCGATCCCCTTCTCCGGCTGGGCGGTGTAGTCGCCGTTGTTGAACGCGGGGTCGGACTGGATGGCATTGATGAGGCTTTCGTTGCGCACGATGCCGTGGCCGTAGGTCTTCGCGGTGCCGCTGGTGGCGACGATACGATCCATGTAAGCGGGATAGGAGACGGCCCACTGGAAGGCTTGCTGCGCGCCCATGGAGAATCCGATGACGGCCTGAAGGTGCTGAATGCCGTACTGCTCGACGAGCATTTGGTGGACGGCATTCACATTGTCGCGGATGGTGGTGACGGGGAAACGCGGACCGTGGAAGGGCTCCGGCGTATTGCTGGGCGAGGAGGAGCGGCCGTTGCCGAAGAGTTCCGAAGTGATGAGGAAGAGGCGATTCGGATCGAGGGCGTGGCCGGGGCCGATGAGCCAGGAGTAGCCGTGCATTTCCGCCATGTAGTGCGAGGGGAGAAGGATGGCGTTGTCCCGGGCCGCGTCGAGCTGGCCGTAGGTGCCGTAAACAATGTTGGCTTCCGGCAGGACGACGCCGCTCTCCGTTTTGAAGTTATGGATCACGAAGACGTGTTGGGTGGGCTGCGGCTCGGCGGGCGCGGCGGCGTTTTGCGCTGCGGTGAGCGTTGCGATGGAGAGCAAAAGCAGGAATGCGAGCTTTCGACGGAATTTAGTCACAGTGACAGTTCCTTTGTTGTGAAGGCCGGCGTTACTTAGGGCGCGTTGAGAAAATCTTCGAGGACGGCGCGGTACTTTTCCGGTTCTTCGTAGGAGGGAAAATGCCCGCTCTGCTCGAAGAGGACCAGTTTGGCGCCGGGGATGGCGTGGGCCAGATCCCATGCGGTCTTCGGCGCGACGTTCATGTCGAATCGTCCGTTGAGCACGAGTGTTGGGAAATTGAATTTGGGCAGTGCAGCGGTGAAGTCGAGACCGCCGATCGAATCGCCGAGGGCGCGGCCGACCGCCGGCTCGTATCCCAGATCGCCGGCCTTTGCCATATACGCATCGCGATGCGCGTCGGAATAAAACATCATCATGAAGTGATCGTGCATGAAGAGGCGCGCCGCGGCCTCGCTGTCAGGGCCAAGTTGTTTCTGGGCGGCGTCGCTCGCGTTTTCGATATCGGGGAAGACCTGGTCGAGCACATGCGCGGTGGTCTTCCAGGTCGCGCCGGGCGAGTCAGAGAGGATGAGCTTCGCGACGTGCTCGGGATGCGCGGTCGCGTAGGCCATGGCGATCCATCCGCCGAAGGAGTCGCCAAGGAGCGCGAAGCGATCGAAGCCGAGGTGGGCGCGCAGGGCTTCGAGGTCTGCAACTTCGGCGTCCATGGTTTGCGAAGCGCCAGGAGCGAGACGTTTGGACGCGCCGGTGCCACGCTGATCGTAAAAGACCACGAGGCGATGCTCGGCGACGCGGAGCCAGAAGTCGTTCATGGTCATGTAGGCGTGGGTAAGGCCGGGTCCGCCATTGACCGCAATGATGGGGAGCGCGGTGCCACGGGCGCCGAAGGTGTAGTACGCGAGATCGACTTGTTCCGTGTGAACGCTGCCGGTGGGCGCCGCGTCCGCCGCGTGCGCGACGGATTGCGCCGGAAGCGCTGCGGAGGCCGCGAGCAGTACAAGAGCGACACACAGGGCGGGAAGGGGGCGGAGGATCACAGGCACGCCTCGCGAGAAGAGAATGCGAGGAGGATAGCATCGCGGTGCCGGCACGAATGCCGGATTCGCCCCCGTTGCGTGCCGTATACTCGACTGTTTGTTCCAGTTCTTTTGAGGTCTTCTCTATGGATGCTGCTGTTGCGTACGCCCGCGAGCACGCGGGCCGTTTTCTGGAGGAGTTGAAGGCGCTGCTCCGCATTCCTTCAGTTTCAACACTGGAAGAGCATGACAAGGATGTGGATGCCGCGGCAGAGTGGGTGGCCGAGAATCTGCGGCGCATCGGAATGGAGCACGTCGAGATCATCCGCAGCGAGGTCGGGCATCCGCTGGTTTACGCGGACTGGCTGCACGCCGAGGGCAAGCCGACAGGCCTGTGCTATGCGCACTTCGATGTGCAGCCGCCCGATCCGCTCGACGAGTGGGTGACGCCGCCGTTCGAGCCGACCGAGCGCGGGCAGAATCTCTACGCCCGCGGCGCGGTGGACGACAAAGGACAGCTCGTCACGCAGCTCAAGGCGCTGGAGTCCCTTCTCCGGTCCGACGGCAAGCTCCCGCTGAACATTCGCGTGATTTACGAGGGCGAGGAAGAGGTAGGCGGCGAGCGGATCTCGGAGTTCGTGATGAAGCATCCCGAGCGGCTGAAAGCGGACTTCGCGCTCATCTCCGACACCGAAATGTTTGCGCCGGAGCTGCCGACGTTATGCGTGGGGCTGCGGGGCATGGTGTACACAGAGCTCGAGGTGCGCGGCGCGAAGACCGATCTGCACTCGGGCATGTATGGCGGGGCGGCGCCGAATCCGTTTGTGGCGCTGGCGCAAATCATCAACGATCTCAAGGATCGCGACGGAAAGATTTTGATTCCCGGGTTCTACGACGATGTGGCCAGGCCCAGCGACGATGAACTGAAGGCCTGGAAGAAGCTGCCGTTCGATGAAGGGCACTATACGAAGAACGAAGTGGGCGCTTCGACGCTGGTGGGCGAGAAGGGCTACTCGACCCTGGAGCGGACGTGGGCGCGGCCGACGCTGGACGTGCACGGCATTGTCGGCGGATTCACGGGAGTGGGCGCGAAGACGGTGATTCCGGCGAAGGCCACGGCCAAGATTTCCATGCGGCTGGTGCCGAGGATGGAGCCGGCCAGGACGTTCGCACAATACAAGAAATATGTGGAGTCGATTTGCCCGAAGGGCGTGACGGTGGACGTGCGGCTCATCCATTCCGGCGAGCCGTCGCTGATTCCGACCGACAATGCGTGGATTCGCGCCTCGGTGCAGGCGATGCGGACGGTCTGGAACAAGGACACCGTGTTCATCCGCTCGGGCGGCTCGATCCCGATCGTCGGGGAGTTCGAAAAGTACCTGAAGATTCCGTCCGTGATGATGGGCTTTGGGCTGCCGGACGATGGGCTGCACGCGCCGAATGAAAAATTTCACATCCCGAATTTCCATCGCGGGATCGAGTCCGTGATTCGGTTCTTTGAGGAAGCGGCGAAGAGCTAACCGTAGAGATCCTTCTCGGAAATGACGGGATCGGCGGCCGTCTTTTCCGCCTGCGCGGCACGGTGGACTGCGCCGAACATGGCTCCGCGCGCGGGGACGACCGGGGCAAAGGCGGAGAATCCGAGGGGCGGGGCGACGTCGTCGTAGATGGCTTCCATGCCGCCGCGCATGAGATAGGTTTCATGCCAGAAACCGGTGCCGCCGGAGTCGCGCAGAAAGTTCTTCCACCATTGGCGGTGCGGATCCGAACGCGTCCAGGCGAGGAGCGAATCCATATCACGCCAGTACTGGCGCATGCCGGCGTGCATGGGGAAGAAGGAGAACACGAAGAACTCATGGCGGAGCAGGCCGTCGGGGTGATCGGCGGCCGATTTTGAGATTTGGGGACCGAAGCCAATGAGCGTTTTGATCCCGGTGAGGCGGTTGACGCGCATCCCGAGGTAGACGACCACCAGGTCGGGGTACCGGGAGAGGTCGACAGTGCGGCGTTCGACAGAGGTGGGCATATCCTGAGGTTGGCACAGCCGGCGCACCGGGGTCCATTTCCGCTTTCCTCGATTTTCGGATCCCGTGGGCAGCGAAGGGGGGTCGCGCCGGGGCTCAACTGGGGCGAAAACCGCAGTTCGGCAGGCCAGGGGATGACTTCCGCGACATTTGCATCGGTTCGCGCATCTGCTAATGTGTTGGAGTTATCAGCAAAAGCTGTGCAGGAAAGTAAAGGAACCTGGAACGATGGCGAAGGCAGTGTGGAACGGCAGAACAATTGCAGAAAGTGAGACTTACGAGACGGTGGAGGGCAATGTGTATTTCCCGGAGGGCGCCGTAAACCGGGAATATCTTCGGCCCAGCTCCACTACCTCGACGTGTCCGTGGAAGGGGCAGGCGCGGTATTACAGCCTGCTGGTGGATGGACAGGAGAATCAGGACGCGGCATGGTACTATCCCAATCCAAATCCTGCGGCGCGTAACGTGAAGAACCACATCGCTTTTTGGCGTGGAGTCGAAGTCGAGAAGTAGCGCATTTTGGATTGGCCGCCCCCTCCGCCCTGCAGACCGCTCAGGAGTAGCGTTTTTGCTGCCACTCCCAGGCGCTGGCGACGATGGCGTCGAGCGAAGTATGCCGGGGCTTCCACCCTAAGTCCTTTTCTATCTTCGCAGAGCTGGCAATCAACACCGCCGGATCGCCCGGGCGCCGGGGAGTGACTTCCACCGGAATGGGATGGCCGGTGGTGCTACGTACGGCTTCGATAACCTCGAGGACCGTGAATCCGCAGCCGTTGCCGAGATTGTAGATGCGCTGACCTCCGCCCTGAAGTGCTTCCAGGGCAAGGAGATGCGCTTCCGCCAGATCCTCGATATGGATGTAGTCGCGGACGCAGGTGCCGTCCTTCGTGGGGTAGTCGTCGCCATAAATGCGGATTTTGTCGCGGCGGCCGAGGGCCACGTCGAGCACCAGGGGGATCAGGTGAGATTCCGGCTCGTGGGCCTCGCCGCGTCCGGCCGCCGCGCCGGCCACGTTAAAGTAGCGCAGGCTGGCGTAAGGAAAGCCATGTACGCGATACATCCAGGCGAGCATTTTTTCCACGAGCAATTTGGACTCCCCATAGGCGTTGGTCGGCCGGAGGGGAGCATCTTCAGGAATCGGGGTTACCTCCGGCTCACCGTAAACGGCGGCTGTGGAGGAGAAAACCAGAGGGCGAACCCCTGTCGTGTGCATGGCTTCCAGCAGAGTGAGGGTCGCAGCACTGTTATTACGGAAGTAGACCTCCGGCTTCGCCATGCTCTCACCTGCCTCAATGAGCGCGGCGAAATGGAGAACGCCGTCGAATCCGGATCCGGAAGCCAGCAGCTGTTCCAGTTTGGGACGGTCGGCGACGTCGCCCTCAACGAAGCGGGCTCCCTCCGGAACCATGGATCGACGGGCATGACAGAGATTGTCGTAAACGGTGACGGAGTGGCCGCGTCTAAGGAGAATTGCGGTAACGGTACCTCCGATATAACCCGCGCCGCCGGTAACCAAAATATTCAATGGGCTGCCCTCGTTGCTTTCTGTATGCTAGAGCGGTCTCCATCCAGGCCCCGCTGCTTTCAGCGTACCCGGAACCGTTCCACTCCTGTCCGGGAATCATACGCAACGACTTTTAATAATATTTCGGTTACCGGCTGCAAGAATCGGGATCGCGCGGGCATTTGAAGCTTGGGGCGCGAACGGAGTGTCAGCCCCAAACGTCGATTGACTTGAGAGAATATGACCCGAAAGCGGACAGTAATTCCCGAAAAGTTGTAGCGACACAAACGGGGGTACCAAGGGTATGCTAAAGGTAACCGTTTAAGTAACCAGCTTCGCACATTTGGTAATTTCGGGCAGCCCGAAGAGCGGCTCCGGGATCATCTTCTTCGAAACGCGCTGCATCCGGTGTCTCGATTTTGGTCATCCAAGTGCACACATCCCATTTTGCACTGAGATGCTGGTCGCTGATTTTCATCGAAGCGAAATTCGCAGGAATTCGCAGGAACAACTTCACTGGATTAAGGGTTGAGATAAAGGGCGATGACGACAAACAACTCATCCACGCAATTTGCAACCTTCGGTCTGTTGCCGGAACCGGAAGGCCGGGCCGGATCATTCGGATTGAGCATGGTTCTCAACCTGGTGGTAGCGGGTCTGCTGCTGCTGTTGACGATCGCGCAAGTGCACCACGTGCGCCAGGAGCAGAAGTACATTACGCAGCTCGTGTTCCCGGTAGATGCGCCGAAGCCGATTCCGCCGCCGGTGCCGAAGGTGAAGGTGGTTGCGCCTCCGCCGAAGATCATGGACGCGCCGCGCAAGATTGAGCTGCCGCGCGAGACGCCGCCGCCGCCGAAGATTGTGGAAGTGAAGCTGCCGACGCCGGAGCTGCCGAAGATGGTCGCCGCGCCGCCGAAGAAATTTACGCCTCCGCCGCAACCCAAAGAGGGGCTGTTCACGAGCTCGAAGCCGACCGCGGTGGCGAACAACATGTCGAAGCCGTCGGTAACGGCGGCGGGCTTTGGCGATCCTCAGGGCGTGAAGCCGAATCCGAACGGGCACGGTGCAGTGGCGATTGCCGCGGTGGGCTCGTTCAATGCGGCTCCGGGCGTTGGAACGCCGGGCGCAGGCGCGGCGCGCAAGGGATCCGTGCAGGGCGTAGCGTTTGGTTCAGGTGTGGCAAACGGCGTACCGGGCGGCAAGGACCGCGGAACGGTTGCATCCGCCGGCTTCTCGGATGGCGTGGTGGGCGGCACGGGCAAACCGGGCGCCCGCGGCAACGTGGCCCAGGTGGGATTTGGCGCCGATGAATACGGCGCCGCGGCGGCGCGGCCGGTGCGGACCCAGGAAGCTCCAACCACGCCGATCGTGGTGCAGTACAAACCGCTGCCGGAGTACACCGCGGAAGCGCGGCAACTGCGCATCCAGGGCGATGTGACGCTGAAGGTGCGTTTCCTCTCGACCGGGCAGGTGGAAGTGCTGGGCGTGGTCACCGGTCTCGGGCATGGACTGGACGAGCAGGCCAGGATTGCAGCGGAGCACATTCGCTTTAAGCCGGCGACGCAGAACGGTCAGCCGATCGATCAGGTAAGCCTCATTCACGTAACGTTCCAGATGGCATAACTTCCAAACCCTCACCCCTAACAGAGCAACGATGCAATACAGAAGTTGCAAGAGCAAGAAAATCAGGAGTCAACAAATGTTTCGCAAGTGCATGATGCTGGGGATCGCCTCCCTTCTGCTTGTACCCATCTCCCAAGCCAAAACCCACAAGTCCGCTTTGGCGGGTCCGATTCCGCTGAGTCCGACGCAACAGCGTCTGGTGCAGGAATCGATCGCGCGGGAGAAAGCGATCATCCAGCAGATTGAGAAAAGCACGCCGGTGGTGCAGACCTACATTCAGGACATGCGTCCGGATGTGAAGCTGTATCAGGTTCCGGTGGCGGATCAGTACATGCTCGGGCGCGTCGACTTCAGCAAGGCGTTCGTCGCCAACGAATACTCGATGAAGAGCATGCAGCGCACGCACTTCTTCTCCGGCTCGATGCACTTCATGTCGGATCTGACGAAGGCATTTCATCTGGAGAATTCGCCGACCGGATTTATGGCGATGATGTTCGTCGATCCATCAGGCTACGACCAGAACCACTACACGTTTGAGTTTGTGAAGCGCGAGTTTCTGGGCAACGTGCGCACGTGGGTGTTCGACGTGCGGCCCAAAGTGAAGGGCGCGGGGCGCTTTTTCGGCCGGGTGTGGATTGAGGACCAGGACGGCAACATCGTTCGCTTCAACGGCACCTACATCAACAATGCCAACAATGACACGAACCATTATTTCCATTTCGACAGCTGGCGCATGAACGTGCAGCCGGGTGTGTGGGCGCCGTCCGCGGTGTACATCGAAGACACGGTCCACAATGAAGTGGCGCATGCGCAGAGCCTGCGCGGGCAGACGATGTACTGGGGCTATTCGCTCAAGCTGCCCACCAGCGAGTCCGATGCGGAGTCGATGCAGATTGAGGGCGCGGATGACCAGAGCCAAAACGCGGCGGACCTGAGCCCGCTGCAGGCGGAGCGCGAGTGGATTTCGCAGGCGGAAAATAACGTACTGGACCGCCTGACACAGGCCGGATTGCTGGCTCCGCGAAGCGATTACGACAAGATTCTCGAGACCGTCACGAACAACGTGATCATCAGCAACAATCTGCAGTTGCCGAGTGACATTCATTGCCGCGTGATGCTGACCCAGCCGCTGGAATCGCTGGCTGTGGGCAACACCATTCTGGTGAGCAAGGGCCTGGTCGACGTGCTGCCGAACGAGGCTTCGCTGGCCGCGGTGCTCACGTTCCAGCTGGCGCACATTCTGACCGGCCACCACATCGACACCCGTTATGCCTTCAACGACCGGCTGCTCTTCCCGGATACGGCGACCTTCCAGCGCATTCTGATGAACCACACCACGCCGGACGACGAGGAAGCCGCGAAGAAGGCGGTCGACCTCTTCCAGCATTCGAATTATGCAGGCAAGACGGCGGACGTGGGGATCTTCTTCGCGCAGGTGCAGGACCGTCAGAAGCAGCTTTCCTCTCTGATGACGCCGCGGCTCGGCGACTCGCTGATGCGCGCGGATGGAAGGCCCTGGCTTTCCGGGCTGATGACTGGAGCGCCCAAACTGGACCAGGACAATCTGACGCAGATTGCCGCGCTGCCCCTGAACAGCCGGCTGAAGGTCGATCCGTGGGACGACAAGGTGTTCGCGCTGCAATTCAGCGCGGCGCCGCTGCTCAACGCGCGCGACAAGATGCCCTTGGAAATCACACCGGTGTTTTACCGGCTGCAGCGTTACGTGGATCCGGCAACGGCAACGCCGGCAACCGCAACGCCTCCGCCGGCCGGTCCAGCTACAACACCTCCTGCTGCGGATACCGCCCCGGTTTCGCCGGCAGACAATGCGCAAACGCAGCCGCAGACTGCGCCTCCACAATAGCTTTTCGGGCTCTCCTGCGAGCGCTGCAAAAGGTGATTCCGACAAAAATGAATCGCCCGCCGCGTCTTGCGCGCTTCTCACGGGTTTGATTTAGCGGGCACGAGCCGGGCACAGGGCTCGGAAGTCTTTACACCGGAGATCAAGACGTGTTCAAAAAGATTGGACTTTTCGCAGCGCTGGCCATTCTGGCGCCTGCAGCGCTTCTTGCTCAAAGTCAAAAATCCGCCATTGGCGGCGACGCGTCGCTGTGGGCGGGTGGCGAAGCTTCCTACTTCAACCCGGGCTATAGCTGCTCCGGCAACTGGGTGTGGAACTGCAGCCACGACCAGTACGGCGCCGCGGCGCTGGTCGATTTCAACCTGAACCAAAAAATTGGAGCGGAAGGTGAGGCGCGCTGGCTGCACTGGAATGGTCTCGGCAACATGACCGAGTCGACTTATGTGCTGGGTCCGCGCTACCGGTTCTATCGCAGAGGCCGCGTCTCCTTCTGGGTGAAAGCTGAATTCGGCGGCGGCTGGATTACGACGCCGTACTATCCAGCGGTCGACAGCCTCAAAGGCAGCTTCTTTCTATATGAACCGGGGGGAACGGTGGACTATCGGCTGAGCCGCCATCTGCTGGTGCGCGCGGATTATGAGTATCAGATCTGGCCGTCGTTCCAGGCTCCGGACACTTACACAAATCTGGGGCCCGTCCAGCACAACGGCCCGCTGACTCCGAACGGTTTCAGCCTGGGCGTGATGTACCGGTTCCTGGGGCAGTAGTTCGGGCCAGGAATTCAGGAAAGTCCCGCGGACCAGTGAATCGAAATCCGCGGCAAGAGAGAAGGCCGGGGCTTACGGAGACTGTTACGGAACTGACCCCTGGCACGAAGAAGAAGGGCGCTCCCGAGTTGGAGCGCCCTTTGCTTTTGGGGGTGAAGCTGGGACGAAGTTGTTCCGTCAGGCGAGTGCCTGAACGAGCCTCGGTGCACCCAGCAGGTTGAGCATCCGCTTGAGGTTGTAGGCCATGACGGCGAGCCCGATTTCGGTGCGGGCTCCATTGAGTCCGCGCAGCAGCAGGCGGGGATGGCCGAAGATGCGGTACTTCAGGATGGCGAAGGGATGCTCGACCGTAGACCTTCGCAGCCGCATGAGCGCGGGAGTAGCGCGTTGGTGCATGCGGTTCAGCGCGTCGTCATGGAGATGGCGTGTGACCATGCGTTGCGGCGCGGAAGTGCACCGAGCCCTGCGGGGGCAGCTTCCGCAGTCCGTTGCTGCAGCCTGGTAGTAGATCGCGCGGTCCTTGCGCGCCAGTTGCTTGCGCACCAGCGTCTTGCCCGCGGGGCAGAGCAGGCTGTCGGTCTCCGGCCGATACGTGAAGGCGCTGCGGTCCAGCAGGCCGCCCGTGTTGACAGAGCGTGCTGCAGCAACATGCGGGATCAGTCCGGCTTCTTCACAGCGGCTGGCCTGCTCGCCGTTGGAGTAGCCGGTGTCGGCGACGATGTTGAAGAGGCGGCCGCCCAGTGCTTTTTTGCGCGGCTTCGGCCATCGGTTCCAGCGAGCGGTTGTCCGCAGCATCCAGGGTAACGGCCTGGGTCACGATCAGCGCATGTTCGGCGTCGACCGCGGTCTGCACGTTGTACCCCGGAGCGATCGTTCCGGCGACTCTCATCAGGCCGGCCTCCGGCTCCGGATGCCGCTTCAGCTGGTCCAGCGCTGCCTGCACCGCAGCCGGCTCGATGCTGGCGTGCTGCTCCTCATCGGCCTTCTCCATGCTGTCCAGATACTTCTCCAGCGCCTTGCGCGCACGCACACTGTCAGCACTTGCGACCGCCCGGAACTTCGTGCCGTCGACGGCGATCCACTCGCCCCGGATCAGGCCACAGCTTCTTGCCAGCTGCACCAGTTCCACCCCTGCCGCCGTCACCGATTCGCGGTGCACCCGCCGGAACTCCGCGATCGACTTGTGGTCCGGATACAGCCGCCCCAGCAGCCACATCAACTCCACGTTGCGCCGACACTCTGCCTCCAGCCGCCGCGACGAACGGATCGTGTGCAGATAGCCATACAGGTAAAGCTTCAGCAAATCGCGCGGATCGTAGCCGGGACGGCCCGTCTCCGCCGCTTCCGACCGCTCCAAGCCAAGCTCCGACATCGCCAGACTTTCGACGAACGCATCGATCACCCGGCACACATGATCGGCAGGCACAACATCGTCCAGCACCACCGGAAACAATGTCCCCTGACTCCCGCCCTCGCCCTCGATCTAACCCATAAAGAAGATGCCCTCGCTTCCGCGAGGGCATCTTCTCAAATCAACCAAACCGCTTCAAGAGTTCCGTAACAGTCTCGGAAGGTGAGACCTTCCGGGGGCTTTTCGGTTTGGCCTTTCGAAGATACGCCGTCAGCAATCGCCGTGCGGCTCCTCTTCGCAGCCGCAGCAGCAGGGCTCACGCTTGCACGTGCACTTCTTCACGCATTTGGTAAAGGCCACTACGTCCAGCACCTTCACCGGCTCATGCGGGTCGTCGCTGTGAATCACAAGCTCGCAGCACTCGGGCTCGCAGTTCGCGCGGTACTGGATGACCACCCCAAGGCACGATCCCGGATGCAGCTTCGCCGGGAAGGGATTATGGAGGATGCTGAAGTTGTGGCGTTTGCGGCTGAACTCGACCTTCGAAACGAACAGCGCGCAGTCTCCGGTGTTGCAGATCGAAACCGTCTTCTGCGCAATGCCGCAATCCACCTCGCCAAAGTACGTTGACCC
>Ga0209380_10002492_pt1 | contig 11745 bp, 10 predicted proteins | sample HubBroMetageWFT6_FD_188347 | JGI IMG/M metagenome (GOLD analysis project Ga0209380, IMG submission 188347) | Warmed and freeze-thawed soil microbial communities from the Hubbard Brook experimental Forest, New Hampshire - Hubbard Brook CCASE Soil... | ecosystem: Environmental > Terrestrial >...
TCGGCGACCGGCAAGAGGATAGTCCGGTTTCGCGCCGGGTCGCGGATCACCGCCTTTGGGTCTTCGCCCCGAGCGACCGCGTCGAGATCGCGCAGAAAGCGGCGGCGGATCATGACGACGCCGCTGTCGCTCGGGCCGAGATATTCCTGGCTGCGGTCGGCGATGCGCCCTTGACCCACCCAGGTCACGAAATCCTGGTTCATGACGTGGCTGGTGATCCAGCGTCCGGTGTTGGGGTCGGCTATCGGCCCCTGCCAAGTCGGGATCCGGTTCTGGACATAGGGCTCGCGCTCTTTCGGGACCCGGCTGAAGGTCCAGGTGATGCTGAGCGTGTTCTCGTCGTCGATCGGCACGCGGTATTCGATGTGATTGCCGGTGAAGAGAGCATTCGGCCACAGGCACACGCGGCCGATCGTCCATAGCTCGTCATGCTCGCTGGTGTCGGAGCGGATGCGCTTGTACTGGAAGCCGTACTCGAATTCGCTGAAATCGACCTTGACGTGGTGCGGCGAGTACGGACCGGTCCCGCCCTTCAGCCGCAGGCCCCAGTTCGAATGGGTCCATTCGAAATGCACCGGGTCGATCGAGTTCTCCTGGCACTGGAACCAGTTGCACGGGATCTCGGCCTTGACGATTTGGCGGAAACCGTTCGGCCACGAGAAGAACTCCCAATCCGGCACCAGCGGCTGCGGCTCCGGCCCGAGATACGCCCATATGAGGCCGCCCAATTCGGCGACCGGGTAGGCCTTGATGTGGACAGCATCCCTGAGCCGCCCCTCGGGATACGCGACATCCTCATAGGGTTGCGCGAGGCAGCCTCCCGCTTCGTCATAGAGCCAGCCGTGATAATTGCAGCGCAACCCGCGCGCCTCGACATAGCCATAACTGAGATCGGCGCGGCGATGCCGGCAATGCCGGTCGATGAGGCCCCACCGTTCGCCGAGATCCTTGTAGAGTACGAGGTCCTCGGCCAGCAGCCGCACCGGCTTGGTGCCCGGCCGGTCGAGCTCGCTGGCGCCGGCGATCGGCCACCAGTAGCGGCGAAGCAGATCGCCCATCGGCGTCCCGGCGCCGGTCTGTGTCAGTAGCTCCCAGCGGCTGCGCGGCTCGTGTGTCCGATCTGGCGTCCGGTCTTGCGTCACCGAGGATCTCCGCTTGTCATGGTGCTGGTTACACGTCGAGCGTGTGCTCGCGCTCCCATTCGGTCAAATGGCGCATATAGTCGGTCCAATGCGCCATCCGCAATTTCGCGTAAGCGTCGACAAAGCCCGAACCCAACGCCTCACGCAGCACCATGGAGGTCTGAAAGGCTCGCAGCGCGTCGAGGAGGTTGAGCGGCAGCCGCGGGATGCTGGCGGGGGCGGCACCGGGCTCGTACATGTTGATGTCGAGCCGCCTGCCGGGATCGAGCCGGCGGGCTATACCGTCGAGACCGCCGGCAAGAACCCCCGCCTGCAGCAGATACGGGTTGGCCGCGCCGTCCATCAGCCGCAATTCGAAGCGGCCCGGCTCGGGAATTCGCACCATATGAGTACGATTGTTGGCGCCATAGCTGATCGCATTTGGTGACCAGGTCGCGCCCGACACAGTGGGCGCCGCATTGATCCGCTTGAAGCTGTTGACGGTCGGATTGAACAGAGCGGTCAACGCCTCGGCATGAGTGAGGATTCCTCCGAGAAACTGATAAGCGAGGGTGGAGAGACCGAGCTCGCCCGTGGGATCGTGAAACAGGTTGGTCTCGCCCGCACAGTCCCATAACGATACATGCGCGTGGCAACCGCTCCCGGTCAGATGCATGAAAGGCTTTGGCATGAAGGTTGCGCGCAGCCCGTGCTCCCGAGCGAGCTCCTTGACCATGAATTTGAAGAACACGTGGCGATCGGCCGTCACGAGCGCGTCGTCATAGGTCCAGTTCATCTCGAACTGGCCGTTTGCGTCCTCGTGATCGCTCTGGTAAGGCCCCCAGCCGAGCCCGAGCATCGCGTCGCTAATCGCCCGGATCAGCTCGTAATGACGCAGCAGCGCTGTCTGGTCGTAGCACGGCTTTGCCTGTCGGTCATCACCGTCGCCCACTGCCTGCCCGTCCGGGCGCAATACAAAAAACTCGGCCTCGACGCCGGTCTTTAGCCGATAGCCCGCCGCCTCGGCCGCGGCGAGCTGGCGCTTCAACACATGGCGGGGAGCATGCTCGACCGGCTTGCCGTTGATGTGCAGGTCGGCGGCGAGCCAACCGAGCTCCGGCTTCCACGGCACCTGGATCAGGCTCGCCGGGTCCGGCATTGCGAACATGTCGGGATCGGCAGGGGTCAGATCGAGATGTGTCGAAAAGCCGGCGAATGCGGCCCCGTCGCGTTGCATTGGCCCGATGGCCGCGGCTGGCACCAGCTTCGCCCGCAGCACCCCGAAAAGATCCACAAAGCTGATCAGAAAATAGCGGATCCCGCTGTCCGCCGCCCGCTTCCCAAGATCCTGCGACATGCAATGTCTCCCTTTTTGGCCTTTCAGCACCCTTTCTTGCCCGGGATCCAATCGGTGCCGGCGAGCGGCACACCAGCCATCGCCGCTGCTTCGACGGTCAGTGCGGCGAGGTCTTCCGGCTCGAGGTTATGGAGGTGCGACTTGCCGCAGGCACGGGCCAAGGTCTGGGCTTCCATTGTGAGCACCGTCAGAAAATTGCGGATGCGCCGTGCACCTTCCTCGACATCGAGCCGGCTTTCGAGCGCCGGGTCCTGCGTCGTGATGCCGACCGGACAACGCCCGGTATGACAATGATGGCAGGCGCCTGGCTCGGTGCCGAGCGCCTGATAATCCTCGACATGGACCCTGCGGTTACAGCCGAGCGCGACCAGTGCAGCGGTGCCGATCGACACTGCATCGGCGCCCATCGCGAGTGCCTTGGCGACATCGGCGCCGCTGCGGATACCGCCCGAAACGATCAGCTGCACCTTGCGGTGCTCACCCAGTTCCTGGAGCGCCTCGACCGCCTGGCGCAGGGCGGGCAGGGTCGGGATGCCGGCATGCTCGATAAAAACCTCCTGAGTGGCGCCGGTGCCGCCTTGCATGCCATCGAGCACGACGACGTCGGCCCCGGCCTTGACGGCGAGCTGCACGTCGAAGCGCGGCCGTGACGCGCCGATCTTGATAAAGACCGGCTTTTCCCAATTGGTGAGCTCGCGCAATTCATGGATCTTGATCGTCAGATCGTCGGGACCGGTCCAATCCGGGTGACGGCAGGCGCTGCGCTGGTCAATCCCGGGAGGCAAGGTGCGCATCTCGGCGACCCGCTCGGTAATCTTCTGCCCGAGCAGCATGCCGCCGCCTCCCGGCTTCGCGCCCTGGCCAACGACGATCTCGATCGCCTCGCAGGCGCGCAGATGGCTCGGGTCGAAGCCATAGCGCGACGGCAATACCTGGTAGACGAGGATTTTCGACTCGCTGCGCTCTTCCTCGCTCATGCCGCCATCACCGGTCGTCGTGCTGGTCCCAACCGCGCTGGCGCCGCGGCCGAGCGCCCGCTTGGCATTGGCGCCGAGCGCGCCAAAGCTCATTCCGGCGATCGTGATCGGGATCTTCAGCTCGATCGGCTTTGTCGCAAAACGCGTGCCGAGCGTCAGGTCGGTGGCGCAGCGCTCGCGATAGCCTTCGAGCGGGTAGCGCGAGATAGAGGCGCCGAGCAATACGAGGTCGTCGAAACTCGGCAACGGGCGTAGAGTGCCGAAGCCGCGGATCTTGTAGAGCCCTTCATCGGCCGCGCGCTCGATCTCAGCGATGACCTCGGGAGAAAAGGTGGCGGAGCGCCGTAGCGAAGGGATGTCCATCGTCAATATTCGGTGGCGTGGTCGATGTGGAAATTATAGAGGTGCCGCGCGGAGCCGTAATGCCGGAAACGGGTAGCATCGGCGGCCATGCAGGCGCGATCGAGGAGGCCGGCGACCCGCTCCACATCGCCCTGCGTCATCTCCTTCTCGATGCAGTCAGCGCCGAGGCTGGCGGCAGTGCCTCCCACAAAAATCTCGGCCTCGTAAAGCGAGTCGCCAAGGTCGTGGTCGGCATCGCCACAGACTACCAGCGCACCTTTTTGGCCCATGAACGCGCTCATATGCCCGACCGACCCGCCAACGACAATGTCGACCCCCTTCATCGAGATGCCGCAGCGCGCACTGGCATCGCCCTCGATGACGACGAGCCCGCCGCGGCCCGACGCGGCGGCGGATTGCGAGGCATTGCCGCGCACGCGAACAAGCCCGCTCATGATGTTCTCGGCCAGTCCGGTGCCGGCATGGCCGTCCACCACCACTGTCCCCGCCGCGTTCATGCCCGCGCAATAGTATCCGACATGACCTTTGATCTCGATTTGAACCGGCTCAGTGATGCCGACTGCAATGGCGTGAGCGCCGTTCGGGTTCAGCACTCGCCAATAGACCTCGGTTGTCTGTGGAGTGAGCCGATGCAGTCTTTCGTTCAGTGCGCGGACCGAACTGCGCGCAAGATCGAACTCGATCACTGACGCTGCCAGGAGTAGACCGTCGCCGGACGTGGCTCCCAGATCTCGGCACCTGCCGCGCCGGGCAGGGTTGCTATCGCGCGGTATTCGGTCGCCATCGCGACCCAGTCGCCGGTTTCGGCAAGTACCGCAGGCTTGCAGGCGATCTGATCTCGCAAGATGGCAAAGCCGTCCCTGGTGCCGACGGCAAAGGTATAGAACCCGTCGAGGTCGGCGAGCGCGGTTTCGAGAGCCTGAGTGAGGCTCATTCCCTGGGCCAACCGCCAAGTCAGGTAGCCAGCTGCAACCTCGGTGTCGTTGTCGGTCGCGAAGCGGATCCCCTCGCGGCGCAGCGATTGGCGCACCCGGTTGTGATTCGACAGTGACCCATTATGCACGAGACAGAGATCAAGGCCGGTCGAGAACGGATGAGAGTGTTCGGTCGTCACTGCACTCTCCGTCGCCATTCGTGTGTGGCCGAGAGCGTGTGTGCCGGACCGATGCGCGAGATCGAAGCGCCGAGCGACCGCGTCCGGCAGACCGACATCCTTGAACACCTCGATGCGCTCGCCAAATCCGAAAATGCCGAGTTCGCGATGACCATCGTCGAGCCAGTCGAAGAATTCCTGCTGGCTTGCGCCCAACGTCAAGACGGCGTGGTTGCAATAATATCGCGCCGGTTCGGGGAACGAAAAGGCAGCGCCGAGTTCGCCTTCGAGTGCCCTCCAATCGTATTGATCATCGGGCGCGTGCAATGTCACCCTGAAAGCCCCCGCCGGCGCCGGGTCGCCATAGAGGGCAAAGCCGGTGCTGTCAGGCCCGCGTTCACCCATTTGGGACAGCATGCCGGCCAGCAGCGGCCCGAGGGCCGGCGTCGCTGCACCGCGCTTGAAGAACAGCCCGACAATCCCGCACATCAATGCATTCCCAAAGGAGAACGCGCCAAACTATCTCGCAGCGCAGCCTGCGGCAACGGCTCTCGCGTCAACCTGCGCCGCTATGCTGCCCGAGGGACGTCATTTGGTGCACGATGACATCGGGCCTCGCGTCGACCACTGCTCCACAATGGCAGCTCTGTTCAACGCATCGGCCACTGCCGCTTCGCCCCGAAGCGATCGGGAAGTTAGCGCGGCAGCGGGTTGCCCTTGGTTTCGCGGCCGAGCAGCATCGCCAGGATGCTGAGCAGGGCAAAGCAGGTCATGAAGGCCGTCACCCGGTTGAAGCTGCCGCCGAAGGCGCCGACTAGGAGGCCGGCGACCAGCGGGCCGAAACTGGTGATGATGCGGGCGCTGCCGGTGCAGAACCCGACCGCGGTCGAGCGGATGTGGGTCGGAAACAGCTCAGGCAAATAGACCGCGTAGCCGGAGAATACGCCGAACACAAAAAACCCGAAGATCGGCAGCACCACCGGGTACCACGGCTCGTAGGCCGGAAGGGCGAGGTAGAGGATAAGACCGAAGACGATCGTGCCGGCGCTGTACAAGATCACGGTCAGGCGACGGCCTATGATGTCGCAGATGAAGCCAAAGGCGATGTAGCCGCAGATGCCGCCGAGGCTCCACAACATGATGCCGTGGCTGACGAACGGCACCGCGGCGGTGGCGTCGGCGGCGCCGCTCTTCTGCGCCATCAAGGAGAGGATCGTCGGCAGCCAGATGTTGGTGGTCCAGATCGCGAGCAGCGAGCCGAGGCCGAACAGTACCCCGACCATCGTGTTGTAGCGGTGCTCCCGGGAGAACAGCTGCAACGGCACAAAGCGCATGAACTCGCGGTCGGCGGCATCGCTGCGCATGCCCGCGGTGACGGTGCGTCGGCGCTCCCGGACATCGGCGAAGCGCTCCGGGTCGAGCATCCGGCCGCGCATGATCGCCAGAATGACCGCCGGCACGACGCCGACAAAAAACACATAACGCCAGCCGTATGGGCCGACGAGGCCGTAGGCCCAGGCGCCGATGAAGGTGCCGAGAGCGCCGCCGGTCATCATCGTCGCGGCGATCTTCGCCCGATGGGTCTCGGCCAAGGTTTCGGCGAGCAACGGGATCCCGACCATCAGTTCGGCGCCGGTGCCGAGCCCGGCGATAAACCGGTAGATCGCAAAGTCGAAAATGCCTTGCGAGAGGCCTTGCAGTGCGGTGAAAACGCTGTAGAGGGCAATGCTGAAGGCGAGCGTGCGCACCCGGCCGATATAGTCGGCGAGGATGCCGAACAGAAACCCGCCGAAAGCCCAACCCAACAGCCCGGCCATGCTGAGGAGGCCGCCATATTTGCCGATATCGGCCAATGGCGGATTGCCGCCGAGCAGTTCCGTCATTGCCGGCTTCAGCACCAGCGAGTACAGCCCGAAATCGGCGGCGTCGAGCGTCCAGCCGAGCCACACGACGAGAAAAACCAGCCACTGATACCGGGTGACCGCCCGTATTCCGCCAAACTGCGCTACGGCTACTCCGCTCTTGTCCACCGGTCACCTCCCTCTTTTTCAGGTTCGTATCAAAGGTCAGTGGCACCTACTATGGGGGGAGTAGCGGGTCAAGCACTTCCCGTAAAAAGGCTAGGACCGGAACCGAACTCGGCTGACTTTCACAGCGAAGCTCAGCGGCTCGCATAGCGCCGGGCGAGCTCGGCGCAGGCCATGACCTGGATCTGATAGAATACCATCAACGGCAGGACGATGAGGCCCAAGGCGTGGCCGGCAAACAGCAAATTCGCCATCGGGATCCCGGCGACGAGGCTCTTTTTCGAGCCGCAGAATATGATCACGATTTGATCCTCTCGCGAGAAGCCGAGACCGCGTCCGGCAAGCGCAGTGATCGCCAGCATCAGCGCGAGCAAACTGCCGGCGGCGGCGAAGAGCGCCATCAGCGGTCCGAAGGCGAGCTGGTGCCAGATCCCACTCAAAGTGGCTCCGCTGAACACGGTGTAGACCACCAGTAGTACCGAGCCGCGATCGACGACGACGCCTAAGGCGCGCCGCCGTGCCTGCACCCAGCTCCCGATCCAGGGCTGCAACAGCTGGCCGGCGATAAACGGAAGGACCATCTCCAGCGCGATCGATCTCAGCGCATCGAGCGAAAGCGCGCCGTGCGCGTGCAGTACGAGGCCGGCCAACAGCGGCGTCAGGAACATACCGAAAATGCTCGAAGCCGAAGCGCTGCACAGCGCCGCCGCAACATTCCCGCCGGCGATCGAGGTGAAGGCGACCGAGTCCTGTACCGTCGATGGCAAGGTGCAAAGAAACAGGAGGCCGAGATAGAGCGGCGGCGTCAGCAGGATCGCGGATAACGGCCGCAAAGCGAGTCCGACGACTGGAAACAGCACAAAGCTGGCGGCAAAAATGACCAGGTGCAGCCGCCAATGCAACGCGCCCGCGATGATCGCCGCGCGCGACAGCCGTGCGCCTTGAAAAAAGAACAGGAGGCCAATTGCAACTGCGGCCAGATCACCGAAAATTTCAGCGCTCGTGCCGCGGCAAGGCAGCAGGAAGGCCAACATCACCGTCGCCAGCATGGCAATCGTGAACTCGTCAAGACTGACGCGAGACAGCGCACTCATCGGGCCGGCTCCGCTGCTCATGCCGCACTAGTTGGCGGACCGTGTAGCAAGCATCATCCCCGAGGGCGCGGGGTTGAGCAGCTTATTTGCCTCATCGACGTAACCCCGCGCGTCCTCCACATTATTGGCCCCGCACGCGTTGTCCGCCCGGCCAATGAGGACGTGGGCATAATTCAGCTGCGAGCCAGCCAACCAGCGTCCGTCTCCAGTGGCGATGCGCTGTGACGCCTTAAGCGAGCTCGAATGGGAGAGATCCCGCCATTCAGCCCTGATCGCGTCCACTGACGCGACGCAATTGGCTTGCCGATCCGCTTGAGCTGGCGCCGCTCCCACCGAGAGCGGCATCGCCGTCAGGGTGAGGAGTACAATCAAACCATACGCGCTGTGCTGCATTGTCGTCTGTCCTTCTGCTATAAAGACGCGAACCGATGACGAATGGATCGTCGTACTCCGTTCCAAGAATTAAGCGTTAAAGATCGCGTTGGAGACCAAAGAGGTGGGATTCCATTTTTCTTAATACAACTGCGCATGAGTCGTAACTATAACGAATTCTTACTAGCAGTTACTTATTTTTTTCGTGCGACCTCACGCTAGAGCGAGAGCATTTATGAGCTTTTCTCGATGGAGCTGGACGCAATACCCGGCCTCGCGTATTCGAAACCATCACCTCGTGCCCGTGCCTGATGGCGACGGTGGCCACTGCGCGAGCGACGAAGCCAGCCCCTATCGTTCCGATCCTCATGAGAAAGCCTTGTTGCGTGACACTCTAGTTCGCAGATATCGAAGGTCTGGACGAGTTCGCAAGAACCGACGAGAAGGTAGGATACCCACCAAATGATAACCGCATCTGCAGAGGACGGGAGCGGCAGCCGACGCCACCGGGCGGTTTGCGCGGCTGACATGCAGACAGCGCTCGCCATTACCCATTAGGAGGTGCACGTTTATTTGCCTCTCGTCGTAAGTCCGGTCAAGTGGCCGAGCACGGTGTCCAATAGGGGGCGAAGATTCGTGCATTGGTTGAGGCCGGCGACGATCGTGTCAGGCAGCTGCTCGAAAACTCCAGAACCGATTTCGTGGCCCGCACCTTTAAGGAGCGCGCGCACACTTTGCTCGGTTGCCTCCATATGAAACTGTAATCCAAGAACGCGCTGACCTACTGCAAAGGCCTGGTTCTCGGTAATTTTGCTCTTCGCGAGCGACGTCGCCTCGTGAGGCAGGTCGAATGTCTCGCCATGCCAATGAATTGGCGTAAAGCTGTCGGGCAGGCCATCGAAGAGGGGATGTGAACCCGCTGTCCGCTGGACGGGAAACCAGCCTATTTCTTTGGCGCTTCCCGGATGGACACGCGCGCCCAAAGCTTTGGCTATGATCTGGGCACCGAGACAAATTCCAAGTACGATCTTGTCCGCCGCTATGGCTTCGCGAACCAACGCGATTTCTGGACCAAGCCAGCCGAGCTGAGCTTCGTCATTAGCACTCATCGGGCCGCCCATGACCGTCAGCATGTCGAAATCGGAAAGCGACGGGAGGGTGGTATCTCGATACAGATGGAATACGCGGAGAGGAAACCCGCGCCCTGCCGCCCAATCGGCGACAGCCGCCGGCCCTTCGAATTCGACATGCTGCAGAACCGCCATGCGCATCATGCTCGCGCTCCTTCTCCCGCAGAAGCATCAGGCGGCTGAAATAAGCCGAGCCGCCTGCGCCGCACCACCCAGCTAATCGATGAGCTTCTGTTCCACGAATGCGGGACGCGCGGTCGGATGATCCAGCACACCGACCCGCTCCATGAGTTTGAGGGTCGGGAAAGAGTCAGCGCGAATGCCGGCCGCTACCCGTTCTGGCGAATAGTAGTCTCGCAGAACGACTTCCGCATCGTGCGGGTCGAGCCCAGCTTCCAGGAGACAAGCCCGGCACAGATCGATATTCGGATCCAGAAACAACCGTATCAGCTTCGCGTAGAGAGATGCGAGTATCTCCCGCCGATCAGGCGCGCTGGAGGCCCAGTGCTGGTGAACAACATAGACGAAATAGGAATGATGTCGGGCCTCGTCGATGCAATGGTCGCGGACAGTATTGCGGACGGCACTCACGACACGCCGGTCACGCGGGATCCCGCGCAGGATTGAGGTAATGAGCGTCTCTGAGATCGCGACGAACGCGATCAGAAGGTCATCGGCGAACTCGGCCGGGAGACTTTTCTCCAACTCCTCCAACCCTCTCAAAAACGGCGGCTGCGACGAGGCGAGCGGTGGCAGCTCTGAAAATCCAGGAATCCGCTTGATCAGTTCGATGGCGACGTAAGCGTGGTGACTTTCGTCAGTCACAATAAGCCGCGCCTCCCGCCCCGCCTGTTCGCTCAAGCCAAAAGCTTGCGGATCCTGAGCGAGCTTAATGGAAGCCGCCATTACGGCTTTGTATTCGAGTTTCTCGGTAAAGGCGTTGTAGCTCTCCAGTTTGCGCATCATCAGACGGCGCGTTGCGTGATTTCCCAACTTGTCGACCAGTGGATGGCCGACACCCGGCACGAGTTCGGGTGGGAACAGCACGAGACCGGTTTCGCATGTAAAATCCGGCAACGGCTTGTGCACGGTACTGTAGGTGTACCAATTCTCAAACGGGCTTTGATACTCCATCGACTTTCTCCGATTTGTCGACCTCAGCAGGGGCGATACCGCTTGCCGATCGAGCTTTCATGACTGGTTGTCGCTTGCGCATCGCGCCGATGCGGTCTCCCTTGGGACCGCCGTCTTCAACGGCCCGTCAGCCCGTGACGAAGCAGAACAGCCAGTCTGCGCAAGAAAGGGATTTGCACTGGCTCGTCGAGCCGCTGCCAACCACGCGCGAGAAGCTCATCGAGAAGGGCGCGATATATGCCGAGCATCACGGCCGCCGGGCGCATCGTCGAGCGAGGGCAAGCGGCAATTGCCTCAGCCGCAGCCGCGTAATGGCGTTCGGCGAGTATGGCGAGATCGCGGCACACGTCGGGAAGCGCCGGCTGCGCCAGCACCCAGCTCGGAGTCGTTGCGAATATGCCGTGCGCGTGCAATAGCTCGCGCGGCAGGTACAGCCGGTGTTGCTTCGCATCCTCGGCGAGATCGCGAAGTATATTCGTGAGCTTTAACGCACGGCCGAGCTCCGCTGCGACCCGCTCACCCGCCGGCGTTTCGTCGCCGAAGATGCGCACCGACAACCGGCCGACGGCGACCGCCACGCGCTCACAATAGCGATCCAGCTGCGCGAAGCTGGGCCCCCGGATGTCGGTCTGCACCTTCATTTCCGCGCCATCGACGATGGCGAGGAAATCGTGACACTGCAGACCGTAAAGATGTACGGCTTTGCTCAGACCAAGGGTCACCGCGTTCCGCGGCCGACCGCCATAGAGATGAGCGATTTCACCGCGCCAGTCCGATAAGAGGGTCTGCTTCAACGCGTGCGATGCCTCGCCATCCGCGATGCCGTCGACTTCGCGGCAAAAGGCGTAAAGCGCGCACAGAGCCCGGCGACGCTCGACCGGCAGCAGATGCATTGCCCACGAGAACGAGCTGACAGCGGCCGCCGGGCGCAACGTGATCGCGTTGTCCTTATAGTCGGGTGCGCCGATGGCCGGATTGCCGCTTGCGTGCTCCGAAATCGGCGCGTAGTGACGTTCGATTGTGTCCATTGTGGATTCTCGTCGTGATAGTGAGATAACTCGCTACTGCCAGGAGGGC
>Ga0209380_10002493_pt1 | contig 11745 bp, 8 predicted proteins | sample HubBroMetageWFT6_FD_188347 | JGI IMG/M metagenome (GOLD analysis project Ga0209380, IMG submission 188347) | Warmed and freeze-thawed soil microbial communities from the Hubbard Brook experimental Forest, New Hampshire - Hubbard Brook CCASE Soil... | ecosystem: Environmental > Terrestrial > Soil...
ATGATCTCGTCGCCTCCGCCGGTGTCATTATCGACGAGCAGGAGAAAGTCAAAGTTACCGGCGAGCTTGCCTTCAACAAGCCCATCCAGCTCTTTAAGGGTTTCTCCGGCCACTACACTTTCTTCGACATTGAAGAGGACATCCCGCTTCCCCCTCCTCTCTCCATCGGCGGAATCGGCCTCAATGTAAACATCGAGGGCTCTCTCTCCGCCGGCTATTCGGTCGGGCCCGTGATGCTCGAAGACGTGAAGGCCACCGCCGAGTTTCAGCCGCTTGAGAAGGATCCCGACGTCCAACTGGACCTCACCAGCAAGCTTGTTATCGGCGCCACTGCCAGTATCAGCGGAACCATCAAAGGCGGCATCAAGCTCAGCGTCGTGGTTGCCTCTATCCGCGGCGACCTCGGAATCACAGCAACGGCAACCCTTAAAGGCGGGATGAACGTACCGTTCCATGCTCATTACGGGAACGGCAAGATTACCGCCGACGTCGGCTTCGAAGCCAACCTTGCGTTGATCCTTAGCCTTGCGCTGATCGCCAGCGTCGAGGCCAAGGCGGGCATCGGCTGGCTCAGCGTTACCACCGGCAAAGAGTGGACTCTGGGCAGCTTCACGTATGATCCCGGCCTTTCCCTGGGAATGTCGCTCAAAAAACCGATCCACTACGAAAGCCCGGCTAATTTCACCTTGCCCAGCGTCGACGACATCGCCTGGGTGAAGCCAACTCTCGACCCCAAAAACCTCGTCAGCAGCACGGCTGGCGCAACCCCTGACAGTAAGGAACACGATGTCTGATTCCCAATCGCGAATGTCGGCTCGCCATGTCGTTCCACATCCGTTGGACGAGGTGCTCACATGAGCTCTGTCCCCCTCATCGGTTTCCCCGGCTCGCCCAGCGTCAAGCGCGCCGGCATCGTCGTCGCCGACCCCACCACGCTCGCCATCCAGCGCGTCATCACGCTGCAGTACAACCCTGACTCGCTCTCGCGCACCCTGCAGATTCGCGCGGCCGCCACCGAGGCCGGCGATCGCCTCGATGCGCTGCGCCTCACCGGTCCCCCCGTCGAAACCATCAAGCTTGAAGCTGAGCTCGACCTCACCGATCAGCTCGAGTTCCCCAATCAGAATCCCAACGCCGTCCAGTACGGCCTCTATCCTCAGCTGGCCGCACTCGAGACGCTCATTTATCCCACCAGCGCGCAGATTCAGAGCGACAACACCCTCGCTCAGGGCGGCACCATCGAAGTGGCTCCGATGGAGGCGCCCCTCACGCTTTTCGTCTGGAGCGCCAATCGCATTCTTCCCGTCCGCCTCACCGAGTTCAGCGTCACCGAAGAAGCCTTCGACACCAGCCTCAATCCCATCCGCGCCAAGGTCAGCCTCGGCATGCGCGTGCTCAGCGTCAACGATCTCGACTTCGACCAGAAGGGCAACAGCATTTACCTCGCCTACCAGCAGCGCAAGGAAACGCTGGCCGGCAAAGTGGGGTCGGTCAGTCTCGCCGCCCTCGGCATCACCAGCATCGCCTGAGGAGCTTATGTTCGCCGCCAACAGCCGCTACGCGTCTCTGCCCAAGTCCTCGTACACCGCTACGCCGGGCAACCAGGTGATCTCCTATGTCACCCGGCGCTTTCTGCCACAGCCCGGCGGCTTCACGCTCCTGCTGTTGCACACCGTCACCGACAGCGACCGCCTCGACAACATCACCAACCAGTATCTCGACGACCCGCAGCAGTTCTGGCGGGTCTGCGACGCCAACGATGAGATGTCGCCCTTCGATCTGACCGCGACCATCGGCGAAACCATCAACATCACGCTGCCCCAGGGAGTTCCAGGTCCGCCCAATGCTTAAAGGTATCTATCTTTCGCTGTTCATCGGACCCATGGTCCCCATCCCCGCGCCCAAAGAGGTGACGGATGCGATGATCAGCGCCCAGATCAACACCGGCGGCCAGCGCAGCGGCTTTCAGCTGGTCTTCAGCATGAACAAGAAGTCCACGATCTACAAGACGCTGCTGCCTAGCGGCTACTTCGATCCTGGGACCACCCGGGTCATTCTCATGGTCACACTGGGAGGCATTCCCAATGTTCTCATCGACGGTGTCGTCACCCGCCACGAAGTTGCGCCGAGCAACGAAGCCGGTCAGTCTACGCTAACCCTCACCGGCGAAGATCTGACCGTGCTGATGGATGTGATCGAAATACCCATCATGCGCTACCCGGGGATGCCCATCTATGCCCGGCTGAACGTACTGCTCGCGAAGTATGCCATCTTCGGGATAGCTCCCCTGGTAATTCCACCTATCTTCCCTGACGTGCCCATTCCTACTGATCAGATACCGTCTCAAACCGGCTCCGATCTTGCCTATATCAAGAAGATGGCCGAGCAGACCGGGTACACCTTCTATCTCGAGCCCGGGCCCGCGCCCGGCACCAGTATTTTCTACTTCGGCCCGGACATCCGCATTCCCATTCCGCAGCCTGCCCTTACCGTCAACATGGACGCGAACAGCAACGTGGAAACCATTACCTTTAGTCTCGATGGCCTCGCCAAAAAGGTTGTCATCATGACCATCATGGATCCCATCACCGGCAAGATCCCCATCCCCATCCCCGTGCCCAACATCAGCCTGCTGCGCCCACCGCTGGGCGCAAGGCCCACGGCTCCCATGAAGATCTCGTTCCCGCCCGAGGGCGGCAATCTCAACTCCATCCAGGCCATCGGCCTCGCACTGGCCAAAACCGGCGACACCAGCGAGGCCATCAGCGGCTCGGGAACCCTCAACACCATCCGCTACGGATCGGTTCTGCGCCCCAATTTGCTCGTCGGCGTGCGGGGCGCCGGTTCTACTTACGATGGCATGTATTACGTCCGCACAGTCACCCACAGCATCAAGCGCGGCGAATTTAAGCAGAGCTTCACCCTCTCGCGCGACGGAATGAACTCCATAACCCAGACGGTGCCCGTATGAGCCCTGAAGCCAATAAGTACTACGGAAAATACCGCGGCACGGTGACCAATAACATCGACCCGATGCAAATGGGGCGCCTGCTCTGCGAAGTGCCGGACGTGCTGTCACTCGCGCCCTCCACCTGGGCCGTCCCCTGCGCGCCGCTCGCCGGCCCTACCGGCACGCCCATGGGCGCCTATCTCGTGCCGCCCATCGGCGCCGGCGTCTGGATCGAGTTTGAGAAGGGTGACCCCGATTACCCCGTCTGGGTCGGCTGCCGCTTCGGCTCCATGGCCGACGTTCCGCCTCTCGTTCTTCTTGGCCTGCCCATCTCGCCCAGCATCGTCTTCCAGACTGCCGGCCAGAATTCCATCGCCATCAGCGATTTGCCCGGGCCTACAGGCGGCATCATGCTCAAGAGTCAAACCGGCGCCATGATCCTTATCAACGACGTCGGTATCACTATCTCTAACGGCCAGGGAGCGACGCTGGTCATGGCCGGCCCATCGGTAACTATGAACGAGGGCGCATTAGTCGTTACTTAGGAGGAAGTTATGCCAGGATTTATTCTGCATCAGGGTGCCACGGTACTTTGCTCTCACGCGGGCCAGGCTCAGCCCACGCTCGTCAATCCGCGCCTCACCGTCTCCGGCATGCCCTCCATCCCGCTCACCTCGCCGCACATGGTCGCGGGCTGCGCTCTGCCGCCGCCGCCGGCAGCTAACGGTCCCTGTGTCACCGCGCAGTATGTGGTCGGCTCGGTGCGTGTCACGTCTATGGGCCAACCTCTCGTCATCTTCGGCGGCACGGCCATCTGCGCCCCCACGGGCACCCCGCTGCTGCCGCCGGTCTCCTGTCAGGTCCGCGTTACCGCCATGTGAGGAAGCGATGAACGTCCAGTTCCCCTACAGCTTCGATCCGCGCGGCCGAACCGCCGACTCCGATCTGGATACCAATCCCCAGAATCGGCACATCCGCGATCTGGTCGAGCAGGTCCTGTTCACCGCGCCCGGCGAGCGCGTGAATCAGCCCGATTTCGGCTGCGGTCTTCTGCAGCTCGTCTTTGCGCCCAACAGCGCGGAACTGGCCACGGCTACGCAGTATCTGGTCCAGGGAGCGTTGCAGAACACTCTCGGCAATCTCATCTCGCTCAATGACGTCAGCGTCTCGGCCACTGACAACGTCCTCACCGTCGTCGTGCAGTACACCGTGCGCAGCACCCAGCAGCAGCAGGTCGCGCAGTTCAGCACCGGAGGTTCCTCCTCATGATCTACAAGTGCTGCGACTCCGCCCGCCGCGCCGTTCTCCTCGCCCAGATCGTCTACAACGGCATCGACTACCTCGAGGTCGCGGACGGTCCTGCCGGTCCGCAGACCGCGCTGTACATTTATTTCCTCCATCCCCTTACACCGGGCCAACTCCAGGTCGATAACATCCTTATCTGCGGTGGAGAACGGATCACCAACATCCAGGTCTCCGGCGTCATCGACGGCTCCTCGCTCTCGCCGCCGCCAGTCAGCACGGAGTGCTCCGCGGGATCGCCGCCCGACGGCTCCAACCTGCTGATCGTCACCGTTACCCAGGCCGGAGACTTCTCGCCCTACAAACTGCAGCTTGTCGCCAGCGTCTCCGCGCCCAGCGGGTCCATGCAGCCACAGCCATTCTTCGATCCGGTCCATTCCGAGATCACTTTCTCCTTTAAGGCCGGTTGCCCGTCGTGGTTCGACTGCGAGCAGAGTACCGTTTGTCCGCCGACGGTGACCGCGCCACCGAATTTCTCTTATCTCGCCAAGGATTTCGCCAGCTTCCGCAGTCTCATGCTCGATCGCATGTCGACCATCATCCCGGCATGGACTGAGCGCAATCCCGCGGATCTCGGCATCGTCCTCGTCGAGCTTCTGGCCTTCGTCGGCGACTACCTCAGCTATCAGCAGGATGCGGTAGCCACCGAAGCCTATCTCGCCACCGCGCGCCGCCGCACTTCGGTGCGCCGCCACGTCAAGCTCGTCGACTATCCCATGCTCGACGGCCGCAACGCCCGCGCCTGGATCCACTTCGATGTCAGCGCCGATTTTCCGCTGAGCCAGATCACGGTCACGGGCCTCATGCAGCAAATCCTCACCCGGGGGAGTGCCCCCGGGTCGTTCATCCCCGTGCCGTCCGACACCTACAACCAGGCGCTCGCTGAGAATCCCCAGGTCTTCGAGCTCATGGAGAACGCTTCGTTCTTCGCCGCGCACAACCAGATGCAGCTCTACGCCTGGGGAGACCGCCAGTGCTGCCTGCCCGCCGGCGCGACGCACGCCTGGCTCAACGGCGCTTACCCCAACCTGCAGCCGGGCATGGTCCTCATCTTCCAGGAAGCGAAAGGGCCGCAAACCGGAGCACCCGAAGACGCGGACCCCACCCACCGCTGCGCCGTCCGACTCACCTCCGTCACCTCCAGCGAAGACCCCATCGGCAATCTCTTTGCCGAACCGCCCTCCAGCATCCCGCTGCCAGTCACGCGCATTGACTGGGGCTCGGCCGACGCTCTGCCGTTCGCTGTCTGTCTGTCGAGCCAGGTCGAGGGCGACACGCCCGCTTACTACGACAACGTCTCCGTCGTCCTTGGCAACAACGTGCTCGCCGACTCCGGCCGCACCATCCAGGACGAAACCGAGGCCATGGTGCCAGCGCCGAATCCGGCGCTGGCCCTTCCTGCGGGCGGCGGATGCGGCGATTGCGCGTCCACCCAGACTGCAACGGCCGCACCGATCCGTTACAACCCACAGCTCGCCTCCGGACCGCTGACTTTTGCCGACGCCTATTCGGCCACCGATTCCAGCGGGAATCCGGTTCCCGCCTCCACCGCCATCAGCGCGCGCGTTGTCACAGGACTGCTGCCGGCAATCCGATTGCACACCGAATCCAGTCCCGACATCTGGTTGCCGCTCCTCGATCTGCTCGAAAGCAGCTCCGACTCGAAAAACTTCGTCGCAGAGACCGAAGACGACGGTACCGCCAGCCTGCGGTTCGGCGACGGCACCTTCGGCATGCAGGTTGTCCCCGGAGACATCTACCACGCGCAGTATCGCGTGGGCGGCGGCACGGTGGCGAACGTAGGTATGGACTCGCTGTGCCGCATCGCCAGCGACGATCCGGTCCTCAAGGGAAATGTCGTCGTATCGATTACAAATCCGCTTGCCGCCACCGGCGGTCTCGATCCCGAGACCCTCGACTCCGTGCGCGCCAGCGCTCCGTACGCCTTCAACATCCAGAACCGAGCCGTCACGCCCGCCGATTACGGCGCGATGGCCATGCGCGTCGATCCCAACCTTGAGGATGCTGTCGGCACCTTCCGATGGACCGGCAGCTGGTACACCGTGAACGTCTCGGTCGATCCTGAGGGCGGCGGAGCCGTCGACGCGGCTACGGCATCGTCCATCGTTGCCGGGCTCGAGAACTACCGCATGATGGGCCACGATGTCGAAGTCAACCCGCCCGTCTATGTCTCGCTCGAGCTGACGCTCGATGTTTGCCCGCAGCCCGGCTACCTTGCCGCTGACGTTCGACAAGCCATCCTGCAATTGCTCGGAACCGGAACGCTGCCCGACGGTTCGAACGCGCTCTTCAATCCCGATAATTTCACCTTCGGCCAGCCTGTTTATCTCAGCCCGATCATCGCCGCCGTCCAGCAGACCGACGGCGTCGCCTCGGTCACCGTTATTACGTTCCAGCGCCAGGGCCAGCCCACCACCAGCGGCATCGCCACCGGCTACATTCCACTCCAGCCACTGGAGATCGCACGCCTCGACAACGATCCCAACTATCCCGAACACGGCCTCTTGACCGTGAACGTCTGCGGAGGCAACTGAGATGGCCAACGGATGCACCTGCGCCACCCTCACCTGCTGCGGATGCTGCGACGGCATCACTCAGGAAACGCCGCAGACGATCCGGAATCGTCCCGGCCTGAGCGCAATTGCCTATCGTACCGGCACCTACACCACCTTCTACCAGACCCTGCTCGCCCGCATCTCCCAGTCTCGCCAGCCCAGCCTGCGGCAGCTACGTTCCCGCGAGCCCGACGATTTCACCATCGCTCTGCTCGACGCGTTCTCCGTTATGGGCGACGTGCTCACCTTCTACAGCGAGCGCATTGCCAATGAGGCGTATCTGGGCACGGCCACGGAAACGCGTTCCGTCGCCTGGCTCGCCAACCTTGTCGGCTATCGAATGTCGCCCGGCGTCGCCGCTGACGCGTCGCTCGCCTTCACCATCGATCCATCGGCAGGGGCTTATGGCGCGGTCATCAACACGCCGCCCAATCCCATGCTCGCCCAGGCTTTCACGCCGGCTCAGCCCGTTCCCGCTTCGCCGCAGTCGGCGCTGGACCAGTTGCCGTCCACCATCATCCCCGTTGGCACGCAGGTGCAGAGCATTCCTGGCCCGGGCCAGATGCCTCAGACGTTCGAGACCGTTGCCCAAATCAGCGCCCGTCCTGAGTGGAATACCATCGCTCCGCGCCTGGTGCAGCCACAGCGCATCGACGGCACCGCCAGCTCGATCCTGCTCACCGGCAGCGTCACCACGATTAAGAACGGCGACTGGCTGCTGCTTGTTCCTCAGGGTGCATCGCCACTGCCGCCCGTCAGCGTCCACGCGGTCACCGTCTCCTCCGACGGCAAGACCACCGAAGTGGATTTGGCCCTGAATCCGCCACCCGCTTCCTGGCCCGTCTATTCCCCCCTTACCTTTACCGACGGCGTCGCCACCGGCGTGCCTCAGGGCAGCGAAACCACCCTGCAGGCCGCTGCCGATCTACCCAGCGCCGCCGCTCTACTCGCCTCCTCTTCCAACTGGTGGGACGCGGGCGACATTCTGGCCGCAGCCACAGCCGACCAGTGGCCCCTCGATCAGCTCAGCACCCTCGTCAATCAGCTCGTCGCCAACGCCGGCAATGCGGTGGGCAGCGTGTACGCCTTCCGCCAACAGGTCGCGCCCTTCGGATACAACGCCCCCAACTACTACTCCCTGCCGGCATCGCTGCGCTTTGACAATAACTTCGAGACGAACTCCAGCCCGCCCACCGAAGACGTTCCCGCCGCCTATCCCAAGTCCTGGGACAACGCCCCGGGCACAAGTTCCGGCGAGTTCTCACTGGGAGATCCAGGCTGGAATGGCTATCTCTATCTCGATAACGTCTATTCGCAGATCGTCCCTGGCAGCTACATCGTCCTGCTCTCCGCCGCCGGCAAGCAGGAGACCTTCCTGGTGGTCGCCAACGTTACCGCCTCGCACCAGGACTTCACCGTGACCGCCAAAGTCTCCCGGCTGTCGCTGAAACCCGTCGGCTCTGCCTCGCTCGGCGATTTCACCCTCCGCTCCACGACCATCCTCTGCCAGGCCGAGGCGCTGCCGCTCGCTCAAGCCCCCATCACGCAAACCAACATCGGCGGCTCATCGTCGAGCAACATCATTACCCTCGCAGGCACATTTCTCGGCCTCGCCGCGGGCCAGCAGATCGTCCTCAGCGGCACAACCCTCTCGCAGACGTCCGGCAATCCGACCGGCCCTCCCGCGGCCGAGGTGCACACGCTCACGGACGTCCAGGTGAACGCGGGATTCACGATCATTACCCTCGATTCCGCCCCGTCGAACCTCTATCAGCGGGCAAGCATCAGCATCAACGCCAACGTCGCCCCGGCGACGCACGGCCAGACCGTCTCGCAAGTCCTCGGCTCCGGCGACGGCAGGCAGACGTTCCAAAGCTTCGTCCTCAGCCAGTCCCCGCTTACGTACGTTCAGGCGGAGAACGCCAGCGGCAGCGCCAGCACACTGCAGGTCTACGTCGACGGAGTGCAGTGGACCGAAGTGCCGTTCTTCTACGGACACGGCCCCACCGAACACATTTTCATCACCTCGCAGGACGACAGCGCCGTCACCACCGTCACCTTCGGCGACGGCATCACCGGCTCGCGCCTGCCCACCGGAACCGCCAACATCACCGCGACCTATCGCTTTGGCATCGGCACCCCCGGCCTCGTTAATGCTGCTCAACTGTCACAGCTCATGTCGCGCCCTCTCGGCGTGCGCAGTGCCACAAACCCCCTGCCGTCCTCCGGAGCTGCTGATCCTCAGGATCTTGACAGCGGCCGCGACTGCGCCACTCTCGCCATCATGACCCTGGGCCGCGTCGTTTCCCTGGAAGACTACCAGGACTTCTCCCTTGCTTTTCCCGGCATCGGCAAAGCGCTCGCCACCTGGACCTGGAATGGCCAGCAGCGCGTTGTCGTCCTCACCGTAGCCGGCGCCGACGGGCCCATCGATCAAACCGACTCGACCATCACGACACTCGAGGGTTCCATCGCCAATTGCTCCGAGCCCGACGTCGACGTTTTCGTGCTGGCCTATACGCCGATCTACTTCAAAGTCGACGCCACTGCGCAGATTTCCTCCGACTATCAGGTTCAGCTCGTGCAGCCCGCCATCGAGGCGGCCCTCCGCCAGACGTTCTCGTTCCAGGCGCGCAGCTTCGGCCAGCCGGTCTACCAGAGCGAGGTCATTGCCGCCATTCAGGAAGTTCCCGGCGTCGTCGACGTTGTCCTCTCGATTTACAGCTCCAGCGATCCGCTTGAAACGCCGGAGCCGCAGCTCGCTGCTGCCGTTCCGCAGGCCGGCAGTCGCGGCAGCATCACGCCGGCTCAGCTGCTCACCCTCGACCCAGGTCCGCTGGGATTGACTGCAACGACGGTGCCCTCATGACCCTCGACCTGACACAGATCTACAACCTGCTGCCCGCGGTCTATCGCATCCGCGACGCCCAGCTCGCCCTGCAGTCGGGCAGCGGCCTCGATCCCTCCGACTTTGCAACGCTGCAGCAGTTGCTCGCGACACCGCTGCCGCTGACGCCGCTCCAGCAACAGATGCTTGCGGCTTTGCAGGCTAAGCAGCAGCGCGGGCCGCTGCAGTCGCTCATTGAAATCCTGGCCGAACAGGTCGAAGTTCTCCAGGACAGCCTTGTTCAGTCCTACGACGATCTTTTCATCGAAACCTGCGCCGACTGGGTGGTGCCGTATATCGGTGCGCTCGTCGGAATCAAGGGCCTCACCGACGTTCCCTCCGCCGGTTACACGGTGCGCGCCGCCGTTGCCGACGCCATTCAGAACCGCCGCGCCAAGGGTACCGTCCCCGCGCTCGAAGCAATTGCCCGCGAGGTTACCGACTGGGGCGCCAACGTCGTCGAGTACTTCCAGGTGCTCGCCACCACCCAGTTCATGAACCACATCCGTCCCACAAACCTCTCCGTGGCGAACATCCGCAGCGCCGATCACGCCCTGCTCAATACGCCGTTCGACAGCTACGCCCGCACTGCCGAGATGCGCAACATAGAAACGCGCCTCGGGAAATACAACATTCCCAACATTGGGATCTTCCTCTGGCGCCTGCAGCAGCAAAGGATCGAAGACGCACCCGCGTTCGTCGTCGATGGCTTCCGCTACTGCTTCGATCCGCTCGGCAAGTCCGTCCCGCTCTTCACCGATGCGCAGCCGGAGTCGCCGGAGCCGGCACGCGCGACACCCTACAACGTCGCCATGCCCATCAGCCGCTGGATGCTTGCCGACGACCTGAAGGGCGCAGCGCAGTATTACGGCAGCACCGCGCCCTACGCGAGCATCAACCTCTCCTGGCAGGAAGGTCCGCCCTCCAACACAAAGGTCTGCGCCTGCAATCTCAGCGATGTTCTCGATTCTTCGGGAAACGTGATCGGCTGGGCGCATCAGCCGCAAAAGGTCATCGGCATCGACCCTCAGCTCGGCCGCATTGTTTTCCCGTCATCGTTCGCCGCGCCTGCCAGTGTCACCACCACCTGGTGTTACGGCTTCAGCTCCGAGATTGGAGGCGGTCCTTACTCGCGCACCTTCACCGCACTCGCCGATGTAAGCGTCCCCACCGACGCCGCCACCATCACCGAGGCGCTCGCGCTGGCTCTTCCCATGCTCTCGTCCTCAAGAACGTCCGTCGTCATTGAGATTGCCAGCAACGCCTATTTCGTCGAGACTCCTTCCTTCGCAATTCCCGACAACTGCTCCGTGCAGATTCGCGCCGCCGACACCTACCGCCCCACCGTGGTTCTCTCCGGCGACTGGATCATCACCGCCGGCAGCGAGACCACCATCAGCTTCAACGGCCTGCTCATCGCCGGCGGCAGCATCTCCGTCCAGCAGAACACATCCGCCGACACCGTCAGCCTGCAGATTTCCCACTGCACGCTGAATCCCGCCGCCACGCCCGCCATCGGCGCCGCGCCCGCGCAGCCGCCTCTGCCCAGCCTCTGGATCGAGCCCGGCAACATTGCTGTCCAGGTCGATCACTCCATCCTCGGCGCCATCCGCATCGGCACCGCCAGCACCGTCTCGCTTACCACCTGCATCGTCGACGCGCTCTCGCCTTCCGAGGTCGCCTACGCCTGCTACCTCGACGCCACATCGGCCGGCTCGCCCCTCACCGTCGTCAACTCGACCATCATCGGCAAGGTCCACACCGAGCAAATGACCCTGGCCTCCGATTCCATCTTTTACGCGGAACTTGCGCCGCTCGATCAGTGGACCGCGCCGCTCGTCGTCGATCAGCTTCAGCAGGGCTGCGTCCGCTTCTGCTATGTTCCGCCCGGCTCGCCCGTTCCGCGCGCTTTTCATTGCTACCCGGTCAGCGGTCAGGTTTCCACGCCGGAGTTCACTTCGCTCCGTTTCGGCGATCCCGGCTACTGCCAGCTCACCGACCGCAGCGGCCTGATTCTCACCGGCGCTGAC
>Ga0209380_10002494_pt1 | contig 11744 bp, 2 predicted proteins | sample HubBroMetageWFT6_FD_188347 | JGI IMG/M metagenome (GOLD analysis project Ga0209380, IMG submission 188347) | Warmed and freeze-thawed soil microbial communities from the Hubbard Brook experimental Forest, New Hampshire - Hubbard Brook CCASE Soil... | ecosystem: Environmental > Terrestrial > Soil...
GTTGGGATTTCGCCCTTGAAATGTCTGCATGATTACCACATTGCCAAACTCAAACATGCGCATGGACTGGACCGCCGTACCTCCGGAGCCGCCGTTCTCTCCGTACAGTTTGCGTTGCTCGGCTATTTCCACGACATGCTGCAATTTGGGCATGTCACTGCGTGGCGTGATGGTTTCATGATTCTCGTCGGCATGAGCGGCCCAATCTTCCGGGTTGGGATGCCATTCGTCGTTCTTCAAACGATACCAGGTGGCCAGGGCCCCTTCTTCCACTGCATTTTCAGGCTTGTAGGGCAGCGTCTTACAGGGATTTTCGCAGACCTTGTCGGCCTCGCTGGGAGGGCCGGGCGGCGCCGCGTAATCCGGCCTCTCCGCCGGGATAGGGATGTTCAGATAGACGAACGCCTGCCAGCCCGCGGGATTCTTCACCCAGAGGTGAGCAAAGCGCTGGTTGTGGTGGATTCCGAGCACGCGCTCGACCTGCCCGAGAAAATCCACGGTCCGCGCGTCCAACGCGCCTTCGTTGTCAGCGGCAAACTGGGCCAGATCTTCTAGGACCTGCGCCTTGGTATGGATTCTGCCGTTGGCCTCCACCCACTGGAAGCGTTCATCCAGGAGGGCGCCGACTGCCTTCGCGTCGCCCTTGGCGAGGGCCTCGGTCAAGCTCTTGTCCGCCTGGCGGAACGTGGCCGTGTCGTCCGCGGCGGCCAGTGGACGGGTGGATAGCGCAAGCAAACCCGCGCCGAACAACAAGCCTGCGGCGAGCAAACGCGCAAAGAAGCGTCTCATTTGATTTGTCTCCTTGCTGCCGGAATGAATCCCACGGGCTTTTGGGCATGCCGTAGCGCGCCATTTTATGAAGCAAGGCGCGGCCCGTGCCGTCCCTCCGCCTCTTTCCCCTCGCGGAGGACCATGGCGGGATGATAGCACTGCGGCCGGCGAACGCCAGCGGCGCGTACGACTCCGCCGGGCTCAGGCCCTTTATTCCTTTTCCGTCCCTGGCCTTTAACCTTTCGGTCAATATGCGGCATTGCTTATATAGTTATTATATTCAACGAATCCCGCTCCAAGGTACTGCTAAAGTCCCGGCGCGCTGCTTGATAAAGTTGGGCGAGCAATATCGCCATTGGCCGGCTTCCGGCCTGATTCGATTGGAGAGGCATCGTGCGAAAAATATTTTCCGCATTTAACGTAGCTTTGTCTGTGCTTTGCGTGCTGAGTCTGTTTGGCTTGCCGGCTCACGGGCAAGACAGAGACAGGGACCGAGACGGGGACAGAGACAATGAAAAGGGTGAAACCACGGCCCCTGCGAATGGCATCGTGCAGGACTGGAGCGGGCGCCATGCGCTCTACCCTCGCTTCGGCCCCTTACAGGGCTTGATCGACGCGCAGCGCGATCCCCGAGCCATCCTCAGCTGGCAGGAGCAATCACGGAAGGATTGGCGCCGTTTTTACGCCCGGCGGCATCCCCGCGTCGCCACAACCGCCATGCACCGCGACTGGAGTATCAGTCTGGGACTCGGGACGACGGCGGCGGGCATGTTTCCTGCAAAATTTGGTTTCGATCCTAGTGCCGCGCCGACCTGCGCCGATTTCGCTGTGTTTCCCGTGAACGCAACCGGCAGCCCAACTCAACCGAACATCGTAGCCTTTAAAAACCTCTATAGCGGCGGGTCGAAAGCCATCACGGGGAACACTACGAGTCCCAGTTCAACTGTCAACATCACTGCGGGGACCGTCACTACAGCGGATGTAGGTCAGGCAATTTCAGGAACAGGGATACCAGGAGGGGCGACCATCACCTCTGTCATCGGCGGTCCTCCTGCCACCAGCCTCACAATGTCAGTCGGAGCCACGGCTACTAATGCCGGAGTAGCGATCACGGTCGGCACCGGCGCACCAGGCCTTTGTAGTGGTCGCGCGGCCGTGGCCACCGTAGATAACTCCCTCCAGGCTACTACGATGTGGTCGTACGATATCAGCGCTGTGGGCGGCAAGGTTGTGACTTCTCCTGCTCTTTCGATTGATGGAACTAAAATCGCTTTCATCGAAACGGCAGCGGGCGCCGCTCATTTTCACGTCCTGGCCTGGAAGAGTGGGGATGGATTTGACGTGGCCAATGGACAAAATGTTCTGTTGCCTAAAATGATCTCTGGCGGATTTTCCGCGGTAGCTCCGGCTGGAGGCACTGGAACTGTAACAGACCTGACTCTGGCGGCAGCCAGCGATACGCTTTCTTCTCCCTTCGTTGAATACAACCAGGACGTGGCCTACGTCGGCAACAACAGCGGCACGCTATTCCGCATCAAAAATGTCTTTTGCACCATGTCCTGTACGGTTGGAGTGACGGCAGCCCCAAGCCTGGACCTCTCCTGGCCAACCAGCGGCGGCAGCGCAAACACAGGCACGCTCAGCGTTTGTGGTGCGGCGCTGACGGGCCCGATAGTAGGCCCTGGCGGGAACGTCTATGTAGGATGTGCGGACGGCAAGCTCTATGGTATTACGCCTACGGGAACCATATTCGGGCCCGTGACGGTTGGAAATGGACTCGTCGATGGAGGAATTGTTGATCCACCGCTCGCGGATGTAGTGAACGGATTCGTCTATGCCGTGAGCGGAAATAACGGAACGACTTCAGTTCTAGTCCAGGCCCCGACAAACTTGAGTTCCAGCGTCACGGCGACCCTGGGTTCAGCCGGAAAATTTAATCTTCATTCTCCAACTTTCAACGAGGATTATTTTTCCTGCGCCCCTCAAGCCGCGGGTTGTACTTGGCGGATATTCGCTTTAGCGCTGGACGTCACCAATACCCACTCATCACTTTGGGCAGTAGGCTTCACCGGCGCCCACGCTATGAATAGCGGCTTTGGAACCTTACAAGCGTTTGGAATCAACGCGTTTGAATTTTCCCCTGCCACCACGTTTTTCGACGGAGTTCAGGATCGCCTATTTGAGAGTGTTCTCACCAATTCTATTGGTGGCAATCTCGTTTCTTTTAATGTCAGCAATGGCACCACGTCCCCGTTCGCACTGGAAAGTAGCGCGACCGAAGGCGCCGGTACGAGCGGCATTATCGTGGACAACAATGGGACTGGTACGGTGCAAGCGGACAGCGTCTATTTCGGCACCCTGACCACCAATACCGCCGTGAAACTGACGCAGTCCGGCCTGCTATAGCGGCTGCGCTCGGAAGGATGGCCGTCAACCTCGAGGTGCGCTTGCCAATCAGGCGCACCTCTAATTTTGCCTTGCACAGCATTCGAAGGCTACCTACCAATCAGAAAGAGGATTTGTGGGCAATCCTATGGCAACATAGGGTAAGCAATTTCCACCTGGCCATTAAGAATACCTAAAGCCGCTGTCCATGGACGCTGTGATTCTTGATTATTTATTGAAAAATAAGGACTTAGTTAGGCACCTTCACCTGCCAACGGAATGATAATTGCTCACCAATCCCCCGATGTGTTCCCTTTTGAACCGCTGTGGCCCAAGTGTGACGGGCGAGCCGATCGCCTCGCCCGGTGCCGAGATTGTTTGAGGGACCGTCCGCGATGTGTCTTCAGGCTCGCCTCGCGATCGGTTTTGAGATTTCTTATGTGGCGAGGATAGGTGCGTACATCAGACTGGCTTGAGGACGTGTCAAGTTACGAAGGTAAGTTCCAGGCCGGCACTTTGTAAGTTCAACGGGGCGCTGAAATTTGGGAACGCGGAAGGCCCTCTAAGGTGTCCAGGATGAGCAAAGAGGCTGGAAACAGAACTAATATCCGTGCTACTTCGGTCACTGCTCTGACCGAGCGCGAGTATCAGTCTTTTGTCATTGATTTCAATAAATCTAGCGTGTCCTACCCCAAGCGTAAAACGATCGTCGAGCTGTTTGAAGCTCAGGTCCTGAGCACTCCGAACGACGAAGCCCTCCGGCTCGGCGATCGATCGCTGAGTTACAGCCAGCTGAACGAGCGCGCCAACCAGATGGCCGCGCATCTGCGGGCTATGGGCGTCTGCCCGGAGCGTCTCGTCACGCTCTACATGGAGCATTCGATCGAAGTGGTTTGCGCCATACTCGGCGTGCTCAAGGCCGGGGCTGCTTACGTCCCGGTTGATCCCGCCAGCACGCCGAAAGGACGCTTGGCGTTCATCCTGCAGGATATTTCAAAGGGAACTGCCGCAGACGGATCTTTGCCGGTTTTGATCACCCATTCGGGGATGGCCAACGACCTTCCCCGCAATGCGGCCGAAGTGGTAACGCTGGATAGCGATTTTTCCCAGATCGATCGATACGCCACTGCAAATCCCAAGCCTGCGGCCTCTCCCGGCAATCTGGCCTACGTCATTTACACTTCGGGCTCCACTGGAAAGCCCAAGGGCGTTTTGATCGAGCACTACAGTCTGGTGAATTACATCTCGTGGGCCAACCAGTCGTATGGCCAGGGCGAGCGCCTCACCTGGCCGCTTTTCTCCTCGCTGGCATTCGATTTAACTGTCACTTCGATATTTACGCCCCTGATTTCCGGGGGCCGCATCGTGGTCTACCGCGAGGATCCGGGAGTACACGGATTGGTGGTCCTCAAAGTCGTCGAGGATATGGCCGCCGATATCGTAAAGCTGACGCCGTCGCATTTGGCCATGATCAAAGACCTGGACCTTGGCGCCACCAGAATTCGCAAGCTGATCGTCGGCGGAGAAGATTTCAAGACCGAACTGGCGCTCGAAATTACCAGGAAATTCGGCCGGCGCGTGGAAATTTACAACGAGTATGGCCCCACGGAAGCCACCGTCGGCTGCATGATTCACCTCTTCGATGCGGAAAAAGATCGCGGACTGTCGGTGCCGATTGGAGTCCCAGCAGCCAATTCCGGCGTGTACATTCTTGACGATCGTCTCAATCCCGTGCCCACGGGCGTCACAGGCGAGATGTACCTGGCCGGGGATGGCTTGGCTCGCGGCTATCTGAACCGGCCGGAACTCACCGAACAGAAATTTCTAACCGCGGAAGATCCGCGGCAAAACCGGCCGGAGCTGCGATCCTCTCGCACCAAGCCACAGTCCCTGCGCCTTTACAAAACCGGCGACATCGCTCGCTGGAGCGCCGATGGCCGCATGGAATTCCTGGGCCGCGCGGATTTTCAAGTGAAAATCGGCGGAATGCGCATTGAACTCGGCGAGATCGAAGCGCGCCTGCGATCGGTTTCCGGAGTCCGCGAGTGCGTCGTCGATGTGGTCCATTCCGCCGCGGATAAGGCCTCGAAGGATGATGCCGGCATCGACCGTCTCGTCGCCTATTACGTGAGCGATCAGCCGCTGTCGGTGGCCGAAGTGCGCGAGCACCTGGCGAAAGAGCTGCCGGAGTACATGGTCCCTCTGTACGCGGTGTGGCTGGCGAAATTGCCTCTAACGCCGAACGGCAAGATCGACCGCAAAGCGCTTCCCAAGCCCGCTCACGAGAATGCGCAACAACCAACCGTCGATTTCGTCCGGCCGCAAACCGAAACGCAGAAAGCTCTGGCCCTGATTTGGACGGAACTGTTGAAGGTCGACAACGTCGGGATCGACAACGATTTCTTCGATTTAGGCGGCCATTCCTTGCTGGCCATCCGGGCTGTGTCGCGGATTCGGGACGTGTTTGCAATGGACATCACGTTCCAGACGCTTTTTGAAAATCCCACCATCGCCGGCTTGTCAGAAATAATCAATGCAGCCAAGAGTCCAAGAACCGTGCAGCGGATTGGGCGCCGCAAGCCCTCCGGACCGGCTCCACTTTCCTTCGCGCAGGAACAGCTCTGGTTCCTCAACCATCTCGCCCCGGGCAGTCCCGTTTACATCATCAACGATGCGGTGGACTTCCACGGACAGTACAACGCCGACGCGATGCGCAGAGCCGTGCAGGAACTGGTGCGCCGCCATGAAATTCTGCGCACGGAATTTTCCCACAGCGGCGGACAACCTGTGCAAACCGTTTTGCCGAAGATGGACCTTGCGCTGAAGGATCTGGATCTCAGCTCGCTGCCGGAGCACGAGCGCGCGCGGGAATGGGCGCGCCTGGTGCGCGAGCAGGGAAGAAAACCGTTCGATTTGTCAAAAGCCCCGCTGCTTCGTGCGACCGTGGTTCACTTTTCCGCTCGCGAGCACCGCCTGCTGGTTACCACCCACCACATTCTCGCCGATGAATGGTCGATGGAAGTGTTTCACGAGGAAATCAAGCGCCTTTATGAAGCTTTTTCAGCGGGGCGGCCTTCCCCTCTGCCTGATTTGCCCATCCAATTTGCCGATTTTGCCGGCTGGCAGCGTGAGTGGATAGAAGGAGAATTACTGGAAAACCAGACTTCCTACTGGAAGAACGAATTGGCCGGGGCTCCATCCGTCCTGGAATTGCCCGCCGACAAGCCGCGCCCCGCCACGCAAACCTTCCGTGGCGCCACGGAAACTTTCCAGCTGCCCGGAAAGCTGCTGGAGCAGCTGAAAACCATGGGCCGGGAGCAGCAGGCCACATTGTTCATGATTCTGGAAGCCGGGTTCATGGCCTTGCTGCACCGCTACACCGGACAGGATGACATCGTCGTCGGCACGCCGATTTCCGGCAGGACGCACAGCGAAACTCAGAGCCTGATCGGTTTATTTCTGAACACCGTGCTGTTGCGCGCGAAATTCAATGACCGCCAGAATTTTCTATCCCTGGTGCAGCAGGTGCGGGAACGCGCCCTGGGCGCCTACGCCCATCCGGACCTTCCGTTCGAACGCCTGGTGGCCGAACTCGCCCCGGACCGCGATCCGAGCCGCATGCCGCTGTTCCAGGTGATGTTCATTCTCCACAACTCGGAAGGGGTGTCCCGGGTTTCCAAGGCCTCCGGCAATCAGGAGCTGGAGACCGGCACATCGAAATTCGATCTGTCGATGATACTTTCCGAAAACGACAAAGGCCTCGAAGGATTGATCGAGTACAGCACCGATCTGTTCGAACCGGCCACCATCCGTCGCCTGGCCGGCTACTACTCGAGGCTTCTGGAAGCAGGCGTTGCCAATCCGAACCAGAGCATCTCCGAATTGCCCATGCTGCCTGACGCCGAGCGGCGGCAACTGCTGGTGGATTGGAACAACACGGCCGCCGATCTTCCCGCGAAATCTCTTTGCCTGCACCAGTTGATCGAAGAGCAGGCTGCGCGGACGCCGAATCAAGTGGCGCTGGTGTTCGAGCAGCAAGAAATAACCTATGGCGAGCTGAACCGGCGGGCAAACCAACTCGCCCATCACTTGAAGGGGTTGGGCATCGGCCCCGACGTGCTCGCGGGCATTTATCTCCAGCGATCTATCGAGATGGCGGTAGCAATGCTGGGCGTGCTGAAGGCGGGCGGGGCCTACGTGCCGATTGATCCCAGTTACCCCAGCGCGCGCATTGCCCTGGTGATCGAAGACTCTCATTTGGGTTTCATCCTTACAAATGACGAGATTCGCGCGGTCCTGCCGGCCAGCCCGGCGCGCGTCATTTCGCTCGACGGCGACGCCAGTGCGATCGCCGCGCAGAGTTCCGGCGCGGCGCCCGCTTCCGCCAATAAAAATAATCTGGCATACGTCATCTACACTTCGGGTTCGACCGGCAAGCCCAAAGGCGTCATGGTCGAGCATCGCAACGTGGTTAATTTCTTCGCCGGCATGGATCGAATCATCGGCGTCGAGCCCGGCACCTGGCTGGCCGTGACCAGCATCTCCTTCGACATCTCCGCGCTCGAACTGCTCTGGACGCTCACGCGCGGATTCAAGGTCGTGATTCATACCGAAGGGAATTCGGACAAGATCCCGGCGCAGATTCTCCGGCATGGCGTCACGCACCTGCAATTGACGCCGTCGCTTCTGCGCGCCCTGACTTCCGACCCGCCATCCCTCAACGCCCTCGGCAAGCTGAAAAAAATTCTGGTCGGCGGCGAGGCGCTTCCCGCTTCGCTCATCGCTTCGCTTCGCCAGTCGTTCTCCGGCGAAATCTACAACATGTACGGGCCGACCGAGACGGCCATCTGGTCCACCGTGTATCGCGTTCAGGAAGAGCGGAACAGCATTCCGATCGGCAAGCCCATTGTGAATACACAGGTCTATGTTCTCGATTCCCAGCTTCAATTGGTTCCTCCCGGCGGAATCGGCAATCTGCTCATTGGGGGAGATGGGGTCGTCCGCGGATATCTGAACCGGCCGGGCCTGACGGCTGAACGATTTGTAAGCGATCCGTTCCGCCCCGGAGGCCGTCTCTACCGCACCGGCGACTTGGCGCGTTTCCTGCCCGATGGAAATCTGGAGTTCGTGGGCCGCGCGGACTTTCAAGTAAAAATTCGCGGGTTTCGAATTGAGCTGGGCGAAATCGAGGCCGCTCTCGAGCAACAGCCCGGCGTCGAGCAGGCCGTGGTTGTGGCGCGCGAGGACCGGCACGCGGACAAGATTCTGGCCGCCTTTTTTGTCGCCAAGGCCGGGAGCTCCGTGGACACGAACTTGCTTCGCGGCGCGCTCGAAGCGGCGCTTCCCAATTACATGGTGCCGTCTCACTTCATCCAGCTGGAGAGCCTGCCTCTCACCGCGAACGGAAAGATTGATCGCAATGCGCTGCCGCCCATTTCGCTCCCCGCCAACATTTCCGCGGGAGCGAGCGAAGAACCACGCGGGGAGTTCGAGCAGATTCTCGCGATGGCCTGGGCGGAAGCGTTGGGCCGCAGCCAAATTTGCCGCGAGGACAATTTCTTCCATCTGGGCGGCCATTCCCTGGCGGCTTTGAAGATCGCCTTCAAGAGCCAGCAGGAATTCCACGTGGATTTTCCGTTGCAGATGTTTGTGCAATATCCCGTGCTCAGCGAGCAGGCCAAGAGAATCGAAGAGATGGTGGTGGAGCAGGCGGACGCGGGCCTGCTGGAAAGCATGCTGGCCGAAGTAATTAAGAACAGGGAGCTCGCCTGACGGCCAAGTAAAAATAACCATCCCTGTGAACCACTAGTAGACTGACGTAAAGGAATCCCGTGAGCCTGGCAAGCAAATTAAATAGCCTTACCCCGGAAGAGCGAAGGCAGCTGGCGCTGCGTTTGTCTTCGGCCAAGCGGCAAGCCGCCCCGAAGAAAGACGCGGGTCTGCCCGCGGTGCGACCGGATGTGCAGAATCGCTTTGAGCCATTTCCCTTGACCGATTTGCAGCAAGCCTATTTGATCGGCCGGTCGGAAGGAATTGAACTCGGAAACATCTCCTGTCACGGCTATGCCGAAGTGGATATGGAAGATTGGGACCGGGAACGTTTTCAAACCGCTTTACAGAGAATCATCGACCGCCATGAAATGCTCCGCTGCATCGTTTTGCCGGAGGGCCGCCAGCAGATCCTTTCTTCCGGGACGCAGTACGAAATCAAAGTAACCGATTTGCGCAAGCTGGATGCGGCCGCGGCAGCCGCCCGGTTGGAATCCATCCGGGCCCGCATGTCCCACCAAGTCCATGCGTCGGACCAGTGGCCGCTGTTTGAATTTTGCGTGTCGCTGCTGGACGCGAAAATCAGCCGCCTGCACATCAGCACGGATTTGTTGATTGCCGACGGCCGCAGTTTTGAAATTGTGTTTCGGGAACTGATGCAGCTTTATCATCACCCCGAGTCGAGCCTCCCGCCCCTGGAGCTTTCCTTCCGGGATTATTTGCAGGCCCTCGTCTCTCTTGAGCAGACCGAACTATTTCGCGAGTCGCGGGAATATTGGACGAGCCGCATTCCCATGTTTCCGCCGTCGCCGGAACTGCCCCTGGAGAAGAATCCCTCTTCGATTGTTCGGCCTGAATTCAAGCGCCGCTCCGCGTGCCTGGAACCCGAGGCCTGGCGGAACCTCAAAGAAAAAGCCGCGCGGTTTCATTCGACGCCTGTGGGCACTTTGCTGGCGGCCTATGCGGAAGTGCTGGCCCTCTGGAGCAAAAATCCGCGTTTCACGCTGAATCTCACTTTGTTCAATCGTCTGCCCTTGCATCCGGAATCGAATTCCATCATCGGGGACTTCACCTCGGTCAACCTGCTCGAGGTGGATAATTCCAAACCCACGGCCTTCGCGGCGCGCCTGCAACAGCAACAGGAAAGGCTCTGGCAGGACCTGGATCACCGCTACTTCAGCGGAATTCAGGTGATGCGGGAGATGGCGCGCTTTCAGCGCGTCGGGCCCACGGCCCTCATGCCCGTCGTTTTCACCAGCCTGTTGAATCTTGGCGAACAGGACGATGGAGCCACGTGGCTAAGCCGGCTGGGCAAAAACGTCTATGCCATCACACAAACGCCTCAGGTGTATCTCGACTGCATGGTCTATGAAGAACACGGCTCGCTGCGGATCAACTGGGACGCAGTGGAAGATCTTTTTCCCGTGGGCCTCTTGGACGGTATGTTTGAAGCCTTCAATCGTTTGTTGGGGGATCTAGCCAAGGACGATTCCGCCTGGCAACGATCCCTTGCGCAAAATGCGCGACGCCTGATCCCGGATGCGGAAATGGCATTGCGCGAAGCAGCGAACAACACCACAGCGCCCTTGACCGACGACTTGCTGCACACCCCTTTTCTCAAGCAAGTCGCGGAACGCCCCGGGCAGATCGCGGTTTGCACGCCGAAGCGGCGGCTCACCTACCTGGAGGCTTACCGTTACGCCTGCCGGATCGAGCAGGAATTGCTGCGCTGCCAGCTAAAGCCGAACGAGTTCGTTGCCGTCATGATGGAGAAGGGCTGGGAGCAGATCGTTGCCGTTCTGGGGATTCACTTTGCAGGCGCGGCATATCTGCCCATTGATCCGGAATTGCCGGCGGAACGCCAGCGCTACCTGCTGGAACATGCCAAGGTGAAAGTCGCTTTAACGCAGTCCGCGGTACGAAACCGGCTAAGCCTGCCGGAAAACGTGGAAGTATTCGAAGTGGATCAACTGAAGCCAGCGGACGAGACCGCCCCGCAGGACCGGCGGCGGCAAAAACCGGAAGACCTCGCCTACGTCATTTACACCTCGGGTTCCACGGGAGTTCCGAAAGGCGTGATGATCGACCACCGCGGCGCGCTGAACACGGTGCTGGACATCAACCAAAGATTTGGGGTCGGCCCGCAAGACCGCGTCCTGGCCGTTTCCCGCCTGAGCTTCGATCTTTCGGTGTACGACGTGTTCGGTTTATTGGCGGCAGGCGGGACCATTGTGATGCCTGCCGCGGACCTGGCCTACGACGCCAATCACTGGGCCGAGTTAATTCTTCAGGAACGAGTTACTATTTGGGATACAGTGCCCGCCCTCATGCAATTGCTGGTGGACCAGGCCGGGAAGCCGGAACTGCTCGGTGATTCCTTGCGCCTGGCCATGATGAGCGGAGACTGGATTCCGCTGGGATTGCCCGACCAGATCCGCCGCGTTCTGCCCAAGGCGAATGTCGTCAGTCTCGGCGGGGCGACGGAAGCTTCGATCTGGTCCATCCTTTTCCCGGTCGGAAAAGTGGACCCGAATTGGAAGAGCATTCCCTACGGCAAGGCCATGCTCAACCAGAGTTTTCATGTGATGAAACAGGATTTCGGGCCGTGCCCCGCCTGGGTGCCGGGACAGCTCTACATCGGCGGCGTCGGTCTCGCGAAAGGCTACCTGCACGACGAACAAAAAACCAACGCCAGCTTTGTTGTGAATCCCGCAAACGGCGAACGCCTGTACCGGACGGGCGACCTCGGCCGGTTCCTTCCTGATGGCAACATCGAGTTCCTGGGCCGGGAAGATTTTCAAGTGAGGGTGCAAGGCTAC
>Ga0209380_10002500_pt1 | contig 11724 bp, 7 predicted proteins | sample HubBroMetageWFT6_FD_188347 | JGI IMG/M metagenome (GOLD analysis project Ga0209380, IMG submission 188347) | Warmed and freeze-thawed soil microbial communities from the Hubbard Brook experimental Forest, New Hampshire - Hubbard Brook CCASE Soil... | ecosystem: Environmental > Terrestrial > Soil...
TTGCGCAAAGACGGCACCGAATTCCCGATTGAGATCCGACTAAGTCCATTGGACACAAAAGCGGGAGTATTGGTTTCTAGCGCTATCCGCGATATCAGTGACAGGAGACGGACCGAAGAAGACCTTCGCAGGTTAGCCTCGATCGTTTCGTGTTCCGATGACGCGATTGTGGGCAAGACCATGGAAGGAATCGTCACTAGTTGGAACGCCGCGGCAGAGCGAATCTATGGATATTCAGCAAGTGAAGCCATTGGGCAGCCCGTTACGATGCTTGTTCCTCTTGGTCGCTCGGATGAAGTTCTGTTTCTGCTGGAACGTCTGAAGCGGGGCGAAACCGTCGATCATTTCGAGACTGTTCGTGTAAGAAAAGACGGGAAACAAGTCCAAGTTGAAGTCACTGTGTCGCCCATCCGGGACGCTTTGGAAAGAATCGTGGGTGCCTCCACGATCGCCCGCGACATTTCCGTGCGCAAGGAGGCTGAAAAACACCTGATACAGATGGAAGCCAGGTATCGAGGCCTATTGGAAGCGGCACCGGATGCGGTAGTCGTGGTGAACCAGGACGGAGAGATTGTTCTTTTGAATTTTCTCGCGGAGAAATATTTCGGATACCAGCGTGATGAACTTATAGGGCAGAAGGTGAAGCACATCATTCCGGAGGGCTTCGTCGAGCGATTGGCCACGCACGGGATTGGAATCCGCGGCGATCCAATCGTGCCGCAAATGGGGACGGGCATTGAACTCTATGGGCGGCGCAAGGACGGAAGCGATTTCCCCATCGAGATCATGCTAAGCCCACTCGATGTCGTGGACGGGATTCTGATCACGGCATCGATTCGCGATATTACGGAGCGCAAGCAACGTGAAGATGACCTATCGCGCTTGGCCGCCCTAGCCGAAGATCGGCTGCGTGCGCTCTCTGAAAACCAGGGACAACTCCAGTTACTGGAAGAGATCGCAACTTCCTCGAACCAGGCGTCTTCGGTTGGGGAAGCGATGAAATTTACATTGGACCGAGTGTGCGCCTACACCCGTTGGCCAATCGGACACGCGTATTTCGCTCCAGACGGAAATACAGGGTCAATTGTTTCAACGAATATCTGGCATCTCACCGATGTTGATCGGTTCAATCAGTTCCGCGAAGTGACCGAAAGGACAGATTTTCGTCCTGGAACGGGCCTGCCGGGGAGGGTTTTCGCAAGCCGCGAACCTGCCTGGATTACTGATGTAACGGCCGACACCAACTTTCCCCGTGGGCCATCGGCGCGGCAGGCGGGTTTGAGATCCGCCTTCGCCTTCCCCGTGCTGAGCCGCAACGAGGTCGCGGCTATCTTGGAGTTTTTCTCCGAAACTGTTTCGGAACCCCAGGCTGCATTTCTCCAGATAATGTCCCAGATCGGCACTCTACTTGGACGAGTAGTGGAACGCGTGCGTGCCGCAGAGATACTCTTACATGATGCGTTCCATGATCCCCTCACCGCTCTTCCCAACCGCGCACTATTTCTGGATCGTCTCGGGCGCAGCATGGTCCGAGCGGAGCGACACAGCGACTATAATTTTGGTGTACTCTTTATCGATATCGATCGTTTCAAAATTGTGAACGACAGCTTGGGACATCCGGCAGGCGACGATCTCCTCATTCAAGTTTCGCAGCGCATTCTGCGCTCGCTACGGCTGGAAGACCTTGTTTCGCGACCAGCGAGAATTTCCAGTCCACAATGGAAACCGAAGGATGACACTTTGGCCCGACTTGGGGGCGATGAATTCACCGTTCTTCTGGACGACATTCGGGACCCAAGCGACGCCATCCGCGTCGCGGAACGGATACAGAGTTCGTTCGCGGAACCGTTTCTAATCTGTGGCCAGGATGTTTTTACTACCGCCAGTATTGGTGTCATCGCCAATTCCGCGCATGCCACCGCTGTCGACGTGCTGCGGGATGCAGATACGGCAATGTATCGCGCGAAACTTCATGGAGGGTCTCGCTGCGAAGTTTTCGACCAAGCGATGCATGAACATTCAGTGAATCGACTTAACCTGGAGACCGACCTACGAAAGGCTCTTGAAAGGAAAGAGTTTCGCGTTTACTACCAACCAATCATTGCGCTGCGGACTGGATATATTTCCGGTTTTGAAGCCCTATTGCGCTGGCAGAGACCAGAAAAGGGGCTCGTTTCGCCAGCAGAGTTCATTGGTTTGGCTGAGGAAACGGGCTTGATTGTCTCGATTGGAAAGTGGGTTTTTAGGACAGCCTGTGAACAAGCCCGTCAGTGGGATCTGGAATATCCTCGGGAGGTGCCATTGACGATGAGCGTGAACATTTCAGCTCGACAGTTCATGCAAGAAGATCTCGTGACGCAAGTCGAAAAGATAGTGCGGGAGAGCCAGGTCACACCTACAGCCATCAAGCTGGAAATCACAGAAAGCGTGACGATGGGTGATGCGGAAAGGACGATCAAAGTGGTCAATGAGCTTAAGAAGTTGGGACTGGGGTTCAGTATCGATGACTTTGGAACCGGTTATTCGTCGCTCAGCTATCTGGGGCGTTTCCCGATGGATACTCTGAAGATTGATCGCTCATTTGTGAGTAACCTGAAGAGCAATCTGGAAAACCGCGAAATTATACGCACCATTATTGGCCTCGCTCGGAATCTGGGAATGAATGTGGTTGCTGAAGGAACTGAAACGGCAGAGGAGATAAGCTATTTGAAAACTCTCGACTGCGAGTTTGCTCAGGGGTATTTCTTTTCGAAGCCTGTCGATAGCATCGCGGCACAGGTGCTTCTACGTGAAAATCCAAGCTTTGCGGATCTCCAATCGACAGTGCAGATCAGCCGGTAAGTGTTTGACCTCAGCGGAAACAAAACTAAGTTGACCCCACGGTCAAGTGGAGTGACCCGGAATCGTCTCCAGGTGTCGCGGTAGGGACGGTAGCGCGACGCTTGTGCGCAACTGGAACCGCCCTGCAAGGTGTTGGCGTTCACAAGAATTTCTTCGACAAGACAATCCGTTCGGCGATTCCGTTCAAGCAATTTAGATCCACGGAGAGTTCAGGATATACTCTCAGCTCGCGATCTCGTTTGCGCTGTGCATTCGTCGATCGGACGCGCTTCGATCTATTAAAATCTATTCTCCAAGGGGGATCGTGTTTCGTGTGCGGAATCTGCGGCGCCATCGGATTGGACCCGAAACTAAACAGTGAGTCCGTCGTACGCCGTATGCTCTCTGCGATTGTCCATCGCGGCCCTGATGAAGAAGGATTTCTCGCCGCCCCACCAATCGTCGTCGGCTCGCGGCGCCTTAGCATCATCGATCTTCCCGGCGGCTCTCAGCCCATCTGGAATGAAACCGGCACGCTTGCGGTCATCTTCAACGGAGAAATTTACAATTTTCGCGAGCTGCGCAAGGAACTCGAAGCCAAGGGCCACACGTTCCTCACCCGCTCCGACACTGAAGTAATCGTCCACGCCTACGAGCAATGGGGTGAACAATCCGTCGCCAGATTGCGCGGCATGTTCGCGCTCGCCATCATCGAAATGCCCCAGGGTCGCGGCGGCCCCGCAGCCGCAGTTTTCCTCGCGCGCGATCCGCTGGGCATCAAGCCGCTCTACTACGCGATCGGGGGTGGCGGCCTGCTGTTTGCATCCGAAGTGCGCGCGCTCCTTGCCAGCGGCTGCATTTCTCCGCATCTTTCTGACGCCGCGGTTCCCGCGTACCTGCTTTTCGGCTCCGTCTGCGAACCGATGACCATGGTCGATGGCGTTCTCTCTCTTCCGCCAGGGCATTCCGTTAAAATCCACGCCAACGATCCGCGCCGCCGGCCCGAACCAAAGCTCTATTGGAATTATGCGAAAGAATTTTATCAGGACGAGGACACCGAAACCGGAACCGCTTACCAGGAGGACTTTTCCTCCGCGGCCACCACTGTCCGTTCGCTGCTGGAGGACGCCGTTCGCAGTCATCTGGTCGCCGATGTCCCTGTCGGCATATTTCTCAGCAGCGGCCTCGACTCCACCGCCATCGCCGCGCTCGCCAGCCACATTCAAAAAGGCATCCACACTTTTACCGTCGCATTTCCCGACACCGAATTCAGCGAAGCCGAAATCGCGCGCAATACCGCGCAGCGCCTGGGCACCGAACATCGTGAAATGACCCTCTCCAGCACCGATATGGAGTCGCGCCTTAATGAAGCCGTCGCATCCTTCGATCAGCCCAGCATGGACGGCATCAACACTTACTTTGTCTCCTGGGCCGCCCGCCAGGCCGGACTAAAAGTCGCGCTCTCCGGTTTGGGCAGCGATGAACTTTTCGGCGGCTACACTTCTTTTCGCGCCACCGCGCAAGTAACGCGCCTCACCACCATGGCCCGCTTCTTTCCCAAGCTGGCCCGCGAGCTTGCCACGTCCGGCATCAAACGCTCGAAAGTCTATCGCGGCTCCCCCGACGCTTTTCGCAAAGCCTTTTCCGCCTGGCTCGATCCCGATCTGCTCCCATCGCCGTATTTTTTCACGCGCGCGCTTTTCACACCGCAGACCGTCGTCTCGCGCCTGGGTGACGACTCCTCCACGTGGGACGCCATGCTCTGGTCCCGCTGGCTATCGGAAGCCACGCGCCAATCGCGCCCTATGGATCGTTTCACGCGCATCTCCTGGCTCGAACTGCGCTCCTATCTCGTGAACACCCTGCTGCGCGACACCGACGCCATGAGCATGCATCACTCCCTCGAAGTCCGCGTGCCCTTCCTCGACGCTCCGCTCGTCGAATATGTTCTGGAACTGCCCGAAGCCATCAAGCGCAATCCCGCACGCCCGAAAGCCTTGCTCGTCCAGGCGCTGCAGGATTTGCTGCCGGATGAAATCGTCAATCAAACCAAACGAACCTTCACATTTCCCTGGGAAACCTGGTTGCGCGGAAAATTGGGTGAACGCGTCGCAGTCGAGTTAGGCGATTGGTCGCCGGCTCTCGAATCCCGCCTGGATGGCCGATTCGCGCAAGCCGTCTGGAAAGATTTCCTCCGCGGCCGCACCACCTGGTCCCGCCCCTGGAGCCTCTACGTCCTGAACGAATGGTCCAAGCGCAATCTCCGCGTCCCCGAAGCTTCCGCCGAGCCCACTAAAAAGACCGCCGCAGCCCACGTCGCCTAATCCCGAAACGCGTCTTGGTGGCATAGGCCCGCCCGCCGCAGGAGGGCAATCTTGCCCGTGCTCCTTCTATTGCCGTTGTTAAACTGGGGATGCGCTCGGAAATCCAACCGCACGCCGCTTGCAACTTTGATACTCTTCGATGGGTCAGCAATCGTTCATCTTCTCGTATCGTGCACCGCAATTAATCTATCGAGGTCCAGCGCTTGCCCGAGAATCTCAAAACCCAAAGTGCCGCGCCGCCATCGGGACAAAATGCCAAGCGCGACGAACTATTTCTCCTCATCAATTCCCTGAATCCCATCATCACCGTCGAAACCACCGAAGAAGAACGGCTCGAAGGCCTCCTGCGCTCCATCTCCGTCCAACTCGTCGTGCCCCTGTACCGCTGGAGCGTCACCACCGGCCTCGCCAAGTCCACTGGCGCGCCGCTCTACGGCACGGACCAGCCCGAACAGGCACTCGCCAATATCGCAATCATCGAAGACGACGCCATATTCCTGCTCCGCGATTTCGCGCGCTATTGCGATAACGACCGCATCAGCCGCCGCCTGCGCGATCTCGCGGACAAGTTCCGCACGGCGCGCCGCTCCATAGTGATTTCGGCAGCCTCCATCGAGTTATCGCCGGAGCTGAAAGGTGATTCGGTGCCGTTTCAATTGGGATTGCCCGACGCAACCGAACTAACCCAGTGCGTAAATCAGGTGTTAACCGAAACCAGCCGCGATCGTCGCGTCCTGATGACTCTGGACGCTCCCGCCATCGCGCAACTCGCGCAAAACCTCGTCGGCTTGACCAAAGACAACGCCACGCGAACGCTGCGCCGCTGCTTGTTCGCGCGCGGCGTAGCCGATGCCGCGCTTCTCGATGCAGTGCTCGACGCCAAGCGCGCTGCGCTCCAGGCGGACGGAGTGCTGGAGCCGGTTCGCCGCGATACTACGTTCACCGATGTAGCGGGGCTCAAGCATTTGCGCGAGTGGGTTGATAAACGCCGCAGCGCGCTGACCCCCGAAGGCCAGCGCTTCGGCCTGGTGCCGCCCAAAGGCGTGCTGATTACCGGCGTGCAAGGTTGCGGCAAAAGTATGGCCGCGCGCGCCATCGCCGGAGAGTGGGGCATCGAACTCGTGCGCCTCGACGCCGGCTCGCTTTACGACAAGTACGTCGGCGAAAGCGAAAAGCGCTTGCACAAAGCGCTGGAACTCGCGCAGAAACTCGCGCCCGTCGTGATGTGGATTGACGAAATCGAAAAAGCCTTCGCCTCCGCCGGCTCCAGCGGCGACGCCGACGCGGGCCTATCCCAGCGTCTCCTGGCGACTCTTCTTACCTGGATGCAAGAGCATCAAAGCAACGTCTTCCTCGCGGCGACCTCCAACAATATTTCCAGTTTGCCGCCCGAGATGCTCCGCAAAGGCCGCTTCGATGAAATTTTCTTCGTCGATTTACCTGACCAGGAAGTGCGCGCCGCTCTCTTCGCCATTCACATCAAAAAACGCGGCCGCGATGCCGCCACATTCGATCTGCAGAAACTCGCCGCCGCAAGCGATGGTTTTTCCGGAGCAGAAATCGAGCAAGCCATTGCCGCCGGCCTCTACACCGCGTTCAACCAAAAACAACAGCTTTCGACCGACATCCTCCTGGCCGAAGTTCGCAACACGCAACCCCTAAGCGTAACCCGCGCCGAAGACATCCAAGCCATAAGAGCCTGGGCGAAAGACCGCGCTGTCCCTGCTGACTGAAGAACTCCGGTGGATCGCGCTGCTGCGCGGTTCACAAGGTTTTGACTTTGTAGCGGCTGACTTCAGGCGGGCGCCTTGTCACACTCACGCCAAGATTCTGAAAGTCGCGGCACGAGGGTTCCGCAAACTCGGCCTCGACGGGATTGGTGTGGCCGATGTGATGAAACAGGCTGGCATGACCGTTGGAGCTTTTTATAAACACTTCAAATCGCGTGACGAGCTTGTAGTCGAGGCGCTAGGCACGGCATTCAAGGATCTCGACGCTTGGGAGAAGCACGCCGAAACGCTGGCTCAGCTGCTCGAGAACTACCTCACCGAATATCACCGTGATAACCCTGGAGCAGGTTGTGCCATGGGAGCATTGCTAGGAGATATGAGCCGCGCAAGCAAATCGGCAAAGACCGTTTACACCGCCCGCGTCAAGCACAGCCTGGCGGTTACCGCCGGCCTGTTGCCATCCGAAGAGAATGCCGACAAACGCGGCCGTGCACTGCTCATCCTCACCAGCCTGCTGGGGGCGCTCAATCTCTCTCGTGCGGTCTCGGACCCGAACCTATCGCGCGAAATTCTCGACCAGGTCCGCCAGCAGCTCGTCGATCTAACCGTGGGAAGTGCGACCAAGGCTCGGAAGAAAGAAGCCGAGCGATGACGCTTCGCCATAATCGCGGCCGTTGACTCTGACTGCGGGAGAAAGATTGGGGCCGCACGAAATTGTGGCGCCGCTGGGCCTGGCGCACCGCGCGGGAATTGTTCAGCGTGATCTGAAACCGGCGAACATCAGCACCTCCACGGAGGAGATACCGCTCGGTCAGAAACAGAAACTTAGTTCAATTCGCTGCGTTCGCGCGGGCATCGCGCGCGCGGATTTCCCGTATGCGATTTGGGGCGAAGGCAGTAAAATCTCTGCGGCGATGGCGGCGCATTCAGGGAATGCTGCTTTTATATTCGCAATTTCTCGCCATGTACTTGTCGCCGCAGTCTTGCAGTCGTTTTTGCATCGTCGTCAGGTCTGATTCCGCAAAGGAGAAACTTTCGTGGCCGAAAATGTATCCCATCACGCGTTGGGCGATCGCGCAGCATTTCAGCTTGCCAATGTAACCAAGACCCCGCCGCAATACGGAGCGATCACCCCGCGATGGCTCGTGCGTTTGCTGGACTGGAAGCCTCTTGAGGCCGGAACCTTGCGCGTCAATCGCGTGGTGGATGACAAGGCGATTGACGTCGTCTGCGGGCAGAAGGACGAAAAAGCTATGCCGGAGACGTATGTGGAATATGAAGAAAAACCGCGCGAATACACGTTGAGCGCGATTTCCGCCGTGCTCGATGTGCAAACGCGCGTCTCCGATCTCTACAGCAATCCGTACGACCAGGTTCGCGAACAGCTTCGCCTGATGATTGAGAACGTGAAGGAACGCCAGGAGAGCGAACTGATCAACAACAGCGACTATGGTCTGCTGAAAAATGTTCCCGCGAATCAGAGAATCCAGACGCGCAAGGGTGCCCCGACTCCGGACGATCTCGACGAGTTGCTAACCAAAGTTTGGAAAGAGCCGTCGTTCTTTCTGGCGCATCCGCGCGCGATCGCCGCGTTTGGCCGCGAATGCACGCGCCGCGGCGTCCCCCCGCCCACCGTCACACTTTTTGGGACGCCATTCGTCACCTGGCGCGGAGTGCCATTGATCCCGACCGACAAATTGCATGTTGACGGCGGCGCCAAATCCAAAGAAGCAGCCGGCAAGACGAATATGCTTCTGCTACGCGTGGGAGAAAAAAAACAGGGCGTAATTGGCTTGTTCCAACCCGGATTGCCCGGCGAACAAACTCCCGGCCTCTCGGTTCGCTTCATGGGCATCAGCAGCAAGGCTCTCGCTTCGTACCTGATTTCGCTCTACTGCTCGGCGGCCGTGCTCGTGGACGACGCCATTGCCGCGCTGGAAGATGTTGAAGTCGGACACTACCATGAGTACAAGTGAAAACGAGAAGAGCGCGCGGCGCTTTGCGAGTGACGGAATTGGGCCTGTCTTGCCGGGCAATCTGCAGCCCGTTCCTGCCGGCCTGCCGGATCCGGAGGTGCTTGCGCGCATGGCGAACGAGTTTTTCACCGCGCTTCCGGTCGCACACACCGTAATCCCGGGCGCGTCATTCGCCGCGGACGCGGCGCGCGAATCGCAAGCATCGAGCGCGGGAGTAAAGCTCGCGGAATCGTCCGCGAGTCCAACGACTTCGCTTTCAGCTGAAGAGCAGCTTCGCGCTTTGCCATCCACGCTTTCCGCTGCCGACGTTTATTCGCAAATTCCGGCTGGCGCAAACACAATACCGCTTGGACTGCCGGGCGGTGTGGATGCCACGTATTTCGCGGGTCCTGCGTTTTTCTCTTTCCTTGAAGATATCAGACCGCTCGTGTCCTATGCCTCGACACCGCTGCCCATGGCGGATTACGCGGCTACAGTCAAGATTCCGACCGAGACCGAGCTTCGGGCTCTCGCGAACAGTTTTTCCTCCACGGCAGTGCCGGAAGTTCCGGAGTCGCCTATTGATCTTGCTGCACCGCAAGTTTCTGGTGCGGCTGCGCAACCGTCCAGCTCGGAACTTTCCATTGGTTATTCATTCCTCAACGAAATTCGCCAACTTGTCCCCTCCGGTCCAGCCCCGACCCAAATCGCTGCAGATGGCCTTCCCGCTCTTTCGTTGTCTTCGCAACCGTTCGATGTGCAAGCCCTCCGGCGCGACTTTCCGATACTTCAGGAGCGCGTCCACGGAAAGCCGCTAATTTGGCTCGACAACGCGGCAACGACACAAAAGCCGCAAAGCGTTATCGACCGGCTGAGCCATTTCTATTCCCACGAAAACTCCAACATCCACCGCGCCGCGCACGAACTTGCCGCGCGCGCCACCGACGCTTACGAAGCTGCGCGTGAAAAAGTGCGCCGCTTTCTGAATGCTTCTTCGGTGCGCGAAATCATTTTCGTTCGCGGCGCCACGGAAGGAATCAATCTGGTGGCGCAGAGCTGGGGCCGCCAAAATATTCAGAAAGACGATGAGATTGTCATCACCTGGCTGGAGCACCACGCGAACATCGTCCCGTGGCAAATGCTCTGCGCCGAGAAGGGCGCGCGGTTGCGCGTTGCCCCGGTGGATGACTCGGGCCAGGTGCTTCTGGAGGAATACCAGAAACTCCTGGGGCAACGAACTCGGCTCGTCGCATTCGCGCAGGTTTCCAACGCGCTCGGCACGGTAACACCCGCGCAGGAAATGATTGAGATGGCGCATCGCTACGGCGCCAAAGTGCTGCTCGACGGCGCGCAAGCCGTATCGCACATGCAAACCGACGTGCAGAGCTTCGACTGCGACTTCTATGTTTTTTCCGGGCACAAAATGTTTGCACCCACGGGCATCGGCGTCGTCTTCGGCAAGCTGGAAATTCTGGAGAACACGCAGCCGTGGCACGGCGGCGGCAACATGATTCAGGACGTCACGTTTGAGAAGACGACCTATCAGCCCGCGCCGGGCCGTTTCGAAGCGGGCACCGGCAATATTGCCGACGCAGTCGGCCTCGGCGCCGCGATCGATTACCTCGAGCGCGTGGGCATGGTGAATATTTCGCGCTACGAACACGATTTGTTGCTTTATGCCACGGAAAAGCTGCAGCGTATTCCGGGGCTTCGCTTGATCGGCACCGCGCGCGAGAAAGCCGGAGTTTTGTCATTTGTGCTGGACGGATTCCGCACCGAAGACGTTGGCGCAGCGCTGAATCGTCAGGGAATCGCCGTGCGCGCCGGACATCACTGCGCCCAACCAATTCTTCGCCGTTTCGGCGTCGAGAGCACGGTGCGCCCTTCGCTCGGTTTGTACAACACCTGCGAGGAGATAGACGCCCTGGTCTCCGCGATTTGGAACTTGAAACAGGGGCACACTTCACTCTAGAGCTCCCGCCAAGAACGATTCACCTGCTCGGTCCGTGCTTTTGCATCCTTGCCGAGCGGCCCACCCTACACCTCCGATACTTCCAACGAGGGTGTCCTACGTTTCGCTTTTCAAATGGTGGGGCTTTTGGCGTATCTTCTGATTTTGTGAGATGCGCTCCAGCGCGACTCATCCTGGGGCCCGGCGGCGCCGAATCGAAGGGTAGCCGCCTTCTCCGCGTTGCGGGATGGGTGCCTTGACTTTTGTAATCGCGAAAACCACGACAAAAACCAGCGGTCTCAGGTTCTGGGGCCCGCTAGCCTGATGACTTACCAAAGGGATTTCGAATCGTGAGTCGCCCGTCGATCGTCTGGCCGTCGTGAAGGTCTTCTGAATACAGAGTTGCGCATCCGGCTTCTAGCGCAGCGGCAATGACCAGCGCGTCATAAATGTTGTAGTCGTGCCTCGCGGCAATCCGGAGCGCCGATTCGTGTGTTTCGACGGTGATGGGAAGCGGCGAAGGACAGAGAATGCGAAAAGCGTCGAGCGCCTGAGTGACTTCAGTCCATGACATCAAGATTTTCCGCCGAGCGACAGAGACAAATTCATTCAGAACCTGCACGCTGAGCACGCCTCCCGACGCGAGCAATTCCTCAGCTTGCGCGCTGCGTGGATCGCCTTCCGCCACGGCATAGATCAGCAGATTCGTGTCAAAGAACGCCTTAACGGGCATTGGCGTCTTCCCGGTCAAAGACGAATCCGGGAGGCAAAGGCCGGCGGAGTCTGCGCAGGCGCGCCAGCGCGCGAGGTTTGCTTTGATCGCGGCTCACTTCGAATACCCGCCCAGCAGCGATGCGAATCTCGATCTGGTCGCCTTCCTTCAAATCGAGCGCGTCAACCACAGCCGCAGGCAACCGCACCGCGAGGCTGTTCCCCCATTTCGA
>Ga0209380_10002501_pt1 | contig 11723 bp, 7 predicted proteins | sample HubBroMetageWFT6_FD_188347 | JGI IMG/M metagenome (GOLD analysis project Ga0209380, IMG submission 188347) | Warmed and freeze-thawed soil microbial communities from the Hubbard Brook experimental Forest, New Hampshire - Hubbard Brook CCASE Soil... | ecosystem: Environmental > Terrestrial > Soil...
GGACGGAAGATTCTCAATCTTCAAACCCGGGTTCGATTCCCGGTAGCGCTACCAGCTATCATCCGCTAAAACCCGCTAAATCAGTGGGTTTTGTGGCAAATAGTCACCCTCCGGCAGACTCTAGCACAATTAGTGGTGCACAAATGGCACGTACCCTCTGGCAACACTTCCCGCGCTTGTTTCCTCCTTATAATCTTGCTGTCGCCCTATTTGCAGGGAAGAACGAAAAGTGGCCGAGGAGGAAAAGGGTTGCCACTCAATCAGAACGCACTTTGGTATAAGGACGCGATCATCTATCAGGTCCACGTCCGCACCTTCCACGATAGCAATGGCGATGGCGTCGGAGATTTTCAAGGGCTTGAACAGAAGCTCGGCTATCTTCAGGAGTTGGGAATCAGCGCGATATGGCTCATGCCGTTCTTCCCGTCGCCTCTGCGTGACGACGGATATGACATCTCGGATTACAACTCGATCCACGCAAGCTACGGAACATTGGAGGATTTTCGGAATTTTCTGAACTCGGCCCACGATCGAGGAATCCGGGTCATTATCGAAATGGTGTTGAACCACACATCCGATCAGCATCCGTGGTTTCAAGAGTCGCGAAGCTCGAAGGACAATCCACGCCGCGATTGGTATGTCTGGAGCGACACCAACACTCGTTATCAGGGAGCCCGCATCATTTTTCTCGACACGGAGAAGTCCAACTGGGAGTGGGACCCGAGTTCGAAATCGTACTATTGGCATCGCTTCTTCAGTCACCAGCCCGATCTCAACTACGACAATCCTGCTGTTCGAGAACAGATGTGGAAAGTGATGGAGTTCTGGCTGGAGATGGGTGTCGACGGCTTCCGGTTAGACGCTGTGCCGTACCTGGTGGAACGTGACGGCACAAACTGCGAGAATTTGCCGGAGACTCACGAGATACTCAGGGAGTTGCGGCGAAGACTTGACGAGAAATTCCCGGGTAGGATGCTCTTGGCGGAGGCGAACCAGTGGCCCGCCGACCTTCGCCCGTACTTCGCTGACGGAAATGAATTCCACATGGCATTTCATTTTCCGTTGATGCCCAGGATGTTCATGGGCCTGAAGTTGGAAGACCGCAAGCCCATCACCGAGATCCTGCAGCAAACCCCGGAAATTCCGCCATCATGCCAGTGGTGCTTGTTCTTGCGCAATCACGACGAGCTGACCCTCGAAATGGTGACCGACATGGAACGGGACTACATGTACGACACGTATGCGGGGAGCAAGATGATGCGTCTAAACCTGGGGATTCGGAGGCGACTCGCGCCCTTACTGGACAACGACCGAAGGCGCATCGAACTAATGAACGGAATGTTAATGTCGCTGCCTGGAACTCCGATCATTTATTACGGCGATGAAATCGGAATGGGCGATAACATCAGTTTGGGTGATCGAAACGGCGTGAGAACGCCGATGCAATGGACCGGAGGATGGAATGGCGGCTTTTCCACCTCTGACCCGGAACGGCTCTACGCCCCGCTTATTCAGGACCCGGTTTATGGTTACCCGGCAGTGAACGTTCTGAGGCAAACCGAAAGCGAGCACTCGCTTCTCCATTGGATGCGGCGTATCGTAACCGTCCGCAGATCGATCGCGGCGTTCGGCCGGGGGTCGATCGAGTTTCTTTATCCGGCCAGTCACCGGATACTTGCCTATGTGCGGCAATTGGGCAATGAGACGGTTCTTGTGGTCAACAATCTGTCGAGCACCGCGCAGGCTGTCGAATTGGATCTACGGCGCTACAAGGGAAACATTCTGATCGAGATGTTCGGTAAGAATATATTTCCGCGCGTCGGCGATCTCCCCTACTTGCTAACGATGGGGCCTTACCAGTTTTACTGGTTCCGGCTACGACGAATCTGAGCGAATCGGCAAGACCGTGAAACCGATGTGACTTGGCGTGCGTCTACTCAAGGACAAGCCGCACGCCGCTTCGTACGGAGATAAAATTGGCAGAGGAGAGCTTTCTGTCGGATGATTTTCTTCGCCAACTGATCAATGTCGGCGAAGTGGACATCCTGGTGGGGTTTCCCACTCACAATAACGCCAAGACGATCGGATCGATTGTTCGCACGATTCAAAGCAGCATTCTCCGCTGCTTTCCGCGGGAACGCGCCGTGATCATCAATGCCGACGGGGGATCGCGCGATGGCACTCCGGAATTGGTCACAGGTGTGTCGATCGATGATGTGCGCAGGGCGTCCAACCTGTCCGCACTTCGGACGTTGCATTCAATTAGCACACAATACGCGACCAGTCCGGCGAGCGGACTTGCGTTGCGAACGATACTTACTGCCGCCGACCTGCTCCGCGCCAAGGCTTGTGTGGTGATATCCCCTGAGTCCGCGAAGATTGAATCCGACTGGCTCCCTAAGCTTCTGCAGCCAGTTTATCGTGACGACTGCGATCTAGTGACCCCCACATATCGCAGGCACAAGTTCGAAGGCCTGCTTATAACAAACTTGGTATATCCGATGGTCCGCGCCCTCTACGGGGTAAGGATACGTGAAGCGTACATGTCGGAGTTCGGATTCTCCGGCCGTCTCGGGAGTCAATTCCTTGGACAGAATATCTGGAACGACGCTGCCGACGGCGAGGGGGTAGATCTCCGCTTTACGCTGGCGGCGATCACGGGAGGATCTCGCGTCTGCCAGTCCTTCCTTGGAGAGAAAGATCACGACGAGAGACGCGGTGCCGACCTGGTGCCGGCGCTGCGACAGACTGCCGGCGCCTTGTTCTCTGCGCTAGAGACGGACTTTCCGTTCTGGAGTGGCGTTTCGGGTTCCGAGTCGGTGCCCACTACCGGGTCCGACCAGCAAGTGTTTCTCGAACCGGTGCGGGTAAATCGGAAGCGACTCAAAGAGATGTTCTCGACCGGAGTACTCGAATTAGAATCCGTATTTAAGTCGATTCTCTCGCCGTCGACCCTGGCGGAACTCCAGCGCATCGCCCAGTCGGGTGAAGATGAGTTTCGTTACTCCTCAGAATTGTGGGCCAAAACGATATACGAATTTGCCGCTTCGTATCAGAAGTCTGTGATCAGCCGGGACCACATCGTTCAGGCCCTAGCGCCGCTTTTCCGTGGCAGAGCGTTCACCTTCGTGACGGAGAATCGGAACGCTTCTGCGGACGACGTCGAGAACAATATCGAAGGGTTATGTCTTGAGTTCGAGCGATTGAAACCTTATCTGCTGCAGATTTGGAAACCGAGAGAGTGAGGCAACTATGAAGGACATGATTATCAGCGAACTGAGTCAAGCTGTGGACGAGCTTGCCAGGGGCTTTGCCCACTTCCTTCCTCGTCTCATCGTGATGCTGATCCTGGTATTTGCGGGCTGGGTAATCGCCTATGTTGCGAAGATAATTCTGCGCGGCATTTTGCGGCTTATCAAGTTCGACAGGCTTTCAGAGAAAGCGGGTGCCTCTCAACTGCTGAACAAAGCGGCCTTGCCTTCAGCAACGGAGCTTTTAAGCCGCTTCGTCTTCTGGGTGGCTTGGCTCGGCTTCATATTGCTTGGCGTGAGTGTGCTCGGGATTCTGGGCCTGCAAGAGCAAATCGCCAGGTTTTTTCTTTTCCTGCCGCGTCTGTTCGTTGCCATATTCATCCTGTTCTTCGGAATGCTGGCAGCAAGCTTCTTTTCTCGCGCCGCTCTGTTGGCTGCGGTAAACGCGAATGTGCCTTCGCCCAGGGTCTTAAACCTTGCTGTCCGCAGCATCATTATTGTTTTCGTATTGTCGATCGTCTTTGAAGAACTGGGACTGGCTGAACAAACCATGCTAGTCGCATTCGGAATCGTCTTCGGGGCCTTGATGCTCGGCTTGGCAATCGCATTCGGCTTCGGAGGCAGAGATTTGGCTCAGCGTTTCCTGGAGAAGAGGTTTGTTCGCGAGAATAAAGAGGAAAACGAAGATGAACTGTCGCCACTTTAGGAAGCTCGTTGAGAGGTCACGAAATCCGTAAGTGCGGCAATAACTCATGAAGGCGTCGGGACGAAAGTTCCACTCACGTTGCTCCGGGGCGAAGGTGTGGAGTGTCTGGTCGCGCGATACGGTAAACCCCTTATGCCGCCCGGCTGCTACTTGCTGTAGGATGCAATATCCTCTCTTCGTCTAGGAAGGATGGGCGATGCGCCTGTTGAGCATCCGGCTAATAGTGTCCCTGATCGTTGGGATTACCTTGGTGTCTCTCTCATCGTCGTACTACGAGGCGCTGAGCGAGAAGCGCGGCCTGCGCCGCGACCTGCAGCGACGCGCTGAGGTACTGGGCGAGAGCCTCGCAGGAAATGTGGAACGCGACTTGGAGAAGGGGTCCGCGCAGGACTTGCAGCGCATCGTTCAGCACTTCGGGAACCGTGAACATCTTGCGGGGCTGGCTATCTACGGTCGGCAGGGCAATTTGTTGGCAGTTACGCCGCAGTTGTCGCCCATCCTTGCCACGGTTCCACCCGTAATGTCTCAAGCACTGCGCGAGAACCATGGGACCGGCGAGTTTCAACGAATTGGCGCTACCTCGTTCCACATTTACGCTTTACCTCTTCATCAGGGCGATGAGGTGATTGGCGGCCTCGTCATTGTTCATGACGCAGGATACATCCGCGAAGAGAGCCTTCACATATGGCGGGAAACATTTCTGCGGGTCTTGGCATACGTGTTTCTCATCGTGCTGATCACGTTGCTGATTGTTCGCTGGAGCATCGCCGGACCCATCGCACGTACGGCGCAGTGGATGCGCGCTTTGCGGACGGGGCGGATCTCTTCACGCCAGAATGCCAACGATCTGGATCTCTTTCGTCCCTTGGTGCGCGAAGTCGCTGCCTTCGCCGATAGCCTTAACCAGGCGCGGTCGGCGGCCGAGACGGAGGCCCACTTGCGCGAGTCCAGTGAATCCCTGTGGACGGCCGACCGGCTTGCCATACACGTGCGCAAACGACTGAATGGCGGGCGTCTCTTTGTCGTGTCGAACCGCGAGCCTTACGTACACGTGCGGCGCGGCAAATCAGTGGAAGTCGTGGTACCTCCCAGCGGGGTGGTTACTGCGATTGAGCCTATCCTTCGTGTCTGTGACGGAACCTGGATAGCCCATGGCAGTGGCGATGCCGACCTCGAAACGGTCGATGCGAACGATCGCCTGCGCGTGCCTCCTGAAGACCCGCGCTACACTCTGCGTCGGGTCTGGCTGGATAGGGCGGAAGAAGAGGGTTATTACTACGGTTTTTCCAACGAGGGACTCTGGCCTCTCTGTCACATTGCCCACACTCGCCCAATTTTTCGCGCCGAGGACTGGAAATGCTATCAGGAGGTTAACCTTAAGTTCGCCGACGCGCTGCTGGAAGAAATGAAAGATGTGGAGAAGCCGATTGTCCTGGTCCAGGACTATCACTTCGCCCTCCTGCCTCGGTTGATCAAGGAAAGAAGACCGGAGGCCAGGGTGGCAATCTTCTGGCACATCCCCTGGCCCGCCCCGCAGGCATTTGATATTTCCCCATGGAGGCGCGAACTGGTAGACGGACTGCTCGGCGCCGATCTGATAGGGTTTCACATTCAGTCGCACTGCAACAACTTTCTGCAGACGGTCGACCGAGTTCTCGAAGCACGCGTCGATTGGGAACACTTTTCCGTAAGACGTCTCGACCATCTCACCCTCGTGCAGCCCTTCCCGATCAGTGTAGACCTAACTGACGCACGACAACCGGAGCCGACACCGGATTCCTACGTGGAACGAACCGCTTTATTTAAGGCCCTTGGCGTTGAGGCCACCTTAATGGGCGTGGGTGTGGATCGAGTCGATTACACGAAAGGCATCTTGGAGCGTTTTTTGGCCATCGAGCGTTTTCTCGAAAAGTATCCTCGTTATCAGGGCCAGTTTACGTTCGTGCAGATTGGCGCTCCAAGTCGCAGCCACCTCAAGCGCTATCACGATCTGATGGCAGAAGTGGAAGCGGAAGCCGACCGCATCAACTGGCGATTCCAGACCGACAAGTGGAAACCCATCGTCTTTCTGAACCGACAGCATAATCACCAGGAGATTCAGACTTACTACCGCGCCGCAGACCTCTGCCTGGTCACTTCCTTGCATGATGGCATGAATCTGGTGGCGAAAGAATTCGTAGCGTCCCGGCATGACGATAGAGGGGTTCTAATCCTGAGCTGTTTTACCGGCGCCGCACACGAGTTATTCGATGCCTTGCAAATAAATCCCTACGATATCGACCAGACAGCTGAGGCGATACGTTTTGCTCTCGACATGGCTCCGGAGGAACAGCAATTGCGCATGCAGCGCATGAGGAAGATGGTAAGGGAACATAACGTTTATCGCTGGGCCGGAAACCTCATTGCGGAACTCTGCGAGCTCCGTCTTGACACATCGGACAAGAGCCAGGAGCCTCGGGCGACCACCGCAGCCTGGTGATGAGGTCTATGTCGTTGCGCAAGACTGGCCATTCAATCGAAGTTGAACGGTTCATGGAAGCGGTCGCACGCTCTCCAGTTTCTGCGCTGTTGCTCGATTATGACGGAACTCTTGCTCCATTCTGTCTCAATCGCCAGCATGCCTATCCCTATCCAGCGATCGCCGCGCTTCTGCAGGAGATTATCGATAATGGTCGCACCCGTGTCGTCATCATCACGGGTCGGAACGCCCACGAAGTGGGCCCGCTGCTTGCAGTTCACCCTATTCCAGACATCTGGGGATGCCATGGGTTGGAGCGGTTGAGACCTGACGGGACCTATGAAAGACCTAGCGTGGACAAGTCGGTACTGGCCGCGCTGGCAGACGCGGACCGCTGGTTGAAGTCTCAAGGGCTGCACAACCGGGCTGAGTTCAAGACCGGTGCTATCGCCATCCATTGGCGCGGGCTGAACAAGGCCATGGTGGCGGAAACTCGCAGCCAGGTCCTGTTGGGCTGGCGCCGTATTGCTCAAAAAACTCCGCTGGAACTATTGGAATTCGATGGCGGAATTGAAATGCGCAAGACGGGCTGCGATAAAGGGGATGCAGTCCGGACCATCCTGGATGAAATCGGCCCAGAGACTCCCGTCGCTTTTCTGGGCGATGACTTGACCGACGAGCGGGCTTTCCTCGCCCTCGGCGCCCGCGGCCTGAGCGCGCTGGTTCGTCCTGTGTGGCGCAAAACTGCGGCAGCTGTCTGGATCAAACCGCCAGACGGCTTGCTGGAGTTTCTGACACGATGGCTTGCAGCTTGTCGTGAGAAGCAGTATTGCACCGGCACGGCCTCTTCTACTCTGAAGTGAACAATAGCGCGACCTGGCCCTCGTCGTAATATGCGACCATTCAAGCGCATGGGTTTGCGAACGCTAGGGTGATGCGGCTGGAAACTGGTAATCAGGCTTGAGTTCACAGCGATAAACCTTGGATTGGTCTCGATTGACGGTAGCGTCACAATTTGCCCAGCTCAGGAAGAGTGCGGGTCCAAGCGGGAAAATAATAGTCTGTCCATCGATGTCGGCTTCAAGGCACACACCTTCCGCCGAGGCCGGCAATGTGAAATCGAGCGCTCGGCCGAAGGTCACGGGTTGAGATTCATGGACGCTTTCGCTGAGCATGGGATGGAACACTTCTGCTTCGAGCAAAAAAGTTGTTGTGTCCGACCAGTTTCGAGCAGACGCTCTGATCGTCTGGCCGCCTTTAGAAAAGCCGTCTCTCTCGATTCTTGTGAATGGACACGGACCGGCGATGCAGGACACACGGGCATTGCGGAATTCATTTCCTGTCCCAGCGTCGAGAAACGCAGAGCCGATTGCAGCTTTCCATTTGCCGTCAGGCGAGCAGGGTGCAAGGCGTTGGCAAGGTACATTCCCGGTGTTTACCACTTGGAACGGTTTTGCCGCGCTACCTATGTTCACAGTGCTCATGGCTTTTATCGAATATCTCACTCTCACCCGCGAGATCGTCGTAGCCAGCTGGCTTGGTGCCTTTGAAGACTTCAGACCAAGTGGGGCCATCTCAGCAATGTACAGTTTGTCGGAAACGAATTCGTGCAGGTCAAGAGGCTGATACGCGGGATGACGAAATTGCAGGGTCACCTCCCGTCCTCTCCTCACGGATTCGGGCAACTGGACGGTAAAAAACCCAGAAGAATCAGACCTGGCCTTTGCGGCGATTGCGTCGCTGCTCACGGCAACCTCAACGTCAGCAATTGGCAGTCTCTCCCGGCTATCAGAATCCTGCACAATCACCGCTCCCTTGAGCGATACAGGTTTTCTATGCGGAAAATAGCGGAACGACAGTACCGTCAGTATGGCGATCGCGACCACAATCGATGCGATCCAAAGCACAATCTTTGCTTTTCGAGCCATCCGACGCCAATCGTGCTATTTTACGACGTCCAGTCGTTCGTCTGAAAATCCCCGCCGCAGCCTTCGGTTCTTATCGGGCATTTACGTCATCCGGAGACTTGTTAAGATCATCAACATCACGCGGATGAATAGCGACGATTGCACGAAACTCACACGGCGAAGAGTGCTGTGGCATCTTCTTGGGACAGGCTTGTGCCTGCCGTTTTCGACGCTTCTCGCTGCGTTGCCTCAGGACGAGCAACGTCACACTGTTCCTGCGCGACCTCCCAGCCGCACAGCGCTTTCGCCCGAGGATGACCAGTTTCTGGACGCTCTGCAGCAGGTGAATTTCCGCTATTTTTGGGAGCAGACGAACCCCGAAACGGGCCTCATAAGGGACAGGTGCAGCGTAAAGATCGCTGATAACGGAATCGTCGGAAGCATCGCGGCCACCGGCTTCGGTCTGACGGCTATATGCATTGGGCAAGAACGCGGGTTTGTCTCATTTTCGGAAGCCCGGGAGCGGGTCCTTACCACCTTGCGATCTCTTTGGCAACGGTTGCCGAACCATCGTGGATTCTTCTACCACTGGGCAAACATAAATACCGGTGAGAGAGTGTGGGATGCAGAGATCTCTTCGGTGGACACGGCCATCCTGCTCTGTGGTGTTCTTACCTGCCGGGAGCATTTCCGCTCGCTTGAGATCACCAAGCTGGCAAACGACATCTTCAACCGAGTGGACTGGACCTGGCTGTCGGAAGATACCCCCCTGTTGCCCCATGGATGGAGCCCCGAAATCGGCTTTCTGCCTTATCGTTGGGACCTCTACAGCGAACTGATGATGATGTATTTGTTGGGCCTGGGATCTTCGTCAAACCCACTCCCGGAACAGACTTGGTCTGCGTGGAAACGGTTGACGTTCGAATACGACGGCCTTCGCTACATCGGTTCATTCGCGCCACTCTTTGTGCACCAGTATTCTCAAGCCTGGTTCGATTTTCGGGGCAAGAAAGACAAGTACGCCGACTATTTTCACAACTCGGCGATTGCTACGGATGTTCATCGCCGTTTCTGCTTGGAGCTTGCCGGGCAATTTCCTGACTACAGCGACGATCTATGGGGAATAACCGCCTCTGACTCGGAATATGGCTACGTCATTTGGGGCGGCCCGCCTGCCATGGGACCCATTGACGGCACTGTTGTGCCCAGCGCACCGGCGGGCTCATTGCCGTTCTTGCCTCAACCCACGATGCGTGTTCTGCGAACCATTAAGAGCAAATATTCGGGCGCGTGGGGCAAGTACGGATTTGTGAATGCGTTCAATCCGCTTCGAGACTGGTACGACAGCAGCTTCATTGGAATCGATACCGGAATCACCATGCTCATGGCAGAGAACGCGAGGACCGGATTTGTCTGGAACACCTTCATGAAGAGTCCGGAAGCGCGTCGTGGCATGGAGCGGGCGGGGTTCAAGTCCTACTGAAATCGACCCTTGCGACGTTGTGTACCACGTTTTTTCAGGAAACCGTGCAATTTTTACCTCTCTAGACTGCTAGTCGGTTGTTTAATCATGGCTTTTTCCAATCTGTTGCCATAGCGACGCGTCCCCTTCGTCGTTCAACCCCTGTTCATAATGTCAATGTCCTTAGGGGCATAGCCCGTTAACACCTGAGATCGGCAAGTATTTACGCCCAGAAATTGGTTCTCACGTCGCAGTGGCATTCAACGTGAAGATAAAACACATGTTCCGTCTTCTGGCGACGGGAATTGGCATCATTTGCGAATCCTATGGATCTTGCCATAAAGAAAGAGAGCTTCTGGAGCGGCTGGGGAGAGCGCGTCTCTGCGCTCCGCCATATACCTCCCGTTCTGGCGATCGTATGGCGATCCGGTCCCTTGGTGGTCTCGCTTGGCCTTGTATTCCGCGTTCTCTTTTCAGCCCTGCCAATCGCTCTTCTCTGGATTGCCAAGCTGATCATCGATGGCCTTGTCCATGCTGTCTCTAATCACCAACCCGTGCAGCCAGGATTCTGGTGGCTGGTTGCGATCGAGTTTGGACTAGCGGTCGGCGGCAGCATCCTCGGTCGGACCGTTGACTATCTTGACGCGCTCTTAGCCGACAAATACACGCGCTACGTCAGCATCGAAGTCATAAAACACTCTGCAGAATTGGACTTGGCGGCGTACGAGGACCCAGTTTTCTATGACCGCCTGGAGCGCGCTCGGGTGCAGGCAACCGATCGTCTAGTAATGATCCAGTCGATTGGCAAGCTGGTGCAGCAGGCCGTTACCGCCGTCTCTCTGTCTGTTTCGATATTCCTATTTTCCCCCGGGTTGCTGTGCTTGCTGATCCTGAGTGTCCTTCCCGCTTTCGTGAGTGAGAGTCACTTCGCATTTCTTGGGTACGCAACCATTCATCGCCAGACTCCCATCCGCCGTCAACTCGACTACCTCCGGACTTTGGGCGGAAGCCGCGAAGCCGCCAAGGAGCTCAAGCTTTTCGGATTAAAGAAGTTTCTGGTTAAGCGCTTCACCAGCTTGTCAGACCAGATCTACGGCGAGAATGTCAGCCTGGCGCGCCGTCGGCTGATTGCGGGTACGTTCTTCTCGGTGGTCGGCGCAGTCGGATACTACTCCGCTTACGTCTACATTGTTTGGCGGACAATCGGCGGAGCGCTCACCATCGGAGAACTGACGTTTCTCTCCGGCGCAATCATGCAGGCGAGCGCCAACATCCAGCAGATCTTTTCTGCGCTGGCAGGTATTGCGGACCAGGCGCTTTTCCTTACCGATCTGCTTGCCTTTCTGGAAATGCGCCCGACCATCTATTCCAAGCCCAACGCGCTGCCTGCGCCGCGGCCGATGCAACGCGGCTTCGAATTCCGTAACGTTTCTTTCCGTTATCCGGGCAATCCCCGCATGGTTCTGGACGGCCTGAATTTCAGGCTCACACCCGGCGAACGAGTTGCTCTTGTAGGTGAAAATGGCGAAGGCAAAACGACCATCGTTAAGTTGCTGACCCGCTTGTACGACCCTCTCGAAGGCCAGATTCTGCTCGACGGAATCGATCTCCGTGAGTACGACCTGGACGATCTCTACCGCGAAATCGCCGTCATCTTTCAGGATTTCATGCGTTATGAAATGAGTGTCCGGGAAAACATTGCGGTCGGCGAGGTCGACGGCCTTTCCCACATGGACGCCCTCGAATCCGCTGCCCGGAAGAGCATGGCAGTCGATGTCATCAAGCGACTTCCCCATCGCTACGACCAGATGCTGGGCCGGCGCTTTGAAGGTGGCGTGGAGCTCTCGGGCGGAGAATGGCAGAAGGTTGCGTTGGCTCGGGCTTACCTTCGCGATGCCCAACTCCTGATCCTCGATGAACCCACGGCCGCCCTGGATGC
>Ga0209380_10002505_pt1 | contig 11717 bp, 9 predicted proteins | sample HubBroMetageWFT6_FD_188347 | JGI IMG/M metagenome (GOLD analysis project Ga0209380, IMG submission 188347) | Warmed and freeze-thawed soil microbial communities from the Hubbard Brook experimental Forest, New Hampshire - Hubbard Brook CCASE Soil... | ecosystem: Environmental > Terrestrial > Soil...
CAGGGAGCGGTAGCCAGCGCCACGTGGGCCGTCCAATCCACCCGCTATCAGGCCCTGATGGCCGGTTTTCCCTATCAAGTGGTATTCACGAAGGCGACAAACAACTATCAGATTCAGGATTTGCCTCCTGGGGCTGGGGCTTATGCAAACGTCGGCACCGCAGTCCCGCTTTCCGGTACAACGATTGTATTGAATCAAGATACAACGTTTAGGTTCTTGCCTAACGGGTCGGTGTCGGCGCCCACAGGGGCTCTCAATAATTTCACGATTACATATCATGGTTCTACGAAAACCATTACGGTGTCCACTTATGGAAACGTCAAAGTTATGTAAGGTGGCCCCTGCGAGGGGCTTCTCGCTAATAGAAACTTTGGTGGCGATGATGGTCCTGTCCATCGGGCTGGTTGCGCTGTGCAGTTTGGCGGCTCAAACGATGGTTGGCACGTCGCGCTCGGAGTTCATGTCTCTGGCGGCGGATCTGGCGACGGAAAAACTAGAGGACTTGAGCCGCTGGCCCACGTTCAACACACCCTATACACCCGACCCGAACATTTATGCCGCCGCGGGCTCGACCGCGGGTGACCTCGCTTCCGATAAGTCGGCCAACGTCACCTCGGGCGGGATTCCCACGGAACTTGTGAACTATTACGACGACGTGGAATTTTCCGATTCTAAAGGGGCGGTCTCGGAAACCGTGAGCCAGGTCGTCGGGGGAGTGACGAACTGGAAGACGACATCCCACAATCCGGATGGATCGATTACTACTTCGACCAGCACCACCCAAACCGCCGCGGACAACGGCGCTATCGGGTTTCACCGCCGCTGGACCATTGAAATGGACCAGCCCGTCACGGGTTTGCGGCGCATCACCGTCCTGGTAACGATGGAAAACTCCTACCTGAAAGCCCCGGTAACGTTTCAGATGACGACGGTGCGCCCATGAAAACCATGAAAACAATGTCCCGTAATCGCCGAGACCGAGGTTTTACGCTGGTGGAATTGCTCGTGGCCGGCGCCGTTTTTGTGCTCATCTGCGGCGCCGCTCTCTCTCTTTTCGCCACGCACGCGCCGATGTTCAACAAGCAGCAGAATCTGGCGGCCTTGAACATCCAGATCCGGAATGCCGTCGCGCAATTGCAACTCGACACCATCAATGCAGGGAGTGGATACTATCAGGGGACCAATGTACCTGAATTACCGCTCGGCTTGACCATTCAGAACAACATAACTACGCCTTGCAATACCCCGGCCACGTTTACCTACGGCCCCAATTGCTTCGATCAGATCAACATCATCAGCGCTGACCAAACCACACCGGCGTCGCATCCATCGAATGGCGCCGGCGGTTGCCTTGACACGACCAAATCCCCTATGTATGCGACCCCCGTAGCTCCGACGACCGCCGCGCAACTTGCCGCGGATTTCCATACCAATGATCAACTTCTCCTGGTCAATGCAGCTAGCTCCCAGGTGAACACCGTCATACTCACCCAGAATGGGTCGGTCTCAGGCGCGAATGTTCAACTGAATTACAGTCCGACCGCCGGGTTTCCAAACTATACGAACGCCGCAGACCCTGCCTTCATCGCTGTGCAGCCAAACAACAAACTCGGCTGGCAGTTTTGTCCCACGGATTGGATCTCGAAAATCCTGCCGATCACTTACAAGGTGGATACGTCCACGCCCTCAAACCCAAAACTAATCCGAGAGCAGCCCAGCGGAATCACCGCCAACGACGTGGTTGTGTCCGAACAGATCATCGGATTCAAGGTCGGCGCGATGAATTGGAACTCGATGACTCTGGGGGGCACTGCGGATGATGAACTCACTTACAATTACGATTCCAAGACGTATACCATATGTTGCACCACCCCAGGCGTGCTAACTCCAGAACCCTACAACTTCTCTTTAGTCCGATCGATTCAGTTGGAATTGATCGCACGGACCAACCCGAATCCGGATCCCAGCTACGTGTACCGCAACGGGTTCGACGGAGGGCCGTATCAGATTCAAAGCGTTTCCGTCGTGGTGAATCCGCGCAACCTGACGATGAACAACCACTAAGGAAGGCGACCATGAGGATGACAAATATGACACGCAACTCCAGCAGTCAAGAAGACACCCGCGTTCGATGCAAAGACTCGCGCGGTGTGGCCCTGATCACCACGCTGCTACTGCTCACGGTGATGATCGCCATGACGCTCGGAATGGTCATTGCCGTCACCTCGGACACGCTGATTTCCCGCTACTACCAAACGTATCGTTCCTCGTTCTACGCGAGCGATTCCGGCGTGAACGTCGTGCGCCAGTACATGCTCAACCAGCTGGTGTCGAACGCGACCGTGGCCGTCGGCACGGTGTTTGACCCGACAGGCCCGCCGCCGCTTTCGGGCACGGACGCTTCCACCACTTTGACGAATGCGTTGAACCTATACAGCTCCACCGGGGCGGCTTCCAACCGGCAAATCAATAGCGGGAAGGGAGCGAGTTCCTGGCCGGGCAATTTCTACGTTGTGAATGCTCAGGCGGGCACGCCGGGCACCACGCTGGCAGCGCCGAACTGCATGCCGATTTTCACGAATCCTACGGACGGAGTTTTGAGCCCCGCTCAACCTGGCCCCTACAATTGCATCAAAGGCGGCCCAAATTATCCGTCCTGCACAGGCGTGTGCAAAACCTTCGCGATCACGGATTTCCAATACCAATTCCCGTACTCGATCACCGCGTATGGCCAGTCGTCCGGAAATGGACAGCAGCTCGTGGAAGACTCTGGACAGCTGGTCCTGAATATTCATGTCGCACCGACAGGTGGACAGGCCCAAAATTTCGCGGCGTGGGGCATGTTCATCGACCAATATACCCAGTGCGACGGCTCCACCCTGGTTCCGGGTACGATTAACGGCCCGGTCTTTACCAACGGGTCGTGGAACTTCGGCACCGCCGGCTCGTACATCTTCACCGACAAGGTAGGCAGTGTCTCGCCCACCTTTGGCTACCAGTTCAGCACCTGCGTTGGGTCCAGCGCTCTGAGCTACAAATCGGGCAACCAGACCATCGCTCCGACCTTTCAATCCGGCGTCACTCTTGGGGCGAACAAGGTCCCTCTGCCGACGGACAGCTTTAACCAGAAGGAAGCCGTGGTCGATGGGCAGGGGACGACCTGCGCCGGCACAGCGGGGTGTCCAAGCAAGGCTACCTTGAATGCCGCCTTGCGGGACGTCAACGGGACCCCCTACCCAGTGGGCGGCGCCGGCAGCGGCGTGTTTCTTGGCTATACCCAGACGGTCTCCGGCGGGGTCACAACGAACACCATGTCCGGGGGTGGGATCCTGGTCGAGGGGAACGCTGCCGTTACACTCACCTCGTCAACTTCCGGCGCCGACCCTGTTCAAGTTTACACGATCACCAATAATGGGACGACGACAACCGTGACGGTCGACAACACTGCCAAAACCACCACAGTCAAAGCCGGCGCGAAGACAACCGTCATCACCGGCGTACCGTCGGTCCAAAGCGGCGGTGAGGCGACGATGCTCTACGTGGATGGAAGTATCAGTTCGCTCTCCGGCCCTGCTGCCGGCCCAGCAATCCAAGACGGTTATGCCACCACGGTGGCTGCGGCCAGCAATATTACGATCACCGGAAACATCGTTTACAAAACCGAGCCCGTCACCATGACGCAGAACCAGATCCCGAATACTCCCGCCGACACGCTGATTCCCGGCAACAACAACGGGCAGGTCCTCGGTATTTTCACCGCGAACGGAAACGTCAACTTGAATGTACCGACTTCAGGGCAGAATCTTGAGATTGACGCCTCCATTGCCACCGTCTCCCAGGGCGGCAGCGGCGGGATCGTCAACATCGGCAATCCGATCAACACCCTGAATATTGTGGGCGGACGTATCCAGAACACCATCCAGAATATTAATTCCAGCACGCGAAACGTCTATTTTGATCGAAGATTTGCCCAGGGCAACTTCGCGCCGCCGTGGTTTCCCTCCACGACGATTACAGGAACCCCGCAGGACTCCGTTACATTGGTTGCTCCCTCCGTGCAGCGAACGCAGTGGATCACTCCGCTCAGCTGAAGCACGGAATCGGGCCCATCACGCTTGACAGGATTAACCAATCGGGGCGGCCCAGGCCGCCCCGATTGGTTTTGATTCGTCCATCGCGGGAATCTTATTTTCGTCCTCACTTACCTGATCGTGCTGAACTCATGGCCCCGGCCGGATGCGCGCCGAGATCCGAGTCTCCTCTCGCTGTATCGAACGGAAACATCTATTTACTGATCGAATACTATTAATGAATTAGGGCGTGGAGCCGCGGGGACGGAACGCAGCGGCCAAAGGTGTGACTTTATGTAACGCGCTTCCTATACCCTTACCTCCAGCAGCCTAAATTCTGGTCCAACCTATAGATTATCAATTACTTAATAAAAATGGGGATGGCCCTGATATTGCTGTACTACGAGGTGGAGTTGAAGTGCAAGGACGAATTCGGGAACTGAAATTCAGGTACGCGCATGGGACAGACAAAGCGTCGCCCTAGCCGATCAGCGTAACTTCTCGCGGAGTGATGATGGAATCGAATAAGCAAACTTTACCAAGCAGTTACTCTCCAGTCGGGGCGTCGATCCCCGTATGTCCCGATGTAAATATGGAGGCGGTTTTTACTTCCATCGGGGCTTCGCTGCGAGCACGAGTCTCTCGATATCCTGTCGCGTGCAAGACGAAAACGAATCAGAGGGAACGCGGCTTTTCGATCGTCGAGTTGCTGATTGTCGTAGTCGTGGCCCTCATCCTCTCAGCCATGGCAATTCCCTCGGTAGTGAGCATCACGCGGAGCGCCCGGAATAATGCCGACGCGCGGGGAATCAGCGCCGCGCTGAACTTGGCGCGGATGCGCGCGGCTGCCGATTTTACGCATACGCGCATTTACATGAATCTTACCGGCAACACTTATCACCTTGAGCTATGGAACAAGGCAAGCGCCTGCTGGCAGACCGATGGGGACACCAACGCCTGCACACAATCAACCAGCCCTGTGACTGCCTTGGCCTCCGGCGACACTTTCGGATTCGGTTCGATATCCGCGGGACCCACGGCGGCTACCAGTTCGATCGCTCAGGCGCCGCTTTGCACGGCTGGCGTCGCGGGCGCAAGCCCCGGCGCTACCACCGCCAATACCGCGTGTATCGAATTTAATTCGCGCTGCTTTCCGGTGGACAAAACCAACACGATCGTGGCCAGCGACGCGGCCTATATAACGGACAATCTGAAGTTCTATTCCGCTATCGCGGTGCCCATCTCTGGACAGCCGGCGTCTTATCGATACAACGGCTCGAGTTGGGCCCAATTTTAGCGCCAGGGAGCTTGGAAATATGCCCGGAGGATTCTTAAACATGCTTGGAATCAGCCCAAGGAAGAGATGCCGGAAGGATGCCGCGCGATCGCAACGCGGTATCGGTTTGGCCGAAGCCCTGGTGGCCGGCACAATTCTGATAGTCGTTGTCGTGGGACTTCTGCCCGTTTTCGTGTTCGGTATCCAAACCACGAACTCGCAGGGAGACGTTGCCACCAGGACCACAGAGTACGCGCAAGACAAAATGGAACAGTTGCTCACTCTAAGCGCGCAAAACCTATCCAGCGACGGCTTCAATGACGGAACCACCGATACCACGGTCTTTCCGAGCGTCACCAATGGGTCCACGGGATGCACCGGCACGGGAGCCAATATTTGCGGCCTGGGCGGTACGATGGCCGCTAGTTCGACGGTCGGATCCATTCCGCCCGCGGCGGCAGTCAAGTGGTTCGTCGATTATCTCGATGTCAACGGCAACCTCCTGACCAGTTCCACGGGAGCGTATTACACCCGGCAATGGCAGGTTTCGACCGACGCCACGGGAAATCTGAAGACCATCACCATAGTCGCCAGTTCCCTGCAGACGCTTGGCACGAGGGGAGTTGCCCCCTCCACCACGCTGGTTTGCGTCAAGGCGGGCGGGCTATGAGCATCCCGCGAAAGGTGCCCGATATGTTTACGCATTCTGAGGATTGTGGACAATATGACCGACAGGATCCGAGGACCCCTGCCGGGGCGCGCCCCGTCATGAAGAAGAAGCCCCTCGGAGATACGTACAGGCGCCTGCGTTTCAGAGCCTCCCGTGCCACTTGCGGGGGGTTCTCGCTGGTCGAACTCCTGGCGAGCATAGTCGTAGTGTCCGTGATTATGGCGGCGATTGTTTCCGCCATTTCCCAGTCTGAACAGGCCTATGGCTCAATCGAACTGCAGTCCGACATGTACGAAAACGTGCGGGGCGCCGCAGAGTTGATGGCGCAGGAAGTCGGACAGGCCGGCGTGCTGAGTTTGCCGGCGTCGTCGCTCAGCGCGGGCGTGGCTGCCAGCGGAACCGCGCAAGCCGTGGCCGTCTCCTCGACCACATCGATGTATGCGGGCGCAGGCCAGACGGGCGAAGCGGTGTTGGTGGATGCGGGGAGCGCGAATGAAGAATTGGTATACATCACCGCCATCGCCGGTTCCAAGATAACCGCCATCTTCACCAAGGCGCATGCCCTGGGCGCCCCCATCACCGTGCTGGGAGTTTTCCCCAACGGCATCGTCGTGCCCGGATCGACCGACGGTTCCACGTCCAACGCCGGGGCAGCGGTCAGCACCCTGAACCTTTTTGGAGATATCAACGCGGACGGCTCGCTGGTTTATGTCCGGTATACGTGCGACACCTCAGTGACGCCGGGAACCCTGACGCGGTCGGTCACTACGATCACTCCAGGCAGCACCACCATCAGCGCGGCGCAGACCTTGCTCTCCACGCTGATTCCGAACCCAGCCACTACGGCTTTCCCGACTGGTGTGCCATGTTTCCAATTTACGACCCAAACCGTCGGCACCCCTGCCAGTACCTTCGTGACTAACGTGGGGTTAACCATCAGCGTGCGATCCTTGAAGGCCGACCCGAGAACGGGAGCGTACTTGACGATGACCAAGTCATTTCTAGACTTGGCGCCGCGCAATCTTTTGGCGGGTTATGAGTTGGCGAATGCGGCGCTTAACACTCGCCTGCAAGCTACGCCGTCGAATGTGACGGCATACTAACAGCCGCTGGGGCGCTGACCCCACGATGGCAGGAGGAAATTGAGTCATGGAAAAGCAAACGGCATATAAGCAATCGGAGCGGGGCGTCGCCCTAGTCTTCGCCTTGCTCTCGATTCTGGTGCTGAGCATCCTCGCTCTCGCTATCATGACCACCTCCCAGTCGCAGATCTGGACCTCTCTGAATTACCGGCTGACCGCGCAAGCGCGCTACGCGGCCGAGGCCGGGGTGCAGGAAACAATGAACTGGCTTTCATCGGCCAGTTATACGGTTCCTTCCGCAGCGGATCTAACCCATTACAACATGAACACGAACCCTGTAACGTTGACTTCCAACAACCTACCCGTGGTGCTCTCCTCGGTGACTACAGCTTCCAACTATTACGACTCCACCTCCACCGTCGTTTCCGGGTACGCGGGCGCGGCGCACGGATCCCTTCCGAATGAATCGAACGTCTCCTACGCGACCACCGCCAAGCTGCTGCGCATGGCCCCGGCAGGCGGCGCTTCGTGGTTGCCCGGAACCGGCGGTGTCGTGCAAACCTGGCAGATCACCTCCGTGGCCAGCATTTCCGGCCCGCGCAGCGGTTCGGTGCAGGTGGTTGAGACCTTCGAGCGCACGACCGAACCGGTGTTTCAGTACGGCCTCGAAGCGCTGGGAACGGGTTGCGGCGCGATTGACATGGCGGGGGGCGACTACACCGACAGCTATAATTCGACGACAGGCATTTACAGCGCACAAACGCCCGGAAACGGGGGAAGCATCGCCACGAATGGAAATGTCAACCTTGGCAAAACTGGCGGCCTCGCCGTGGTCAATGGAAATATCGGGACTCCCAACCCAACTGTCGGGGCTTGCCCTGGCAATGGGGTGACGGACGCAGGTACAAAAAACTACGGACAGGTCACCTCGATAAGTAAAATGACCGTCCCGCTTCCGTGGGGTTGCAAGGCCATGCCATGCTACCCGCCGTCTGTCCCACCTCTGATCACTACTGCACAGAATATTAGTACGCAGTGCGCCGGTGGCGGTATTCCTGGTTGTACAAAAGGCACCCCTGGTTGTTCTGTCGCCCCGTGCACCACGATCAAGATTTCCCCCTATGGCGAATCGAGTGTGACTGCGAATGTCTATACACTCAATCCCGGGAACTATGGAAACCTGTCCATCGCCAATTCTGACGTCGTTCACCTCACCGCAGGGACGTACAATGTGAACAGCGTGAATTTCGGCTCCATCGCGCAAAACTACAACGGCCAGTTCGTGCTGGATTCGGGTCCCGTGGTATTCAATCTTGTCGGAAACTGTGGGGGGGGAGGATGTCCCTCATACACTGAACCCTCAGGCTACTTGCCCACAGGCTGGGCCAATCCCCAAACCGCTGTGATCTATGGCGCCGGCTTTGCCGGCTTCAACGTGTGCGCCCTGGGCGTTGTGGCTTTAAAGCCGGGCGATGCAACCCATACGTACTGTGGCACGTCCTCAACCCCGGGCGTCACCGCGATACCGTCTAACTTTCAGCTTGTTTACGGCGGAACCTATCTCGTCAGGGTTGGTGGAATGCCAAACGCCGCGGTGACCTACGCACCGGCGGCTTCCTACATTTCGCCTGGTGGCGCCGTCGGGTATTACGGAAGTATTATCGCCAGTCAGTTCGCCGATACCGCCGCGTCCCCTTTCCACTACGACACCGCAGAACAGAACGCGATCTTGCAGATGGGACCGCTCCGGCCAGTTGGAGGCTTCAGTTGGAGCAAGTTCTAATCTCCAACTGGTGGTCGAGGTCATTGAGTGGCGGGCTTCAAATTTTCTGCCTTCGAAAAAGGCAGACAGGCCGAAGAGCCTGGGTGGTAACTCGGGTTTGATTTATGCGGAGCCCGCCTGAAAACGGGTACGTGCTTGAATCTCGAATGCCCGCCTGAGGGCGGGCGCTACACAACCTCTCGAAATCCACGTTGCCATGCACGCTCTGAAGCCCATCCTACGTGGGATTGGTTTTTGAATCGAAAGCCTTCATGAAGGAAAGGATGGATTGCACAACGGTCTCGTCGCCAGACGCCGTGTTGATCATGACGTGGTAAACGGGGCGGTCGGGCCACTCGACGTGAAAATATTTTTCGATGAAACCCGCCCGCTCGCGATCCACCGTATCCACAAGCTCCTGGGCTTCTCGCTCACTTTTGCCGCGAGACAACAGACGCCGCACCTTATCTTCCGTCGGGGCGTACAGAAACACGCGAAACGTATCCGCGCGGCTGCTGAGAAAAAGCTGCGAACCCCTTCCGACGATGACGCAATTTCCTTTGCTCGCGGCATGCTGCACAACGCGCTCCGTCATCTTCATGATGTTTTCGCTGTCCACCAGGTTCAATTTGTGCGCGTTGATGCTCCCTTCGTAGCTCCCGCGCAAAAACGATTTGAACAGCCGGTAGTAAAGCGGGTCGGTGCGCTCCTCGCGCTGTTCCACAACAGCCTTGGAGCAATTCGCCAGGCGGGCGATTTCCTCCGTCAGCAGGTGATCCCAGAGCTTCCAGCCAAGCTGGCCGGCAAGCCGCTGAGCGATTTCACCGCCACCGCATCCGTATTCCCGTTCCACCGTGACGATTTTGATCATACCGTCTCCAGTACGCCGCTGCGACTCGCCCAAGGCCCATACTATGCCACTTTCTTTACTCCGCCACTACATGGCCCCCGCCGGGATCATTCTTCTTCAGAACAAATGCCAGAAAGATCATGATGGCCGAGCCCACGGAAAGCACCATGAAGGTGTCAATATAGGCCGCTGCGCTGGCCTGGGCCTGAATGGACTGGTAGATTCTGGCGTAGGCCGCTATCCGCGCCGAGTGCTTGTCCAATCCGGAATTGGCCAGTTGCTGTGAAAGACCGCTGACCGCCCCTTGCAGGCCGGGATTGCCGGCGCGAATGTGCGCGGTGAGAATCTCCTGATGAAATTGCGAGCGCCGCGCAAGCAACGTGGTTACCAGCGAAGTTCCGACACTGCTGCCGATATTGCGCATGAAATTGACGATACCGGAGACCGCGTTATTTTTCTCGGGCGGAATTCCAATGTAGGCCACCAGCGTAATCGGCACGAACAGAAACCCCATTCCGAATACTTGCGCGACGCGCAGCCACATGGCGGTACTGAACCCGATCTGCAAATCAATCCGTTTAGTCGAATAAAACATGGCCAGGGCCAGGCATAACCATCCGAAGGCGATCAGGCGCCGGGCCTGGATTTTCGTCGTTAAGGTTCCCATGATGGGCATTTCAATCAGCAGACACACCCCTCCCGCGGAAATCGCCAGCCCCGCGACTTGGGCCGTGTATCCCATCAACGTCTGAAGAAACAACGGCATGAGCACCAGGCTGCTGAACAGCATGATCCCCAGGGTGAACATCATCAGGTTGGAGCTGGCGAAGTTGAAACTCTTGAACAGGCGAACGTCCACAATCGGGGCCTTCTGATACCATTCCCAAATAATCAGCGCCACAAGGCAGACCGTGGCCGTCACGGCCAGCGTGGTGATGAATCGCGATCCGAACCAATCGTCCTCCTGGCCCTTGTCCAGCAGCACTTGCAACGCCCCTATGCCCAGCGTCAACAATGCGATCCCGATATAGTCCAGCTTGACTCCGGCCGCCTTAATGCGCGCCAGATAGGGCGGATCTTCAACGAATTGATAGACCAAAAATAACGTCAAGATGCCCACAGGCAGATTGATGAAAAAAATCCAACGCCAGGAATAGTTGAAGGTGATCCAGCCGCCGAGAGTCGGACCAATCGTGGGCGCCGTAACGGCCGTGATGCCGTAGAGCGCAAAGGCCAGGCCCCGCTGTTGCGGCGGAAAGGTGTCCGCCAGAATGGCCTGCGCCATGGGCTGCAGGCCGCCGCCGCCCGCGCCCTGCAGCACGCGGAAGAAAAGCAAGAGGCCCAGGCTCGGCGCAATCCCGCACAGCAAGGAACTGGTGGTGAACATGAACAGGCAAAGCGTGAAAAATCGCTTGCGTCCAATCGCGCCGGCCATCCAGCCGCTGATCGGCAGGACAATTGCGTTCGACACCAGGTAGGAAGTCAGCACCCACGTGCTCTGGTCGTTGCTCGCTCCCAGATTTCCGGCCATGTACGGCAGGGCCACGTTGGCGATGCTGGTGTCGAGGACCTCCATGAACGCGGCCATGGCCACGACCACGGCAATCAGCCAGGGATTAAATTTCGGCCGCCAGATTTCCTGGTCGGCGGTGAGGGATGCGGCGGTGCTCATCGGATGTATACGTCGGGCACAACGTTCATGCCCGGCCGAAGCTGGTGATCCTGGTTTTCTCCCGGATCGAGAACAATTTTCACGGGGACGCGCTGAACAATTTTTACGTAATTGCCCGTGGCATTTTCCGGGGGCAGCAGGCTGAAGATCGGGCCGGTGGCCCCGGCAATGCTATCCACGTGCCCTTTATAAGTGCGGCCGTTCGAGTCGAGTTCAACATCCACTTTTTGGCCCACGCGCATGTGTTTCAGCTGGGTTTCTTTGAAGTTCGCGGTGATCCAGACCTGATCCAGGGGCACCACGGTAAGCATTTGCTCGCCCGGTTCTACGTTCAA
>Ga0209380_10002507_pt1 | contig 11704 bp, 8 predicted proteins | sample HubBroMetageWFT6_FD_188347 | JGI IMG/M metagenome (GOLD analysis project Ga0209380, IMG submission 188347) | Warmed and freeze-thawed soil microbial communities from the Hubbard Brook experimental Forest, New Hampshire - Hubbard Brook CCASE Soil... | ecosystem: Environmental > Terrestrial > Soil...
GGAGCACCGTGGCACATCTCAACTTCCTTCTCGACCTGCTCCTTGATCTTGTCGAGCGGTACGTGGCCGGGGCCTTCGATCATCACCTGCACGTCGCGTTCCCAGGCTTTGGTGGTCAACTCGCCGAGGGTTTTCAGTTCGGCGAACTGCGCCTCGTCGCTGGCGTCGGCGATGCAACCGGGCCGGAGGCCGTCGCCGAGCGAGTAACTGACGTCGTGCTTGGCGAGAATCTTGGTGATGTCGTCAAAATGTTCGTAAAGGAAGTTCTGCTTATGATGGTGGGCCATCCACTGCGCCAGGATTGCGCCGCCGCGGCTCACGATGCCGGTGATGCGGCTGGTGATCAAGGGCAGGAACTCGACCAGCACGCCCGCATGGATGGTCATGTAGTCGACGCCCTGCTCGGCCTGGTCCTCAATGACCTCAAGCATCACGTTGATATCGAGGTCTTCGATGCGCTTGACGCGCGAGACCGCTTCGTAAATCGGCACCGTGCCGATGGGCACAGGCGAGTGGCGCAGGATGGCTTCGCGGATTTCATGGATGCCGCCGCCGGTGGAGAGGTCCATCACGGTGTCGGCGCCGTAGTGAACGGAGGTGTGCAGCTTCTTCAGCTCTTCGTCAACGTTGCTGGTGATGGCCGAGTTGCCAATGTTGGAGTTGATCTTGCAACGCGACTCGATGCCAATGGCCATCGGCTCCAACTCGGGATGGTTGACGTTGGCTGGGATGATCATGCGACCGACAGCAACCTCGTCGCGGACAAGCTCGGGCGCGACTTTTTCGCGTTCGGCAACGAAGAGCATCTCTTCGGTGAGCAGACCTTTGCGCGCAAAATGCATTTGCGACATGTTGGTGTCGCCGCTGCGCGCAGCCTCTTCGCGGCGCTTGGTGATCCACTCGGCGCGAGGTTTCAGGACACTCGCACCATTGCCGTCGCTGCCGTTGTTTGCGGTCATAAAGTTGGGGCACCCATCGGGACTTACTCGTTATTATAGCGCCGGGCGGCGGCCGCAATGCATGCTGGCCGACAGCGAGTGTTACTCCGGCGGGGATGTGGATGAGCTGAGTGGTCGCGGCATCGCTTATGAAACAAAACCGGCCGGTTGCACGACCGGTTCAACAGCAGGTCCTTCGACTCGGACGCGCGCTGTTCAGCGCGTCCTCGCTCAGGATGACAAATCAAAAAAGTGCAAAACAAAACCGGCCGCTTTCGCAGCCGGTCTTTTCTATCCACAATCCACTAATCACTATCCACTGATTAGTCGCCGAAGGCGGGTTCGGGTACTACCTTCGCAGGGGCAGGCTTGATGCCTCCGATGCTGCCTAGTGGAACGAAGCCACCTTTGTCCTCTGGTGCCTTCTCGCCAAGTACATGCTCCTTGTAGAGAGCGAGCATGCGGGCGTTTTCGGCTTCCTGCTTGATCTTCTCGTCGCGCGCCTTGAACTTCTCCTGACGCGCGTTCTTGGCGATGCCGAGATCGTCGAGCGTGTGGTTGGCTTCGGCGTCAACGTGCTCCTGCACCAGCTTGAGGGTGTGATCTGTGGTTGCCAGGCTCACCTTCTTGTTGCCGGCGAAGATCTCGTGACGGCCATGCTCCTCGTACCACTTGGTGAGGGTGGCGGTCATGTGCATCTTCTCGACGATGTTGCGCCAGCCCACGCCGGTGTTGTAGGCGCAGAAGCTGATCTCGCCTTCCTGCGTGGCGTAAGGAATGATGCACTGTTCGGTGCGGCGGAAGTCGTAGTTGAACAGGTCCTGGAACCACATGCCGGCGATGAAGAGGAAGTTCCAGCGATCGCGGCGGCGCTTCTCGATGTCGGTCTCGGTACGGTCTCCACTGACCTTGCCGTAGTCCTTGCCGGTTGCGGCAAAGGTCTTGTCGAACTTCTTCAGCAGGTCCACGAACTTGAAGTGCGTCGGCGACTTGAAGGGGTCGTAGTTCTTCAACAGAGCCAGCGTCATGCCGGCGATGGACATCCACTTGCCGCGGGCGGCATCGTTGACCTTGGCGATATCTTTCGCGATGGTGTCGCCGTTGAGGAACGCGGTGACGGGAACGGCTTCCTTGGTTTCCTTGTCGATCATGACGGCCATGCCGACGCCGCAATTCGGGTGGCAGCCGCAGCTCAGGGAGCCCCAGTCCTTGTCAGGCCCGTGAACCAGGTCGGCCCAATCGGAGAAGGTGCTCATGAACGAGATGGGGAACCAGTCGCGGGTGGGCTCGCCCAAACCGGTCTGGTTCTTCACGTCGTGTGCTAGATGAGACAGGGTGTAGCGCTGCGCGTGACGGCGCTCGTCGGTGATGGCCTCGTCGCGTCCGGTGAATGAAACCGGCTGGAACGAGAGGAACGAAATACGCTTCGGATTGTCGAGCGCGAACTGAATGATGCGTCCGACCTGCTCGTTGTTGAGGTCGTTGACGATGGTGACCACCGGAACGATATCGACACCGGCGTTGTGCAGATTTTCGATGGCCTGCAACTTCACGTCGAACAGGTTGCCGACGAGGCGGTGCGAGTTGGCAGCGTTGCCGATGCCGTCGAACTGCAGGTAGGCGTAGCGCAGTCCGGCTTCAAAGGCCTGCTTGGCGAACTCGGGGCTCTTGGCGAACTCGATTCCGTTGGTCGCGGCCTGCACACTGTTGTAGCCGACCTTACGCGCGTAAGCGACCGCGTCGAGGAAGTAGGGCGACAACGTGGGCTCGCCGCCGGAGAACTGTACCGACATCTGGCGGCGCGGCTTGATGGTGATGGCGTTGTCCAACATGGTCTTGATTTCGTCCCAGGTAAGTTCGTGGACGAAGCCGACCTGATTGGCGTCCATGAAGCAGGGATCGCACATCATGTTGCAACGGTTGGTGAGGTCGATGGTGAGCACCGATCCGCGGCCGTGCAACACGGTGCTGCTGCCATGGTGATGGAGTTTTTCGTCATTGTGGGCGCGAATGTCGCGGCCGGGGAAGACTTCTTCGAGGTGCTTGAAGAAGGCTGTGTCCATGGCCATGACGTCTTCGAAGTGGCCGTGGGTGGGGCAGTCCTTCACCATCAGGATTTTGCCGTCGCGCTCAATGATCTGGGCCTTGATCTCGCCGGCCTTTTCGTTCATCAGGACTTCGAGCGGCAGCTTGCCGTCGATGATCTGCTGGCGGATTTCGGGCACGCACTTGGGGCAGAGCGAATCGGTGGAGCGTGGCCATCCGAGGGGCGGCTTGGATTTCTGGTACGACTTCAGCAGCGGCTTATCAGACCATTTGGGCGTAAACGAAGGATTTTGATTAATGCTGTTGACTCGGTCGAATACGGCCCACGCGCCTTTGGCAGCAATGGTTACCGCTTTTTCAACATACTTGATAGGTTTGTGCATTCACGCCTCGCGATGAAGTTGGTGGCGGCGTTGTCCTCTAGAGACAGATAGGCCAAGGGCCACACATTACGACATTTACAGATTACGGGGTGGAGACGCGGCAGCCAACGAAGATAGGCCAAATGGGTGCAAATGGCAGTTCAGCGGGAATATCTCACATCGAACGGCGGGAGGATCACAAGGCTATGTTATTGAAAAGGAAAGCCAGTTTCGAGTTCCGAGTTGAAGGACCGGTTCAACCCTAGGTGGTCTGCCAGAGGCAGAGCTCGTTGCCATCGGGATCGTTGAAGAGCGACAGAAGGCCTCCGACTTCCGGCTTCGCGGGAGTCGCCTTGACGCCTTTGGACGCGAGATAGCCGATAGCAGCCTGAATGTCGGCGACACCGAGACTGAGGCGGGCGTTGCCCGGACCGGTGATCGGCTGGCCTTCGGGAACGGGGACGAGTTCGAACAACACACCGTCGACCTGGAAACGGGCGACATAGTCGCGCGATTTGAGCAGGAAGCCAAGCACGTCGCGATAAAAGGCGATCGCCTGGTCCATGTTTTTCACGTGGTAGTAGATGGCGTCGAAGGCAAATTTGAATTCGGGAGATGGCATGGACGGGACCTCCACGGTAGTAACTGTAGCGCGGTCGCCGACGGCGCGCTAGTGTGGCGCTCACAGGCAGGATGTACAAACAAGAGTTTCGGGTTTCCAGCATTGAGATGAGGGGGCTGGGCGAGCTTCGGAGCGCCCCACCTCGGACGGATAGTTTAGCGTCTTACTATCTGTGGTAAAATGTAAGACATGGAAAAGCTGGAGGGCATCGTGACGTCCAAGGGGCAGCTGGTGATACCTGCCAAGCTGCGGCGCGATCTGCGGATTGGCAAGGGCACGCGGGTGCGGTTTCAGCGGATCAAGGGCGGAATTGCGATCTATCCCAAACAGTTCGACGACATTGAACGCCTGCACGGCATTCTGGCCGGTCTGGGCTTGCCACCTGATATCGAGCGTGAACCCGACCGGGAGCTCGAGTGAGAGCCCACATCCTCGATGCAAGCGCGTTATACCGCTTCCTCACCAAAGGGGACGGCGGCCAAATTGTGGCTGAGATCTTCAAGCGCGCCGTAGTCGAGGGAACCCCAGTGATGATGTCGGCAATGAATTGGGGAGAAGTCTATTACACGTTGGTAAAGCGAATCGGTTTGACAAAGACGGATGCAGTGACCGCCGAAACACTGAATATCGCCCCTCTTGCACTCATTAGCGTGACGCCCGAGGACGCGGTTCGCGCCGCCCGTCTTAAATCGCAGTTCAACCTGCCCTACGCCGACGCGTTTGCGGCCGCGCTCACGGGCAATCACCGTGTTCTGGTCACCGCCGACGTGGAACACTTCGAGCGCGTTCCCAAGCTGCGGTTGCTTAAATTGCCCCGCGCTCGAAAGTCATAATTCGCCAGCAACTCCTAGCTCAACTTACCGGTGGCGGCGAGTTGGGCGTACCACTTGCCGGATTCCTTGACCGTACGTTTCAGAGTGCGGAAATCGACGAAGACGAAGCCGAAGCGTTGCGAATAGCCTTCGGCCCATTCGTAGTTGTCCATGAGGCTCCAGGCGTTGTAGCTGCGAATGGGAACGCCTTCCTTGTGGGCACGGGCGACAGCACCGATATAACCGCGGAAGAAAGCTATGCGGCGCTCGTCGGGCACGATGCCTTTTTCGTCGGGTACATCGCCGTAAGAGCAGCCGTTTTCGGTGATCTTGGCGGCTTTCAGCTTGTAACGGGCATTCGCCTTGGTGATCTGGTTGTAGAAACCGTCGGGCCAGACTTCCCAGGGGAATTCGGTCTTCGGTCCCTGATCGCCCGCCTGCGTATCCACGTGAGCCGGACCGCTGGCGTCAGCTGCGAAACAAATGGAGCGGTCGTAATAATTGATGGCGAGATAGTCGAGTGGGACTTTGACGATTTCCATGTCGCCGGGCCGAACATCCATGGATTGCAAGAGTTGATCAGAGGCGAGTGGATGCGGATATTCGCCTTTGAGCGCGGGATCGGGGAACCAATAGTTGCGATAGGCCTCGTAACGCGCTGTGGCTGCCTTGTCAGCCTCAGAGTTGGTGCGCGGGATGCAATCAGCCATGGTGATGGCGGAGGTGGCTTCGGCTTTTGGCGTGGTCGACTTGATGGCGCGGAAGGCGTGTCCCTGGGCGAGGTTGACGACGTGGGTGGACTTCATGAAGTCGTTCCAGTCGGTGCGGCCGGGAGCGTGAATGCCGGTGCCGTAGCCGAGCCAGGTGAAAATGTTGGGCTCGTTAAAAATGCACCAGCAGTTGACCTGGTCGCCGAGGGACTTTACGAGGATGTTGGCGTAGTCGGCGAAGTATCCGGCGGTATCGCGATTGGGCCAGCCGCCTTTGTCTTCGAGTGCCTGAGGCAGGTCCCAGTGATACATGGTGACCAGCGGGCGAATATTCGCCTTGTGCAGTTCTTCGAGGACGCGCTTGTAGTAGTCGAGTCCCTTGGGATTGGCTGGGCCGGTGCCCTTGGCCTGAATGCGGGGCCAACTGATCGAGAAGCGGTAGCTATTCAGGTTTAACGATTTCGCAAGAGATATGTCTTCTTTGTAGCGATAGTAGGAGTCGCAAGCGACGTCTCCTGTGGCGGCGCCTTTAATCTTGCCCACGGTGTGAGCGTAGCGGTCCCAGACGGACTCGCCTTTGCCGTCGGCCTTCCATGCGCCTTCGACCTGATAAGCGGCGGTGGCGGAACCCCACAGGAAACTTTTCGGGAACTGGTAGGGCTCAGGGGGAACGCCGGGAGCGAAGGAGAGATAGTCGGGTTGGAATTTGGTGTCCGGATCGAGGGGAAGAACTACACCTTGGAGATTGGTCTTGGCGAGTAACGTAGCAGCCATGCCGCCAGCGGTTACGCCAAAGAACTTTCTGCGATCCATGGGGACTCCTGAGAATGCCTGTTGGGGCGAGTTCTTCAGTACAAGCTATGGAATAGCAAAATCGGCGAGAAGGCAAGTGTAAAGTGGCCAGAAGTCCTTTAGAAGATCGATTTTTCTTGAATTGGGAGTGGAGACATATTAGCCATGAAGACGGAAAATCCCCACTCAACCCTTCGACTTCGCTCTGCCGAAAACCGGTCGCCAAACGTGGCTGAGGCAGGTATCCGGGGGAAATGCAGGTCCCTCCGCTCCGCCGCCGAAGCGGCGGCTCCGGTCGGGATGACAAGCGTGGCAAGGGATGAAGAAATTTTCATCCACATGGGTGCGCCGTGGGCCCATCGACACTCAGGATTGAATGGGGCAACCTTATAGCTTAGATGGCTGGCTTATTGGTGCGGTGGACCGCCTCCGCTCGGAGGCATCATGCCGCGCATGTCGACCTTATGGAAGTCAGCCGGGACCTTGAAGAGGGCGGCGTCGGGTTCACCTTCTTTGATGTTGGACAAGAGCATGGTCGAGTTCTGAGACACGGTTTTGATGGGGAAGTGCAGTTTCTGATCGATCCAGAAATTCGTCACCTTGCCGTCTTTGTCGGTCATCTCCCAGTGATCGCAGGTGCGGCCGTTGACGTCTTCGACGCCGATCTTCTTACAGGTCAGGTCGGGCTGAGTGGCGCAGGGATGGTCGGGATCATAGGGCTTGATGTCCTGGGTGAGGGCGCCGGGGCCGCGTCCGGGCATGTCGCCGGCCTTGTGTTCGATGTACATCTGCTGGGGCACCAAGAGAATGTCAACGGTCTTGGTGGCGAAATCGGTGATGATGGCAGTTTGGCGGCCGGTGGGGTTGTCCATGTTCATGCGCATGTAACCAGTAGCGACAAAGAGTTTGCCCTGCATATCGCGCTGGCCGGTGTCGCTGCCGGTGGAACTGATCTCTAAATCGGCGGAGAAGGGGGTCAGATGGGGAAGTTGCGCCGATGCGAGTTGGAGCAATAGCAGAACAGTTACAGCCGGAAGCAGAGCACGTAGTAGGGCCTTCAAGTGAATCTCCTTTAAGGTTGGGGGGATGCGCCCCTCATGAATATCCGCCAATGAGTTTACGACAGGCGAGGAGTTTCGAGTCGGCGCCAAGTGTCTCCAAGCGCCAGCGCCCGCGCTCAGGGCACGCGGCACGATGGTTTGGCATAGAAGAAGGGAACTATACTGGATGATTGGTTTGCGTTTGGAATATATTCCTTGCTACCAATCTCGTAAAGTTCTGTCTGCGGCGATCAGGAGGAGAACCCTAACATGGGCGCAACTGGAATGTGGATGCGCAAACTCGACCATTCGACCGGCAGCGACCCGATGGTGCTGGTGGTGGTCGAAGGTACGGACCGTCGCAACATTGTGCTGGACCACTTTCCGTTTTCGGTCGGGCGCCGGACCGACCGCGACCTCGTCCTGACCGATCCGCGGGTGTCGCGCGAGCACGCGCTCTTCATGCGCGAGAACGACGGAATCTACCTTGAGGACCAGAACAGCCGCCAGGGCACGTTTATCAATGGCGAGCGGGTCACGCGCCAAAAACTGCTGCGCAACGACCGGTTGGAATTCGGGGTGCAAGGCGCGTCGTTTGTGCTGTTCAACCCCGATCGCTCGGTGTCGAGCGTAGCGCAACAGTTCATCAGCCAGTTTTCGTCGTGGAAGCCGAGCAGCGGAGCGGGCTCCGATTTCGAGATGCTGAACGTGTTTCTCGAAGCGGCGCGCAAGCTGAACAGCACTGGCGTACTGGAAGACGTGCTGCATACCCTGCTTGAGGCTTCGCTGCGGTTGACCAAGGCAGAACGCGGTTTTGTGTTTCTGCGCGACCCGATGGGCGAGCTGCGGATGGCGGCCGGTCGAGATAAGACAGGCGACATCATCGTGGATGACAGCACGATCTCCAAGTCGGTACTGCGGGACGCGATGAGAAGTGCCTCCGAATTCCTGGTGACCGACACCTCCGATAGCGAGAAGTTATCGGGCCGGGAGAGCGTCGTCGCGCAAAACCTGAAGAGCGTGATCTGCATTCCGCTGCGCAAGACGAATATCCAGGAGAAGACCCTGGAGGAGTCGAAGACAGGAGGTTCAGAGCTACAGGGCATCCTGTATCTCGACTCGCATTTCCTGTCGGGAAAGCTATCGTCGGTGAGCCAGGACATTCTGCGGACCATCGCCAACGGCGCGGCGACGCTGGTGGAAAATGCGGCGCTGGTGCAGGCCGAAGAAGCGGCGCGCCGGGTGCAGCAGGAAATGGCCATCGCGGCGGAGATCCAGCAGCGGCTGATGAGCGTGACCGTTCCAGAGGTGCCGTTTGCCAAGGTCAATGCGGTCAGCTATCCCTGCAAAGATATTGGCGGAGATTTTTTTGACCTGGTGCACACGGAAAAGGGCCTCTCGCTGGTGGTAGCGGACGTCTCAGGAAAAGGGGTCTCAGCTGCCGTGGTCGCGTCGACTTTGCAGGGCATGCTGTACTCGCACTTGACAGAAGACTCTTCGTTACCTGCGATGCTGGGCACGGTGAATCGGTTTCTGTTCGAGAAGATCGGAGGACAGAAGTACGCGACGCTGGTTATTGCAAGGCTGTCCTCGGACGGACAGCTCGAGTTGGTCAACTGCGGGCATGTGCCACCGATTATCGTGTCAGGCCATACGGTGACCAGAGTGGAGCACGGCAACCTGCCGGTGGGATTGATGCCCGGCGTGAAATATACGGCGGTCATGCACCAGCTCAAGCCGGGGGACCGGCTGGTGGTGGTTACGGACGGTGTCACGGAAGCCGAGGACTCCAGCGGCGAGTTCTTCGGCAGTGAACGGTTGGACAATTGCTGTTCGGGAGGCTTTCTCGGGATCGAGCAAGCCGTGACAAAGTTTCGCGGGGACACTCCACTCAGCGATGATTGCACCATGACAGAGATGATTTACCGAGGATGATCTAAGGTTCGTTGGCCGGGTTTGGGCTGGTGCCGGTTCCCCTTTCCGGAGGCAAGAGGGACAGCGATGCCACTTTTGGTGTATTTTTTTGTGCCGGAAGGGCTTGGTTCTTAGGCGATCAGTGTGCTTTAATGCTGGAGTAATATAGTTGTTTACGCCCTTCACCCCTTAATCATGAGAGTGCAACCGCTGCAGGATATTTTGTTTTCTGGCCAATCGATTGTTACCGGACAGCCCCGAGCAGGGTTGTGGCTGCAGAGCGTGTCGCTCTGTTGCACGGTACTGCTGCTGTGTGTCCCCTCGATAGGCGCGGTAAAGAGCACCCAAAAACGTACCACACATAAAACGGTTTCCCCTTCCTCCTCGGCCCACTCCAAGAATCACCTGCATTACTCCAAATGGAACCCGATGTTTCCCGGCTCGCATGACTTGCTGGTGGAACAGAATGCGGAGCTTGACCGGCAGCAACTGCCGCGTATGAACAACGAGTACCAGCTGATTCAGTCGGAGATTTCGAACGACCTGGTGCCGGTCAACGAGAGCGATGAGTTGAAGATTGCGGAAAACCTGACGGACAGCCATCGTTATTGCCGTCCGTGGACCCGTGACTTCCTGCAAGATATCAGTCACGCCTTTTACGAGGTGTTCCACTCACCATTGCAGGTGAATTCCCTGGTTCGTACTGCCGATCAGCAGCGGGCGCTTCAGCGCCATAATCATTTTGCCGCGCCGGCTGAGGGCGACACAGCTTCCACACACCTGGCCGGCGTAACGGTGGACCTTTCCCGCCGCGGACTGAGCAATACGCAGTACCAGTGGATCCGGGCCTACCTGCAGCCTCTGCAGCTGAAGGGGATGGTCAATCCCATTGAAGAAAGGCAGCCGGTGTTGCACGTAGTGGTGTTTGAGAAGTACAGCGATAAGTACGTTGCGCCCAAGAGCAATTCGGAGGCGAGCGAAGCCACCGAGGCTGAAACTGCTGGGTTCGTCGGTAGCCAGCCGTAATTGAGAATCCAGAACACGAATCAGGCGCGAAATAAGATTGGTTTCGCGCCTTTTGTTTTGGGCAGATATTCCTAGCGCAGGGCCATGACCAGCAGCTTGCGCTCGGTCATGTCTTCAATGGAATAGCGCAGGCCCTCGCGTCCCAAGCCTGAGTCTTTCACCCCGCCGTAGGGCATCTGGTCAATGCGGAAGCTCGGCACGTCACCTGCGATCACACTTCCAACTTCGAGCTCTTCGAAAGCGAATTGGATGAGGCCGGCGTCGCGGGTGAGGACTCCGGCCTGCAAGCCATAGCTGGAGTGGTTGACCTGTCGCACGGCATCGCGGAAGTCGTCGTAGGGTTCGACGGTCACCACTGGAGCAAAGACTTCCGCCGAGTTCACTCGCATTTCGGGATTGGTGCCGGTCAATACAGCCGGCTCGACAAGTGAACCTTTCCGTTTGCCGCCGCATAAGAGCTTGGCGCCAGATTGAACTGCTTCATCAATCCACTGCACAGCGCGGATGGCGTCTGACTCTCGAATGAGCGGAGGGATGTCGGTGTCATCGTGCATGGGATCACCCAGCTTGAGCTTGTGAACACCGTCAACCAGCAGCTTAGTGAACTGGTCGAAGACGGACTGCTCGACCAGGATGCGTTGCACGGAAATGCAGGTCTGGCCGCCATAGGAGAAGCCCCCGGCGACGCAGCGTTGCGCGGCATAGGCGAGATCGGCATCGCTGTGAACGATGACGGCGGCGTTGCCTCCCAACTCCAGCGTTACACGCTTCTTGCCTGCTTTGTTCTTCAACGCCCATCCGACCGCGGCGCTGCCGGTGAAGGTGAGGAGCTTGATGCGGTCGTCGGCGACTAGCATCGCGGCGTCATCATTCGAGAGGGGCATCACTGCCAGTGCGCCCTCTGGCCATCCGGCATCGTGGACGACTTCGGCCAACATCAGCGCGGTTACGGGGGTCTGCGGCGCAGGCTTGAGGATGAGCGGGCACCCGGCGGCGATGGCGGGCGCGACTTTGTGGGCGACGAGATTCAGCGGGAAGTTGAACGGCGTGATCGCGAAGACGGGGCCGAGCGGGAATCGGCGCACCAGACCCCAGCGCCCGGCGGTGGCTTCGAGAGTGTCAAGCGGAATGTACTCGCCGTAAATACGGGTGGCTTCTTCGGCAGCGACCTCGAAGGTGTAGATGCCGCGGTCGACCTCGATACGGGCGGTCTTGATGGGCTTGCCGGCTTCCTGGCAGATGGTCCGCGCGAACTCTTCGCGACGATGCCGAATGCCCTCAGTGATCTTGCGGAGGACAGTGGCGCGCTGAAAAGACGTCATCTTGCGAGTGATGGTAAAAGCCTGAACCGCGGATTGGATGGCGGTCTCGACGGCGCCGCGCGAGGCTTCGTAAACCACGGCAACGATGCTGTGGTCGAACGGCGAAGTCACGACGGATTC